>Ga0213876_10001922_pt1 | contig 12450 bp, 17 predicted proteins | sample BarmaccomBMRX_R9_FD_160113 | JGI IMG/M metagenome (GOLD analysis project Ga0213876, IMG submission 160113) | Root-associated microbial communities from Barbacenia macrantha in rupestrian grasslands, the National Park of Serra do Cipo, Brazil - RX_R9 | ecosystem: Host-associated > Plants > Roots...
AAGCGCGGCTCCCCATCCCCTGCGTCCTGTGGGGCGACGAATACCACAACTTCGTCGCCGACTTCGATGCGGAGTTCTTCGCCGAAGCACGCTCCCGCCAGTCCATCACCGTCGCGCTCGAACAGGGCATCGGCGGCTACAAACGCGCGCTCGGGCTCAGTGACCGCAGGGACGTAGACGCCTTCCTCGCCAATCTCACCGTCAAGCTGTTCTTCGGCAACAGCTCGGTGGAAACCAACGAGTATGCCGCCGAGGTGTTCGCCCGCGAGCTGGCCGAAATGGAAAGTGGCGGCTCCGGCTCCGGCAACGGCTACGGCCCGAACGTCAATACCGGATGGCAGCAACAGGAGCAATACCAGGTCCGGCCTGTCGAGTTCACCCGCCTGAAAAGCGGCGGGGGCTCCGTCGAGGCGTTCGTCTACCGGCGCGGCCAGGTCTTCCACGCCACCGGAGCCAACTGGCTCAAAACCGCGTTCCGGCAGACGGAGTTCACGCGGTGACAGAAGTCAGAAATCAGAAGCCGGAAATCAGAAACCCGCGCTCTTGGCCGGTGAGCGGATACCCCCTCCCCGCAAAGGCGCTCTGGCGGCTCATCCTGTTGATTCGGTTGACGTTTTGGCGTCCCGGTGGTAGCCGTCGCAAGTCCTTGTTTTTGCGCCCCGCTTGGCGGGGCCGCAATCCATTGGCATCGCCAATGGGATATTGCGCTCTTAGTCTTGCTGACGCAAGCCTAAGAGAAAATCGAGGCTCGCTCGTCGCTCGCCAAGTCTTTGTTTTTCAAGAAACATGGCGGGGGCCTGTGCAGGGTTCGGGTTCTGCTGTGTCGCTGTGTAAGTGTTTGTCTTGGAAGTAGGAAAACACGGCGGGGGCGGATGCGGAAGCCAACGCAGGTCAAGACGCTGCATTTCCGGGTGGTCAATATCACCCGTTCCCGGAAGAACGGTAAGAGCGGGCCGGACAACGCGGTGAAGGCTGCCGCCTATCGGTCCGGCCAGAACCTCCATGATGAACAGGCGGATAAGACCTACCGATACGCGCAACGCGGCGGCGTCCTGCGTATCGGCTTCGTCGCTCCCGACAACGCTCCCGACTGGATGAAGGATGCTGACCAGAAACGGCTATGGGAGCGCTTCGGTAATGAGATTGAGAAGGTAGAGGACGGGCATAACCGGCGGGCCTCGGCGCAACTGGCGAAGGACTTTCAGATTGCCGCGCCCCGCGAGCTGTCGGAGGAACAAAACTGGGCGCTCGGCCTCGCGCTGGCTGAACGGTTCAAGGCGCGCGGGCTGGCGGCGGCTATCGCCTTCCATGAGTCGGACGCTGCGGACGGCGGCAGGAATCCGCATTTTCACGTCATGGTGTCCATGCGTACCGTCGATGAAGACGGTTTCTCTAAACGCAAGTGGCGCGGCCTCAATTTCGACAACGGCAGGGATACCCCGGAGTTGATGAAGCTCCGCCGCGAATACTACCGCCTCGTCAATGACGCGCTGAGGGAGGTGGGTGTCGAGGATGTCTATTACGACCCGGAGAAACAAGACAAGGAACCGGGGAAGCACATCGGTAAAAGGGGACACGCGGGCAAGGGCGAAGCCAGAGAAAAGGCCGACGAGCTGCGCGAGCGTAACCGAGAGATAGCGCTACAGAACCACGTGCAGGCGACGCTCAACCGTTCCGCCTCGCCCGAGTGGCGCGAGAAGAAGCGCCAGGACAGGCGGCGCGAGTTGCAGATGGGGCGCGGCTCGGCGATGGCCTCACGCGACGTATCGCAACAGGCATTGCCCAGGGTGCAGCGGGGACGCGGCATCGTCAACGCGGCGGTCGATAGGGCGCTGCATTCCTCCGCCTGGCGCGAGCGGGAAGCCGCGCGGGACAGGGAAGGAAAGGGGGTGAAGGAACCGCAGGGCGCAAAGGTCGATGCGGCGATAGAGGCCGCACGGCAACTGGCGAGCTGGCGGGAACGCGAAGCGGAGCGGCAACGCAAGGAAAAGGTGCCGGAATTGTGAAAGGAAGCAGGCATGAAGGGACTACCGCCCGATGCGCTGACGCAAGTCGCGGCGCAAAGGCAGCAGCTACAGGCGCACGGCGTGACGGAAACACCCGCGCAAACCTCGGCGATACCCACGGAGGGCAGGGCAAGGCAAGCGGCCAACACCCCCGGTAATCTCACCGCGCAGACACAGCAGAACGTCGAGGCCGTGCAGCAAAAGCCCACGCTGGACGCGGGCGCGACCGATGGCAAGCTCTCGCAAAGCCGCCTCGATAAAGCGCTTGAACAAGCCAGACACGCACGGCATGATGCCCCGTCCCCCGATAAACAGCCTTCGATGGAGAGGTAGCCATGAGCATTCTTGACCGCTATGTAAGGCCAGGGCAGCCCGCACGGGCTCCCTCAAACGACACGGGCGGCGGCATGCCGACCGCTTCGGCGACGCGCTTGGGGATGCCCACGGCATCCGCTATCGGCCAGGACGGCTACGCGCTCGACTTCCCCAAAGGGGGATTCGAGTATCAGGCGTGCGACGCCCCGGCGGAGCAGCAGCCGCATTTCCTCGTCATCCTGCGCAGGGAACACGGCCATATCTGCCCCAGCTACGGCCTGCTTGAACAGGTGGACTTCGACGGCGGCGGCACCTGGATACTGCTCGACTTCGGCTCGGAGGTTATCAACGTCAAGGGCCGCAACCTGCATCCCGTCGTCGTCCCGCTGCTCAATAAAACGGCGGAACTCATACGGGAATATCAGCCGGGCAAGTACGCGCCGCTCACCGACGACAGGCCGATTATCACGCAGATTGAAACCCACAACACCCGCCCGGCAACCCGTAACGAGGTCAAAGCGCTCACCGACCGTATCGCGCGGCTGGAGCAACTGTTGGAGAAGGTGGGCGGAGTAGGCGCTTAGCCCGCCGCTTCGGGGGCCTTCTTCCCCCACGGCCACAACGACCAGGAGCGGCGCGCCTCCTTCGGTGCGGGCATCGCAAGGGTGCGCTCGCGCTCGTAGAGAGCCTGGACGCGGCGGCGTTCTTCCTGCTCGCGGTCGAGGGCGTCCGTCAACCGCTCCTTGTCCTGCTTCAAACCGTCTACCAGTTCGCGCAAAAGGGCAATCTCGCGCTGCAAGGCGGCGGTTTCTGCCTTGTTCTCAGGTGTCGCGTGGGTGTCCGGGCGGGCAGTGACGGCGCGCGGGTAGATGCGGGCAAGCTCGGACAGGTCAATCAACGGCTGGCCGTCCTCCCCTGTCTCCTTGGAGAGCTTGCCCGCATCGAGCTTTCGATAGATGGTGCTACGCCTCACCCCTGCACGGCGGGCAGCCTCGCTGATGCTCACTTTCATCCGGTTCACCCCCCTGTCCTCAAGTGTTGCAATGCGCCAGGTGTGCGACAGACAGGAGACAGTCGCAAGCAAAAAGATGCTACGGGCGACCAGGAGCGGGATTCGTTCGGCAGGCGTTGCAAACGGGCCACGAAAATAAAGCCCATAGAGAGGCGTAGAGGGGGTCGGGGCACTGGACTACCCCCCGCCCGTGTTTCTCGTCTGTATGGGGCCTTTCCGTCCGATTACGGGGCGGTCGGCGAGCTGGTCAACGACCAGGTGGCGGATGCGCTCGCCGAGGTCGGCGAGTCGGGTTCTCCACCCCCGCGCCTCGCTGGCGCTCTCGGCTGCGCCGCTCGGCGGGCGTGGATAACCCTAAGAAACTCGAAGGGGGAGAAGCGCTAGGGGGTGCGGTGCCCCCCGCCATGTTTCTCAAAAAGGGAAAGCTCCCGTGTTGGTCGCTGGCCTGCCTTCCCTTGAAGGCAATCCGGTGTTGCCAGTACCCGGGCGCTGAGGGAGGAAACAGGACATGCGGCAGCCTCCCCGGGCAAGAGGCAGAGGGAGCGGGGCCAATTGATACCAGCTCGTCACTGCGCCCGTGGGAGGTTGTCAAGGATGGCCGCAGGCCACCGCCGAAGGCGGCGCGCAGCGTCCTTGACTGCCGAGTAGGGCGCGGTATCCCACCATGTCAATTGGCCCCGCGTCCGCTTCGTCGTCTTTCCTGTGAGACGGGGAGAACGCACCCCGGGTACGTGTGGTGTGGCCATCAGCTCCGCCTGCTGCGCGCCCGCGTGGTGGGGGCTTGGGGGGTAAGGCGAGCTTGCGAGCCGTCCCCCCATCGCAAAGAGGCTGCGGCGGCTTGTCCGCCGCAGGCAACCCACGCTTCAGGGCGTGCCCCTCGCGGAGTTTTCCACAGGCGCCCCGCCACTAACTACAGGAGCTAGTACAGGATTCTTTCTTTACTACAGGATTAAATAAGTGGCAGGTGACCATTTCACCGTCCCCTGTGGTGACCATTTCACCGTCCCCCTGGTGACCATTTCACCGTGGATAAGTCGCCCGTTCACAAGGGTTCTGGGGATAACTGGCCGGGGCCGCGCTTTAGCTCTTGCGTGTTCGCGGCGGGTGGTGCATCGTGGGGGCCAATGGACAGCCCCGCCAGCATCCCGCCCCTGTCCCGCGCCTCTGAAAAGCTCATAGACGCGGCGGTGGCCATCGCTGACGACCCGGCACGGGTGCGGTGGGCGTTCCTGGCGCGGCAACTGGTGCAATGCACGCTGCCGCATAAGAATCCTGGGAAAGTGCCTGTGTGGGTGAGGCGGAGCGGAAATGCTGCGCTGGTGATTAGACCCGCCTGGACGGGACAGGGAACCTTTGTTGGATACCCCTATGGCTCCATCCCGCGCCTGCTGCTCTACTGGGTGGTGACGGAAGCGAAGCGGACGGGAAAGCGCCGCCTGGAGCTTGGCCGAAACCTCGCGGACTTCATGCGCGAGATTGGTTTGAATCCCGACACGGGCGGGGGTAAGCGAGGGGATGCAAAGCGGCTGCGCGAGCAGATGCGGCGGTTGTTCCGTTGCAGCATCAGCTTTGAGATTTCGGCGGCGACAGATGCGAGCCGGGGAGAAGCCTGGATGGGGATGGACGTAACCTCAGCGGGCGAATTGTGGTGGGACGTGAAAAACCCAGAGCAGGGCCACCTGTGGGAAAGCTGGATTGAGCTAGGCGAGAAGTTTTTTGAATCCATCATGGCCGCGCCGGTGCCGTTCGATATGCGGGTGCTTCGCGCCATGAAAGGCTCCGCCCTGGCCCTCGACCTGTACGCGATGGTGAGCTATCGGACGTTCACGGCAAGGGAAGCGGTGTTCATTCCCTGGCGGACGCTCATGCAGCAATTCGGGGCGGAGTACAAGCGCCCGCAAGATTTCTCCCGCAAGGTGCGCGGCGTGGTGCGGAAGATAAACACGCTCCAGCCGGAGCTAATGGTTGCCGCGCTCGATGACTGCCTGAAAATCGCACCCTCGCCGACACTCATCCCCCCGCGTGTAAACCTCCAGGTCGGCTAGGCGCGGGCGGCGCGATAGACCGTGGCGCGATGCACGCCAAAGGCGCGGGCAACTTCCTTCGCGGGGGTGCCTTCGGCCAGGAGCCGCGCCGCCATGCTCGCCTGCTGCTCCGTGAGGCGGGCGGGCCGTCCGAATCGCACCCCGCGCTGCTGCGCGGCGGCTCTGCCTTCCCCTGTGCGCTCGCGGATAAGCGCCCGCTCAAACTCCGCCAGTCCCGCAAAGACGGTGAGCACCATGCGACCGGCGGCCGACGTCGTATCCGCCCACGGCTCGCTTAGCGACTTCAGGCCCGCGCCCGCGTTGGCCAGCGTGTCGGCGATGTCGAGAAGGTCGCGGGTCGAACGCGCCAGGCGGTCGAGCTTCCAGACAACTACCGTGTCACCGGCGCGGATGTGGTCAAGCATCCGGGCCAGCTCGGGCCGCTCGCGCCGCGCGCCCGATACTTTCTCGCGGTAGACGCGCTCGCAGCCCGCCTCGGCGAGCTTGGCGAGCTGGATGCTCAAGTCCTGGTCATGGGTGGAAACGCGGGCATAGCCGATGTGCATGGGGTACCTGTCGCAATAGTTGTCGCGCAACACTAGCATTCTGCGCCTATCTTTTGCAACAGGAAAAGCATCGGCAATTCAGCGGGGGCGGCGTTGTCGCACAACTTGTAATTTTTGCGACCTCTTGCATTGACCGCGCAGTGCTTAGGTGTTAGCAAGCGTTCCGTATGTTCCGGCTACGACTTGTTCTTTTTCTGCCAACTCTGCTTGCCGGAATGCCTTGTGCAGCCCTTGCGAGCGTCTTCTGCAACGTTGTCATTCCGTACGCCGGAATAAGCGCGAAGGTACTGGAATGGGCATCTATTGTTGTAATACTTGCTTGGGCACGACGGAAGAAAAGCTGGATTAGAGCACTTTTTGTATTTGTTCCTCTTTTGATAATCGGAGCCACTTCCATCGTTACCGCGCTTAGTGGCAATCCTAATAATTGCACCGACGCTCCCGTAAGCAAACCCGGAGAGCCTATCGAATGAAGACCGACATTACGGGAAAGGGGCACCCGGAACGTCGCATAACTTCTAAGTTGTGCGACGGCTCACGGCTCGTGTCTGGGCATGTTCTCCCGCAACACCTGATTGATGCGGGCCTGCCAGCCCTTCCCCTCCTGGCGGTAGGCTTCCAGCACGTCGGGGTCAAGGCGCAACGTCTGATTCACCTTGCGCCCGTCTTTCGGCGGGCGGCCACGGCTACGGCGCAGGAGTTCTTGGGTCGCTGCCTCCCCGATGTACTGTGGCAGCACTTCGGCGGCTGGCCCCGCTTTCTCCAGGTCCTCCGCCGTCCATTCGGGGTTTTCGTCGTCTGGACGGCTTGGGCTAAGCCTCTTGCCTTTTTTCATACAGCCGTACCTCCTTCCGGTTCGCTTTCCTCAAGCTGATGACGCGCAGCGCTCCCTCGCGGGGCGTGACAACGGCGGCGTACAGGCGGCCCTCGTGAAGCGCCAGCACGCGCAGCCGTATCTCGCCATAGTCGCGGCGCGTGTCCTCGACTATCAGCGCCGTTTCCCATTCGAGTTCCGCCGCAAGCTCGAAGGACAGGCCGCGCTCGGCGATGTTCCTTGCGTTCTTGGCCGGGTCGAAGGTGAAGCGCATTGTTTACTGCTACAGCAATAAAGGGGTGCGGTCAAGGAAAATATGCTGTAGCCGAAAATCCATCGGCCTGTTACGATAAGGCCACCATGCCGAAAGACCGGCGGGCCGACCGCCACAAGAGCCGCCCGCATCTCGCCGACAGCGGCGGCGCGGGCCTGCGCCCTTGCGAGGTCTGCGGCCGGTTCGTCGGCTACAGCGGCAAGGGCCGGGAGCGCTCCTACTGCTCCGACGCCTGCCGCCAGCGGGCCTACCGGGAGCGGCGGCGATGATGGCGAATGACGACCAGGAGCGGAGCTGGCGGGAGCTGCTGAGCAACGGCGAGCGGCGCGGCCAGGAGGTCGCCCGGCGCTTCGGCGTGAACCTCGCCGATGCGGGCGAGGTAGAGCGCTTCGTCGGGCGCGTCATCCGCGCACATCGCGCCCGCCGTCCTTCGGGGGCCGCTTCACCAGCGGGCCAGGAAAGCCCCTCGGCGGCGCTGGACGGCTCCTAGGTCGTTTTCACGGGGGAGTGTCAGAATCGCGTTGTAGCGCGTCCCTGGGGCATCCCATGTTCCCGGCTGGGATTCCGGGCTGGGCTGGCCCATCCCGCAAGCCGCGCAGCGGCGCGGGCCAGGCCAGGGCGGACGGCGGCAACGCCGCCGCACAGAAAAAAACTCGATGAGAAACACGGCGGGGGGTCAAGTGCCGAGAGGGCGGCGCTTGCGGCCGGTGCGGGCGATTTCCTCGGGCGCGGCAAGCTCTGCGGGTTCCACGCCAAGCGCGGAGGCCAGTGCCCGCACGTTGCGCCCCAGCGGCGCGACACGCTCCCGCTCATAGCGATATATCGTCTGCCGGGCCACGCCCGACCGCTCCGCTAACTCCTGCTGCGTCCAGAACCGCTCCCGGCGCAGCCGCTCCAATGTCTCTCCAAACGCCATGCCAGTATTGTACCATCATTAGGACTTTAATGTAACTTTAACACCCAAACCCTTGTGGGATGGGCTAATAGTGGTATAATGATGGTACATCAGACAGAAGGGAGAGGTTCACCGACCACACGCCGGGAGCGGCCCGCATCGTTCACACCCCGCAGGCCGCCCCCTTTCACATCGGAGATTCCTCCACCGATGCACAAGCAGCTTACCCGTCTCGCGGCTCTCTCAGCCGCCGCTCTCCTGGCGCTGGCCGCGCTTGCGCCAGCAGCTTTCGCCCAAGCGGACTCCTGCCCGCCGCTGTCGAACACCATTACGGCGGCTCAGGACATCGAGTACGCCTACCGAGCGGACGGCGGCGGCGGCACTCCTGAGATTCAGGAAGCGCTCGACATCTTCAACGGCGATGTCACCCCCAACTGCTACGGCGGCATCATGCCCGCCGTCAGCGACGGCGATTTAGCCGTCATTGCCTACCTGACAGGCCAGTAGGCCAAGCACCCCCCATTGGGGGCAGGGGCGGGGGCTCAGGCCCCCGCTTGTCTCCACCCTTTACAGGCCGGGGGCAGCCCCACCTTCCACAGCCGGGCCAAGGGGCAGAGCCGGTAGCTTCATTGCTGCGCCGGGGGTGTGGGGCTTGCCCCCACAGAGAAGCGCGAGGACTACGCTTCCCGCTCCCGCACCATCGCGGCGGCCAGGGCCGCCAGGACTTCGCGGCTGCCGGTGGCTATCGCGGCCTCCACGCGCTCCGCCACTGCCGCACGCTCGCTGAGCGGGAATAGCAGCGGCACCCGCCGCATCAGCCCGTGCTGCCGCCTCACGGACAGACTGCCGTCGCGGGCGAGCTGGCGCAGCATCATCAGCAAGAGCTGCGCCTCGGCGGGCGAGAGTATCCGCGCGGCGGGGTCGTCCGCCTCGGTCATGGGTGCAGCGTAGCGGGAGAAGCACGAACGCAGAAACATGGCGGGGGGCACCGGCAAGGGTGGCTCAACTTCCGCTCACCCCCTGCGCCAGATGCACCCCGGCATCCCGTAACCGCCGCTCAACCTCGCGCTGCTAGTATCCTGGGGGACGCTACGCCAGGTGCCCGCACGCCTGGGCGCTGACCGTTGCGCCCGCCTGGCCGAGAGCGAACTGCAACACCATGCCGACCGCAACCCTGGACGCGCCCGACCTCATACGCACCCTCGCCGAGCGACGCCGTTCCCTCGGCGTCTCCGATGAAGCGCTCGCCCGTATGCGCTCGCGCCTCCGCGAACGCAGGCGCAAGCTCAGGACGGCGGGCCTGGAGCTGGTCGCCGCCTCCGGCCTGCCCGTCGATGCCGCTTCCGAATGGCTGCAAACCTTCCTCGAACGCGCATCGCACCGGCTCGCATCGGGAGCCGTGGAGTCCGTATTGCTCGGCCAAGGCCGGAACCTCGCCGATGCCGGGCGCATCCGCGAATGGCTGGAAGACGCAGAAAACGCAGGCTTCGGAATTGACGCGGGCGCAGGCCTCGACTATGAAGGGGACTCAACCCCTGCCGATGCGCCCCCTATGCCCGAACCCGAACACAAAACCGTCCACGAGCTGGCCGACAGTGAGGGAGTGCCGGTAAAGGCGATTCTCAGAGGGTTAGACAAAGGTGTTCCTCTCGACCCGGAAGCAGTCAGGCGATTCGCGGGGGTGTTCAAAGCAGTGCGCGACGGGCGGGCGCTCCCGGCGGATACGGAGGCGAGGGAGGTCGAGATGGCCCGCCAGGTGGTCGAGGCCGTCAAGAGGGACACCGAGAGCACCCGCGAGTCTCAGCGGGCGCTGAGAGAGCGCGACAGGGCGGGATACAACGCGCGGACGGCCGCGAGAGTGCGCGAGTGGCGGGCGAAGCAGCGCGGGGAGGCGGCTGCCCTGGAACGGTAAGCGGCAGACCGGCACACACGAACCGAGGGGGCAGGCGGAACACGCCGCGCCCCTATTTTCATGGCTTGTATGTAACAAAGTTTCTTTGTATCATTTCCTCACCCTGGCCGGGGGCGTATCCGCCCCGCAGCAACGGCGCTGCCTAGTTCTCTCCGCCTGGGAGGGAGGGAACCGCTATGGAGGTCGTCTTTCGCTACGACCGGCCCGAGGGCAGCCGCGTGCTCGTCCTGCCGCTGCCCTGGCTGGATGACTTACCGCCCGAAGAATCCGCACGCCTGCTCGTGCTCTGGCTGCAAGACGCCTGGCGCGGCTGGCTAAGCACTCCCACGGTCAAGGAACCGCTCTGATGACTGAACAGCCGCAGGCCGCAACGCGGCCCGCTCCCCCGATTTCGACTCATACCGACCCCATCTCCGCCTGGCTGTGGAACAGCCCTATCGCTCAGCTGATGCTCGGCTTCATGCCGCTGTCGGTGCTGCCGTTCCTGCGGCACAGCCACGGGCATAGGTGCCTGAAGATGTGGATGCTCGTCGCCGATGCCGTGTTCCTGCTCCTGTGGGGCAGCCTGGGCGCCTGGGGCGGCAATCTGCCCTTCTCCACGCAGCGCGGCCAGGGCATTAGCCCGGTGCTCCTGCTGTTCGTCGGCGCGATGCTGGCGCTCGGCTGGCTCCACGGTCGCCGAGGTCGGGCACTGGCGCTTGCGGGCGAGCTGGTGACAGTGAGCCGGGGCACCCCCTGGCTGGCGAAGGTGCCTGCCCTGACACGGCTTCCCTTCGTCAATGAGGACTTCATCGCCCGCAAGGTCGAGCCGGTCGTCTGCGTCGCCGCGGCGGTCCTGGTCTGGCCGTTCTCAGGAGCGCTCGGCTTGTGGCTGGCCCTCTCCGGCCTGATGCTGGCCGGGTGGGAACAACTGCTGCGCGACCAGGAGGAACACCGCTTCTTCGACGTGCTCGACGGCTACCACGCCTCGAAGTTCGCTGGTCTGGCGCAACAGATGATGCGCCAGTCCGGCAAGCGCCCCGAAGCCTCGGCCACGGGCGGGGTGCGGGTGGTCTTTGACCCGAAGATGCAACGCCTGTGGGAAGCCGCCACGCGCGGCCACCGTCTGGACGGCCAGGTCGAGCACACGGGCTACGTCGCGCCCGACCTGCCTTCCTCGCCCTTCGTCGCGGACAACGCTGTCCGCGCGGAGAACGGCGCTATCCCGATGGGGCCGCAGGCGGCGTAAGTGCCATGCCGCCCGCGCTCCTGGCGCGTCTGTTCCCCGTGCTGCTGCTCCTGCTCAACCTGGGGGCCGCTGTCGCGGCCTTCCACGGGCGCGACGTGCAGCGCGGCCTCTACTGGCTCGCCTCCGCCGCCTGCATCGCCTGCGTCGCCTGGTGACCCCCCCCGCCATGTTTCTCCTGTCGTCTCACCCTCAAGAGGCGCGGCCTCGAGCTTTAGCTCAGGGCCGCGCCTTTTCTTGTCTGTCGCTGCTGAAAGACCCTCCCGTGAAGCTCTTTGCTCGTGACCGATTCGAGGGCAACCGTCAAGACGGCAACCCTCCGCTGCTCTGGCTCGCCGACAAAGACCCGCTCACCCTCGCCGACCTGTTCCCCGGCGTCTCCGTCCTGGGGCAAGCCGGGAGCGGCAAAACCAGCGGCCTCATCACCCTCGCCATTCCCCTGCTGCTGATGGGCTGCGGCTTCGTCTGGCTCTGCGCCAAGCCCGATGAGGCGGGCATGCTCTGGCGGCTGGTGAAAGCCACCCGCCGGGAAAAGCAGTTTGTGTTGTTCGGCCAGGACATCGACCGCGATACCGGCGTTCCCCTGGTGGACAGAAACGGGCAGCCCGTGATGACCGGGCACCGTTTCAACGCACTGGACTACGAATCGCGCCGCTCCGGCGGGACGCTCTCGCTCGTCCATTACCTCGCGGAGATTGCGTCGTCGCTCAACAAGGGCAGAAGCCAGGGAAGGGAGGAAAGCCCGTTCTGGAAAGAACAGTTTGAAATGCTCCTGGCCTACTGCATCGACGTGGCGACGCTCGCCGACCTGGTGGTAAGCGTCGGGCTGCTCAGGGACATTCAGAAATCCGCCCCACGCGACCGGGGCGAGCTGGATAGCCGGGAGTGGCAGGAAACCAGTGTGCTCATGCAAGCCTTACGCCGCATAGAGGCGCGGGTAGAGGCGGGAGAGGTCGCCGAGGTCGAGCTTGGCCGCTGCCTTGACTTCTGGCTGAAAGACTACTTCCGCCTGGATGAAAAGCCCCGCTCCATCATCGACGTGATGATGGCCGCGCTCGTCAATCTCTACGCCCGCGACCCGGTGCGCACGCTCCTTACCACGTCCACAACGTTTACGCCCGAGGATGTGATGGCCGGGGCCGTCGTCTGCCTCAACCTGCCGACCAGGACGTTTTTCGAGCCGGGCAGGCTCGCGCAGTTCCATTTCAAGTACAGCTATCAGCGCTCGGTGCTGGAGCAAGCGCGGCTCCCCATCCCCTGCGTCCTGTGGGGCGACGAATACCACAACTTCGTCGCCGACTTCGATGCGGAGTTCTTCGCCGAAGCACGCTCCCGCCAGTCCATCACCGTCTCGCTCGAACAGGGCATCGGCGGCTACAAACGCGCGCTCGGGCTCAGTGACCGCAG
>Ga0213876_10001923_pt1 | contig 12448 bp, 14 predicted proteins | sample BarmaccomBMRX_R9_FD_160113 | JGI IMG/M metagenome (GOLD analysis project Ga0213876, IMG submission 160113) | Root-associated microbial communities from Barbacenia macrantha in rupestrian grasslands, the National Park of Serra do Cipo, Brazil - RX_R9 | ecosystem: Host-associated > Plants > Roots...
TGCTGGGTTACTTCGTTGCCGCTTGCTGCCGCGCGGACTGGGTGCCAGGAATTTCTTTGGACATGTCGATAATTGCAGCTTGCAATCTCTTGAGTTCATCTATCGGCAGATCGGCAGCAAGTGAGACAGCGTTTTTCTCAAACTCATCTCGTGATACCCTTAATGCGTCAAAGGCGCCGCGTGGATCGTGGCAAATATAGATTGCGTGGATTAAGTCACGCCCAGTGACGGGAATTGCCACCGGCTTTTGATTTTCATCCAGAGCGGACTGCCGCGTGAATGGATGATCGATCTTCTCAAAGAGATAGAGCGAGGCCAGGCTAAGTTTAAGGCTGAGCTTCTGTGGTGCAGGTTGAGTAGGTTCGCTCATGGAATCAAAAAACTGTGCTGCCTTGTTTGGTTACATCCTTGAAATGAGCTTTCCATAGCTCGGTTTGTTTTTTGGCCTCGGTCAAAAGACTTTTTGTATTATTGGCTGTATTTTGGTCGTATCTTTGTCCAGCCGGGCCGCCGCCGCCGATGAAAAGACCCATCTTTGAGAGGCGATCTGAGATGACAGCTTGCGGGTGAGGCAAATCTATTTTAGCACTGCCATCGGCGCCATTATTGGCCGTCTTGGATGTTGTTGTCTTTGCCGCCTCTTGAATGCTGTTTAGCTTTGCCTGCAATTCGGCAAGGATTTTCGAGGCATCAAAGAGAGTGCCTGGCTTAAAGTTTGCAATCTCTTTAGTGATAATAGCGCCCATGTCTGCGAGCGGCTGCTGAAGCTTCTGGATTGAGGACTTGATATAGTCCGCACCCGATTTCTTCAGTTCTTCCGCAGTCATTCCATCGCCAAGGCCGAACTGAATCTGTTCCTGAGCATGACGCTTTGCTATGTCCGCGATACTCTCCGGCTTGCGCATTCCTATTGCATCCAAGCGCGCGCTCTCTTCCTTAGTCACCCGTTCCTTATCTTTGTCATCAGCGTAATAAATGCGCATCGCGCTGCGCAGCCGCTCCCACTTGCCCATTATCTGTTCAACCGATGATTGAAGGTAGATGATCGGAGTGCGAAATGCCTCAATAAGCACAGCAGTAATGCTTTGCCCGACGCCGGTAAATCCATCTACAATGCCGCTCCAGAAATCCTTTGAAAAGGTGCGATCAACTACCTCAGCCAAAATATGTAAGGAGGTTTGCATCGCGCCGATGAAGTAATTGGCTGCCTCGGCGAATCCCGCCTTTAGGCTCAGCGCAACAATCACGCCTAACCCGCCGCTTTGAAATGCGCTTGCAAGCTTTGCTACAACGCCGCCAATCTGCTCACCTAACGGAACAAGGTTGATTGTTTTGAGTTTGTCCAGCAGTGGCAAAAGCACCGGCCCGATTTGATCGGCAAAGCCGACAAAAAAGCCTTTCATCTTGCCTGACAGCGAGCCTAGGCTTTGCGAGATTTGCGCGAAGAGCGCGGCGTTGCGTTGCATGATGCCCGCATAGCTACCCATCGCACCCTGAGCCTGTTTGATGGCATCGGAATTGGAAAAAAGCGCGAGCATTTCCGCACCGCTGCGGCCAAACATTTGCATTGCCGCCGCAGCTCGTTGCGCGGGATTCGGCAGCTTGTTGATCGCAGTGGAAATCTTCGCAAACTGCTCAGTCGCGCTCATTTTTTGGAGCGCGGTCATGCTAAGTCCGAGCTGGTTAAAGATGTGCGCGGTGGGCTGGCCTTCCTCGTTCACTCCGCCAAGGCTCTTTTGAAGCATTATCAGGTTGTGCGTCAAAGAATCCGGCGCAAGTCCGACATCAGTAAAGGCTTTACGCAAAACGACAAGATCGCCCACGCTTTGCCCCGTCATTGCCGACATCGTTTTCAGCTCGCGCCCCGCATCGAAAACGCCTTTGAGTGATTCGGCGAAACCTTCAGCGGATTTGAATGCAGCAAAGGAAACACCAACGGCTGCGAGCGGCGACATGAGTGAACCCACTGCCGACTTGAAGCGTCCAACAGCTTGCTGCGCGGCGTTTAATCCCGCTGTTAGCGGGTTTCCATTTAATCCGAGAGTGTAAGCGAGGACAGACATCGCTATTTTGCATTCTCCCAGGCTTCCTTACTGATGCCCATTTTTTGGCGCACCTGCTCCTCAGCCTCTGCTGCTCCTGTGGCAGCGGCAGCCGCATTGAAAGGTTTCAACGGCGACTGATTATAGGCATTCCACTTCTCAGGCGAGATGCCGAGTTGATGTCTTACAACTTCATCCGCGCCGAGCTGCGTGATTTGCGCACTAAGATGATGCAGCCCATGTGAGTAGAGTTGATAGAAGGGCTTAACTACAGCTTTGCCGCTAAGCGCCTGCTCAATTCGATCAGGGAGCGCACACGCAGCCGATTCAATATCACTGTCAGTCGCGGTGTCTGGATTCAGGCCGAGCACGCTGCAAAGCAACGCCTTGAATTTTGCCTGTGTGACCGGATCGGGCAGCACTGCATTTGGATCAATGCCGCTGACTTCAACAAGCCAGTCTTTAAACTGCGGATCGCGTGCAACCGCCGCGCCAAGCGGATCGGCGGAAAAGAGTGAAAGATTTGGAATAGCTCCATTGCGGCACACCGCCGCCGAGTGAATAAAAGTCGCCTCGCCATTGCTGTTGAGCTGAAGAGTCGGCGAAAGGTCTATGTAGTGCTTGCCTGCAACGTAGTCTTTACCCTCTGGCGTCCAGTCTAGATTATTGAATACGATGCCTTCGCCAGGCGAGACACTCGGCGTGGCAAACGCGGCGACTTTCGCTGGCTCGCCTTGATAACTTTCGCTGCCCGGCACCGTGTTATGGTTAAAGTCCAGCGCGACACGATCAAAGTTCGCCAGCTTCTGATTGCCCGGCAGCGCGCGCGCCGTCGTGTCGTTGATTGCGATTTTTCCTTTGCTCGTTTGGTGCGTTCCCCACGGCGCGACTACCAGACGCGAGGGAAGTTCATTTGTGCTCGCATCAACCTTCAGCTTTGTGCCTGCATCGAACGCGACAAGTCCGCTGTGAGTCAGACGGATAGCGTTGACGAGAGAGAAAGACGATGCGGGCACCTGTGCAGAATGCACTTATAAACCCAAAGCACCTAATCAGCGTGAAAAGGAACATGCGAGTAAGTTTGAAATACATTGAAACGCTCGCACTCCAGAGGCATCTTATTAGCTTAGACAGTGAGAAAAATCCAACGTCCGATTCATGGCGCGGTGGCCATGATCGTGAAGATCAATTTCACCGACGAAGCTAACCGTTTCTGCACTTGCGTTTTGTTCATGCAAAACGGCGAGCGCTACATGCTGAGAAAAGAAATGCTGTGGCCGCTGGATTGGCCGCACGTTCCTACTCTGCGCAGTATGGCATGGCATCTCAAGCAGGAGATGAGCTGCAAACGCTGGAAAGAAAAGCCTCACACGACAGCTTGGGTGAAGCTGCCGGATTTAAAGCCGGTGGCAGCCGCGTAATTCTGATTAGCGAGAGAGAAGATCACCTGTTTCGCCACTGACAAAGCGCCGCACGATTGTAATCAGCGAAGCATCCGCGCAGCCTCCGCGAATGCGAATTGTGCGCTCTTCACCCTTCAGATGATACCTCGCAGAGATTGCATCGCGCCAATGTCCGTCATCATCCAGGAGCACTACAATGCCAGCGCGGAGCAAGGTAAGTTTCGGCTGCAAGACGTAGGCGGCCTTTCCATCAATCACAAGGTCAAGAATGGGATAGCCTACTGCATCCGTGTAAGCGAAGGCTTTTTCAATGTGCATCCTTTAACACTCCAAAACTTCGGCTTTCATTTTCCCGCACATCATTTTCAAAGGCATCAAATTCGGCGTTCACAGCTTCAGTATGAACCTCACGATGTTGCGCGAGCCACGATTGCCATTGACGCCAAGCCTTAATGCTTTCTTCACCACTTTCCGCCACGGCGCAGAGGTAAGCGATCATTTTTCCATTGCGCAAAAATTTGACACCTAACGGATGAGGCACGCGCACGGTATCAAATTTCAAATTGTGAACTCCGCCTGTGTAGTCCGCGCCTGCCACGTAATAGATGAGGTAGTTTTTGCCAATGCGCACGTCGCTCGAAATGACAAGCGGCAGCGGATCGGGCGCGAGTGGAGTAAGTGTTGCCCCGTGCTCAACGAGCGCTCGGATGGTTGCTGTTTCGCTTTTCAAGGCTGTGTTCTTTTAGTATAAAGAAAAACCGGCGCGGAAGGCAAAGCTCCCGCGCCGGTTTGTTGGATGACCTAACGAGAGGTTCAACGCTGTCTAGTTCATACCCGCACTGACGCGAGGCTGAGATCGTTCAGCAGGGCGCGCGCATCGTCAATGGCGAGCATGGCTTGCCTTTCTTTTTCGAGCGCGGGATTTCCTTTGATGAGTTCGGCGTAACAGCCAAATAGAAAAGCCGCCTCATCGAAGGTTTTGGATGCAATCGTATCGTAATGCCCGGCGAGCATCATCAATGCTCCCTGCGAGATTCCGTCGCGGGTAAGCAGCCGTTCCGCTTTTTCCTTTTCACTTTCTTCCACTTCATTTTTGGGCGGCTGCGAAGCACGCCGCAATAACGGCGCGGCCTCGGCAAAAGCCGCGTTGAGCGCCGAGGCCGTTTCCTTCCACCAACTCTCAAACTTTTGGCACTCGGCTTTTTTACGTCGGCTGTGCGGTGAACACAGTTCGTTTTTTAACATTGTCAGCGTCGCGCACGCTTCGGCAATGGCATCCTCCAATCGGTTCGCCACTGCGTTTGGGATAGTATGGTTTGAGGCTGAGCCGGTTTTGGCCTCAGCCGTGACATTCGCACCGGCGATGGCCGGTGCTGTTTGTGTATGCATTTGTTTTCTCCGAAAAAAAGCCAGCCCCGCGAAGACTGGAAATCTTGTTACTCTCGCGGCACCACCCGGTGAGAGCTATCGCAGGACTGGCTTTTTCTTTTTCTTAGTTGGCGCACGAGATTGGTGTCTCGTCGAAAACTTGCGCATCGCTGTTTCCAGCAGCGAACGTGCCGAGACTACGCGGACGACGGCACGGAGTCAAGAGGCGGTTTGTTTTCTGCTGCGTCTTTCGAGAAACCAGGCGGACGTTTGTTTAAATAGCATTCCCGCGCTTGATCGCAGATGAGGACTTCGCCGCCTTGCTCGCGGATGAATTTTACAAGCTCCTCAAACTGTCTGCCAGTGAGTTCGGCGAGAGCGTCATTGGAAATCTCAGCGCTCTTTGCGGCGAGCTTTTTCAGCGCATCAAAATCCGGTTCATTCATTGCAGCAGCATTTTCAGGCTTGGAAGACTTGCAGAAACGCCTTTCGCCGACGTTCGCCGATACCTAGAACGCGTTTTCTGCTACTTCTGAATCTTCGGTGCGCGGCGCGGCTTTTTTGGTGCGGTTTTGGTACCGCTGCTAATCGCACGCCCTGCCTTGTGTGCCGCGACCTTTAATTCTCCGTAGTGCTCAAAGCAAAATGCGGCGTAGTCATCAATCAGATCGAGGATTTGCGCACGGTAGAGTTGCCACGTCGCTTTATTTAAAAAGCGAAGCTGCTCTAAACGTAGCGTGATTTCCGCAACCACCTTGCGTTTGCGCATCTCGCCTTCGCTGCCTGCCGCCAACGCGGACGCAATGAGGGTGTCGAGACGCTCGCGCGTTTCACGTTCATCGAGGCGGGCAAACTGTTCGCCTTCACCCGTCAACAGCCATTTTCGGTTCACGCCGAAAAACGCGCAGAGCTTTTCGACAAACTCCAGTGAAGGCGTGCGGGTGCCTGCTTCGATGTGGCTGAGATAGCCCTTTGTCGAGCCGATGGAATCGGCCAGAGCCGCCAGTGCGATGCTGGATTGCTCTCTCAAGGTGCGCAGACGCACTGGCAACGATTCATAAATCATTAGAAAACTTTTTGTTTACAATCTTACTCATGGTCGTTAAATTATCAGGAACGAAATATGAGATTCTTTCTCACGCTGATTAGGTGCGGGTGGAAAATCGAGTTTAAATGCTGCATTCAATGAAAGACACCGCGAGCCGAACCGTGGATTTGGAGGACATTCAAAACGCTATCAGGAAGGTGTTCAACATTCGGTTAGCGGCGAAAGAGTTGGATTCCCGCGCCTTGTCGAGCCTCACGGGATTGCCCTTAAAACGAATTTACAACATCCTTAACCACTCAGATCGCGCCAAAGGTGCAAGACGTAGGATCGAACGCGTGCTCGGCCCAATCTGGATGAGCGAAGAGGAATTTGCGCGCTGCGAACGGCTTACTTCCATCTTGGGTTTTGACCCTATTGAGGTGCCGGTGCCACAGCTCCACGCGCGCGCAATGGAACTCGGCGCTGTGAAGAAAGTCGCCTTCATGCCGCGCGAAGACATTTTGCTCGCGGTTGACCTTCACTGCGCGGAATCCATGCCGGTTATCACCGTGCAAAACCAGCAAACGCCCGAGCCAAAGGCATTCGAGACGCATCCTTTTATTCGTGAGGCTTTAGCGCCATTGCGAAACATCAGCATCGCGCACCTTCTCCCGCATCTCGCCGCGCCTGTGCTGCCACTGCCTGAAGCTAGTAAGTCCAGGCCGGTGAAAAGACCGCGCAAGCGCAGTAAGAAAACTCACCACTAAACGCTAATCCTTATGAAACTAGAACAACTCATCTCTGAAGCCGAACAACAACTTTCCCGCGTGGAAGTGTGCGATAAGCGCATTGAAGAAATCACAGCACTTGAGGCGAAGCTGAAAAGCGAAGCGGAAACCGCTGCGTCGTTTGATGTGCTCAACCCTGAGCATGTGGATGCCGCCGCGCGGCGCGAAACGCAGCTAAAGCACCTGCCAAAAGCACTGGACGCCGCGCGAGAAGGTAAGCAGCAAGTCGTGGAAGATTTACTACCGCCAATCGCCGCGATCAAAGCTGAGTTGCAGCGCATGGGACAACAAGAAATTGTGCAGATGCGCGACAAGATCGAAAAAATGCTTCTTCCCTTTGCGCCGCCGTTCAATGACCCGCGCATGGGTGTTGTGCGCCTGGCGCTTTCGTTGGCTCTTCAGACTCCGATAGTCGCGATCATCGATCTAAACGCGCGGCCAAAGACTAACGTTGAGCGCAGTTCAACGCCCGAACACTTTGCACAGACTGCCATCGGGCACGCGCGCGAAGTTTTGCAAATTGCCCGCTGGCATCTCGACAACAAATCTTTTGTCCCGCCCGGCTTCGCCGACAGAAAAATTGTGACGCGAAACGGCGTCGAAACGGTTGTTTAAACAATGGCAACACGCGCAGACAGATCGCCAGTTCCGCGGAGTAGAGAGCGCTCCGCGAGCGGTGAAAAGAAAGCAACAGGCAGCAGCCTTGCGGCGGCTGCCTGTTTACGCCAGCTTTCACCGCATGAGGCTGCGCAGCACGCCTTCATTCACCGTTACCGCGCAACGCATTGGCGTGTGAGACCGCTCGCAATTTTCCTCAGCGCAAAGCGCCTTTATACGTATGAAGTCGGTAAGAACTGGGAGCGGCGACGCAATGCGATTCTAGCTGCCGCCTGCGAGGAGTTGATGAGCGTGCAGCGCGTCCTCTCAGCTGGACGCGCGCGACGCTTGATCGCGGAAAAATATCGCGGCGTCTCTCTTGGGCGTGGAACCAATTGCCGCAAGATGATGCTTCGCATCAGCGAAACATCGCTCTGGAGGTATTTTTCCAAATGGCGGAAAGCAAAGGTGCGCTCGCCAAAGATTTTCACATCGAAGCTCAGTAATTGCGGGCGGCATCCGTCGTGCGCGAAGAGGACAAAACATCGTGGCTGAGCAACAGTTTTTTACAGCGGCGGAGATTGCATTGGGACTAGGTGTGACGCGCACACGCGGAAAGCAGTTGATGGCTAAAGCTCCGAATCCGCAGCCGTATAGATCGGGCGGCAATGAAACCAAAGCTTGGGCTGTGAAGGATTTTTCGCCGCGTCTCCGCGAGCGTTTGGCGGAGCTGGCGCGAAAGGCTGGCTGCCGCGACGTCGTGCATTTTCTCGACGCACGCGGCGCGCCGTGGCAGCCTGAGTTTCCGATTTCGGAAATCGAGGAAAACGCCGTGCTTTTGGCTGAGAGCAGGCGCGATATGTGCGCGCCCTTCATGCGCAAGTATGGCTATGACGCGCTGGTTTCCGTCATCGCTCGTGCCGTGGTGGATCGCTTTGAAAGGGATGGCGAAATTACCGAGCGTAGCGCACGGCGATGGATCGCCCGCGCAAAGACGCGCGACAACGGGCGTGAGGAATGGGAACGCACGGAGCTATGGCTGGATGACAAAATAACTCGGCGCACACACGCGCACGCATCAGCCATGCAGCCCGGCCAATTTGATTCATGGGAGCAGTGCTGCTTTTTCCTCGAAAACCAAATCGCAGCGGGTATGCCGTGCAAGGCAGCGCTGCGCGAGCTGCGCAAGCAACTCAAAGGCACAGCGCTGGTTGGTGATTTGGACGCGCACGCGATCAGGATCACATTGGATCGCAAATGGCAGCGATGGAAGGACGAAGGCAAGCTAAGCGACAAGCGCAAGGGCAATTCGGGACGATGCGCCAAGTTTGAACTCAGTGATGAGGAAAAGAACGCGTTGCGTTTTCTCGTGCTGAAAAAGGAAAGCTTCGCCCTTGCCATCGAAAAATTTTCCAAAGACCCCGCGTGCCAGCCCGCCGTACGCGCGCTAATTTTGAATGAACTGGATCGCGCCGCGAGGCTGGGAATCGCTCCGCAGTGGCCGCTTTCATTGCGCAGAGCCGCACATGTGACTGAGGAACTAAAAGCCATGTTCCGTGGTAAAAAGGCTTTTGCGAATGTAGAGATGTGCAGTCGGCGCGGAATGTTTTGGGAAGCTGAGACAGGCGAGAAAGTCCCGATGGTTCCAAACGCGATTTGGGAAAGCGATGACATGTCGGTCAATGAGCCGTTTCGTTATCACGATCCTGAAACCGGCGAGTTGCGCTTGGGCCGTCAAACGCTTTGCACACTCGATGTTTATTCGTGCGCGTGGATCGGCGTGACACCGATAGGCCGAGAGCGGGATGCCTACAGGATGGAAGACATCGCAGACCATCTGCGCGAGTGCGTGCTGGAAAACGGCTTGCCGCTTTTTTGGAGGTTTGAGCGCGGGCTTTGGGAAAACGCAGTCATTGACGGCATTGTTGTCGGCAAGGACGCGGAAGGGAAAAAAATCCGATGGGGCGGATTGGATGCCATTTGTAACGTCATCCATGTTTTTAAAGCGAAGGGCAAAGGCACCATCGAGACAAGCTTCAATCTATTACAAAAGTTGCTCGCGCATGAAAGCACGACCATCGGACGCACGCGCGGCGAGTTTGAGTGCGCGACTAAGCTTTTTCTCAAGGCACAACAAAGCGGCGATGTGAAGGCGATATCGAAATTTTGGGACATCGCCACTGCTGCCGATGGGATGGGCGTTGCGATGCAGGAATTTAATTCGCGTCAGAAAAAACGGCACGGACATGGAAAGGCAATGGTTGTGCCGGATGACCTCTATCGCGGCGCAATAATCCGCCCATGCCCACAGGATGAACTGTGGCGCTTCTGCCCCATTAAAAGAATAGCCACTGTGCGGCGTGGGTTCATTCAAGTTGCAGTGAAACACTATCCGAATCCGTTTTTGTTTTACGTCAACGGAGTAGAACAAGGGCGCTACTTTGAAACCGGTTACAATGTGCTGATTGCCTTCCATCCGGGCCGCCCTGAAGATGGCTGTCACGTCTTCAACGCAGAGCAAGGGACACGCAACCGCGATAACATTCCCTTTGGTGAAAAGCTGCTGGTTGCTCCGTTGTATGAGGATGCGCCGCAAGTCAGCCTCGCCACGCGCAACAAATGCAATCCGGTAGTCAGATCGGAGTTTCGTTCGATTGTGCCAGTAGGCAGCAGTGGCAGCCGGATCAGCGTTGCGCGTGATGGCCGGGGAAACTCTATCCGGCGCGAGGAAGGCCGCGCGCACGCAATTTCTCAGCAGAGCCTCAGTCCGCGCGGCGTATCGCCAGGCAGCCCGCTGGTTGCTGAAGCAAGGCGCGCAAAGGAACTGTCTGACGAAGAATACAACAGGCTGCGTTGCATGGCTGATTTGACGGAAATGAAAGCTCTTGATGGAAGTCCTTCGCTCTTAGCCTACGCCTCTGACGACCTGCGCGAGAAATACTATAAGTGGAAGGCTGAACAGTGAGCAATACTCGCCGCTCGAAACAGGGTTCACCGTTTCGCCAGGAGCGATTTGCTTCCAGCTCCGCGCTGCGCAAAGGACTCTTGGCTAACTTAGTCGCAAAGCGTTGTGAAGTTCTTAGCTCCGCAGAAGATCGGGAGCTTGTTTTCTTTTTGGCTGAATTGTCTTTGCGCAACGGTTTTGCTGTGCATCGAAGCTGCAATCTTTTCAATCAATGGGTTTGGGATTCAACCGGAAAACCTAACGAGGCTCCCTTTGAACGCGTTGCACGCGAGCTGATAGAGTTTTGGCCGGAGAGGGTGGCAAAAAGAGCGAAAAGCGCACGCAATGAAATTGCGGTTTATCTGCCGCGCCTCTGCCTTGATCCACGCATTGAGATGGAAAGAGCCAGCGTGAAAAGCTTCGTTGGATTGATTGGCGCATTGCGCGAATACCAAGCACGCTTTCAAACCGCCGCGCTTTCACGCATCACTAAAACCAGCGTGAGTGAAATCATTTTTGAAGCGCTTGATTTTGCGCTCGCGCAGCGCGGTATCGTCTTGGTGGAAGGCGCTTACCGCAGCGGCAAAAGTATTTCCGCGCAAGCGTGGTGCCAGAGCCACTTGGGATGCGGGAGATATGTAAGTCTTTCGTCTTCTACAGATTCAGGAACGTTTTTCCGTGACATCGCACGCTCGGTTGGCGTGGCGTGCAGCTTGAAACTAAAGGCTGTCGAGATGCGTGCGCGGATTGAAGAGACATTGCGCGCTCAACAGCTTTTGCTCTGCATAGATGAGGCCGATTTCATCTGGCCCGTTTCAACCGATGTGCGCGCCGCGCCGGAACGGGTTGTTTGGCTAATGACTGCGCTCGTGAATCAGGGCGTTGCTGTCGCTCTCATCGGTTCGCGTAATTTCACGCGGTTGCAGCGCAATGTTGAAAAGCGCTGCCCGCTTTTCGGTCTTGAGCAATTCCACGGGCGCGTGCGGCTGCGCAAAACCCTGCCTGACAGTCTCTCGCAAGATGATCTCTTTGCCATCGCGCGTCTGCTGCTGCCACACGCCGATAAACCCACTCAGATGCTCTTAGTCGGCTACACGCTGGATGCAAAAGGCCGCGTGTCCGCGCTGGAAAACATCGCCAAGCGCGCGAGCTTTTTTGCCAGTAAGCAAAACCGCGCAGTCTGCTTTGAGGACGTGGAAGCAGCCATGCGCGAAGCTGGCTATGAATTTCCTGACGAGCGGGTGCGCTCCAAATCCGGCCCCGTGCTGCGTCGCGGTTCGCTCGCGGCAGCTCCGCCAAGCCTCTGCAATCAATCCGCGCCGCCGCGCTCGCGCGGCACTGATTTGCGTCTTAGCTCAGGCTAAGGCGCGCAAAAGAACCAACCTCGCAACACTGCTCGAAAAAATGCTTTCGGGAACGGTGTGAAGTTTTTTTGTCTCGCGCCTTTGGCCACGTGGCCACGAAAAAGCGCACAAGTATTTCGCCATATAACAATGCGCATTTTCAACAAGCGGAGCCTACGGGACTCGAACCCGCAACCTCTGCCGTGACAGGGCAGCGCTCTAACCAATTGAGCTAAGGCTCCTTCTGGCTTTCTCTTTTTTCAAAAAGAGGCCGAAACGTAATGCGCCCGCCTTGAGTCGGCAACGTTTTTCTGAAACGTTTTCGCCGCCGCACAGTTTGCGCATTTTCCACGGTTGAGCTAAAAGCTTGCGCGAAATGGATTCTCCGACTTCCCGCGATTTTCATGCAGCGCGCGACGCAGATAACGCGCACAACTCGCATGACGCGAGTTTTGATCACGTCACGTTTGATGTCGCGATTATCGGCGGCGCTTTTTCCGGCGCGGCGACGGCGCTTTTACTCAAACGCAAACGGCCAAATCTGCGCGTGCTCATCGTGGAAAAAAGCGCGGAGTTTGATCGCAAGGTCGGCGAATCGACCACCGAGGTTTCGTCCTGTTTTTTGACGCGCGTGCTTGGGCTTTCGACTTATCTCGGCCACGAACAGCTTGCAAAACAAGGGCTGCGAATGTGGTTCGCAAAAAACGCCGAGCAGCCGTTTGAAGACTGCGTGGAAATTGGCGCGCGTTACAACTCGCGGCTGTCCGGTTTTCAAGTCGATCGTGCAAAACTCGACGCGCATCTGCTCGATGAGGCAAAGCGCGCGGGTTGCGAAATTTTGCGTCCCGCGAAAGTCACGAGCATCGAGCTGAACGGCGCAGGAAACAATTTGCTCACGATCAAAAAAGACCTCGCGCAAAACGGCGACGACGAAAA
>Ga0213876_10001924_pt1 | contig 12447 bp, 6 predicted proteins | sample BarmaccomBMRX_R9_FD_160113 | JGI IMG/M metagenome (GOLD analysis project Ga0213876, IMG submission 160113) | Root-associated microbial communities from Barbacenia macrantha in rupestrian grasslands, the National Park of Serra do Cipo, Brazil - RX_R9 | ecosystem: Host-associated > Plants > Roots...
GTTCGAATACGGCTCGAAACTTTGGGGCACCAAGGTAACGCTGCTTCGCCTCAACTATGCTGTCGACCTGCGCTATGGCGTCCTCGTCGATATCGCCCTCGCCGTCGCGCAGGGCCGTCCTATCGACTTGCGCATGGGGATGGTGAATGTCATCTGGCAGGGCGATGCGAATTCGATGTGCCTGCGATCTCTCGCACACTGCGACTCGCCTCCGCTTATCCTGAATATCACCGGACCAGAAACCATCTCCGTGCGCGAGATCGCGCGCGAATTCGGCCGGCGCTTCGGGAAGACTCCCACCTTCACGGGCGAAGAGAGCGCCACTGCTTTACTCAACAATTCCGCTCACGCGCATCGGCTTTTCGGATATCCGACAGTGACGCTCGACCAGCTCACGGATTGGGTCGCGCGCTGGATCGAGAGCGGAGCGCCGCTTTTAAATAAACCGACACACTTCGAAAGCAGGGAGGGCAAGTTCTGATGGATATCCGCAAACATCTCCGCCAAGGTCATGTCATTCCTGCTCATCCGCTCGCGCTTACCGCCGCGCGGCAGCTCGATGAACGTCGCCAGCGGGCACTCACGCGTTATTACTTGGCCTCGGGGGTTGGCGGAATCGCAATCGGCGTACACACGACGCAGTTTGCCATTCGCGAACGCCGTTTTAGCCTTTACGAGCCAGTTCTGCAGCTCGCCATGGATGAAATGAAGCCACTGCCGGTCGCCAAAATCGCTGGAGTTTGCGGAGGCACGCAGCAGGCCACCCACGAAGCCGAATTCGCGGCGTCTCTCGGCTATGATGCCGTGCTGCTCAGCCTCGGTGGATTGCGTGACGCTACAGTTGAGCAACTGCTCGCTCATGCACGCGCGGTTGCGGGCATTGTCCCCCTGATCGGTTTCTACCTGCAGCCGAGCGTGGGCGGCAGGCTCCTGCCGTACGCGTTCTGGCGCGAATTCTGCGAGATCCCGAACGTGATCGCGGTAAAGATCGCACCGTTCAATCGTTACCAGACTTTGGATGTGGTGCGTGCGGTGATTGAGTCCGGCCGCGCGCGCGACATAGCCCTCTACACCGGTAACGACGACAACATCGTTGTCGACCTGCTCACCAGCTTCGACTTCGGCGGTGAATCGGCCAGTATCGTCGGCGGCCTCCTCGGTCAGTGGGCCGTCTGGACGCATACTGCCGTCCGAACGCTCGCGTGTGTGAAATCGCTCGGGGGCCATATCCCGGCCTCCGTTCTCACGCTTGCGCAGCAGATCACCGACGCGAATGCGGCGCTCTTCGATCCCATCCATGACTTTCGCGGCTCTATTCCGGGCATTCACGAAGTTCTTCGGCGCCAAGGCCTGCTCGCCGGCCGCTGGTGCCTCGATCCCAACGAAGATCTCTCGCCCGGTCAGGAGGAGGAGATCAATCGCGTGAGCCGTTCCTATCCCGATCTGCAAGACGATGCATTTGTCGCGGAGCACCTGGATGAATGGCTGCGTTAGGACCTGTGCAATAGCCGCCGTTCTCGCCAGTTCAACCGCAATGCTCGCGCAACCAACAATGATGAGCCTGCGCGCCACGGACGATGTCGCGCCGGATACGCAGCCCAGGTCTGCGTTCTGGAGAGACGCAACCTTCGTGATCGCGCGCACCGATGCGATGGGCAATCCGGTGGGCCGCCGGGCGACGGAAATCCGTTCGCGCTGGACAAAAGACAATCTCTACTTCCTCTTCATCTGTCCCTATGAGGAACTCCATCTGAAGCCCAATCCAGTCACTGCTGCCGAGACGAACCAGCTCTGGAATTGGGATGTGGCGGAGGTGTTCTTGGGATCCGATTTCCACGATATCCGCCGCTACAAGGAGTTCGAGGTTTCGCCGCAAGGAGAGTGGATTGACCTCGACATAAATCTGCACAAACCGCACCACGAGAATGGCTGGACGTGGAATTCCGGCTTCGAGGTGGCTGCGCGCATCGATCCCGCGGCCAAGATTTGGTACGGCGCGATGCGCATTCCCTTGGCGGCGATCGCTGCTGCACCGGCCGCCTCTGACATGGAATTCAGAATCAACCTGTTCCGCACCGAAGGTCCGCCGTCGCACTGGAGCTCGATTGCCTGGCAGCCTCCTCTCACCGAGACCTTCCATACGCCGGAACGGTTCGGATTGCTCCGTTTGGTGGATCGGATCGAGCGATCAAGCCTAAGCGATGTGCGAACTCGTTACCTCGAGCCACTGCTCGGTTCACACAACTATGTACCTGCAAAAAACAGTTATGTAATCCAAAACCTTCGCAAAGGAGAGCGGAAGATTGTCTTAGACGTCGCGGGCAGCGGATCGGTGCGGCACATCTGGTCGACCTGGAGCGCTCCCGGCCCCACTTCGGCGGCCGCGCACACTCCACACGGCAGAATTCGGCTGCAGTTTTTTTTCGACGGTGCGACCACTCCGGCTATCGAAGGCTCTCTCGAAGAGCTTTGCCGGGCTGCTGAACACACCGGGACACGCTACGTGCCGATGCCTGCATTCGTCTATAAGGGCGCCTACAATTTCTACCTGCCGGTTTGGTTTGCACGCGGCTTGAGAATTGAAGTGGAGGCGATTGAGGACGTAGAAGAGTTTTACACCCAGATCGACTATCGTTTGTCACCAGCCGACGCCGCGCAACCGCCGCTGGTGAGCCAACGGATCGGCGGCGATCTGGTCCTGCAATATCGCGGCGAGTCTGCGTCGGCGACTCCTGTGATTCAGCAAGAGGGACAGTTCGCAATCAGCGGCAGCACGGAGGTTTTGCTCACTGGTCCTGGCATTCTGCGCGAGCTCAGTTTCCGCGGCGATTTGCCCTCCGACGCATGGCTCCAAATTTACTGGGACGATGATCCGAACCCGAGCGTGGATGCGCCACTCGGCTACTTGTTCGCCGATTTCGTCAATGCCGCAATAGAATCCTCTGCCGACAAAAAGACCATCTATTTCCCGATGCCTTTTCAGCGCACCGCGCGTATCGTGCTGCAGATCAACGAAGGCGCGAGCGCTTTTGAAGGGATTGAGTACGCCTCGGAGGCCCACGCGCTCCCAGACAGCGTTGCCTATTTTCACGCTGTTTACAAATCGTCGTTGAAGACGACCGGGTACGAGCAGTTTCCGGTCCGGCGCGTACGCGGTGAGGGGCTATTCGTTGGAGTGAACCTCTTCGACACAGGTCACAACCATGGCGGCGGCGACTCGGCACTCATTGATGCCGCGTCGCGCGAGCCGCGGGTCCTGCATGGTATCTGCGGGGAAGATTATTTCTCGTTCGCCTGGCATGAAACCGGAGCCATGACGCATCTCACCGGCGCGCCCGTGCATGCTCGCCGCTATCGTCTCCATCTCGAAAATCCGTATCCGTTCCGCGAATCCTTCCAATTCCTGTTTGGAGTTTTCGCGGGTGTCGAGCCGAAGGCGGTCGCCTTCTGGTATCAAAAGCGTGAGCCGCAGTCACAGGCAGAATGGATCGCGCCAGATGTCCCCTGGAAAGCGCTCGGCCCGCTCGGACCGGACCGGATTCCTGTCGGGGACGCCTACGAAAGCGTGGTCCTGTTCGACCGGCCCGTGACGCTCCCGGTCACCTGGCAGGATGTCGCAATGATCCATGGCTTTGCCGACCTCACCTATCTGTTCCGGCATGCGGTCTTCACCTCCAGCGGTACCGGCTTCGTCGCCGGAGCGAGTACGACGCGGCTTATCACTCACGTTTTCTCTCCGTCTGACCGCAGTATCGGCGCACTGTTCGGTCACGACGACGCACTCTCCATCATTGTGAACGGCGCACTTATCGCGTCCTTTGGGGCCCACCAGGGTTTCGCCGCGTCACAAATCGGGCTTCCCCTTGAGAGCGGCTGGAACGCAATCGAACTCCTCATCTCAAACGACGAGAACATCAACTGGCGATGGCTCGGCGTGTCCTTAGCGCTTGAGAAAGCCGGCGCCGAGCGCCTCCGCTTCGCAGCCGAATCGGACAGTAGCCGACTTTAAGGCTGCGCAGTCCTAGACTTGCATTGCGTTGCCTTTGCACTATTTTCTTTTTTTTAAACTATCTTGCCTTTGCTTTCTATTTGTGTTAACTATTTACAAGTAGTTTCGAAGGAGAAGTGTATGACATCGTGGCCGTCCCGATTGGCTTTTTTTGCGTTTACCCTCTGTGTGGGTCTGGCAATCTCGCCCTCTCTCTTCGCGCAAGGGACCGATCTCGGTACCATCCGCGGCAACGTGAAGGACGCCTCCGGCGCAGTGGTCCCGAACGCCAAAGTTGTGGTCACCGATCCCTCGACAGCAACAGAGCACCCATTCCGGACGAATGGCGACGGCGACTATGAGGCGTTCGGGCTCAACCCGGGAAACTACGTTGTGACAGTGTCTGCGCCTGGTTTTGCCAGCGAGGAGATCAAGGGAATCACGCTGAGCGCGGGAGCCATCGTCAGCGCGAACGCCACTCTGCAGCCCTCGCAAACGCAACAAACGATCGAGGTAACCTCCGAATCGTCGCTGGTCAACACGGATGACCAAACCATCAGTCAGACACTGAATTCGCGCGACGTCATCGATCTGCCACGCGATACACGCAACGTCTACGACTTCCTTTACCTGAACCCCAACATCACACAGAGTGGGGAACCGGGAGATTTCAAGTTCGTGGGCGCCCAAAGTTACGGTGCCAGCTTCAGCCTCGACGGGCAAAGATCCAACGGCGGTATTTTCGGAACTGCGACATCCAGCCAACCTTCGCTCGAAGGCGTCCAGGAAATCAACGTCAAGTCGACCGATTTCAGTGCCGAGTATGCCGGCATTGCAAACATTCGCGTCACCACAAAGCGCGGCACGGCGCACTATAGCGGGTCGCTCTTCTACGAAAATGAGAACTCAGCCTTATCCGCCTGGACCGTTCAGGACAAGGTGAACGCGTACAACTTCGCGCCCACCGCCTTTCAGAGCCAATACACAAAGCCGTTTTTCAACATCAACGATCTGGGTGCGTCGTTTGGCGGACCGATTCCCAAGCTGAAAAACACCTGGTTTTTCACCTCGTATGAGCGCGACTATAACGACGCGCCCGTTGCCATCGGCCCCACCAGCAACTTAGCCAATCCACAACTCTGGACCGGCAACTTCTCGAACGTCCGAGATGCCCGCAAGCCTCTCGTCCCGGCAAGTGTCACACTGACTCCGCAGGAAATCGCGCAGGACACCGTAGGCGGGCTGGGCCAGCAGTTCATTCAAATTCCGCAGCGGCTGCTCAACCCTGATGTGCAAAAGCTGATCGCCACTTACTTCCCGCGGGTCGGCACGTCGGCGCCTATCAATCCGGTAAACGGCACGATTCCGGATTATGAAACGAATCTTCCAGGTCTCGGCGTCCAGGATCTAGGCACGATTCGCGTCGACCATGATTTCTCTCCCAACGATCACGTGTTCACTTCGTTCAACATTGGGAATTTCAGCGGCAATAACGGCGGCCCCGTCGCGAGTCCCGACACGGGCCTTGGTCTCCTTCAGCGAAGCCGCCGCAACTATACCCTTGCGAACTCCTACACCAAAGTCATCCGCCCGAATCTGATTAACGAAGTACGTGGAGGTTATAACTGGCAGGACTTGTTGCTGCATAGCAACACCACGCTGCAAGGTTTCCTTTCGAACATCGGCCTCAGCCAGCAGCAGATTGCCGCATACGGATCGGTGGTTGGGCAGTCGGAACTTCCCACTTATGGCGAAATGGCGGTAAGCATTCGCGGCTATACGGGTGTTGGCAACGGCGGCAGAAGTGTCTACCGGCCACAAGATCAACACTTGTTGACGTTTGGTGACACGGTGACGTGGGTCGTGGGCCGTCATAACATCCGACTGGGCGGTGATACAGTTCGCAATCAGGCGGATGACGGCTATCCTGCAAACCGCGGCAATCCGCGCGGCCTCCTCACCTACACCGGACAAGGCACAAACTCGTTCGCGGATTTTCTCTTAGGACTGCCGCCCAATAGCGTCAGTTACGTCGTGAGCCCTCGTCCCCCCATGAATGTTCATAACTGGGAGAACGGTTATTTCATTCAGGACGACTTCAAAGTTACACCAAATCTCACTCTCAACCTTGGTTTCCGTTATGAGCTGAGCACGCCGTTTATCGATGCGAACAGTTTGATGGTGAACTTCGATCCCAACTTCACGGATCCGACTACCGGCCAGGTGGGCCGCTTTATTGTGCCATTGGCGAGTGCCGAGCAGTATTTGACGCCCGCGATTATCAATTACGGTGTAGTTACTGCGGCCCAATCGGGTCTCGGAATCGGTCGGGGGCTGGTGCACACGGATACATCCAATTGGGCGCCGCGCGTAGGCTTCGCATGGCGGCTGGGCAACAAGAATGTACTTCGCGGAGGCTGGGGCGTCTACTACAATACGTCCGCGGCGCAAGGCATTCGCGACGCGCTTGAGAGTGCAGGTTTCAATCAGGGCGCAACCGCCCGTTCCACAGCGACGAATCCATTGACGGGCTGGCCTTCGAGCAGTTCCGACGGTTTCAGCCCTATCAGCGGCGGCGCGGTCTCCGGTTTCGGAAACACTCCGTCTGTCAATATCATTGACTTAAACCTACGGAATCCGAGGATACAGCAGTATAACGTCACTTTCGAGCGTGATCTTGGATGGCAGACGGCTCTGCGCTTTTCGTATCTGGGCTCATGGATGACCGGTCTCATCGAAGGCAGGGACCTGAATGAAATCCCGCCGAACAACACTCCTTTCGGCACTACGCAGGGAGACGGTGTGACGATTTGCGATCCCTACGCCGGCGATTGTGGGTACTCGCCACAGGACATGGCACGAATGCGTTTCCCGGCCCTTGGTGACTTCGTGATGGATTACAGCAACATTGGCCGCGGCCATTCGAACGCCTTCCAGGGCCAGGTGGAACATCGCTTCTCGTCCGGCCTGCAGTTCCTCGCTAACTACACCTATTTGAACCAAATTGTCACTACACCCGACACAGATAATTCGAGCCTCGGGGGCGAGTTATATGACCCATTTAGCGCTTCCGTGGAGAGTGGTCAGGACGCCTTCGTGTCACACCATCGATTCATTGCCTACGGAGTTTACGATCTTCCCATCGGGCACGATCGCAAATTCGGCGCGCATATGTCCAAATGGCTCGATGCAGCCATCGGCGGTTGGCAAACCACTTTCAACATGTTCATCAAGTCGGGTGACTTTTTTACACCTTACTGGGCGTGCACGAACTGCGATCCCGTCATTCCGGGCAACATCATTTCTGGCGCTATCGACGCGGTCGAAGACTTCGGCGCGCCTCCGTCCTTCCGCCCCACCATTCTCAGCAACAATTACAACCAGACATCTGGAGACCAGATCTGGAATCCCGCTGCCTTCGGGCCCCCCTCAATCGGCGCAGATCTCTTTAGCAACTCCGCGGCCGCGCCGCGCAATCTGCTCGAAGGACCTGGTGCGTGGGGCTTGAATCTCGGAGTGCATAAGAGCTTTCGTTTCGGTGAGCACGTGACCGCCATGTTGGGCGCGGACGCAGATAACATCTTGAACCACCCGATCTTCATGCCCGATCAGAATTACGCCGGAGGAGGCGGCCCGTTTGCGATGCTCGGCACGTTCAACGTTGCTGTCGATCAGAACACCGGACAACTTCTGCCCATCACCGACATCACTCCAAACCCCCTGTTCGGCGTAAAAATGCAGACGTTCACACAGGAGGCAGTCGCCGGCGCCCGCCAGTTCCGTTTCCGGCTCCGGATCACCTTCTGATGCTGCGTTGATCGTTCAGCAAGACTATTTAGGTTGGGCTTTCGCTGCGATGGCGGAGAGAGTGGGATTCGAACCCACGTTAGAGTTTCCCCTAAACACGCTTTCCAAGCGTGCGCCTTCAACCACTCGGCCATCTCTCCGAATTGACTAACGCCAGGGCGGGGGGTTGGTGCGGGCGAATTCAGTGTAGCATCGCCCCCACTCACCCAAACTTACGCCAGATCGAACTTCTCGTGGTGCAGCGTAGCGTCGCCGGTCACCAGCACTGGTCTCCCCAAGATGTCTTCGAGTTCGCTCAGATAATTGTTGTTGCTCGCCTTCAGCACCTTTGCTACTGCCGGGTGCACGCGCAGCACGACATCCTGCCCTTGGAGCGCTTTGCTCAGCTTTTGCGCCTCGATGAGAATTTCGCTGATGATGGTCTGCACGCTTTTGACGTATCCCGCGCCTTCGCAATAGGGGCAGGGGGAACACAACGTCCGCTCCAGGCTTTGCTTTACACGCTTACGCGTAATCGCCACAAGCCCGAAATCGTTGAACTGCAGAATCTTGTACGGTGCTTTGTCGGCGCGCATGGCTTCTTCGAGCGCCTGCATCACCTTTTGACGATTCTTGCGCTCGTCCATGTCGATGAAATCGACCACGATGATGCCGCCTAAGTCGCGCAAGCGAATCTGGCGCACGATCTCCTTCACCGCCTCGGTGTTGGTCTTGACAATCGTGTCTTCCAGCCGATTCGATTTGCCAACATACTTACCGGTGTTGATGTCGATGGCAACTAGCGCTTCGGTCTGATTGATCACGATGTAGCCGCCGGATTTCAGCCACACCTTCGGCCGCAGCGCCTTTTCGAGTTCCTGCGTAATATTGAACGCGTCAAAAATCGGCGCGCTGCGCGTGTACATCTTTACGCGGCTCACCAGCGCCGGCTGAAAACGCTGCATGAAGGTGACAACGTTCTCATACATGTCTTCGTTGTCTACCCAGATTGACTTAAACTCGCCAGTCACCTGGTCGCGCAAAATACGTTGGACAATGTCGAGATCGTAATGCAGCAGAGCAGGCGCGGGCTTCTTCTCAGCCTTCTGCCGGATATCGAGCCACAGGCTGTAGAGGAAGTTCATGTCCGCGGCGATCTCATCTTCCGGAACGCCTTCCCCTGCTGTGCGCACGATGAAGCCGCCTGTGGTTCCCACGCGATGCGTCTGCAGAATACGTTTCAGGCGCTGCCGCTCCTCATCGCTCGCGATTTTGCGCGAGACTCCGAGATGCACAACGCTCGGCATGAAGACGACGTAGCGGCCGGGCAGCGCGATATGCGAGGTGATACGCGCGCCTTTCTGACCCAACGGCTCCTTCGCGATCTGAACGATAATTTCCTGTCCAGCCTTCAGCAGTTCCGAGATAGAGGGCATGGCACGATCCGGCTTCTCGGTGGAATGCTCCTCGACCGCTGCGCGCCGGCTCTCCGGCTCCCAGGCCACGGCGGCTCCGGCTCCGGCTGCGGCCACAGGCGACGCCGCGGCGCCCACGTCGCCGGCCTGCCCAAAACGATTTCCACCTCGCCGGCGCCGCATACGCCGCGAGACGCGATGCATGTAGCGCCCGCCCTGATCGCGCACGCTTGCGGTCTGAGGTTGAGAAGATTCGCCGACCGGTTGCCCCTGATGCGCGGGTGACACCTGAGTCTGTTGCTCGGGCGCCTCTTCCGGCTCGAAAATATCGAACTCTTCCTCGTCCACTTCTTGTGCGCGCGGAGCGGCTGCTTCCAAATCGCCGGGCCCATCAAAACGTTTTTCTTCCTGTTCCTCAACTTCTTCGACCAGGAAGAGTTCCGGTTCCGAAAAACCGGGGTCTGATGAAGCAAATGGCTCCACGGCAACGGGCAGCGCGCTGAAGGAGGCGCGTTCGGGCGGGGCAGCCTGGCGGTCATCGGCGGGCTCTTCCGCTGATGGCGTGATGGGTTGATCCTGTTTGACTTCCTCGATCTTTTCTTCTACTTCTTCGGGATCCTCGTTGTCGTGGTGAGCAAGGATCTTTTCGGTCAACTCCAGTTCTTCGGCTTCTTCCTCGATAGCGGCTTGCTCTTCGGGGTCGATCTCCGGCTCTGATGTCTCGTTGCCTGCCGCGGCCCAGCGCGGCGACTCTGCTTCGGCCGGGCGATTCCGGTATTTCGCTAGTGACTCACCCGGAAGGATGATCACGTCCGCCGGCGCTTCTGTGTGCTGCTGAGGCTCGGATTCGGCGGGCAGCGCGCTAGCCGAAGTAGTGGACGGAGTTACCGGCTGAGCATACTTGTTTTCTGGAAAACCACGCCCGCGTTGACGGCGCCTGCGGCCACGCCGATTGCGGCCGTCATTGCGAAAACCTCGGTCGTCGCGCTGTTCGTAAGGGCGATTGTCCGGCGTTCTCTCCGGAGCAGGCTGCATCTCGGCAACCGGCACGCCGGATTCCCCGTCGGCCTGAAGCACGTCAGCAGTGTTGGCTTCGATCGCGGGAGGCCGGATTTCCCGCATCTCGTTGCTCTGGGTCTCCGGCACCGGCTCACGCAGCCGCTCTTCCGAGCCGCGTTCTGCAGCGCGCTGCTGCTCGCGCTCGCGTCCTCGTCCGCGATCTGCTCGATCGCCTCGCTCGCGACGCTCGCTGCCGGTTGCAGGCCGATCTTCGGCCACATCGATATCCTCGTTCTCTTCGAAAAAATCGGAGACGTAGAGGAAAGTGTCGCGTTCGAGACCCAGATCCACGAACGCGGACTGCATGCCGGGAAGCACGCGCGTCACCCGTCCTTTATGTATGCTGCCGGCGAGCGAATACTCGTTGCCGCGTTGAAAGTAGACTTCGACGAGTTGATCGTCTTCGAGAACGGCTACCTTCGTCTCATGGCGATTGGAACCAATCACCAACTCCTTGCTCATGTATCACCGCCTTGTAGGTCAGTGATGGAGCGTACAGAGAATATCCGGAATGCCTGATGCCGATCGCCCCAATCTGCAGGGCGCCAACAAAATTGTTGCCACACAACCGGCGGAAGCTTGCGCCCGAATCACAATTTCCGGGGCATACTGACAGCCTCGACGCCGGCATACTAAGTTGCGTTTACATCGTCGTAAGCGACTTCAAACTTGCCTCGGCGCTCCGTAACCTCTTGCCTTGCTCAATCCTGCCTTATTATTCATTCGGCTTTCTGGAAAGCCGTCTTACACTAATTCACAAACCTACGTAACCTGACACTGTTTACTAACCCCAGCATCAGAAAAATGGACCATGTGTTCGACCCCCCCGAGCTCATCAGCGGGAGCGGAATGCCGGTGACCGGCATACGGCCAACCACCATCCCGATATTGACCAAAACATGGAATAAAACAAGCGCGGCAACGCCCATGCAGACGAACAGTCCTGCTTTGTCCGTGGCCGTTTGCGCGTTCTGCACGACCTGCATAATCAGCAGGAAATACAGAACGAGCGCGATGACAATCCCCACAAATCCGTGCTCTTCGGCAAACGATGCGAAGATGAAATCGGTGTGCGGCACGGGCAGAAATCCCAAGTGTGTCTGCGAGCTCTCCTTGGCTCCGCGGCCCCACATTCCGCCATTGCCAACTGCAATTCTCGATTGAATCACCTGAAACCCCGTCCCCTTGGGATCGCGGTCGGGGTAGATGAAGCTGACCAACCGATCCTTCTGATACGGCTTAAGAAAATGATATCCAATCGGCAAGGTGACTACCAGAATTGCGGTAATGATCAGCAAGTACTTCCAGCGCAGACCCGCCATCAATACCCCGCAAATCAGCACCGGAAGATATGTCAGTGACGTACCCAAATCCGGCTCTTTCATGACCAGAGCCATAGGCACAACCACGAAGCCGGCCAGCTTTGCCAGATCCTTCCAATCGAGCAAGTCCGACTTTATGTCGGTGAGATACTTGGCGACCAGCAAAACCAGAACGATTTTTACAAACTCGGAAGTTTGCAGCGTAAAGCCGGCCAGCCGAATCCAGCGCGTGGAACCGAAGACCTTGTTTCCGAGCACCAGCGTCAGCACCAGCAGTGCAAGCGATCCCGCATAGAAGTAAATCACGCGGCCGAGCAGCGAATGATAATCGATCATCGCCACCACCCACATCATCACCAGCCCCGAGCTGATCCAGAGAAGCTGTTTCCACCAAGCGTCGGCCCAATGCGTCCCCTGCGTGGCGGAATAAATCTGCAACACGCCCAGGCCGCACAAAATGAGCGTGACGATCAGTAGCGGCCAGTCTAAATCACGTAGGGGACGATAAACCGACACTACTGCACAGCGCTTTCCGGAACGGGCAAGCTCAAAAGCGCAAGCGGCGTCTTCGGGGTATCGAGCAGAAGGCGGGGAGCAAAGGCGCTTTGCGGTGCGAATTTACCCTCACGCGCCTTCTTATCGAAGTAGGCTTTAAGGACATCACGGACAATCGGAACTGCATTGTAGCTTTCCACGCCGTTTTCAAACAGAGCTGTCACAACTATTTCGGGTGATTCCCTCGGAGCGTAGGCAGTAAACCATACGTTATTTGCCAAGGCGCTGTTTAATTTCGCGCCCTTGGTGCGCTCCGTTGAAGCCACCTGCGCGGTCCCGGTTTTGCCGCAAACTTTAACATTCGGCAAAACGGCCGCGCGGC
>Ga0213876_10001925_pt1 | contig 12443 bp, 11 predicted proteins | sample BarmaccomBMRX_R9_FD_160113 | JGI IMG/M metagenome (GOLD analysis project Ga0213876, IMG submission 160113) | Root-associated microbial communities from Barbacenia macrantha in rupestrian grasslands, the National Park of Serra do Cipo, Brazil - RX_R9 | ecosystem: Host-associated > Plants > Roots...
CCATGGTCTGGTTTTCGCGCGGACCGTTGTCCTGATCGAAATAAGGCTTGCCGTTTTTGGATTTGGTCAGGTAGACGGGGGTGATCTCTTCACGCAGCCTCGGGCGGGCGGCGATCGCTTTGTGGTGTGATCTCAGGGCAAACTCATCCTGTTGCTCCCGCGAGATATTGAAATCCCGGCTGAGGTTTTCAGCCGTTTGGCCCATGTTCAACCCGCTGATCGGATCCGACAGGCCTAGCTGCAATCCGATGCGCGGCCGCAGGTCAGCCGGGCGGAAACTGGCTATCGCGCCCAGCTTTTGCGGAAGGGTTTTGGCGCGCGCCAGGGCTCCGATCTTTTTAGCCGTTTCGTACTGGTAGAGCAGGGGCACCTGGGACATGCTCTCGACCCCTCCGACGACGTAGACGTCGCCTCGTCCGACGAGCATTTTTTCCGCTGCTTGCGTCACTGCTTCAAATCCGGAAGCGCAGTTCCGGTGGACGGTAATAGCCGGGACCGAGTCGGGGACGCCCGCCCGGAGGGCCACGACGCGCGCGACATTGGCGGCTTCAGCAGGCTGGCCGACGCAACCCAGGATGACTTCCTCAATGGCAGCCGGATCAATACCGGTGCGGGCGAGCAGCATGCTCATGGCGGCTTTGCCCAGTTCGACGGGGTCACTGTCGGCCAGGGCGGTGCCCGCTTTCGCGAACGCTGTGCGGAGGCCGTCGACGATGTAAATAGGTTCGTTCATAGGTTCAATCGGGCCATCTTGCTCGCCGGCGCAAGATCGCTGGAAGATCAGGTTGTAGTCGAAGGACCCAGGCTACCCTCGGCGCGGCGCCGGCCGGCCGGCTCATACCGGTCGAGCTTGGCAGCGAGTTGCTCCTCTCCGGCGTACAAGCCGGCGATGGTCGGGGCATAACGCTCGGCGATGCGCTTCCGGCGCAGTTTCATCGTGGGGGTGAGTTCTCCATTCGCAATCGACCATTCGGACGGCAGGAGCGCATACTTCTTGATCTGCAGGTACCGGCCGAAGCCGGTGTTCAACCGGGCAACCTCCGCATCGAACAAACGTTTTACCTCCGGACGGTGCAGGATTCGCCCTCGTTCCGCCGGGGTCCCATCCTGAAGGCCGAGAGTGCCGGTCAAGGCGGCAAAATTCGGTACGATCAACGCCGCCGGGAATTTATGATTTTCGCCGACGACCATGACCTGGGCGATGTAAGGTGACTCCTTGAACCTGTTTTCGACTTGTTGCGGCGCGACGTATTTCCCGCCGGACGTCTTGAATATCTCCTTTTTGCGGTCGGTGATTTTAAGAAACTCTCCGTCGAATTCCCCGACGTCTCCGGTGTGGAGCCACCCTTGCGGGTCGATCGTTTCCGTGGTGAGGTCCGGGCGCAGGTAGTAACCCGCCATCACGTTCGGCCCACGATAAAGGATCTCGCCGTCTTCGGCGATTTTAACTTCGCCGCCGGGGATGACGGGACCCACCGTGCCGATCCGGTGGCGATTGCCCCGCGGTCGGTTAACGGAGATCACTGGGGCAGCCTCAGTCGGACCGTAGCCTTCGTACACCGGCATTCCGGCGGCCCAGAAGATTCGCGCCAACCTCGGCTGCAGGGCGGCCGAGCCGGAGATGATGGCGCGCACGCGGCCGCCGAACGCCGCCCGCCACTTCCGGTACACGAGACGATCGGCCACGGCCCGGCTCACCTGTTGGGAGATGGTCGGCGGGCGCTCAGGGTCGTACCGCATAGCCAGCCGGAGCGCCCAGCGAGCAATGATTCGTTGCGGCGCAGGCAGGTGCTCAATTTTTTCCAGGATCGTTTCGTAAATTTTCTCGAGCAAGCGAGGCACAGTCGAAAAGAGGTGAGGCCGCACCTCGCGCAGGTTGGCCGGTATCGTGTTCAGGTTCTCGGCGTAATAGACAGAGACGCCGGAATAGATGTAAATATTGATGAGCGTGCGTTCGTAGATGTGACAGAGCGGCAGAAAAGAGAGCGCGCGCTCGTGGTGCGCGCTCAGCACCAGTTCTGCGCAGACGATCGCGTTGCTCGTAAGATTGCGGTGCGAAAGCATCACCCCCTTGGGAGTTCCGGTGGTCCCGGAGGTGTAAAGGAGCGTCGCCAGGTCGTCGGGTTGTACCCGGTCCCGTAACGACGCCAACGTCTGTCTGGCGCCGGCGTCTAATGACGCGGCGGCGGAGGCGGCGAGTTCCCGCCACGAGGTTGCCCCTCCGATTTCATCGTACGTATAGATCTGCTGCAGGGCCGGCAAGCCATCCGCGGCCGCGGATAACGCGCGGTACAGGCGTTCGCTCGAAGCAAAGGCCAGTTTGGCCGCCGAGTGTTCCAGGACGTACCGGAATTCCTCAACCGGAAGGTTGGGGTAGATGGGAACGTGGACCGCCCCCAGGGACATGACGGCAATGTCGATGATGTTCCACTCCGGGCGATTCATTTCGGTAACGCTGGCCACGCGGTCACCCGGCCTGATACCCTGGCCGTACAACCCCCAGGCCAGGGCATCAGCCGCTTCAATCACCTCGGCGGTCGAAAATTTTTTCCATTCTCCGGCCACCTTGTACGCGAAGGCGTCAGCCTGGGGATAGTGGTTTAGTTGGTGCCGGATAAAATCAAAGACCCGGGTCGGGGCAACAGCTTGGGTGCACTCAGCCATACAGGGCGTGAACCTGAAATCGCAAATTAGTTAACCCCCTAAAGTATCCGGTGAGACGCCCCGGAATGCAATCCTTTTCGGGCGCTGCCGGGATACACCATTGGGGTATAGAATTGGATTGTCTTCGCGGCCGAGTTTGCGTTTCCTCGGTTTGGAAACTCCGTATGATTGGCGTTTTCCTTAAATTTATCCCCCTCAATGGTCAAACCAGTGACGATTAATGGAAGAGCGGCCAGGGCCATCCTGGTTTGCGCGGGTCTGGCGACCTTTGCGTTTCCCGGCAATTCGCGTGCCGGCAGTTTCCTGTTGAACGAACAAAGCGTAAGCGGTCTGGGGTCGGCCTACGCCGGCGGCGCCGCGCAGGCCGAAGATGCCTCCACGATCTTCTTCAACCCGGCCGGAATGGCCCTGCTGGACCGCGGCGAGTTGCAGGCAGGCGGCCAATACCTCATCCCGACCGCCTATTTCCACAACGACGGCTCTCGACTGCGAGCTCCGGGCACTCCCTTCAACGGTGAACCGCTGACCGGCATCGACAGCGGTGACAGCGGCAAAGACAAGCTCTTGCCGAATTTTTACCTGTCCCAACCGGTCTTTCGCAGCCGCAACTACGGGGATTTATCCGTCGGTTTCGGCCTGAGTGTCCCGTTCGGCCTGGAGACGGATTACGATCCGACCTGGGTCGGACGTTACGTCGCCCTTCGCAGCAAACTGACCACGCTGGATCTCCAGCCATCCATCGCCTACCGGTTTCTGGACCGCATCTCGATTGGCGCAAACCTGGACGTTCAGTACGCCTCGGCCCGGCTCAGCCAGGCAGTAGACTTCGGCGCAATCGGCGCCGGGGTTTTGAACCAGACATTTTTTCCGTTGTTGCCGCCGGCGGTTCGGGGGGCGGTAGCGGGCGCGTACGCCCGGGCCGGTTTTGTACCTCAAGGCCGCGACGGCGTTTCGGAATTGTCGGCCAGTAGCTGGGACCTCGGCTTCACGGTAGGCGGGATTATTGAGTACCTGAAGGGCGATGAAAATTCGTTCTTTCAGGATGGCCGGATCGGCATCAGCTATCGCTCGGGAATTACGCACGATCTCCATGGTTCCGCTCAGTTCCGGGGTGTTCCGGCGCTGACCGCGCCGGGGTCCCCGGTGCAGTTTCCGGCCGCGGCGGCTTTACAGGGGACCTTTTTTAACCAAGCCGTCAGCGCGCGTCTCGACTTGCCGGATGTCTACCATTTCAGCGTTTACCAGAGATTTTTGCACCAGTTCGCGCTCCTCGGCGACATTGCCTGGACGCGCTGGAGCCGGTTGCAGCAAGTCCCGATTATGTACAGCAACCCGCTGACCGAGGCCGCAGCGGGCCAAGCCAGCAGCCTGAATATCGATTACAAAGATTCGTTGCGTTATGCGATCGGGTTCGAATGGTACGCATCGAAGTGCCTGACCTTACGGCTCGGTTTTGCTTACGACGAAACGCCGATCCGCAACGCGGAAACGCGCAATCCTCGGATTCCTGACGACAACCGTTATTTCGTCTCGGGAGGCCTGCAGTACCGGCCGGCTTCCTGGGTAGCGTTTGACGTGGGGTACGCGCACCTGTTCGTTGGTAATGCAGCGGTCGACGTCACCGATGCCCAAGGCCATAACGTGCGAGGATCCTTCGACGCGAGCGTCGACATCGTGAGCGCCTCGGTGACGTTTCTGTGGGGCGGGCCGAAGACGGCCGAAGCGCCGTCGACAGAAGGGAAAGGGACAGGCAAGGGTTACCTGAAGTGACGCCTGGCAGCCGGCCGGGGCCATAGCCGGGGCAAACCTAAGTTCCGGAGCATCGAAGCAACTCCCCTCGAGAAACCGAAAGACTCCGAATTTTTCGGGCTACAAGGCCGCTTCTTGTACGTGAAATCCCGGCAGCGCTACGAGAAATCAATACCAATTAAACGCTTATTGCGGTAGAAGCCCGGCGGGAGGGGGTTACTGCTGGGTGCTCCGCACCCTGTTGAATTGGTCTTACACCATTTAGACAGTTATCGTGGTGGAATTTCGACCGGATTTCAGCCCCGAAGCGGCGCTGGAACATAGCCCAGGGTTTACCCCACGGCCCCTTAGTTAAAGGCGGCAGGCCGGGCGTGGTCTTCGTCCCTGCGGGACGAAAGCATCCCCCTCGCCCCTGACTGCAGGGCCGTGGGGTAAACCGTAGGCTAAGTTCCGCCACCCCTTCGGCCTATCGCCTCAACTTCCCGGGCGACGGATATTCAGAAACCATCCCATCTTAAACCGCCTTCTGCCGGGAACGCGTTTGCTGAACACGAGCTGGGCGATGACGTTCGCCAGCGTGACCAGGGCGACCAGGACCAGGGATGCCGTCCAGGCCAGCTTGATCTGATACGGGTAGGGCAGCCCTGAGAAGTTGTAGATCAGCACGGACAAAGACGCGGTCGGCTGCATGATGTTCTGAAGCCAGTACTCGCTGAAAAGCGCGGTGAACAGAACCGGCGCGGTTTCGCCTGCGGCGCGGGCGACGGCCAGCATGATCCCGGTCATGATGGCCGGCAACGCCTCGGGCAGAACAATTCGGTAAATGGTTTGAAACCGCGTGGAACCGAGTCCATAGGCAGCCTCCCGGAGGGCATTTGGAACGCCCAACAAAGCTTGTTCTGAAGTGAGCAGGACGGTCGGCAGAGCGAGCACCGCCAGCGCAACCCCGCCGGCCAGGGCCGAAAACCCGCCGGTGGTGATGACCACCACGGCGTAGGCGAAAACGCCGCAGATAATTGAAGGAATGCCCGTCAACAATTTGGCGATGAACCGGACCATGCGTGCGAGGCGGGAATGACGGTCGTATTCGCAAATGTAAATCGCGGAACAGATCCCCAAGGGCGCAGATAACACGAGCGCAATGACTACCATGACGATCGTGCCTTGAATGGCGTTGCCGAATCCACCCCCTTCAAGCCCGGGCGCCGGGGGCAGGCCCGTAAAAATGCTCGGTCGCAGGAGTTCGCTGCCGTTCCGCACGACCAGGTACACGATCGAAAACAGAGGGATCAGCGTCAGAAAGGAGATGGCGACGCAGAGGATGGTCCAGAACTTGTCCATCCCGAGGCGGGCCTTGTCGCGCGGCTTTTCAGCTTTCAGGGTTTGAGGAGCGGTGAGGGTGGCGCCGGCAGAGTCCATAGGGAGGTAACCTTGCTTGAAGGCGGGGGGGCGGAGGCGTGACGTTAGCGCAAACCGGCGGTAGCTTTTTGGGTCTGGCGAAGAATAAACTCGCCGGCCATGTTCACCAGGAGAGTAAGCAGCACGAGCGAGAATGCGGCGTACATCAGCGCGCTTACCTGGATGCCGGATGCTTCAGGGAATTGGTTGGCAAGCAGGCTGGCCAGGGTGCCCGCCGGTGACAGGAGTGACCAGGACAAGCGCGGGCTGTTGCCGATGAGCATGGCCACGGCCATCGTCTCGCCCATCGCGCGGCCGAAACCAAGAATCGTCGCCGCCACAATGCCGGGCGAGGCGGTCGGCAGCAGAATCCTGAAAATCGTTTCCCAGCGCGTGGCGCCGATGGCGTAGGAACCTTCGCGCAACGTCCTGGGTACGGCGACGAGGGCGGTTCGGGAGATTGCGGTGATGGTGGGCAGGACCATCAAGGCGAGGACCAGGCTCGCCGTGAGCATGCTGTTTCCGTAGACGGGCCCTTTGAAGGCAGGAATAAAGCCGAGTTTCGCGCTGAGCAATCCGCCCCAGCGTTCCACGAGCGGGATAACCACCGCGATGCCCCACAAGCCGTAAACCACGCTCGGGATCGCGGCGAGCATTTCCACGACAAACCGGATCGATTGCCGCACGGCCGAAGGCAGGAAATTCTCACTCAGGAACACGGCGATCGCCACACCCAGCGGCAGCGCGATCACCAAGGCAATGGTGGAACTCAGGGCCGTCCCGAACAAAAACGGGAAGGCCCCGAACTGCTGGCGGTTCGGGTTCCAAACCGCCTGGGTAAAAAAAGCCAGGCCGGCTTTCTGCATGGCCGGCCAGGCCTGAACCAGGATGCCCGCGACGATCCAGATCAGGGTTCCTACCGTCGCGGCCGAAGCAGCCCAGCAAATGACCAGGAACGGGTCGAGCTGCAAACCTCGCTTCCGAAACGGGCCGGTGGAAGAAGATGCTTTTTGGTTTTCAGCCATACGGGTGCGCCCGATTTTTTCGGCTCAGGAAACGGCTGCTATCGCTATTTGACCTCGTTCAATGCCTCCAGGCTTTTATCGGCAACCGCTTTCGGCAAAGGGATGTAGCCCAGGCCCTCCGAGAACTTCTGACCATCGGCCAGCCCGAAGTTTACGAACGACTTAAGCGTGTTCCACTTGGTTTGGTCGGCGTACGTCTTATACAGCAGCAACCACGTAAAGGTGGCGATCGGGTAGGCGTCTTTGCCGGCCGGATCCGGGACCCAGGCGCGCAGCAGGTTGGGCGGGAATTGCGCCTCCGCCAGCGTGGCCGCGCCGGATTCGGGCGTGGCTTTGACGTAATTGCCGGACCTGTTCTCGAGGGCGGCAAACTTCAGTCTGTTGATCACCGCGTACCCGTACTCGACGTAGCCGATGGCCCCGGGGGATTGCTTGATCAGCGCGGTAACGCCGTCGTTTCCTTTGCCGGCAACGCCTACCGGCCAGGTGACGGTGGTGCCTTTGCCCACTTTATCCTGAAATTCCGGGCTGACGGCGCTGAGGTGCTGGGTAAAAACAAACGTCGTACCGCTGCCGTCGGATCGTTCGCAGGCCGAGATCGGGAGATCCGGCAGCTTGACGCCGGGGTTTGCCTTGGCGATCGACGGATCGTTCCACTTGGTCACTTTGCCCAGAAAGATCCCTGCGTAAGCCTCTCGGGATAGTTTCAGATCGTTGACCTCGGGCAGATTATACGCGAGCACGATGCTGCCGGCCGTGGCCGGGATCAGCACCACGCCCGGTTTAACCTTCGCGATCTCTTCGTCGGTCATGGCGGCGTCGCTCGCACCGAAGGTTACCAGCCCCTGGGTGAATTGCTTGATCCCGGCGCCGCTGCCGATCCCTTGATAATTGATCTGAATCCCTGAGTGGGCCTTTGTGAATTCAGCAATCCAACGCTGGTAAAGCGGAGCGGGAAAGGTCGCCCCGGCGCCTTGGAGCTGGGTTGCCGCAAACCCTGAAGTGGCAACGAGCGAAACCGGCAGGACGGACAACAGTAGTAGGATGCGTAACGCGAGTTTTCTCATAACGGGACCCGGACCCCATTTCGATTGTCGAAGATGCGTTTTGCGGCAAACCGAAGTTTGTTACATTTCCGTCACTCCTGCGGCTTTTTACGCCCGGAGGGTGCATCTGGTGCACTTTGGGGTGCGAACTTTCTTCGATGAACGTTTCGCGGCAGCGCTGCATCCGGTTTGCGCTTGCCTTCGCATTCGTACTCTGGGCGGGTTCGTCCTCGGCCCAGGATCTGCAACCAAGCCCGTCCCTGACGCCCGAGGAAGTGGTGCAGGTCCAGATCGATGCCTTACGCCGCAACGATATTCCGAGTCCTGACGCCGGGATTGAGCGGTCCTTTCGATTCGCGTCACCCTCCAACCGGTTGGTCACCGGCCCCCTGGCTCATTTTACCACGATCGTGCGAAGCCCGCCTTACTCGCCGCTGCTCAATTCGATCTCCGGGACGGTGACCGATACCCAGGTAGAAGGCGATCAGGCCAAGGTGCTGGTGCAGATCGTCTCAGCAAGCGGACACGAGGTCTATTACCTGTTTCTGCTTTCGAAGCAACAGAGCGCCGAATGCCGGGGCTGTTGGATGACCGACGCGGTGTTGCGACTCGAGCGCGAACGTTCCGGCACCGACGAGGTGGCGATCTGACTGACGACGCGGTTCATAGCCGCCGCGCCGGCCGAAGCGTTTGACGGCAAAGCCGCTGCCGCCGATATGCAGGCGTGCCGGCGTCGACCATTCATCAATTGTCCTTTTCTGCCAGGGGCGCCGTCTGGCTGGCGTCGCTGCTGCTGAAGGCGCTTTGCCGCACCCTTCGTTACCGCATTCTCGACGAGGCTGGGTTCCTCCGCGGACCGTATCCGACTCCGGTGATCATGCTGATCTGGCACAACCGGATCCTGGCGATGCCGGCCTTGTTTGTGCGCCGATACCCTAAGCGCAAAGGGTTGATCGTCCTCACCAGCCCGAGCCGGGATGGCGCTTACCTGGCGGAATTCGTCCGGCAGTTTCGCATGGGCGCGGTTCGGGGTTCCAGTTCGCGCCGGGGCGCAGCTGCGTTGCTCCACCTCACGCGGCGGGTCGAGGAACGGTATGATATCTGCATTACGCCGGACGGCCCCAGGGGTCCCCGGTACCGGTTGCAGCCGGGGGCGCTTCTCCTTGCACAACGGGCCGGGGTCCCGCTGATGCCGTTCCTGATCGAGTACAGCCGTTACTGGCGGTTGAAATCCTGGGACGGTTTCGCCATCCCTAAGCCGTTTTCGCAGGTCACGGTGACGTTGCTCCCGATGGTTACGGTGCCGCCTGATTTGTCCGAGCAAGCGTTTGAACGGGCGCGCGCCGGGATCGAGACGGCGATGGTCGAGCGCATGGTGATGCGGTAACGGGAACGGGTGTCGGGTGTCGGGTATCGGGTAGGGGATGGACTCCGTCTTCAGGCCGGTCTAACCTCAGGTGCTCAGCCGGTGATACAAAAGTAGGACCTGCATGAGTTAATCGGAGCAGCCAAGGTCAGCGGGGCTCAGGGAGCCTATCCTTTGAGCGCTGGTGCCTGGACTGCCGAAACTCTTGATTTCGGACGCGGAGTTTTTCTAACACTTTCACCTTTTCCGACATGGGCAATGCCGCCCGGGTTTTTCGCCGGCGTCTTTTGGCGGCAAGGTAGTCGGTTAAAAGCTTGGGCGCTGCGCCCTGCAGTTCGGGATCCATTTCACGGCCTCCTCTGCGGTCCTTCTGGCAGCTTACAAACGGTGGATTGCACCTCAAAACATTAGATCCAAGCTATGCGCGTGACCAGCCACACCGTGAATCGGCCCGGAAATCGGGCGGCGATCGTTGCAACCCGATAATAACGTGATAGTAGGCGAGGCATGCGTCTGCTCGTCACCGGCGGGTGTGGGTTTATCGGGAGCAATTTCATTCGTTACGTGCTGGATCATTACGATCCGGAATTCATTACCAACGTCGACGCGCTCACGTACGCCGGATCGCTGGCCACGACGGCGGATCTTCCGCTGCGCTTCGGGGATCGCTACGAGTTTATGCACGCCGATGTTGCCGATCCCGAAGCTATGGACCGCATCCTGGGCGCCCACAGTTTTTATGCGGTGGTCAACTTTGCCGCGGAAAGCCACGTGGATCGCAGCATCGCTTCACCGCAACATTTTGTGCACAGCAATGTGGCCGGGGTGGCAGTGTTGCTGGACGCGGCACGGCGCCACGGGGTCAAACGCTTCGTCCAGGTCTCGACTGACGAAGTTTACGGCCCCGCCGGTGACCACGAGGAGTTTACCGAGGAAAGCCGAATGAACCCGAGTTCGCCCTACTCCGCTAGCAAGGCAGCGGCCGACCTGATCGTGTTTTCCTATTTCAAAACGTTCGGGCAAGACGTTGTCATCACCAGGAGTTCGAACAATTACGGTCCCTATCAACACCCGGAAAAGCTGATCCCGCTGGTTATCGTGCGGGCATTGGAAGGGCACATGATCCCGATTTACGGCGACGGGCGCCAGCAGCGGGACTGGCTCTACGTGGAGGATAACTGCAGCGCGATCTTCACGGCGTTGATGAACGGAAGAGCCGGGGAAATTTACAACGTCGCCTCGGGCGAGGAACGGGCGAACCTGGACGTGATCCGGGCGATCCTGACCGAGTTAGGCGCTTCGGAAAAGCTCCTGCAGCACGTTCCGGATCGGCCCGCGCATGACCGCCGTTATGGAATTTCAACGCGCAAGATCCGGGATGAGCTTGGCTGGAAGCCGCTGCACCGGCTTGAGACGTCGCTTGCCAAAACCATCCGCTGGTACCAGCAGAGCCGTCCCTGGTGGTACGCAGCCGTCCAAACCGTTTCGCCCGGCAGGCCATGGCCAAACGGATCGTAATCGTCGGCAAGCGCGGCCGGCTCGGCGCCGCGTTAGCCCGAGAGTTTGCCTCCGGGTACGAAGTCATCGCCCTGGGACGAGAGGACCTTAATTTGTCCGCTCCGGTCGCCGGGCAGCTTGCCTTGCCCGAATTCGAAACGATGCTCAACTGCGCTGCCGCGACCAGCGTCGACTGGTGCGAGCAAAATCCCGGATTGGCGCAACGGTTGAACGGCGAGGCGGCGGGCGAGCTCGCCGAGTTTTGCGCGCGCCGCCGTGCCCGTCTGGTTCACGTCAGCACCGACTACGTGTTCGACGGCAAAAGTCCGGCTCCCCTGACGGAAGAGAACGCGCCTGACCCGGTCAACCGGTATGGCCGGAGCAAACGGCTAGGTGAACTCGCGGTTCTTGCAGCCAGCCCGGACCACCTGGTGGTGCGGGTCTCGTGGGTGTTTGGCCCGGACCGTCCGAGTTTTATCGACCAGTTGATCGCCCGAGCGCAGAGCGAAGCGGCCGTTGCCGCCGTCGCCGATAAATGGTCCGCGCCGTCTTACACCCTGGACATTGCCCAATGGTTGCACCCGATCCTGCCGGAACGATCGGTAAATGGGATTCTGCACCTGTGCAACGCCGGCCGTTGCAGCTGGAAGGAGTGGGGTGAAGTTGCGCTCGCCGCCGCAAGACGGCTCGGGATACCGATCAGGACCACGGAGGTAGCGTCGCTCACCCTGGCTGAGATGAAGCAGTTCAAGGCGCTACGACCGGTGCATACCGTCATGGCCACCAAGAAATTCCAGACGTTGGCCGGCGTGCAACCCCGGCCCTGGCAGGAAGCAGTGGCCGCGTACGTCGACCGGCATTATCAAACCGCATGAGGTTGCCGCGGCAGATCACGACGGAAAGGGGCGCTTGTACCGGTGGATGCCTGATGCTTTTGCTGGGCCTCGTGCTCGTCGTCGGCGCACTGTTGTGGGGGGCGGTGTCGACCTACGAAGGCGCTTACCAGATGACGTCCGGCACACCGCGTGATCTGGGGCCGCCGCCCACAGCCGCCGAAGAGAACAGTTTTCAATCCAAACTGGCGCTGGTGCGCCAGGGACTGCAGGAAAACGGGACCAAAGAGTACGCCTTCTCGGCCGCCGATCTCAACGCATGGCTCTGGGCCGGCGGCACCAATGCCGACCTGGCGAAACACCTCCGCTTGAGAATCGAACAGGACTGGCTCGTCGGCGAACTCAGCGTGCCCCTGGCGTTCATGCGCGACGTGCCGTTCTTGCCTGGAATCAGCCAACGATTCTTCGATGGCCGGATCGCCGCCCGCTTTGCCGTGGAGAACCGGGAACTGACGGTAAAGAATTTTGACCTCGAAGGCAACGGACGGCGCCTCGCATGGCTGTTCACCGGCCAGAGTTACCGCGAAACCATTGCCAACGGCATCAAACGGGGAATTCGCGCCCGCCTGCCGGCAGGCGACCTCCTGCTTGCCCGACTCGAGGGATTTCGCATCGAACAGGACCAGGTGTACCTCACACTTCGCGGCGGGCCCTAGAGAATGCCACAAATGAATGCCACAAGCCGAAAAATGCCACAAATGGAGAGTGCCGGGTGCCGAGTGCCGGTTACACGGCGGGCACAACGACTGCGTTCACACGGTCACACGGCGGGCACAGTGAGGAGGGCGGGCACAACGGAAGAGTT
>Ga0213876_10001926_pt1 | contig 12443 bp, 17 predicted proteins | sample BarmaccomBMRX_R9_FD_160113 | JGI IMG/M metagenome (GOLD analysis project Ga0213876, IMG submission 160113) | Root-associated microbial communities from Barbacenia macrantha in rupestrian grasslands, the National Park of Serra do Cipo, Brazil - RX_R9 | ecosystem: Host-associated > Plants > Roots...
GGCTGATTTGAACCGCTGCAGCACCCGTTCGCGCTTGCGAGTTGGCAGGTGCGACTTCTCGGCTCGGTTGTTCAGCCGTTTGTGGCGCCGATGCTCGCTGTTCGGTAGCACACGCCGGATCGCCGGCACGTAGCTGGCGAGCTTATCGGTGATCACCACCCGTGGCTCGTATTCGCAGCTGCCCAGGACCTGGCGCAGGAAGCGTTCGGCGGCAGCTTGGTCACGCCGCTCCTGGACGAGGATGTCCAGGACGATCCCGTCCTGGTCGACGGCACGCCACAGCCAGTACTTCCGCCCGCGGATCTTGAGCAGCACCTCGTCCAGATACCACTTGTCGCCCGGCCTCGCTCGTCAGCGGCGCAGCCCCGCCGCGTAGCTCGGGCCGAACTTGGTGCACCACTGGCGGATGGCCTCGTGGCTGACGACGTTGCCGCGTTCGGCGAGCAGGTCTTGGACATCGCGGAAGCTGAGATGGACAAGTTGACAACCCCTGTCAGTGTGGCAGTTTGGCAGTGCCCTGGTCCGGCGCCCAGCCGGCCGAGGATAGCCGGCCGGTCATCGCCCGGCCAGGTCGAGCCTGGCCTGCCAACGCCCGCCCTCCTCGAACCTGCCGGAGGGCATCGAGCACGGCACGCACCACGCACCAGTCGCGCAGGCGCTGGCGATGCACGCCGCGTTCCTGTCCGATCATCGTACGGGGCTGCCTTCGATGATCGACTTGGACGAGGCGGTGGGCACGACCCGCGAGAGCGCGAAGTCGGCCTGCTCAAGGAGCCGGCGATACTCAGCCAGGGTGCGCTCACGGCCAGGCACGAGCGTCATCATCACCACGTCGACGAGCTTGCCCAGGGATGGCGCGTCGCCGGGCGGGAGGAGATCCTCCACGATGAGCACCTTGCCGCCGGGCGCCATCGCGCGGCGGCACTGCGTGAGAATGGCGACGCTCCGGTCATCATCCCAGTCGTGCACGATGCGCTTGAGCAGGTAGATGTCACTGCCGGCCGGCACGCCCTGGAAGAAATCGCCGCCCACGAGCGTGCACCGATCGGCCACGCCAGCCGCTTCGAGTGGGGCGCGGGCACTCTGCTCGATACCCGGCTGATCGAACAGGATGCCGTTGACGCTCGGGTTGGCCGCCAGGATGGCGGCGAGCAGCGCGCCGTGCCCACCGCCCACATCGACCACTGATCGGGCGCCCGAGAGGTCGTAGGCGGCCGCCACCGCCGCGTTCTCCGCCGCCGCGCCAAGGGCCGTCATGGCCTCGTTGAAGACCCGCGCCGCGTCCTGGTGCTCCCCGAGATACTCGAAGTAGCTGGCCTGGAACGTTCGGTCGAACGCGCGCTCGCCGGTCCGCACGGCCTGCAGCAGTCCGCCGGCCACCGTGTACACCTCGCCACCCAGGTAGATGGGCACGACGCGGAACGAGCCCGGGACGTCGCTCCGCAGGCTCTCCGACAGCGCCGTCAGCCCAAAGCGCCCAGCCTCGTCTTCGCTGAAGATACCGAGACTGGCCAGACCGCGCAGGACGCGCAGGAGGGACGGGGCGTGCGTTGCCGTTGCTTGCGCCAGCTCGGGGCCGGTCCTGGGCCCGTCAGCCAGGAGATCGGCGACGCCCAGGGTCGCGGCGACATTCAGCATCTGGGCAGTGACGCCGCCCAGCGCGATCTCGAACAGGCGCTCCCGAGCGGCCGCCGGCTCGGCCGGTCGCGCAGTGCTGGGCTCAGGTGCTGCGCTGCGATGACGGGTCAGTTCGGTCGTGCGCATGCTGTTCTCCTTCTCGTCGTGGTCGTGGGTCCGTGCTGTACGCTCAGCACCGTAGCGGTGTCGGACCGGCGCGCGAATCCCAGAAATCTGGGATTCCAGCGGCCCGGTGCGCGGAGGGAGGGGGCATGCCTGCCAGATCGGTGCTCGAGGAGCGGGCCGTCCGCGAGATCCAGCGGCTGTGCTATGCCGACCTCGACGCGGAGACGCTGCATCGCCGCACGGTGGCGTGCCTGCGCTCGGTCGTGCCGTTCGAGGGCTATTGCGCGCACGACGCTGACCCGGTGAGCGGGCTGGTGATGCGCATCCAGATGGATCCGCCGGACGACCAGCGCGGCCGCGTGTTCCTCGAACACATCTACTTCGAGGACCCGCTCAACGACTTCGCCTGGATGGCGCGCACGCGCCGCCGCGTTGCGCTGCTCTCGGCGGCGACGCACGGCCAGTTGGAGCGGTCCCTGCGCTACCGCGAAACGATCGCCCCGCGCGGGTTCCGCTTCGACCTGCGCGCCGTCTTCAGTTGGGGGCAGGAACACTGGGCTGGGCTGACCCTGTGGCGTGAGCCAGGCCGGCCCGACTTCGCCGACCATGAGCTGGCCCTGCTGGGCCGCCTGGCGCCGCACCTGGGCGCCGGCTTCCGGGCGGCCGGACTGCGCGGGCGCGCCGAGCAGGCGCCCGGCGCGCTGGACGCCCCGGGCGTGCTGACCCTCGACCCACGGGGGCGGGTGGTCCAGCACACCGCCCCGGCCGAGCGCTGGCTGCGTGAGCTGGTCGACCTCGGGCCTGACTGGCAAGAGGGCCGCGGGCTGCCCGACGCGATCTGGATGGTCATCGGTGCGCTGCGGCAGACGCTCCAGCCGCCCACCGAGGACAGCAGCACGCGTCTCCCACGCATCTGCGTGCACACGCGGTCGGGCCGCTGGGTGCAGTTGCAGGCCGCGCTCGCTGAGGGCCACGAGGGCCGCGCGGGTGAGATCGTGATCGTGCTCTCAGCGTTGGGCCCTGCCGAGCTGACGTGGCTGCGGACGAGTGCCTACGGCCTGAGTCCACGCGAGCAGCAGGTCGTGGAGCTGGTCATGCGCGGGGCATCGACCCGCGCGATCGCGGCGGCGCTGGTCATCTCCGAGTACACCGTGCAGGACCACCTGTCACACGTCTTCGAGAAGGTCGACGTGCGCAGTCGGCGCGCCCTGATCAAGCGCCTGTACCTGGACAGCTTCGACGCCGCGCCCTGATGGGCGCAGCGGACCTCGAGGTGGTCGGCACCGGCGCTTGAGGGCTTGCGGCCCCGTTGGGACGACGAACACGGGAGTCCCTGATCTCACACGGCCACGAGACTGAGTCAAGGCATCAGTCACTGCTCGTTTCACTCTTGCCCCTCACGGCAGGCCCGCGCCAGAACCTCGTGCTCGAGATCGGCAGCCTTCCGGGGGCGGGTGCAGGGGTCGGCGGGATCGGGAACGGGTGCCGGCGGCTGATGGCCGTCAGACACATATGTCTCTCATCGCTCGCCAACCAGCGACGGCAGGTCGGCCAGATCGCGGAGACCCAGGAGGTCGAGGAAGGCGCGCGTGGTCACCAGCAGGTGATGCGGGTTGTGCTCGACCAGCCGACGCTGCAGGAGGGTATCCAGGGCACTGTCGCTGCCCGAGCCGCGGATGAGCTCGATGCCGGCGCGGGCGATGGGCTGGCGGTAGGTGATGATGGCCAGCACCTCGCTGGCGGCGCGGGACAGCGGCATCGGCCGTGGGGCGCCGAGATGGCGTTCGACGGACGGGCTGACGTCGGGGGCGGTGACCAGGCACAGCTCGTCGCCGTGGCGCTGGACCGCCAAGCCCAGAGGAGGGTGCTCGAGGAGGTAGGCGTAGGAGGGCATGACAAACCGGGGGCGCAGGCGTCGGGTTGCCGATGCGGGCTGGGTACCGTGGCAGGAGCTTTCTACCTCTGGAGACCGTCCGTATGGCGCTGCGCTTCAAGCTGCAACTCGTGATCGTCGCCGATGACGAGCAAGTGTTCGTCGACGACGTCGTCGAGCTGAACAAGGACCACGAGCGGCTGGAGCACTTGGGCCTGACGCTCGCCGAGGCCAAGGCCCTCTTGCAGGAAGTGCAGCGGCAGATCCTCACCCGGCAGATCACCACGTTCCTGGCCGTGCATACGCCCTGCCCGACCTGCGTCCCCACTCGCAGCATTGGCTCGATTGGTTCCACCTCACGATGCAGCTGACCAACCTGGGCCAGTGCCTCAACGGGCTGGCTCGCCTGGACGCCGAGCGCACCGCTGAGCTGCAGGTGGCGCTCGAGGACACCAAGTGGAACCTGTGGCACGGTAAGGTCAAGCGTTGTCTTGAGTGGCTCTGACTGATCGAGTGGCGCATGTGGCACTTCGCGAGTGGCTACCCGACGTTCTCGGCGCTGGCGCGCGCCGTGCACGCCGTGCAGCGCTATCTCTGGCGGAATGGCGATTTGATCCCCACTTACGCCCAGCGGCACCGGGACGGCCAGGCGATCTCGACCGCGTTCGTGGAGTCGCTGGTGAACTCACTGCTCGCCAAGCGCTTCAGCAAGAGGCAGTCGATGTAGTGGACACCCGAAGGTGCCCACCTCCTGCTTCAGCTGCGCACCCGGGCGCTGAACGGCGATCTCGCCGCCACCTTCTGCACGTGGTATCCCGCGTTGTCACTCACGGACCAGCCGGCCGACAACGATCTGCTCGCCGCCTGATCGCCCCCGTTCTGTCATGCCCTCGTGGCGGACCCAGTTGCGCAGTGTCTGGTCTGAGACGCCCAGATCGCGACTCAGCTGGCTGAAGCTCTTGTTTCCGGTGCGAACCAGTTCAACCGCTTCCGCTCGAAACTCGGGCGGGTAAGGCGGTCGGCTTCTCGGCATGTGGACTCCTCATCAGGGGCTCGTCGGCCCCAATCTTCAGGTGTCCACGAGAGTGGGTCAACTTCAACTGTAACGTCCACCCTGAAGCAACGCATGGGAGGCTTACTGCGCCGGCGTAAGTAGGGGCGACCTGTCGTCCACCAGCCAGGAATGTCCCCAAGGGTCGGTGAATCCACCTTGACGGTGTGTCCCCCAACTCCGCTCGTACACCTCCATGTGTGTCCCGGTCGCGCCAGCCAATCGTGCTTTGTCGACAATCTCGTCGGGATCGTCGACGAACAGTTCCACGCACGCGGTTTCATGGCCCGCCGTCAGCGGGCTCAGTCTGCCCGGAGCAGTCTCTTCGCGCAGAAATAGGGGTGCGCCATTTACATCCAATGCCACCAGATGACCGTTGCCAATGCGAAAGCGCTCTCTCGCACCCAGAACCCGTTTGTACCAGTCGGCGGCCAGCGCGCCACCCGTGACGATCAGCATCGGCGCGATGACCGGACCATATGCGGATGCGGACGTCATGCGATCCTCCATTTCACGATGGATGTTGGTGGTGTCGGTGGGTTCAGCAAGCAAGTAGGACTCGCTTGCGAAGTAAGTCGAACTTGACCTTGCCGTACATGGTCCTCTTGATCAACTTCAGCCGGTTGCCCAGGCCGTGGGCGCCGGCCAGGAACAGGTCCAGCACCGCCCAGCACAGGGTCAGGCAACTGGTTTCACCAGGGAAGCGGCCGATGACCTTGGTCGCCCAACTGCCGGAACTCGGCGTGCTCACACACAAGGAGATCGCCGCCTTGGTCGGTGTCGCCCCGCTCAATCGGGACAGCGGTCACTGGCGGGACAAGCGCACCAGTTGGGGCGGGCGGCCCCAGGTGCGAGCCGCCGATCAGCAAGGGTGCCCCGACTTTGGCGCGCTGCAGCATCGACTGATAGTGGCTCGGAAGCACACAGGCAGAGTCGCGTCTGAGCGGCCGTACTGGTCGTGTTTGACGTCCTGCAGCTGGCAGGATCCGACTTGACCGATCTTGCGCACGATGAACGTCGCGCACATCTCGAACGCCTCGTTTCGGGCCAGCGATCATGCCTGCAGTTGGTGTTGCAGACCAGCGACATCGAGGTGGCTCGCGACTGGTTGAAGCTCTTGACCACCATCGAAGGCGTGGTTGCCAAGCGCGGTGATGGCCACTATACAGCTGGTCGGCGTCCTGAGTGGGTCAAGGTCAAGCGCTAATCGGACGGTCGACTGTGTCGTGATTGGCGTGACGGGCGAACCGCACGCGCCACGGCTCGTCCTGGGGTTGCGCCACGGCGACGACATCGTGCACCACCTGGGACGCCTCAGGGTGTCATCTGTCATCTTGAGCATGCCGGTCTGACCACGACGAGGCACGGACGGGCGGCGGCTCATACCCGGCCGGCTACCGCGGCCTGCACCGGACCACATAGGAGTACGAGTTGACCCGATCAACCGTACGTAAACCCGATCCCGACGTCGCAGCGACGCACATCGCCGAGGCTGTGTGCCTGACTGCTCGTCACCCGGGGGAGCACCGCGCGCGGATGATAGAAGCGCCTGGGCCTGTCAACTCGTCGCAGTACGTGGGCCGACCCGCCATGGCCATGGTCAACGCGAGCGTCGTGCCGCTGACGAGGGGGCCCTCGCCGGTCGCGAACGGGCCGTCGGTCGCCTCGAGTCGCAGGCCCGCGACGGCGGTCCGGCTGGCCACGGCGAAGTTCCGGCGGGCGTAGAAAAGGGCGACCTCCGTGACCGTTCCCAGCGGAGGCGTGCGGACCAGTTCGAGGGGACGGCGAATATCCTGACCATGCACGATGACCTCGCCCAGCCAGGCTGCGGTTGGCCCAAGTGGCGCCGTGGTGCTGGTGATGACACGGCGAAACCGCGCGAGGGTCTCGGCCGGTGTTGCGCCGCGATACTCGGCTAGGCGTCATAAATGCGCATCACACGGGCTGAACTGAGGGAAGGGCAGCGGGAGTTGCCAGCCGGGCGCGGCGCGGGCCAGCCAGGGGGCGTATGGGTGGGAAGGCGGCAGGAGCAGCAGCAGGTGGCCCTCGACGGTGCGCACCAGCTGCGCCGGCAGGCTGATGACGCGGCCGATGAGCTGGCGCAAGCCGACCAGGGGCTGCCCTGGAGCACGCAGTTCACGCCGGAGCCACCAGTTGAGCCGGTTGGAGGCCAGCGCGGCGTAGATCAGGAAGGCGCTCAGTCCCCAGAAGGAGCGCGACCACAAGCCTTTGAGCTGCAGCGCCGCGGTGGCTTCCGAGAGCCAGCCCTCGATGGTCTGGCGGGCCTCAGAGAACGGCTCCAACTCCGTGGTCGGCAGCACTTCCGGTGGCAGGTCGGTGACGATGGCGGTATAGCCGCAGTGGTGGCGCGCCCCGGTGGAGCGGACCAGCAGCCGTCGGCAGACCACGTCCGGACGGCCGGGCGAGACGGGTCCGGTGCCCAGGTCGGCCACCCATTTGATCGGGCTCAGCTCGATCCACGCCAGGCTGCTGGCCCCCTCGCGCGCCCAGGTGGCGGCGGTCTGGTCGGCATAGATACGGCCGACGAAGTGGAGCTTGCGGCGGAGGAGCACCGCCAGGTCGTCGGCGGTGGCGTACTGGCAGTCGAAGCGCAGGATCAGCCCGAGCAGGCGCTCCAGTGGCCCGAGCACCCGCTCCAGCACGTCCAGCACGTCGCCGAAGCGCCAGGTGGCGTGGGCATTGCCCGGATCCAGGAAGGTGGCCAGCACCTCGTCGTCCCCGCCGCCCGTGTCGCCGGCGAAGACCGCCGTGGCCTGATAGCCGCGAGCCCCCTTCTTCTTGAAGTGGCCGCACGCGGTGGCCTGGTAGGTGCGGCCGTTGGCCGGGATGTCGGTCTGATCCACGTCGACCACGACCCGCTCGCCGCGCCGCAGCCGCTGGCGGACGGTCGACTGCTCGGCCAGCAGGTCCTCGAACGCCTGCCGCAGCGCGGCCACGTGCTGGCCACCAAAGGCCCGCAACTGGCGCGTGAGCTGGCTGGAGTGCGGCCAGCGCGGCAGGCCCAGCACCGCCGCCGCCACCGGATCGGGCTGCAACACAAAATCGCCCTCGCGCGCCGAGTGGCAGCCAGCGGCCAAGGTGGCCAGCAGCGCCAGGCTTTTCTGCACCACGGTGAAGCCCGTCCGGCGCTCTTGGACCGGCAAGCGCACCCGCGCCCGCAGCACGCGTTCGAGACCCACCTGGCGGACGAACCCCAGGAACGCGGCCAGGCCCGCCCGACTACTGCTGCCCGCCGGCTGGCCAGCCGCGCCGGCTTCGGGATCGAGCCGATACTGCACCGGCTCCGCGGACACCGTAGCATCCCACATAGCCAGCCTCCGGAGACTGGAGCGTTGGTCACGTCCAGCCTACTCGGCAGGCTCGCTGTTCATCCCGCGCACCCTGTGATGCGCATTTCTGACGGCTAGGCGGCAGCGTCGTCCTGATCGGTGTGGAACTGACGTCGATGACCGTGCTGCACCTGGCCGAGAGCATGGCCGGTCGGCGGCGCTTCGTGCGCTGGGCCAACGCCAGCGATGGCCAGCCGACCGCATGGGACGTGGGCGGCTGCTCGGCCGGCTTCGGCCGTCTCGAGCCGATCCTGGTGCCGCTGGCGCGCGAAGTCTTCGTCGGCCCGAGCCGTTGGCGCGCGTTCCCAGCCCAGGCGACCGCCGAGGTCGCCGCCGTAGCCATGCGTGCCGATCCCGAGATCACACACTGCCCCGCCCCGGGCTGTCTGCGCTGCCGGGACGCCATCGCCGGAGGTCCCCTCGAGTGGGCCATGGCGCGCCCCTCGCCGGCGAGTAGCCCATCGGCAACGAGCACGGCATGAGTGCGGACCGCCTGCCGAGCGGCGCCTCGGTCGCCAGCGACGCCCGCTGGCGCCTGGCGCGTGACCTGGTCAGCCGCTGCCCTCCAGCACTCGGATGCGAGGTCGCCATCACCGGCTCGGTTGGTCGGGGCGTGGCCGACCAGGACTCGGACATCGAGCTGAACGTCTGGGGGGACGCGCTGCCAAGCAAGGCGGAACGGGTGGGGTGGCTGCGCGCCGCCGGCGCTACGGACATCGTGGCTGACACCGAGCCCATCGAGACGGGCTCGATCTGGGTGACCTGCCGCTTCCGCCAGGTGTGGGTGGAAGCCGGCTGGCAGACGATCGGCTCGCTCGAACATCACCTGCGCACGATCCTGGCCGGTGGGTCGACGACCACGCACGGCTGGTGCTGGCGGAGATCGTCGAGCACGCCGTTCCACTCCGCACGGGCGGCCTCCTCGCCGCGTGGCAACGGGCGCTCACGCACTACCCCGAAGAGGTGCAGCAACGGCTGATCGCCTCGGCCATCGTCGACTGGTCCTTCCCGCACATCCTGGCAGCGCGCCAGGCCGCCGCGCGGCGCGGTGACCGACATCGGCTCGCACGCTTGCTTGTACGCGACGTGGACAACGTGTTGCGGCTCATCTTCGCGCTCAACAGTCAGTGGGAGCCCGAGTGGAAGTGGCTTGGGCAGCACACAGCCAGCCTGCGCATCAAGCCCGGTCGGTTGATCGAACGCATCGACGCGATCTTCGCCACTGCCGAGCCGGAGCGCAGCGTCGCGCTGTGTCAGCGGCTGATTGCGGACACACTCGCGCTGGTGTCTCCGCCCCACGATGTCGGTCGTGTACGTGCGCTGGTCGAGCATGCGCTCCGGGCTCCGGCAACGGCGACAGACCAGGACCACGGATGAGACGAACCCACCACAGTGGCCGCACGCATCAGCCGCTGTGGAGGTATCGCTAGTGGTGACCGCGCTGCGCATCGGCTTCGGCGTTCCGCGCCGCGTCGGCGACCCGGCAACCCAGGTCGCACCACCCGACCATCGGAGGATGCGGCGCTATGCCCAGCTGGCCGAACAACTGCTCACGGCGATCGGCGCGACCACCCAACGTGTGCAGCTCGGGACGCTGGTGCTGACGGCTGCATTTCGCCACCCCGCCCTCCTGGCCAGGATGGCCCAGCACTCCGGTCAGGTTCGTGCCAATGCGCGAGCAAATGCCAGGATCGCGTCGAATCCGGGCGCATAGCCGTCAGTCGTATCCACAATCAGCTGCGGCAGATGCAGATCGAGCGGTTTGGCACGCTCCCAGGCCAGATCTGGCTCACCTGCCCGGAGTCGTGCCGCGCGCCGACCTTCGTCGAAGCACCAGTGACTCTCGCCACGCTCGAAACGTTCGGTGAAGCGACGCACACTGACCTCACGGGCGGTGTGACAGAACACGAGCCGCACGCTGGCACGGGTGGCGAGGTGCTGCACCGCGGGTTCGGAGACTCCGCGGTGCAAGTTGGTTTCGCCGACGACGCCGACACCGCCATCAACCTGCTCGTTGAGGAGTCGCCAGAAGACCGCGAAGCTCGGCTCCGCCAGGTCGCGACTGTGATGCCCGAGCGCATCGGCGAGTGCTTCCGTGATTGGGTCGCGCGAGATCAGGGGCACACGCAGGTGAGCCGCCAGCTGGCGCGCCAGGGTGGTCTTGCCGCTGGCCGGCTGGCCGCTGACCAGCACGACGATGGGCGAGCTCACCCGAGCACGCCCGGAGCACCGATCGCCGCGCGCCACTCGAGCGCACGCTCCAGGTGATCGGTGTTGGCCCACGCGAGGTCGAGCGCAGCGCACACATACAGCGTCGGTGCGTCGTTGACGTCCCACGCGTGCACATCCACGCCCCCGGCTCGCACGCTGGCGACGACCGCCTCGGTCAGCTGCGTTGGGTGGAGATGGACCGCCGCGGCCTGCGCCTGTCGAGCCCGGTGCAGCGCGAGATAGCCGATGATGTCGAGCTGCATCCACGGCTCCGAGCGTGGAAAGAGCAGGGCGGTGGTCAGCTCTGGGCAGCGCTGGTGGACGGCGGCAAGCAGCATGGGCTCGTACGACGTCAGCTCGATCCGCGCCCACTCGCGGCGTACGCCCTCCAGCAATGGGGCAACAGCCTCGACCGCTTCCGGCTCGGGGCCCTTCAGCTCGATCTCGAGTCCCAACCGTCCAGCAAACTCATCGAGCACCTCGGCCAACGTCGGGATGCGCTCTTCGGTGGTCGAGCCGCCCACACGTAGCGACCGCAGCTCGGCCAGGCTGTACGCCCAGATGGGACCACGGCCCGACGTGGCGGCCTCGAGGTACGCGTAGTGGTAGACGACCGGTACCCCATCGCTGGTGAGGCGCACATCCAGCTCAACCGCGTCAGCGCCCAGCGCGAGCGCGGCCTGGAAGGCAGCAAGGGTGTTCTCCGGGGCGTGGGTGACCGCGCCGCGGTGGGCCACGATCTGCAGCGGCATAGTCTGACAACGCGGCAGGTGGGCTGCTGTTGCGCTGGGCGAAGCCTCGCCAGCGCGCAGGCCTGCGAACGGCCGGCCCCAGCAGCTCGTCGGGCCAACCAGATGCCCGTGCACTGCGTCTAATACAGCAGGACCACCATGCAGGAGATGGACCTGGAGTTGGTCAGCCGCTGCCGAGCCGGTAGCCAGGAAGCCTACCGCGAACTGGTGGAGTCCTATCACCAGCGGGTGTACCGCACAGCCTACGCCCTGATCGGCAACCCGGCCGACGCCGCCGAGGTCGAACAGGAGACCTTCGTCAAAGCCTGGCGGGCGCTGGCGTCCTTCCGTGGCCAGGCGGCCCTGGGCACCTGGCTGACGCGGCTGGCGGTCAATGCCGCCCGTGACCACCTGCGCCGCAAGCGCACCCGCGAGCTGCTCGACCAGGTGCTCGTGCATCGTCGGTTCCTGGCCCAGCAGCGCCGCGGCGAGGACAGCCTGGAGGGCGTCGAGCAGCACGACGCCCTGGCCGCTGCGCTCGAGCGCCTGTCGCCGACGCTGCGCCAGAGCCTGGCGCTCTACTACGGCGCGGAGTTGAGCGTGCGCGAGATCGCCGAGGTGCTCGGCTGTCCCGAAGGCACCGTCAAGTGGCGCCTGTCGACCGGCGTCGCCAAGCTGCGCGCGCTGCTGGACCCGGACCGTGCGCCTGGCCCGCACCCCCGGCCATGGAGGGCCGTCGACCCATGATCCGACACGAGCCGAACATCGAGGAGCTGTTGGAGGCGCGTCTCCGTCCACAGCAGGTGCCGCCCGCTGAGGCGGCCTGGTGGAACATCCAGCGCGCCCTGGCCACGGCGCCCGAGCGACGTCGGCTGCGGCTGCTGCGAATCGTGGCGGCTGCGCTGCTCCTGCTGGCCTTCAGCGCTGGCCTGGCGCTCGCCTCGCCCGAGCTGCGGTCCTGGCTGGGTGGGGTCGCGGTCAGCCTGGGCGGCTCGAGCCGCGGGGTAGCGAGCCTGTCGCCGGCGCCGCCGTTCACCGTCCTGCAGCCCGACCTGGCCGCCCTGCCCGGTGGGTGGCTGGTGCTGGCCAACGGGTACAACCCCGGCCCGGCGCCAGCTGGCGCGCCCGGCTGGGCGGGGACCAGCGGTGCCGCCCCCAGCGCGTCGGGGGCCACGGTCGCTCGGCGCCTGGGTGGCCAGGACATCGCGCCGACTACAAGCGAGCGCGTCCAGGCCCGCGCGCAGGCGCTGCTCGGCCAGGGCGAGGAGGCGACGCTGGTGCTGGTGTACCAGGACCCGAGCCGGCAGCTGGTCGAGCTGCGCGAGCGGGCGGCTGCCGGCAAGACGCTGCCCGCCGGCGAGCCTGTCACTGTCCACGGCCAGAGCGGGGTGATCGCTCAGCAGGGTGATCAGCAGGCGCTGACGTTCGTCCTTGAGGGCACGCTCGTGGAGGTCTCCGGCAGCGCTCAGCGCGCGGCCTGGCTG
>Ga0213876_10001927_pt1 | contig 12440 bp, 11 predicted proteins | sample BarmaccomBMRX_R9_FD_160113 | JGI IMG/M metagenome (GOLD analysis project Ga0213876, IMG submission 160113) | Root-associated microbial communities from Barbacenia macrantha in rupestrian grasslands, the National Park of Serra do Cipo, Brazil - RX_R9 | ecosystem: Host-associated > Plants > Roots...
CTCCAATGCGGTTCTTGTCTGTCACGCGCTTAGCGGCGATCAGTTTGCCGCCGGTACGCATCCGATGACCGGCCGCGCCGGCTGGTGGGAAACCATGGTGGGGCCGGGCAAACCCATCGATACAGACCGGTTCTACGTCATCTGTCCTAATGTGATTGGCGGCTGCATGGGCAGCACCGGTCCTGCCTCTTGCAACCCGACGGCAGGTAAGCCCTACGCACTCGATTTTCCGGTGGTGACGATTGCCGACATGGTGCGCGCGCAAATCCGCCTGATCGATGTGTTGGGGATAGAGAAGATACTCTGCGTCACCGGAGGATCGATGGGCGGGATGCAGGCGCTTGAATGGGCCGCGCGATTTCCGGAGCGCGTGGTCTCCGCCATTCCGATTGCGACATCCGCGCGGCATACCGCGCAAAATATCGCGCTGCATGAAGTCGGCCGGCAGGCGATCATGGCAGATCCGGACTGGCGCGGCGGCAATTATCTGAACGACAGCGTGCGGCCAGCTCGCGGTCTTGCCGTGGCACGAATGATCGGTCACATCAGCTATCTGTCGGAGGCCGCACTGACGCAAAAATTCGGCCGGACGCTGCAAGACCGGACCGCGTATTCCTTCGGCTTCGGCGCGGATTTCCAGGTGGAAAGTTACCTGCGCCATCAAGGCAGCACCTTTGTCGGGCGCTTCGATGCCAATTCCTATCTCTACATCACCCGCGCCATGGACTATTTTGACCTGGCGGCGGAACAGGGGAGCGATCTGGCGAACCTGTTTCGCAATACCGCGATACGATTTCTGGTGCTCTCCTTCACCAGCGACTGGCTCTTTCCAACAAATGAAAATCGCGCCATAGCGCAAGCGCTGAGCAACGCCGGCGCAAAAGCGCAATTTCGTGAGATTGAAAGCATTCGCGGGCACGATGCATTTCTGCTCAATGAGCCGGAATTTGCCGCCGCCATGGGCGAATTTCTAAATTCTGTTGCGCATGAGCGCGGCATCGACTGACTCGGAGGGTTGCGCGAGGATTCGCGCAACCCTCCGTCAACGTCAGGTCTTTGCGTTGAGCAGCTTGAGCGCCTGCTCGAAATGGTCCATTCCGACCCTGTAGAAGCCATGATTGCAGAAGTTTCGTCCCGTGTTTTGTTCCTTTTGCGCGGCTTCGCGGTCGCCGGCCTGGCTGGATGTGAGGGCGGAGCGTACCTGCACTTCCATGTCACGACACGTTGAGGCCGAGACTTCCTGTGCCACGGCAACGGATGCGCCGCCGATCAATGTGAGTGAAAGAATCGATGCGGTAATCAGGGATCTACGCATGCGAACATCTCCTTGCTGAGGCCGGCTGCGCCGCCGGCCCAACTCACATAGGAAGCGTGCGACGGAGGAGAAGTGCGGTGCGCGAATTACAAACGCGTTAGCGCCAGCATGCAGCCGCGATTTGCGGAACAGAGCAGGGAACACAACGCTAAATCTCTCTTATGCAGTTCGCGCATAGCGTGCTCCCGCATGGCGAATTCCTCTGCGCACCTTAGCCCGTCAGGCGCGCGCGGGCGCGAGCATCGTTTTCAGTTTGCGGGCCTTCTTCACCGGCGCCAGCGCGTACAGGGATTTTGTGGCGTCCACGACATGCACGCCGGCCAGCTGCGGCCACAGCATCCGGCCGGTGCGCTCCCAGGCATTGCCGCTTCGTATCAGCCGCCGGGATTTCAGGGGCGGCGTGAGCAACGCCATCTCCCAGCGTTCCGGCACAAACATCGCGTCCTTCAGCAGCCGGTCGAGCTGACCGCGGCTGAAAGGGCGGCCGTGCGCGAAAGGGGAGCGGTCGACCTGAGCCCAGAGGCTGGTGCGATTTGGCGCGATGACAATCAGGCGTCCAGCCGGCGCCAACACGCGCCAGATCTGACGCATCAATGGCCGAGCTGCATCGGCGGTTTCCAGACCGTGAATCATCAGCACACGGTCAAACAGCGCGTCGGGGAAGGGTAGGTCGTCGTCTTCGGACAGGACGCTAAGAGACCGCTTCGAAGGCCAGCTGTACGGACCGAGGTCCTCTGGAAGCAGCGCCACCACGCGCTCGGCTTCCAACGCGAAGGTCCGAAGATAGGGTATGGCGAAGCCGAAACCGAGCACACGCGTGCCGCGCAAGTCCGGCCAGGCGGCTTTCAGGTGTCGTAGAATCAGGCGGCGCGTGACCTGCCCCAATTGTGAATCATAAAATTCGGCCAGGCCCTGCGAATCGAACTGCATCGCCCTTTTTGGTAGACCTCGGCAGCGGCGGCTTCAATGATGGTATCCGGATTGCTAGGTTTGTTCCAAGAGGTGCTCCATGCCGCTGACTGTCGAGTTGATCCCCTGCCTGACCGACAACTATGCCTATCTGCTGCACGATCCGGCAGACGGCTTATGCGCGGTGGTCGATCCGTCCGAAGCAGCACCGGTAAAGCGGGCGCTGGAGGCCCGGGGGCTGAAGTTGACGCACATCCTCAACACCCACCACCATTTCGATCACACGGGCGGCAACATCCCGCTCAAGCAGGAATTCGGTGCGGTCGTGGTGGGACCGGAGAAAGACCGCGAGCGTATTCCGGCCCTTGACATTGGAGTGGACGAATCGGCGCCGTGGCAATTCGGTTCGCACATGGCGCGCATTCTGGAAATTCCGGCGCACACGCGCGCGCATATTGCATTTGTATTCGAGGGTGAAAGTATTGCGTTTACCGGCGACACATTGTTCGCCATGGGATGCGGGAGACTGTTCGAAGGAACGCCGGAGATGATGTGGTCGAGCCTCTCCAAACTGATGGCATTGCCCGATGAAACGCGCGTCTATTGCGGCCATGAATATACGCAGAGCAACGGGCGTTTTGCGCTGACCGTTGAGCCGAACAATTCGGAGTTGCAGGCGCGCATGCGCGAAGTGGACACAAGGCGGTCGCAAAGTGCGCCAACCATTCCCTGCACCATGGAACTGGAAAAGAAAACCAATCCGTTTCTGCGGCCCGACTCGCCGGAAATCCGCCGCACGCTCGGAATGGACGATGCCGACAATGTCACCGTGTTTGCAGAACTCCGGCGCAGGAAAGACAATTTCTAGCGGGCATCCTGTGGCTACCCCTTGCACCAGAACGTTTAGAGAACTAAGTTGGGAGGATGGCGCTTAGTCTGTTGCAAAAGCTGGAGATTTTGGCCGACGCAGCCAAATACGACGCCTCTTGCGCTTCTTCCGGCGGCACCCGCCGAAATGCCCGGAGCGGTGGGATCGGTTCGGTCACGGGAGCGGGCATCTGTCATTCGTTCACGCCGGATGGCCGCTGCGTATCGCTGCTAAAAATTTTGCTGACGAACTTCTGCATCTACGACTGCGCCTATTGCGTCAGCCGCCGCTCCAGCAACGTCAAACGCGCGCGGTTTACCGTGGACGAAGTGGTGACGCTCACGCTGGACCTTTACCGCCGCAACTGCATCGAGGGGCTGTTCCTTTCCTCGGGCATCGCGCGTAGCGAAGACGCCACGATGGAGGACATGGTGCGCGTGGCACGCATCCTGCGCGAGGAGCACGGCTTCCGCGGCTACATCCATCTGAAAACGATCCCGGGTTCGAGCCCGGAACTGATCGAATTGGCGGGACTATACGCCGACCGGCTCTCCATGAATGTGGAACTGCCGTCCGAGCGCTCGCTGGCCACGTTTGCGCCGGAGAAATCGGCCGTCAGCATTAAACGCGGCATGGCGCAGACGCGGGCGCGCATCGCGGCAGCGGCGCCCTTGAAAAAGGGCCGAGGCAATATCGCAAAGGCGAGACAGCCCAAATTCGCGCCGGCGGGTCAATCGACGCAAATGATCGTGGGAGCCGATGGCGCCACCGATGCCGAGATCATCGGCGCCAGCGCCAATTTCTACGCCTCATATGCGCTGAAACGCGTTTACTATTCGGCTTTCAGCCCCACCGGGCATCCTTCTGCTGCCTTGCCGCATGTCGCAACGCCGCTGCTGCGCGAGCACCGGCTCTATCAAACAGATTGGCTGCTGCGCTTCTACGGTTTTTCACTTGCAGACGTAGAGGAGGCAATGGATTGCGGCATGCTCGATCTCGCCATCGATCCGAAGCTTGCCTGGGCGTTGCGGCATCGCGAGCAATTTCCGCTCGATGTAAATGTGGCCAGCCGCGAAATGCTGCTGAGGGTGCCCGGTCTGGGTGTCCGCGCGGTGGACAGAATTATTGAATCGCGGCGAAGCGGACGCTTGCGCTTCGGCGAGGTTGCGCGACTGAGCAGAGGCATGCGCCGGGCGCGCGAGTTTCTCATCGCCGCGGATTGGAGTCCGCGAAAGTTGGATAGCCTGCATTTGAAATCTTGGCTTTCGCCGGCGCCGGAACAGATGGCGCTGCTATGATGTATGGCGTGCATTTTACCGATGACGCAGACGGCGAAGCCTTTCGGAGCATGGCGCGGTGCGCGCTTTCACACGCGATTTCGCCGCAGGAGTTGACGTTTGTAGTAGGACGAAGCCCAAGTCTGTTCGCGCCTCTTCCGGCCCCGGAACCTGGTTATGCCATGACGGCGCCGCGCGCTTATCTCGAATTGCTGCAGGATGTCATCTGTCACCGTGCCGAAGATCGCTTTCCCCTGCTCTACGACGTGCTCTGGCGATTAAAGCATGGCGAGCCGGAATTGCTGTCGCGCGCCAGCGATCCAGCGGTGTCCAAACTTTCTTCGTACGCAGGCGCGGTGCATCGCGACATTCACAAGATGCATGCCTTTGTGCGGTTTCATCGCCGGCAATCGGGCAGCGGCGATCTCTACTTCGCGTGGTTCGAACCGCAACATTTCGTCTTGCGTCGCGCCGCCCCGTTCTTTGTTGACCGCTTCGCTTCCATGAACTGGATCATCGCCACTCCCGACGGGACGGCATCCTGGGATGGAAGGGAGCTCGCTTTTGGGCCTGCGCTGCCGAAGCCGGAAAAACTGGAAGACGAGGTCTTGGGCGAAGTGTGGCAGACCTACTACCGAACAATTTTCAATCCCGCCCGCGTGAACCCGCAAATGATGACCCGTGAGATGCCGAAGAAATACTGGCGCAACTTGCCGGAGGCGGCGCTCATTCCCGGGTTGGTCGCAAAGGCGCAGCGGCGGATTGAAACCATGGACGACATGCCTGACGTCCCGCCGCGGTTCGCGGAAAAAATCGCCCTGCAAAGGAAGCCGGAAATGGCTCCTGCCGACGCCTTGGCGGCGCTGCGAGCAGAAGCTGCGCGATGCAGGGCCTGTCCGCTGCATCGGCCCGCGACGCAAACCGTGTTCGGAGAGGGCCCGGTCGACGCACGGCTGGTATTTGTGGGCGAGCAGCCGGGCGATTCCGAAGATATCGCCGGCCGGCCATTCGTCGGTCCTGCCGGTCAGGTATTCGATCGCGCGCTATCGGATGCCGGGATCGATCGCGCGGGGGTTTATGTCACCAACGCGGTCAAGCACTTCAAATTCGAGCCGCGGGGCAAACGCCGCATTCATTCCAAGCCCGACATTTCCGAAGTGCGCATCTGCGGAAGCTGGTTGACGCAGGAACTGGATTTGCTCAACCCCGACCTGGTTGTGGCACTCGGTGCGACAGCGGCACATGCCCTTTCGGGGAGGAACATGGCCGTCACGAAGACGCGGGGCGCCGAATTGAAATGGCCGGATGGGCGCAGAGGGCTTGTCACTGTGCATCCCTCCTTTCTGCTCAGACTTCCCGACAAAGGCGCCCAGGAAACGGAATACGCGAAATTTGTGCACGATCTGAAACTTGCCGCGTTTCTTATTGGGAGCAAGCGAGAGAGTGTACATGCGAAAGCGGCTTAAGGCCGGCGACAAGGTCAGCTGGAAAACCAGCCAAGGTCGCACCACGGGCCATGTGGTGAAAAAGCAAAGGAGCAAAACAAAGGTTGAGAATCACGAAGTGGCGGCTTCTCCCGCGAATCCACAATTCATCGTGAGAAGCGATAAGAGCGGCAAGCGCGCCGCGCACAAATCGAGTTCGCTCAGAAGAGTCTGAAAAGGCAGATCGTTCACAAGAAATGGGCGGGAAGCATTTCAGCTCCCCGCCCATCGAACTGCTCGCAAAGAAACTAGTGGAGGCTGCCGAAGGCCTTGATGCCATTCGGCGTGCCGTTACCGGTGGGGCCGTCATAGCCCTTTTCGCCGGTGCACCAATACTCCGGATCGCATTGGCCGTTGAAGCCCGTCGTCACATCGAACAGGTTCTTCGTGTGCGAGTAGATGGTGCTGGCAGCATCAACCGCTCCACCCTTGTTGCCGAAGATGCCGCCGATCAGCGGCGCCGAAACACTTGTGCCGCCGAAGACTAGCCAGTTCGAGGTGTCCTCACCCGTGGGGCCATATACCGCCACGCCGGTTCCGGGAGATGCAACGGCGGAGACATCGCCGATCATGCGCTTGGAACATCCGGCGTCCTGCTGCCAGCTCGGCTTTTCAAAGACCTTGCTGCAGCCGCTGCCGGCGCCGCCCCAAACCACTTCCGCCCAGCCGCGCTTGGTGGTGCCGTCGACGCGAAGGGCCGTACCGCCCACGGCAATCACCTGAGGCATATCCGCCGGTGCCTGTACGCCATAACCGCTATCGCCGGTGCTTGCGGTCACGGCCACGCCCGGATGATCGTAGTAGTGCACAAAATCCTTCACCCGCTGCGATTCGCCGCCGCCGTAACTGTTGCTGATGACATGCGCGCCCAACGAAGCCGCCGTATCAACCGCGATGCCCAAATTCTTGAAGCTGTTGCTCCGCGATTGCATCATATAGATCGTGCAGTTCGGGCACATGGCGCTCACCATGTCCATATCGAGCGCCGATTCCTTCGCCCAACCCAGATCGAATTTCGGGTAATGTCCCTGGACGCCGTTCTGATTCAGTTTCTTGAAGCAGCCATTGTCGGTGGTGCATGCCGGCAAGCCGAAGTTCGCGCGGTAGACGCCGAGATCCCTTTCGGCGTTCGGATAGCCAAAGGCATCCACGATGGCCACGATGATTGAAGAACTGCCATTTGTCTTGATGTTATAGGCATCGCGCAATTGGTCCGGGCCGAACCCGGAGACCGGTGCGCCTGCGCTTACAAGTGCCCGGCCTGCCTTGTCCGTAACGACATGCGCGTGACAGTGCGCATAGAGGCCAACAATATTGGGACAAACCCTGACATGATAGGTATTGCCGTCCTTAAGAACTGTGGGCTTGGCGCTGGCGGCCGAAGAAAGGCCGAGAGCAACCGCGGCAGTTAGCAAACCGCCCGCTAAAATCCGCATCATCTCCTCCGGTGTTCGTGCGAGACAGAAACTTTACTGCGAATGACATGCAAATTCATCGTCTGGTGAGCAGATGCGGCGCGGCGGAAGGACGCACGGAGAATTTGATGGGTGTCTAAGCAAAAGGGCGGGGACTGAGCCCCGCCCTTTTTACAAACGATACCAGAATTAGAACGCGCTTGAGCCGTTCGGCGTGCCCAAGCCTGTCGGGCCGTCATAACCGACGACGCCCGTGCACAGGTACGAACCGCCGCAGCTGCCATTGCTGCCGGAGGTCACGTCAAACAGCGCGCCGACGTTGTTATAGGGATCCTGGCCGTAGTTCACCGCTCCCCCATTCACGCCGTAGACGCCGGCAATCAGCGGTGCTGCCACGCTGGTCCCGCCAAACACCAGCCAGCCGGACCGGCGAGAACTCACGGGTCCATAAACCGCGACGCCGGTGTTCGGATCGGCTACCGCGGAAACATCCGCGACCGTGCGCCGGGAACAACTGGCGTCGTGTTGCCACGATGGCTTCGCGTACACGCTGCTGCAGCCGCTGCCGGCACCCGACCACACCGTTTCCGTCCAACCGCGGCTGTTGCTCGCGGTTACGAGGTGTGTCCCGCCGACGGCGGTCACGTGCGGCGAGGACGCTGGGAATTCCACGCCGTAGCCGGAGTCGCCCGAACTCACGGTGACCGCGATGCCCGGATGGTTGTAGGCGGACTCATACGCCGTCGTACCGGATTCGCCGCCGCCATAGGAGTTACTGATGGCGTGCGCGCCAACATTTGCCGCTGTGTTCACCGCGGTCGCGAGATTGGAATAGGAGTTCGTGTTGGCTTCGACCAGGTAGATCTTGCAGCCGGTGCACATCGCGCTTGCCATATCGAGGTCAAGCGCCGATTCCTGGGCCCAACCGGTATTCTGTGCCGGATAGCTTCCCTGCTGGCCATTCTGGTTCAGCTTCTTGAAGCAGCCATTGGCCGTCGTGCATGCAGGCAGGCCGAAGTTCGAGCGATAGACGCCAAGATCAGATTCCGCATTCGTGTAGCCATAGGCATCCACGATCGCGACGATGGTCGAAGAACTGCCCGTTCCGGTGACCTTGTAAGCACTGCGCAGACTGGCAGGACTGTAGCCCGACACCGGCGGATGCTTGCTTGCGATCGCGAGGCCGCTCGCGTCGGTCACCACATGAGCATGACAGTGGGCAACGTGCCCTACGACCGGCGCGCAGGCCGCGCGGTGAAACGTGTTGCCGGATTTTAGAACCGGACCAGAAAGCGCGTTCGCGCCGGAAGCAATTCCGAAAACGGTCAGCGCGGACACCAGTCCACCTGTAAGCAGATGACGCATCAACTTCCTCCTTTGAACGGCATTGAAACTCCCCAACGACATGAAGGGAGAACTCTCTCCACGAGTCGGGCCTAACAGAAAAGTTTTATATCGGGTAGGAACAGAACAATATTGATCTATGAGGTCTTAATGCAGAGCATGAAAATGTCCGCGTCAAGAACTGTCCGGACGCGGTGGGATGTATAAACTAAATTTTTTGTCAGAATTGTTCGAGCGCAGACAGCGCGGCATCCACTTTGGCCGGATCAACAGAAAACCACTCCCGATGATCGCCCCGTTCTCCGATCACAGAAGCGTAATGCTGTCCCAGCGATATGGTGAGGAGGAAGTACACGGACTTCACGCGCTCCAGATTGCTGATCTCCAGAACCCTGGCGCCGGACGGCGCAAACAGCAGATTGGAGAATCCGGCACCATGCGGACCAGCCACCATTTCGGCCTCCGAGAACAGCGCCACCTGGTCGCGAAACGACAGCGTGCCGGGTGAAATATCTTCAAAACCCCGCCGCGCCAGGCTCGGCCAGATCTCCGCCTCATTTTTGATGTTGCGCTTTTGCGCATCCCTGCGGTTGATGAAAAGCCGCCGATAGGGAGCCGCGGGGCTCAGGCCATAGCCTTCGATCACCAGCTTCCGCAAAAAACCTACAGCGTCAGGCGGCAAAAACGTGCGGCGCACCGGTTGCATGTCGTCAATCGCGTACAGGGTCGGTAAGCGCCAGCGCTCGCGCTGGGGAATTGGTCTGAAGGTCAGATTTGGGAATTGGTTTGCAAGAAAGCCGAAAATGTCCTGCTGAAACCGCGGCAGGTTTTCGTTGGTGAGAACGACGAACGGCGTATCTGCCATCTCGAAGCGCGATAGCAGATAGAATATGCGCGGCAAGCGATCGAACAGGAAATGGAAGAAATGCCGGTGGCCGCGGTATTCATCCACCATGCTGAAATAGTTAGCTTCCGGTTGGCGCACCGGCGTTGACGGCATGCCGGTGAAGTCATGATAGGTCGCGGCAGGACCGTAGCGATCGACGATATAGCGCGAATGCAGGAGAAGGCCGCGATCTTCGTTGATGATCGCGCCGGTGTTTCCCAGCACCGTCGCGTTACGAAGCTTCACCAGCGCGATCGATCGCTCCACGACGTCCGGTAGGGGCGGTTCAAATCGCTTGGCGTATTCGGCTTCCCGCGGCGTGAGGCGAAGAGGCTGTGTTTCGCGAACGATTGCCGCCTCGCCGGCATCGATGAGCGGCACGACGGTTTCATAGAACGGATATCTGTTTTTGAGGGAGGGACGAAGGCGCGTTGCCCATTTCAGGGCGTGCCAGCGGAAATTGCGCGAACCGAATGTTCGGGCGGCCAAGCGCGCCGGCCCCTAGCGCGGACTACGTTTTGCCAGAATGCGCTGCAGCGTGCGGCGATGCATATTCAGGCGCCGCGCCGTCTCCGAAACATTGTGGCCGCAGAGCTCATAGACGCGCTGGATATGCTCCCAACGGACGCGGTCCGCGGACATGGGATTCTCAGGCGGCCTCGGTTTGGCGCCGGGTGCCGCCATCAGTGCCGTTAGGATATCGTCGGCATCCGCCGGCTTCGGGATATAGTCGATCGCCCCGTATTTTACGGCAGCCACCGCGGTCGCAATGTTGCCGAAGCCGGTGAGCACGACAACACGCGCGTCCGGGCGCACGTTGTGCAAGGTCTCCACCACGTCGAGGCCGTTGCCGTCCTCGAGCTTGAGATCGACGACGGCGAAAGCCGGCGGCATTTCCTTCGCGCGCACATTCGCCTCCGCGACGGTCTCCGCAATCGTGACGTCGAAACCGCGCGCCTCCATGGCGCGGGCGAGCCGCTCGCGAAACGGGCGGTCATCTTCGACGATGAGAAGCGTGCGCTCCCCGGACATTTCGTTGGACATGGCGGATTTCCTCGCGCGCGGGCGTATAGAGTTCCGGCGCATCAGACAAGACGATAGAAGGCGAATGGCGGAACTCGCCCGGCTAGAGCACGCCCATCGTGCCCGGCGGCACCTCACCGTCAACCGCACCGCGCGGCCACCGCGCGACGACCCGGGCGCCGGCCCCATTGCAGTTAGAGGCGCTAAGGCTGCCATGCGTCTGTTCGATCAGCGTCTTCGCGATAAAAAAGCCAAGCCCCATTCCTTGCTGCCCGCCATAGGTGGAAGCGGGTTCGATTTCAGTATCGGAGACGGCGTAGCTTCCCGGCCGGGAGGTGACGTACGGCTCGCCGATCCGCTCCAGAATGTCCGGCGCGAAGCCCGAGCCGTCATCTTCGACCACGATCCAGAGTTCCCGCGCGTTCCATTCCGCTTTGATGCGCACCATGGACTGTGCGAAGTCAGCGGCATTGTCGATGATGTTGCCCAATCCGTGCAGCAGAGCCGGCGCGCGCCACACTTTTGGTTCCGGATTGCCGGGCGGAGGCTTCGGCACTTCTATCCGGATGCTGATTTCACCGCCGCGATATTCGCCCGCGAGGTCGTCGAGCAACGCGCCCAGCGGCAGGCGTTCCAGGGCACCGATCACACTTTCTTCCGGTCGCGCCAGCGTCGTGAGAATGCCACGGCACCGTTCCGCCTCCGCACGCAACAGCCTGGCATCCTCGGCTTCGGCAGAGCCCGGCGGCAGGGCCCGCTCCAGCTCGCGCGCCACAACGGCAATCGTCCCGAGCGGAGTTCCCAGTTCGTGGGCTGCGGCGGTGGCGAGCGCGCCGATGGAGGCCATGCGGTGCTCGCGCGCCAACGCCAGTTGTGTCGCGGCAAGTCCGGCCGAACGTCGCGCCGCTTCGCTGGCAATCCGCCAGGCATAGATCGATGTGAACCCGATGCCGATCACGAGCGAGGCCCAGATGCCAACCTGATAGAGGGGCGGCAAAGCCAGCGGATTGCCGGGTTCCCACGGCAGGGGTTTGTGCATCAGGGCAATCACGCTCACGGAAATAAATGCGAGCAGCACCAGCGCCACCGTGTTCCCGAAATTCAGCGTAGCGGCCCCGATCACCACGGGCGCGAGGAAGATCAGAGCAAAAGGATTCTGGATGCCTCCGGTGAAATACAGTAGGGCCGCGAGCTGCAACACGTCGTAGGCGAGGTACAACGTCGCTTCGCGATTGGTGAGGCGGTGGGCCGCAGGGTAGCGGAAGGCGAGCCCCAGATTGAGGGCAACGCTCAATCCGACCGCCATCGCGCAACCGAGCAGCGGCAGCGGATAGTTCAACGCAAAATAGACGATGAAAAGCGCCACGGACTGCCCAGCCACAGCCATCCAGCGAAGGTTGTTCAGCGTGCGCAGGCGGACGCGGCCGCGCGCGGAGGGCGAAAGCCCGACGGCGAGGCGGGGCCAGCGCCCGGGCCTTTCCACATCCAGTTCCGGCAATGCACGGTCGTTCACGTCCGGGACCATACGCCTGTTTCGCGTGTAGAGCCCGCCAGTCTATCAGTGTGCCATGATCCGCACACCACAAGCGCTCATCCCCTACGCGCTGGCGCTGGCCTGTATCGCCGCTGGATCGCTGTGGCACCTGGCGGGGCAGGCATCTCCCGACCGGCGCGTGGTGAGCGCCGGTATCGCGCAGGTCGGCGGTCCCTTCTCGCTCACGGACCAGAACGGCGCAGCGCGTACCGATGCCGACTTTCGCGGGCGCTGGATGCTGATCTATTTCGGTTACACCAATTGCCCGGATGTCTGTCCCGTCACTCTGGCCTTGATGAGCGAGGCGCTGAAGCAGCTGGGGAGCGCTGCCGACCGGGTCGTTCCGGTCTTCATCACGCTCGATCCGCGGCACGACACGCCAAAG
>Ga0213876_10001928_pt1 | contig 12440 bp, 9 predicted proteins | sample BarmaccomBMRX_R9_FD_160113 | JGI IMG/M metagenome (GOLD analysis project Ga0213876, IMG submission 160113) | Root-associated microbial communities from Barbacenia macrantha in rupestrian grasslands, the National Park of Serra do Cipo, Brazil - RX_R9 | ecosystem: Host-associated > Plants > Roots...
ACGGCGACTTCAGTTGGCAAACCGGTTACGGTGCCTTTTCGGTCAGCGAATCGAACAAAAGAGCCGTCATTGCCTATATCGTCGATCAGGAAATTCATCACCGGAAAATGACATTCCAAGAGGAAATCCGCGCACTCCTTAAGAAACACAGGGTACGTTTTGACGAGCGATATGTTTGGGACTGAAACGCGCGTTCTGTCGCCCCTTCAGGGCGGGGCGTTTTTTTGGTATACCTGGGGTTGAAACCCCAGGCTTAGTCTTTTCGGAGTAGGTAACGGCATTACCGGCCTTTGGGTCGCCCCCCAGAAATAGGCGGGACAATAACAGCCCAGGTGGCAGACCAAATTTCTGTCGGCCTGACTCCGCTTGTTCAGAATAGTGCACAATTGTCCATCATTTACCGCTTTGGTTCTTTTTTTTATCCTTTTCTGATCGCCCCTCACTCGCTTAAACAACTTGGGATAGAATCTGCTTCTCCTCTCTCATGCTCGAACGCGTTTTCTCCCTGAAAGCACATGGCTCTACCCCAGCTCGTGAGGTAATTGCCGGGCTGACCACCTTTGCCGCGATGGCGTATATCCTCGCGGTTAATCCGTTAATTCTGTCTCAAACCGGCATCGACAAAGGCGCCCTCGTGACCGCGACTGCGATCGCGTCAGCCGTCATGACCATTGTCATGGCTTTCGCGACCAACTACCCAATCGCTTTGGCTCCAGGGATGGGATTGAACGCCTTTTTCACCTACACGATCTGTCTGGCGAAAGGCATCCCGTGGCAGGCTGCTTTAGGTTTCGTTTTCTACAGCGGCTTTATCTTTCTCGTCTTGACCGTTAGCCGTCTGCGGCAGCGAATCGTAGAAGCCATTCCTTTGGAGCTGAAACTTGCGATTACCACCGGTATCGGCTTCTTCATTGCCTTGATTGGCCTGCAAAATGGAGGGCTGATCGTCCTCAATATGGACGTTGTTCCCAAGAATGGAGCGCCCCTAGTTATAGAGGCTTCTCCCTATCTAACTCTAGGTGATCTGGGTACGCCAGCTCCGTGGCTGGTTATCATCGGAATTATCCTAACCGGAATTCTGGTCGCTAGACGGTTACCCGGCTCCATCGTCCTGGTAATCTTGCTCTTGACGGTCGTCGGTCTTTTCATCCCGGCCGCGGACGGACACGGAACAATTACCAAACCGCCCGGAGCCATTTTTAATCTACCCTCATCTTTAGCACCCAGCTTCCTTAAGCTGGATCTGGCCTATTTCTGGCAGCACTTGCTCACCGCCGTGCCGCTGGTCCTTTCCATCCTGTTTGTCGATTTGTTCGACAACATGGGCACGTTAATCGGGGTTTCAAAGCGGGCGGGCTTACTCGATGATAAGGGCAACCTCCCCAAGGTCGGACGCGCGTTTATGGCGGACGCCTGTGCCGCCATGTTCGGGTCGACGTTGGGCACCTCTACCGTGACTAGCTACATTGAGAGCGCGGCGGGGGTTGAGGCAGGTGGTCGTACCGGCCTGACTTCAATCGTCACGGCTATCTGTTTCTTGCTGGCCCTTTTTCTGACGCCGCTCATCTTGATAATTCCTACAGTGGCCACTGCTCCGGCGTTGGTAGTGGTTGGCGCCTTTATGATGCAAGGATTAGCGGAGCTGGATCTACGCGATTTTTCCAAGGCTGCCCCGGCTTTTATTACCATCGTTATGATGCCATTCGCGTTCAGCATCAGCGAAGGAATCGCTTTTGGAATTTTGACCTATGTGGGCATCAAACTCGGTACCGGCAAAGCCAAAGAAGTTGGCCTCCTGACGTATATCCTGGCCGTACTATTTCTGCTGTACTTCCTGTTCGAGCATTGAGCCAAAATTTCACCACAAAGACACAAAGGGCACGAAGGAATAAATAATAATATAACACTGTACAATTAAGTGTGATTATCTAAACTGCGGACATGAACGCTGATAAAACAGATTTCTCCCGCGTTGCGATTGGGCTAGCGATCGATGTCCACCGAGAACTAGGGCCTGGACTCCTGGAGTCTGCGTACGAGGAGTGCCTGGCCTACGAATTGCAACGGTCCTCGATAAGGTTTCTCCGGCAAGAGCCTGTCCCTATCACATATAAGGGCTTGCATTTAGAATGCGGATATCGATTGGACTTGTTGATAGAAGATCGCTTGGTGGTGGAGCTGAAGAGCGTTGACCAATTGCTGCCGATCTTCGACGCGCAAGTCCTGACCTATATGAAGCTCGCAAACAAGTCGGTCGGCCTCCTGATCAATTTCAACGTTCCAGTGCTAAAAATGGGACTCAAAAGGTTTGTTCGATAACTTCGTGTCCTTTGTGTCTCTGTGGTGAAATTTGGTTTAATCAAACTCAGAGTGGACCCTGAGCGTATCACCGATTCTTCTACGGTCTGGCAATTGCTGGATTCGCCGTACCGCAGCGAGATAAATCTCAATACTCTGGGCATGAAACTTAGGATAAAGATCGCTTAGCGTTGTCCACTCCCAAGTTCCTAATCCTTCCGCAGGGTTAGAAATCGCAATCAAGCTGGCATAGTTAATATTCACCTGGCGTGCGTAAGCCATTTCAGTTGGCACGTTCATCGTGACCAAATCTCCACCCAATCGCTTAAACATCCTGATCTCGGCAGCTGTCTCAAAGCGACCGCCGGCAGCTTGAACGATCACGCCTCCCTCATGCACGTTTTCTGCACCCGCCGCCTTGGCGGTCTCTTCGACCAAAATCCTTCGCAGAACCGGATCGTCCGCTGGCACGTATCTCGGTAAAATTCTTGCCGCCGATTTTGCGCCCAGGACGGCTGCAGCGATTGAACGTTGCCGATCGATGTTAAAGTCGACGAAATCGTCAGCAATCACCCAATCCCCAAGCTTATATTTTTCGTTGATGCTTCCCGCGGTGGCGCCTCCGAGAACATCACTGACTCCGAGCTGATGTAAGGCGCTCCAAACTCTTAGCAACACGTCTTGCTCGGCCACGCCGGACAGGTCCGGCGAACCATGCAGCGCGATGTGATAAAAAGGAACTCCATCCGTCTCACCAAAATAGATTGTTGGAGAAACCCCGAATGGTGTTTCGATGGTAAAACTGGCGAAAAGGTGTGAAGACCACGCCAGAGCGTGTGCAACGTTTGTTCCTCCGACGACACAGATGGTGGCTTTAGGAGCCTCATCTGTGTTTTCGTAATGAGTCGTGGGTGCTGGCATGTTAAAAGGTGGAAGCCGTAGTGGTTGAGTATTGGTGCTGAGCCTAGGACAGGTGGAAAGTGACAGCTGCTCCCGTGCCGTTTACTCAACCAGTATATTATCTTCCGCGGTCCATTCCGGTGAACAGCAGGCTAGCAGGACCAACGGAACCTGACCGGTATTGGCGATTTTGTGGCGTTGCCCCGGCACAATAATAACGGTATCTCCTGGCCCCACTTCTCTCTCTTCACCCTCAATTTTCATGAGCCCGGTTCCACTGAGGATATAGTAGAACTCCTCTGTAGTTCTGTGAAAATGCTCGGTGACGGTTCCGCCGACTGGAATGGTTGCCTCTGCCAAACTCTGTTTTCGGGCAGCAGAATTGCGGCTTGCCGCAAGTTCCCGGATAATGGCGCCATCTGGCCCTATAAAAGCGGCGACGGCATTACGATTGATCACTTCCATAAGCCGCCGATTCTATCGACACCCTCCGAGCCGTCAACGATTGCAGCGAGCCAATCACTTCTCACGTCTCATCTTCAGAGTGACTTTGGTACTAAAGCTGCTAGGAGCCGGACGCATGCTCTAGAAATCGATCTTATTGGCGGCGCCGCCAAGCCGTTGACACTGGTTACTGTTTACTGATTACTGTTTTTTTACTTCTCCATGACCCGTTTCGATGTTCCACCTTTGGCACAAATAACCCGTCATTTAGCAGACGTCGCTTCAGAAAGGAGCGCGCCTGATTTGGTGATTTCTGGCGGGCGAGTTCTTTCCGTTTACACCGAACGTTTGTTGCCGGATCGAGAACTCTGGATTAGCCGGGGCAGGATTGCGGCCGTGAAGCGCGCCGGCAGTTGCCGATTTTCTGAAGTCGAGGTTTACGATGCTCAAGGAGGGATCTTGGCGCCGGGTTTAGTGGATCCACACATCCATATCGAGAGCAGCATGATGACAGCATGCGCCTATGCCGAGGCCGCGCTGATCAACGGCACTACTACGATCTTCTGCGATAGTCATGAGATTGGGAATGTTTGTGACACGGACGGTTTGATCTGGATGCTGGAAGACGCCAGACAAGCGCCACTCAACATCTTCCTGACGTTGCCGAGCACCATTCCTGCCACGCATCCCGGACTTGAAACCGCTGGGGGAGATCTAACTCCGGCCAAAATTGGGGCGATCTTTGATCAATGGCCCGAAGCGGTCGCACTTGGTGAAAAGATGGATTTCATCCAGGTTGTAGAAGGTGACGAACGGAGCCACGCCATTATAGCGGAGGCGCTTCGTCGCGAGTTGCCGGTCTGCGGCCATATCTACGGAAGACCCTTCGTCGCGGCTTACGCTGCGTCGGGTGTCACGGACACCCATGAAGCGATCGACCGCGATATTGCCAACGACCTCTTGGAAGCAGGGATGTGGGTGTTTCTGAGAGGTGGCCCGCCGACTACGCCTTGGCACAGTCTGCCGCATGCGATCAAGGCGGTGTCCGAGCTGGGCGCCAATCCGAAGCGAGTGTGCGTTTGCACAGACGATCGGGATGCGGACGATCTTTTTGTTTTTGGACTGGATTGGGTCGTTCGGCAAGCGGTGCACAGCGGGCTGCAGCCCATCACGGGCTGGAGTTGCGGTTCTCTCCATCCTGCGACTCGCTACGCGATGGATGGCGAGTTGGGTGGTCTAGGCGCGGCACGGAGAGCAGATGTCGTGCTTTTGGACGACAATCTTGAACCAAAGAATACCTGGTATGGCGGGCAATTGGTCGTCCAAGACAAGAAACCGACCCCTCGACTCGAACAGGCGCTGGAGCGTCGCTATCAGTACCCGAAGCAATCATACCAGACGGTAACGGTTGACACCAAGCGGTCGCTGATCCCGGTCCTACCAGCGGATAGAGTCCAAGTTAATTTTATTACATTAGAGGGTGCGAACATTCCGACCAAGCATGAACAGCTATGGGTAGATCCGACACCAAATTGGGCCTCGCTCCTGGCTCGCGAAAATGCCTGTTTTTTAACGGTGGTCGAACGGCATGGGAAAACTGGATCGGCTGCGTTTGGGCTGTTGAAAAATTTCGGATTGATCGATGCGGCAGTGGGTAGTTCGGTGGGGCACGACGCTCACAATATCGTGATAGCTGGGACAAACGAGGGCGACATGAAAATAGCCTTGGAGTTCATGCAGGAGTCGCAAGGCGGCATCTGTATCGTACGCGCCGGCCGGGTCGTAGCATCGGTTCGGTTACCGATTGCCGGCCTGCTTTCGGATGCTCGAGCCGGCCAAGTCGCCGCTGAGACCACCGCCTTAAAGAAGGTGTGGAACGAAGTCGGTTGCCGATTGCCGTACATGGGTTTCAACCTGCTGCCCTTGTCGGTCATTCCCGAAATCAGGCTGACGGATAAAGGGTTGGTGCTGTGCCCAGCGATGACGATTGTTCCGCTGTTCGAACTCTCTAATTAGTGTGTTTGGCCCATCACTTGGAGGGGAGCCGCTTTGGCGCGTATCTGAATAACCCCGCGGATTTTCTTTTAGAGTTCGAAGCGGCCAAAGCCTGAGAGAGCGGGCGGCTCCCGCGCACTACCCAACGTGATGTCATCGCCCAGCGCGTTTCCAAATGAATCCGATACCACCGGTCGTGCTGCGAAACGCTGTACCAATTCGCGGGAGTCACCTGCTGCCGCAGTCTATGAGCAGATTACGCGATGGGGAGAATCTGATCGGGTCCTTGTAACATGCACGAAGGCGGTTCCCTTCCACACCCGCCTCGCCGCGCGACCAAATCGGTGTAATCTGTGGGCCTCAGAGTAATCCCATGAACAACAACCTTCTCTTCGGCACTACGCGAACTGCAATCCGATCTCGTCACGCGCTCATCGCCCCGGATGGACACGTAGCGAGTAGTCTACCGGGAGTAGTCGGCGCCACGGCGGTTGTTTTGATCTCTCCAGAAATGGGGGCGGGATTCACCGAGCTAACCATCACTTTCAATCAAGATGGTCGGGCAGAATTTCCTGATAGCCAGATCGAAGCATTCGTCTACGTCTTGGCAGGTTCAGTGACTGCGCAGGCCAAGGGTGAAAGGAATGTCCTTTCGACCGGAGAATTCGTTTTTGTCCCTGCAGTTACACCCTGGTCACTAACTGAACCTGTACCGGGGAGCCAAGTTCACATTTTTCTCAAAAAATATGTCGCGTTGCCGGGGGTTTCGGAACCCGGAATTCTCTTTGGTCGCGAACGAGATATAGCGGGTCAGCCTTTTCTCGGTGACGAATCCGCCCGCTTGCAGGTACTTTTGCCAGATAATCTCTCCTATGACCTGGCGGTAAATATCTTTAACTATCAAGCGGGTGCACATCTGCCCTTCGTCGAGACGCACATTATGGAGCATGGCTTGCTAATGTTAGAGGGAAGGGGTGTCTACCGCTTGGAAGACAGTTGGTATCCGGTAGACGCAGGCGATTGTATCTGGATGGCGGCTTTTTGTCCCCAATGGTTTGTTGCCATGGGGAAAACCCCGGCGCGTTATCTCTACTACAAAGACATCAACCGGCTGACGGCCTAAAGCAGAGAGGATGGAGAAATTCTGAGGCCACGAAAAAGGACACATGTTATGACGATCCCTGAGACCCCGATCAAGGAATGGGAGGAACTAGAACCGCGTTATCAGGGACTGACGTCCCGCCCGCTTAGCGATCAAACAGCGTATCAGTTCTTACTCGATTGGAGCGAGCTATTGAAGGAGATCGAGGAAACGTCGACTTTTCTCAATCTTCGATCTGATCTGAATACCGCAGACGAATCCGCCAGGGCACAACTCTCCCATTTCAATCAAGTTACCAACCCAAAAGTAACCATTGCTGATGCATCGCTGCGCAAACGCTTCTTGAGCCTGCTCAGTCCTGAGCTCAAAACGGACGCTCTTCTCATCCGAAGGCGAATGCAGACCGACGAAGAAGCTTACTGCGAAGCAAATGTCGCGCTGGAGGCAGATCATTCCGACCTGGTTAACGAGTTTTCGCGGTTAACCGGAAATAATCTCGCGGAATACAAGGGCGAAAAACTGACGATTCCGCAGATTCAGGAGAAACTTCGTGATCCGGATCGAAGCGTTCGTGAAGGCGTCTGGCGAGCGTGGCAACAGGCAAAGCTAAATATTGCTCCGGCTCTCGACGAGTTGTTCTTGAAAATGCTTGGGCTGAGAAAGCGCATGGCTGCCAATCTTGGTGTGGGCAGCTACCGAGATCTGATCTGGCTCAAGTACCATCGCTATGATTACCGTCCCAAAGACTGCTTGGATCTTCACGCAAGCATCGCAGAGGAAGTAGTTCCTCTGGCGACTGAGCTACTTGAACGACATCGGCAAAAATTAGGGATCTCCTCGCTGAAACCCTGGGATTTCTACTGGAGAGCTCCGGTTGATCCTGAGGGACGCGAGCCGTTGCATCCCTTTGATACGGTCGATCAATTGGAAGCAACCACCGAGTCCATTTTCTCAGCGATCGATCCGCAGTTAGGAAAAGAGTTCGGTGAATTCCGAAAGGGCTTTATGGATCTCGGATCGCGAGCGAACAAGATGCCGCACGCCTACTGCGCCTCCTTTCCGAAACGTCGGATGCCATTCGTTTTGCAGAATGTAGTTGGATCGGAGGACGACGTTAAAGTCACCTTGCACGAGTTTGGCCATGCGTTCCACGGGTACGCGAGTATGCGGGCTCAGCCTTTGGTCTGGAACCATTTCTCAGCGACTGAATTCGTCGAAGTCCCATCCCAGGCGATGGAAGTTCTCGCGCTACCTTATCTGCACAAAGACCGAGGTGGTTTCTATGACCGCGACCAGTTGAGCCGAGTCTATGGGACGCAGTTAGCCGGAATCGTGCATCTTCTGACTTGGATTGGGTTCATGGACTCAATCCAGCATTGGATTTACTCCTCAGCACCAGCCGATTTAACTATCGAACAGATCGACCACAGAGCGGCGGAGCTCATCGCTCGATTTATGCCGCAGACCGATTGGACAGGGTTCGAAACCGAACTCTCTAAGGCTTGGCATTACCATCATATCTTTTCGGCGCCGTTCTACTATATCGAGTACGGGCTGAGTTGGCTGGGTGCCCTACAGATCTGGGAGAGCAGCTTAAAAGATCCAGTTGGCGCTCTGACTAAATATCGGGCTGCCCTGACTCTTGGTAACTCCGTCTCTGTTCCTGATCTCTTCGCCGCCGCCGGCGCCGAGTTCGCTTTCGACCGCCTGACCCTGCGGAGATTGATGCAGTTTTTGCGAGACCAATTGGAAAAGATTTAAGTCGCGGGCTTCGCCCATTGCTATTGGTGGAGGTCGGATTAGGCGCTGGGCCGGAGATTTAATATCCGCAGATTACGCAGATTACGCAGATTTCGGCTAAAGGGCGTATTCACGATCGCGGACGGGTGGAATCGTGCGGCTTCGGAGGGCGCTTTTCTGGCAAATTTTGCTTGAGACTTTTCAGCATTCTAAAGATAATACAACATTCTTGAGTTACGTTATATGCTTTATGGATCAGCAGACCTATCAAATCATTGGCGCAGCGATTGAGGTTCATAAGGAACTCGGGCGTGGCTTCCTCGAACCGGTCTATCAGGAAGCTTTAGAGCTTGAGTTTAGCGATCGTGGAATACCTTTTCAGCCCCAGAAGGAACTACCTATATTTTATAAGGGACGAAAGCTTAAAACCCACTATCGGTCTGACTTCGTTTGTTTCGAGGATGTCATTGTCGAGCTAAAGGCGCTGACCCGGATTGGAGACGGCGAAGTCGCCCAAGTGTTGAATTACTTAAAAGCTTCTAGCCGAGAGCGCGCCCTGTTGATCAACTTTGGGTCCAGAAGCCTCCAACACGAACGGCTCATTTGGTCGACCGCTGCGCAAGCTAAAGAGAGGACGTCCACGTAGCCCAAAGATCGAGGATCTCGGAGCAAGCGATTGATCCGAAGCCCAGATCATTCGCCGGTCCTATTCGTCCGAATACGTCACAGAGCCGAAATCTGCGTAATCTGTGTAATCTGCGGATATTAACTCCCGGAGCCCACGTCAATCACCAGGCCCTCTCCGCGTGAATACCGCCGGGATCTGGTTCCTAATCTGGTTCTGGCCGAGGCCGATTCGAACCTGCATCGTTGGATCCGAGCCGAAACGATATTCATAGTCGCGAATCACATTGGCTAAAATGATCGGGGTATGCACCATCGCCAGGTTCATTCCTAAGCAAATATGCGTTCCTCCGCCAAAGAATCCGTTCGCTTTCGGAGGATAGGTGTGTCCACCTAGATAGCGTCGTGGATTGAACTTGAACGGTTCCTCATAAACCGACTCGAGAAAATGAACCAAAGTGTTCACGTGGATAATCTCGGCGCCTTGGGGAACTGAATAACCGGCAAATTCAAAATCTCGCGCTGCCGTTAGCCGATGGATAATCGCGCCGGGACGTAACCGCTGAACCTCTTGAATGGTCGCCTTCAACTTCGGGAACTGGCCCATCCCCTTGAAATTAGCGGTGTCCCATTGACTCAGTTCGTCGCGCAGTTCTTGGGCCCAGGCGGGGTCGGTGCTGAGATAGAGCAAGCACCAATGGATCAGATTAGAAGTATTATGAATGCCGGCGAGCAGGATCAAATAGATCGTGTTTATTAATTCCCAGCGGCTCACCGTTTGGCCGGCCTCTCGGCTCGCCTTGATGATTGCGGTTAGGTTGTCTTCCGGCTCTTCGCTTGATCGCAGTCGTTCGTCCAATATTCTTTCCAACTCGACGAACACCTCCTTCTTCATCCGGCGATAAATAGGCCTTCCATAATAGAAATGGCGCCGCCACCTCAGGCTGGTTCCATAAATAAAGTCATGTTCCCAACGGCTCATCGTCGCGACCATCTGCGGTGACAACTCGCACCGGAAGGTAGTCCGCGCCGTGATCATCAGAATGAGCTCTGCGAAAGCATCGGTGATATTGATTGGCCGATCGCTCATGGTCGGTAAAAGCTCCGCCGCCACCTGATTCATCTGGGGCAAATAGCGCATCACAGCTTCCATTTTGAACCCGGGCTTGAGCTGCTGTCGTCTCTTCCTATGCGGATCTCCGTCCAATTGGGTGACATGGCCTGGGCCAAGCTGTTCCGCGAAGGCCGTATTCGCTTCCCGGTAACTCCACATGTCGGTGTTCCGCCAAATCAAATCGTTTGCTTCCAGGCCTGATAGCACAATCCAGTTTTTCCCTTCGATCCGTGTACGATAAATCGATCCGTATCGATGATAGCCCTCGAGATGGAATTGAAACGGGTTCCGCCGAAACCCTTGGGTGGTGCCGAGAAACGGAATCCCAATCTGATAAACCGGGATTGCGTTTGGTGATCTATGTGTGTCCGCCGTGGAACTGTTGGCGGCGCCTGTTGTCCCAGAAGTGCCCATACCAGCGAGAGTAGCACCGGACGAACCACCTCATCAAGCGTCCTTTTGGCTTCAGGAGTTCGATTCTTGCATGCGGTTGAAACCGGGCTCCTTAAAGGGCCGGATCTTTATAGCGCTAAAGTAGCTTTCGCAGTTTGCGAGCCCGCCTCTGCAGCAACTCGCAGTTTGCGACTGAACAGAAAGCGTCGTCCAGCCATGGGGTTACCATTTAACCGAGGATTCCCTGAGATCACATGCCGTTATGATGCGTTCGAACAACATTGGCATAGGTCAAGCTATTTCGCGTTCGCAAGAGAAGCCAGCTAGTACAAGTAAAACTGTTCTCAGCGATCCTCTAAGCTGAAGACAGAGAAGTTAACACGATCGCACTTCCGTGCCTCCTCCGGCCTGGATACAGCTGTCGTTGGTTCATTTCAGTACCCCTCCTTGTGCTGGAACTATATGTATATATGAACACTGATGTTGCCCCGAAGGCGCGGCTGAGGGAGTAATCTTTACTAACTTAAAACGTAACAACTATCATGCAGCTCGAGATTTGGTTACCAGCAATGTTCTTGTTGGGTTTGGTATCAATGGGCGCATGCTTTCTCTTCGTGAAGGCGTGCGAAAATATCTAAGCGCTAACCACAATGATAATCTTAACCGCTATCGTCGCCCTTTTGTTATTTATCTATTTATTTGTCGCTCTGGTTCGCCCGGAGTGGTTTTGAACTAGCTCAGACTAACTAAAAAATTCCTCCTCCGGCCGGCCGACGGTTACTTCGAGTCATATAGGTCTCCACGGTCAGTGCTGGCTCCGAAGATGCGTCACTGCCTATCAATTACAGACATGGGAAAGAGTTCAGAATTATGTGGCTTTTACCAATTGCAATTCTTGTTGTTACCGCTCTGCTAGCGATACCGCTAAGCAAATACTTGGCTTGGATAATTGACGGAAAGTACCGGCCATTGCCCATCTTTCATTGGATTGAAGCGCGACTAGATAGTGGACCTCAGAATTGGAAGCAGTACACGGTCTCCTTATTGTTGTTCAACACCGTGCTATTTGTGTTCGGGTTTGTCGTCCTGGTGCTTCAACCCTGGATGCCATTGAATAGTCTTGGGCGCGGCATGTTGGCGCCAACCACGATTTTCCACACCGTGGTGTCATTCATTACCAATACGGACCTTCAGCACTACTCCGGCGACCAGCATTTTTCCAATTTCAGTCAGATATTTTTTGGGATAACAAACTTCTTTCTATCTGCGTCGATTGGCTTCTGTGGCTTGACCGCGATCATTCGGGCATTCCGCGGAGAATCCAAGATCGGGAACTTCTTCGTCGATATGTGGAGAGTGGTGATGTACACGTTCCTGCCGATTGCATTTTTGCTATCGATCGTTTTCCTGCAGCAAGGAAGCCCGATGACTTTCGATAGTGCGCATCAAGTGTCGACGCTCGAGCCGGCTGCCATGGGGACTGGTGATAACGGACAGGCCAAGCAACAAACGATAGTGGTAGGCCCATTGGCCGCTTTTGTGCCGATGAAACAACTCGGGACGAATGGTGGCGGATTCTTTGGTATGAACTCCGCCCATCCTTTCGAAAATCCGACCGATGTCACGAACTTCCTGTCCTGCGTCGCCATGATGCTGTTCCCTTTCTCCCTGGTGCTGATGTACGGACGTATGTTAAGACGGATGCGACATTCCATCGTGATATTCTCGGTAATGATGGTCTTAATGATCGGGACCATCGTATGGGCGGTCTGGTTCGATACGCTTCAACCCAATCCCGGACTTACCGGACGTTCCTCAGCCCAGACTTAT
>Ga0213876_10001929_pt1 | contig 12438 bp, 8 predicted proteins | sample BarmaccomBMRX_R9_FD_160113 | JGI IMG/M metagenome (GOLD analysis project Ga0213876, IMG submission 160113) | Root-associated microbial communities from Barbacenia macrantha in rupestrian grasslands, the National Park of Serra do Cipo, Brazil - RX_R9 | ecosystem: Host-associated > Plants > Roots...
ACTGGCAGATGCCGTTCGCCTCGAGCAGCTTGCCGACCTCGATCGCCTTCGCAGGCGAGTAGCCGCTGTTGCCATCCACGAGAAGGGCAACATCTGCGTCCATCGCCTTGCGCATCATCGGCACGATGGTTTCCGTGCGCCCTGGCCATTCATCCTCGTCATGTCCGCACTCCTTGCCCACCCGAAACTTGAAAGCGCGGTAGCCGAATTCATCGCGCAAACGAAGGAGGCGCGTCGCCTCTTCTTCAGGCGTGATGTCCCGGCGCATGCTCGAAGCGTAGACAGGGATACGGCGCGCCTTGCCGCCGAGAAGCTCGCAGACGCTTTTGCCTTCGAGCTTGCCGCGCAAATCCCAAAGCGCCGTATCGAGGCCGGCAAGCGCGCGGCAAAGATGCGAGCCAGGAAATTTGTGCTCACGTTCGGGAATCATCGCGACGAGACCCGCGATATCCAAGGCATCGGCTCCGAGCGCCCAAGGTGCTACTTGGCGATGCAGGATGAGCGCTGAAATATCCGCGTGATAGTTGGCGACCTGTCCCCAGCCCTCGGCGCCCGTCTCCGTGGTCACCCGGACAAAACCGACGAATTCGGTCGAGAAGCTCTCGATTGATTTGATCTTCACGGGCAACGACCTTCGGCAGATTGAACGAGGTGGCCCGCCCATCATAAGCTGCTGTGCCAATCCTTGCAGCTCGGCGCGGCTTCGCATGCAATACGACTTCATCGTCATCGGCGCGGGGTCGGCAGGGTGCGTGCTCGCCGATCGGCTCAGCGAAAGCGGACGCCATCGGGTCCTCGTGCTCGAGGCCGGTCCGTCGGATCGGCGGCTCTTCGTGCAGATGCCGATCGGATACGGGAGAACCTTCCACGATCCACGCGTGAATTGGCGCTACCGGACAGAGCCGATTCCGGGGCTTGGCGGCCGCATCGACTACGTTCCGCGAGGCAAGCTCCTCGGAGGGTCGAGCTCGATCAACGCCATGGTCTATGTTCGCGGCCAGGCGCAGGATTTCGACGATTGGGAAGCGCTCGGCAATCGCCATTGGGGATGGCGCGATGTGCTCGCCCATTATCGCAAGCTCGAGGACCATGCCTTCGGCGAAAGCGAGCACCATGGCGTGCGCGGGCCCTTGCGCATCGCCGACATCTCGAAAGAAGCCCATCCCTTATGCCGGGCCTTCATCGAGGCCGGGGAGCAGGCCGGTCTTGGCTTCAATCCCGATTTCAACGGCGCCTCTCAGGAGGGTGTCGGTTTCTATCAGATCACGACACGAGGAGGCCTTCGGCTCTCGGCGGCGCGTGCCTTCCTGCGCCCCGCCATGCGCCGGCGAAACCTTCGGGTCGAAACGCTCGCTCAGGTCACGCGCATCCGCTTCGAAGGAAAGCGCGCCGTCAGCGTCGATTATCTTCGACAAGGAAAGATGAGGACGGCGCGGGCGGGGCGCGAGATCATCCTGTCGGCCGGCGCCATCAACTCGCCGCAGCTCCTGCAGCTTTCGGGGGTCGGGCCAGCAAGTTACCTCAATTCGCTGGGCATCGAGGTGGTTTGCGAGAACGCGTCCGTGGGGCGCAACCTCCAAGATCATCTCTGTTACGACCATGTCTATCGTTCATCGAAGCCCACGCTCAACGACGAGCTATTGCCCTGGCGCGGCAAGCTGACGGTTGCGGCGCATTATTTTCTCCGGCGGCGCGGCCCGCTCTCCTTGAGCATCAATCAGGCGGGCGGGTTCCTTCGAACTTCGCCCGGTCTCAAACGACCGGACATGCAGCTCTACTTCTCGCCCTTGAGCTACGAGAAGACGCCGCCCGGCACTCGTGCGCTTCTCAGACCGGATCCCTTTCCCGGCTTCATCACGAGCGTCTCTCCGTGTCGGCCGACAAGTCGCGGTCATGTGGAGATCCGTTCGCGCAACCCCTTGGCTTCCCCGGCGATCCAGCCAAATTCGCTTGCGACGAGCGAAGACTTGGATCAGCTCCTCGCCGGGGCTCGCTTCCTCCGCAAGCTCGCCGCGACGGCAAGTCTCTCGCAGGTGATCACTGAAGAGTTGCGGCCGGGTCGCGCGTGCGAAAGCGACGACGAGCTGCGCGCGGACATCAAGGCGCGCGCCTACTCGGTCTTTCATCCTTGCGGCACTTGCCGCATGGGGCCGGCCGCTGAGGCCTGCGTGGTCGATGATCGGCTTCGCGTGCACGGGCTCGCGAGCCTTCGCGTCATCGATGCGTCGATCTTCCCGACCTTGCCGTCCGGCAACATCAACGCGCCTTCGCTGATGGTCGGCGCGAAAGGTGCCGATATCATTCTCCAAGATTCGTGCTAACTCCAAGATTCGTGCTAATCTCGAAGGAAGGCGCCGGGAAGCCGGCCAAGCAAAGGGAGAGAATTCGTCGGCAAATCTGACGCTTGCATAAACAAGAAAGTCCAATCTGGTTGCTATGCAGAGGAGGCGCAGATGACGGAACTGGGCTACTGGACCGAGCAAGTCAAAAGGGGGCGGATTTCACGACGTGAATTCATGGGCCGGGCTGCGGCGCTCGGCATCACCACGGCACTTGCGACAAGTTTGCTCGCCGAGGCGGGCGTCGCGGCCGAACCGAAAAAGGGTGGCTCGGCGCGCTTCGGCCTCGCCCATGGCGCAACCACCGACACGATGGATCCGGCAGCCTATCCGGACACCGGCACGCAGGTGCCGTTCTGGGGCTCGATGTCGAACAGCCTCACCGAGGTGGACGCCAAGGGCAACATCACGATGGATCTTTGCGAATCCATGGAATCCGCCGACGGTGCGAAGAAATGGGTCTGCAAGCTGCGCAAGGGAGTGACCTTCCACAACGGCAAGGATTTCACCGCCGACGATGTCGTGGGCTCCTTCCGCTATCATATGGGCGCGGATTCGAAGTCGGCCGCGAAAGCCGTCCTCGAGCAGGTGGACGATATCAAGCCCGACGACAAGCAGACCGTCATCTTCACGCTCAAGGGCGGCAACGCCGACTTCCCTTACGTCGTCAGCGATTACCACATCCCCATCCTGCCTTCTGAAAATGGCGTCGGCGACTGGCGCTCCGGCGTACGCACCGGGCCGTTCACGCTCGTCTCCTACGAGCCCGGCGTGCGCGCCAAGCTCAAGCGCAACCCGAACTACCACAAGCCCGGCAGGCCTTATTTCGACGATGTGGAATTTCTTACGATCGCCGATGTCACGGCCCGCACCAATGCGCTCACGACCGGGGAGGTGCACTGGATCTCGAGGGCGGATCTCAAGACGCTCAATCTCTTGAGCCGCAACCCCGATGTCGCGATCACCGAGGTCACGGGATATGGCCATTACGTCTTTCCCATGGATGTGACGGCCCCGCCCTTCGACAATGTCGACGTGCGCACGGCGCTCAAATGGGCGCTGAACCGCGAGGACATCGCCAAGAAAGTGTTCCTCGGACATGCGGTGGTGGGAAATGATTCACCGATCGCTCCTTCGGTGAAATTCGCGGCCGATCCCAAGCCGCGCTACACCTATGATCCGGACAAGGCGAAGTTCCACCTGCAAAAAGCCGGGATGCAGAATCTCAAGGTGAATCTCTCGGTCGCCGACACGGCCTTCAACGGCGCGATCGACGCAGGCGTGCTCTACCAGGAGCATGCGAAAGCCGCCGGTATCGACATCAATGTCGTGCGCGAGCCCAATGACGGCTACTGGGACAATGTATGGCTGAAGAAGCCGTGGTGCGCCGATTACTGGGGCGGCCGACCGACCTGCGACTGGATGTTCACGGTCGTCTACGCCAAGGGCGCAGCCTGGAACGAGACCAAATGGGCGAACCCTCGCTTCAACGATCTCCTCGTCATCGCGCGCGCCGAGACCGACGAAAAAAAGCGCGCCGACATGTATGCCGAGCTTCAGCAGCTCGTGCATGACGATGGCGGTGCCGTGGTGCTCGTCTTCAACAACTACGTCGACGCCCATTCGAAGAAGGTTGCCCATGGCGAGATTGCGCCGAACTGGGAAGTCGACGGATTGAGAATCGCCGAACGCTGGTGGTTCGCCTGAGCCGTTCATGAGCTGAGGGCGAGACGGGCCGCGCATGAGCTCGTCTCGCCGTGACGGCGCGTCCGGCAAAGATGAGGGGACTTCGTTATTGTCCCGCCGACACGCCTGAAAACCGAGGGGCAAGGATCGTCGCGATGAATCCGATCCTGAAGACTGTGTTGCAGAGATTGGGGCTAGGGCTTGTCACCCTGTTTCTCGTCTCGATCGTCATCTTCTCGGCCGTGACGATGCTGCCCGGCGATTTCGCCACGGCGATCCTCGGGCAATCGGCGACACCCGAGACCGTGGCGGCCTTCCAGCGCCAGATCGGGCTCGATCGTCCGCCGGTTCTTCGCTACCTTTTCTGGATCGGCGGCGTGCTTCAGGGAAATTTCGGCGAAAGCTTCTCGAGCGCCGGCGGTCTCGGTGGCGGCCATGCGCGCACCGTCGTTTCGCTCATCGCGCCGCGGCTCAAGAACACCTTGTTCCTGGCGAGCTTCGCGGCGCTCGTCGCCGTGCCGCTTTCGCTCATCCTCGGCATGCTCGCCGCGCTTTACCGCAACAGCATCTTCGATCGCCTGGTGAACCTCGTCACCTTGACCTCGATCTCGGTTCCCGAGTTCTTCATCGCCTATATCCTGATGCTCTTTTTGGCGGTGCGCCTTCCGCTCTTCTACTCGCTCGCGAGCGTGTCGCCTGAAACACCTTTCCTGGAGCGGGTCGCACGCTGCGCCTTGCCGGCGCTCACCCTCGTCCTTGTCATCGTCGCGCATATGATGCGCATGACACGCGCCGCGATCATCAATCTCCTCGCCAGCCCCTATATCGAGACGGCGAGGCTGAAGGGCGTCTCGCCGGGACGCATCATCTTCCGGCACGCGCTGCCCAACGCCTGGGCGCCGATCGCCACGGTCATCGCCCTGAACCTCGCCTATCTCATCGTCGGCGTCGTCGTGGTCGAGGTCGTGTTCGTGTATCCAGGCATCGGCCAGCTCATGGTCGATTCGGTTTCGGCGCGCGACATTCCGGTCGTGCAGGCCTGCGCGCTCGTTTTCGCCGTGACGTATATCGGCTTCAACCTTGCGGCCGATATCGTCTCGATCGTCACCAACCCCAGATTGTTGCGACCACGATGAGCCTCAGCGCCGAAGAGCTCGAAACCTTGGGGCGCGAGGGCGCCCCGCTTCCCCTCGCGGAAACCTCGAGCGCGACGCCCGCGCTCACGTCTCGTCGCGGCGTGCTCCAAACGGTGTGGCGCGCGCTCAAGACAGCGCCACTTACGGCGTGGTTCGGCCTTATCGTCATTCTCGCCTATGCGTTCGTCGCGATCTTCGCTCCGCTCATCGCGCCCTTCGGCGAGAGCGCCGTGGTCGGCAATCAATATGAACCCTGGGGCGGCAAATTTATCTTCGGCACGGATCAGCTCGGCCGCGACATGCTTTCGCGCCTCATCTACGGGGCGCGCAATACGATCGGCATCGCGGTGCTCACGACCGGCCTCTCTTTCACCATCGGCGGGGTGCTCGGCCTATTCGCGGCGATCGTCGGGGGCTGGACCGACCAGCTCTTGTCGCGCGCCATCGACATGCTGATGGCGATCCCGCAGCTCATCTTCGCCCTCATGCTGCTCTCCATTTTTGGCTCTTCGGTGCCCAATCTCATCGTCATCATCGCGGTGCTCGATTCGACCCGCGTCTTCCGCCTCACGCGCGCCGTCGCGATGAACGTCGTCGTCCTCGATTTCGTCGAGGCCGCCCGCCTGCAGGGCGAGAAGCTCGGCTGGATCATGTCGCGTGAGGTCCTGCCGAACATCCTGCCGCCGCTGGTCGCGGAGTTCGGCTTGCGCTTCTGCTTCGTCTTTCTGACGATCAGCGCCTTGTCCTTCCTCGGGCTCGGCATCCAGCCGCCCACCGCGGATTGGGGCTCCATGGTGCGCGAGAATGCGACGCTCATCGCCTATGGCGACGTGACGCCGCTGCTTCCGGCCGGATGCATCGCGCTCCTCACGATCGCGGTGAACTTCGTCGTCGACTGGTTCCTGCACAAAACGAGTGGGTTGAGGGATGAGCATTAAAGAAGCCGAGGCGCAGCTTTCGTCGGCGGGCACCACGACGGACGCCGCGCTCAAGAGCGCGACGCTGCTTCAGATCGAAGGCCTGTGCATCGAAGGCCAAAGCGAGGAGCGCTGGCACAGGATCGTCAAGGGCATCGGGCTGACGCTCCGGCGCGGCGAGGTTCTCGGCTTGATCGGCGAATCGGGCGCCGGAAAATCGACGATCGGGCTTGCCGCCATGGGGTATGCACGGCCGGGCTGCCGCATCACGGCTGGGCGGGTGGTCTTCAACGGGCGCGATCTTCTGCAGCTCGGGGAGAGCGATCTGCGACGCCTCTGGGGATCGAAGATCGCCTATGTGGCCCAATCGGCAGCGGCATCCTTCAACCCGGCGCATCGCCTCATCGATCAATGCGTCGAGGCGGTCGTGGGACATCAGCTCACCGCTGAGGACAACGCCAAGCGCAATGCGGTGGATCTCTTTCGGCGATTGCGCCTTCCCGCACCCGATCAATTCGGCCTGCGCTACCCGCATCAGGTCTCGGGCGGTCAATTGCAACGCGCCATGACGGCGATGGCCATGGCGTGCCGGCCCGATCTCATCATCTTCGACGAGCCGACCACCGCGCTCGATGTGACGACGCAGATCGAGGTGCTCGCGGCGATCAAGGACATCGTGCGCCAATTCGATACCGCGGCGATCTACATCTCGCATGATCTTGCGGTCGTCGCCCAGATGGCGGATCGCGTGATGGTGCTGCGCTATGGAGAGCTCGTCGAGGAGGCCCCGACCCGCGTCATGCTTTCCAATCCGCAAATGCCGTATACGAAATCGCTCTGGGCCGTGCGCTCGTTGCGCAAGGAGGAGGAGGCGGGGGAAAAGATCCTGCTCGATGTGTCCGGCGTGGATGCGAGCTACGGCACCTTCAAGGTGCTGCATGACGTGAACGTCAAGCTTCCGCGGGGACGCACGGTCGCGGTGGTGGGCGAGTCGGGTTCGGGGAAGTCGACGCTCGCGCGCGTCATCACCGGGCTCCTGCCGCCGAGCTCCGGCAGCATACGCTTCGACGGGAAGAAGCTGCCGGCACGTCTCAAGGAGCGCGACAAGGACCTCCTGAGGCGCATTCAGATGATCTACCAGATGCCGGATACGGCGCTCAATCCGCGCCGGCGCATTCGCGACATTCTCGGGCGCCCGCTCAAGCATCATCTCGGCCTCACGGGTGCGGCGCGCCAGCGACGCCTTCTCGAGCTCATGCGAATGATCGAGCTCGACGAGCGCTTTCTCGACAGGCTCCCGAGCGAGCTTTCCGGCGGACAGAAGCAGCGCATCTGCATCGCAAGGGCGCTCGCCATCAATCCCGAGCTCATCATCTGCGACGAGGTGACGTCCGCGCTCGATCAGCTGGTCGCGGAGGAAATCCTCAAGCTGCTCTTGCGGCTGCAGAAGGAGCTCAACGTCTCGTATCTCTACATCACCCACGATCTCGCGACCGTCAAAGCGATCGCCGACGAGATCGTGGTCATGCATCAAGGCCGGGTGGTCGAGAGCGGCCCGAAATCACAAGTCCTCACACCGCCGCATCATGCCTATACGGAGCTCCTCCTATCTTCGGTTCCGGAGATGGACCCGGATTGGCTCGACGCCATTTTGGCCAAGCGTCAAGGCGCGGAGCTCGGCGCGTCGCCGAGCGGCTGACGCGCAAGCGACGGCCTCACCAGGCGCACGGAATAAGGCGATATCTTACGCTGCGCATATAGGTTTCGTAGCCCGGCAAGTTTTTCCGCAGAAAATTCTCCTCATCCAAGATGCGCCAAACGAGCACCGGGATGAACAGCACAACGAGGAGAACGGTCCACCATGAGCCGAGCGCGAGCGGGATCGCCAAGAGCAGGAGCAACGCACCCGAATACATAGGGTGCCGAACACGTGCGTAAGGGCCCGTCGCAACGACGGGTTGCCCCTCCTCTACTTGAATGGTGGACGCGGCGTAGCTGTTTGTTTTCATCACGACGAAAAACAGCACGAACGACAATACGATCGTCGCGCTTGCGATGAGTGACACCACCGGCGGGACCGGCGACCACCCGAAGCGGTGGTCGAGCGCGGGAAGCGCCACGAACGCGACAAAACCGAGCATGAAGAGCGCTGAGATGAGTTTCTGGGCCGGCCGGTCCTCTGCCGCCGGTCCCATCTTCATCCGTCGCTCGACGAGCTTTCGGTCGTGGACGAGAAAATAGATGCCCAGCGCCTGGGTGCACCCCTCAAACACCGCCACGAAGACCCATGCTTGCCAATAATCGAGCGTGCCTGCGGGAACAAAAAGGCAGGCGACCAGGACTGCGAGCGTTACCAGGTTGGCCACGATTCCGCGGACGTAAAAATTCGACATTTCGCCGCAAGGCCTAACTTGCTCCGAGCTTACACCGGATCACCATTCCGGTTCACGCGGCTTGTGCGGACAGCACGCGCATATTCCACAGTGCCGCTCGACAAGCGTAGCGGCGATCGCGCGCAAGGAATACCATGTTCTTGGTGACGGCTGGGGTCATCAGCACGCCAAAAGCGCTTGTGAGCAGAAGAGCTTCGAGAAGCTCCAGAAACTCCCCGCGGAGTTGAACCGTCCTCCCGAATCTTTCCGGCCTCGACAAGTGGTTCTCTTCTGTCGGAAAAGGTTAGGCCATAGCTCGATGGTATTGTGGACCGATTTACCGCGGGCTTGCTACATCCCACGATCCGCTGGGCCGGGCTCTGTCCGGCCGCACGGATCACAGTCAATGCGGGGACGCCGGGGAATGACGCGACGCCTCAATATTCTCATCGTCATGGCCGACCAGCTGACCCCGTCGGCGCTTCCGATCCACGGCGGCCCGGCGAAAGCGCCGCATCTCGAGGCGCTCGCGACGAAGGGCGTGATCTTCGATGCCGCCTACTGCAATAGCCCGTTGTGCTCGCCCTCGCGCGCGTGCTTCATGTCGGGCCGCCTGCCGTCGCGAACCGGCGCCTACGACAACGCCGCCGAATTTCGTTCCGACATTCCGACATTCGCGCATCACCTTCGGCTCGCGGGCTACCGCACCGTGCTTGCCGGGAAGATGCATTTTTGCGGGGCCGATCAGCTGCACGGGTTCGAGCAGCGGCTCACCACGGACATTTACCCGGCCGATTTCGGTTGGACCCCCGATTGGGACCATCCCCATGCACGGCCGAGCTGGTACCACGATATGAGCTCGGTGACAGACGCGGGCCTTTGCGTGCGCTCCAATCAGATCGATTTCGACGAGGAGGTCGCCTTCGCGGCGGAGCGCGTGATTTACGACCATGTTCGCGGCACCGATGAACGTCCGCTTTGCCTCGTGGTCTCGCTCACTCATCCGCATGATCCGTTCGCGATCCCGGAGCGCTGGTGGAAGCTCTATCGCGAAGACGACATCCCGCTCCCGCGTATACCCTTGCGTCGCGCGGCTCTTCATCCGCATGAGAAGCGGCTCTGGCATGTCTGCGACATGGATGCCGTGGCCATCTCGCAGGATGATGTGCGCCGCGCGCGGCATGCCTATTACGGTGCGATTTCCTACGTCGACGATCACCTCGGCCGCCTCATGCACGCCCTTCGGGCTACCGGCCTTTCGCAGGAAAGTCTGGTGCTGGTGACGAGCGACCATGGCGAAATGCTCGGCGAGCGCGGCTTCTGGTACAAGATGAGCTTCTTCGAAAACGCCTGTCGCGTGCCTCTCCTCGCACATGGGCCGGGCTTTGCGCCCCGCCGCGTTGCCGCTGCGGTATCGCTCGTCGATATCCTGCCGACCTTGGTCGAGATCGGCCGTGACGGGGCATCGCCGCCGATGCTCGACCTCGATGGACGAAGCCTCGTTCCGCATCTCGCCGGCAGCAGCGGACATGACGAGGTGCTCGGCGAGTATCTGGCTGAAGGCTCGATCGCGCCGATCGTGATGATCCGGCGCGGGCGATACAAATTCGTCTTCAGTCCGCCGGACCCGGATCAGCTCTATGATCTTGTGGTTGATCCGGACGAGATCACGAACCTTGCCGAAATGCCGGCGCAGCAGGAATTGCGCGCAAGCCTTCGCGATGAGGTCGCCCGACGCTGGGATCTCGTTGCTCTCGACCGCGCCGTTCGCGAAAGCCAGCGTCGGCGGCATCTCGTCGCTTCCGCGCTCTCGATCGGCAGGTTGAGCCCCTGGGATTACCATCCTTCACGCGACGCGAGCCACGAATATATCCGCAACCATATGCCGCTCGACGCACTCGAGGCTCGCGCGCGCTTTCCCGCCGTGAAGCGGGCGCCCGAATAGATCTTCCGGATTGCGCTGTGACCCGTGTTCGCTACTCGGCCGCGACGCGAAGCCCTCCGCCGCCGTTGCCCATGGCCTCGCGTACCATGTCCTGGAATCCCTTCACCGCATGCTCGTATTTCGGCGAGAGCGGTCCGCGTTCGTAGATGCCAGCATTGAGATTGCGCTGGACGCCGAGCAGGATGCCGAGATCCTCGGTGACGATTTGTGCCGACCAATCGGCCGAACGTTGATTCTCCTCTGCCTTCTCGGCCGAGACATCCTGGAAGAAATACCAGTTGATGTGTCGCATCCGACCCGGGCCTAAAGGCTCGACGGTGGCGATTGAGCTTCCCCAATCGTAGAGGTTCAGCATCAGATAGGGAAAGCGATAGAAATATAGTCCGCGCGTGAGCCCTCCGTCGCGCTTGGGGGCGTAGAGGTGAAAGAAGCCCTCTTCGCGATACACGTCGAGCGTGTAATGGTCGATGTCCATCGCCGCGCAAAGCGTCGGGTGCATCGCGCGGCAGTGATAGCATTCGAGATAATTCTCGCCATAAGCCTTCCAATCGACTTCGACCTCGCGCATCTTGGTGGTGAAATATTTCTGCGACTCGAGCGGATAACCCTCGGCCATCGTGTCGATGGCGCCGAGCCAGGATCTCAGGTCCTGACCGCCGCGCTTGATGCGTCCGAAGACAAGGCCGCGCCATTCCGCGACGTCGATCTCGAGCAAACCCCAATTCGTCGCGTCGAAGCTCAATTCGCTGCCGAAGTCGGTTGCCTTCACGAGCCGCCCTTCGCGGCCATAGCTCCAGCTGTGATAGGGGCAGACGATCAGCTTGCCGCAAGCCCCGCTTTCGGATGCGAGGAGAGCCGCACCTCGATGCCGGCACATATTGTGGAAACCGCGCAGCACGCCGTCATCGCCGCGCAGGACGAAAACCGGGTAGCCGGCCAATACGCCGGAGACGAAATCGCCCGGATTCTCGACCCGCTTCGACCAGGTGAACAAAGCCCAATTTTGCGCGAAGATGGCTTGGCGCTCGTGCTCATAATTTTCGGGGTCGCGGTAAAGCGAAGCCGGAAGCGTCCAGTGATGCGAGGCGGCCGGACTCGAAGACATTGTGACCTCCTGGCGTGCGGCGGCACTGGTTGTCACGTCCCGCGAGAGCCGCATCGCACATGTCCGGCGACGATCTCTCACGCAGCAGGCAAAATCACGAACCTGCGACGCTCGTCCCGATGACGGGTCACTATCGAAGAGACCCATGGACAGGTCAAGCAGCGAACAAACCTTGCGGTGATCGGACTTCTACTGCCGAGATGAAGTCTTGAGACACAGGGATTCCTCTCAAGTTGCGATCGAAAACATCACGGCTCCAACCAGAGTGCGGGAGCCCACCAAGAGCGAATGTCACGGATAGGACGCTTTCACGCTCCCCAAACGAAGCCAAGCATGTGCGGCAGCGTTGGAGATTAGGAGGTACTCCTGGGACAACAAGTATTTGCGAATAAACGAAATTAATACTTTATGCCGGCAAGTATTTGCTGACCATATATTTAACCGGAACTGTTTCTTTTGCGCCACGTTAAGGTTAGCGCAGAGTTAACCTCAACGGCGTGATCGTAATGAGTTTCCAGAAAAATTTGTTTGCGGCAGTCGCGATCGTGACATTGGCGGTCGCCGGTCCCGGCTCGGGTTGGGCTCATGGGGGCGGCGGTGGCCATGGCGACGGCGGTGGCCATGGCGAAGGTGGTGGCCATGGCGAAGGTGGTGGCCATGAGGGGGGCGGAGGTGGAGGTCACGACGGCGGTGGCCATGGCGGCCATGAAGGCGGTGGCCACGAAGGCGGCGGCCACGAAGGAAGCGGTCATGAAGGCAGTGGGCATGAAGGCAGTGGTCATGAAGGCAGTGGCCATGAAGGTAGCGGCCACGGTGGGCACGAGGGTGGCGGGCACGGCCATGAGCATGGGGAAGGGCATGGTCACGAGCACGGCCCTGAGGGCAAGGGCCACGAAGGCAAGGGCCACGAAGGCAAGGGCCACGAAGGCAAGGGCCAC
>Ga0213876_10001930_pt1 | contig 12435 bp, 8 predicted proteins | sample BarmaccomBMRX_R9_FD_160113 | JGI IMG/M metagenome (GOLD analysis project Ga0213876, IMG submission 160113) | Root-associated microbial communities from Barbacenia macrantha in rupestrian grasslands, the National Park of Serra do Cipo, Brazil - RX_R9 | ecosystem: Host-associated > Plants > Roots...
TCGCTCATGTAGGGCGAGAACTCGGCCACGTTTACCCCGGAGAGCGTGTGGATGCCGAGGTGGAGGTCGTGCTGCTCGCAGTACTCACGCACCGAGCGGATCCGTTCGGGCGTCCAGGTCGACAGCGCATTGGCGCCATGGTCCGCGTTGAAGTCCAGAAAGTGAAAGTCCTGCTCGGCCGCCCACCTGAGGCCATCCTCGAGGTTTGGACCGCCCGGGCCAGTTCCAAGTCGGTAGTTGAGGTCGTCGCTCATGTCTGCAACGAAAGCACGTCGTCCGCGAGCTGGTCCAATGCGTCGCTCCAGGACGCCGGCGGCTCAGCCGGCCGCACCACGAACTTCGAGAAGCCGACATCGATGTACTTGTGCAGCAGCTCGCGCAGCGCCGCGGCGCCGACGGGCACGACCTCGGCAGGGTCAAGGTTCGGCCGTCGTTTGGCAATGCGCGCGATTTGTGCGGGAGGAATCGCATCGCGGGCGTAGGTCATGCTGATGCCAAAGTGTTCGGGATCGACTCGCCTGCCAGCCTCGGCCGCGGCAGCTTCGATGGCGGCGCGCCCGTCGGCGGCCTCCGATGGTGTGCACAGCGCAGGCAGCCAGCCGTCGGAGAGTTGGCCCGCCCGACGCAACGCACTGCGCGCATTGCCGCCCAGCCAGACCTCGAGCGGATTCTGCAGCGGCCGCGGCTGCAGGCTGATGCCGTCATAGCAGAACAGACTGCCCTTGTGGACGACGTTGTCCTCGCTCCAGAGACGCCGCACCAGTGGCAGCATCTCATCAAGCCAGGCGCCACGCTCCTTGACGGAGACACCTAGTGCCTGGTCCTCGAGCGGGTTCGTCAGTCCAGGCACGAACACCAACAGGAGACGGCCCTTCGACAACTGGTCGATCGTCGCCAGCTCTTTGGCCATGCGCACCGGGTTGCGCGCGGTGACGGTCATCGTCGTGCCGAGCTTCAGCTTCCTGGTCATTCCCGCCGCGAACGCGAGTCCAGAGAGGGGATCTGGCACACCGGTGGTCAGGACCTCCGAAAGCCAGAGCGAATCGAAGCCGCACTGTTCCATGCGCTGCACGGCCGGGGCGAATTCATCGAGGCTCAGCCCGCCCAGGCCGACGCCAATTCGTATCTTCATGACAGGTCTTCCGCTGCAGGCTACCGCGGAAGCGTGGCTGAGGTGTAAGCTGCGACGTGCGCCGGGTGGAGGCGGTCACCCAACTCAGAGCGCCCGCGGAGCGGGAGTCGCTGACGCCGCTCCGCCGGCGGTCTGAGTCGTTCCACAACCTGCCGCTGCAGCTCACGCGCTTCGTCGGCCGCGAGTCCGAGCAGGCCGAGCTTCTGCAGTTGCTAGAGGTCGAGCGCCTGGTCACGCTGACCGGCACTGGCGGCATCGGAAAAAGTCGACTGGCAGTTGAGCTGTCCGGGTCGCTGATCCATTCCTATCGCGACGGTGTCTGGCTCGTCGAGCTTGCGTCACTGCAGGAGTCCGACCTGGTTGTCCAGAGCATTTCAGAACAGGTTGGAGTACGCGCCGAAACCGGAACCGCCGAGCAAGCGCTCCTCGAATTCCTGCGCGGCCGTCAACTGCTGCTGGTCCTGGATAACTGCGAGCACCTCATCCAGGCATGCGCCAGCATCACCGAAGCCATCCTGCGGACGTGCCCCGCGGTACAGATCCTGGCGACCAGCCGCGAACCACTGCATATCGCGGGCGAGACGTCGTGGCGCGTCCCGCCCCTTTCGGTCCCCGATGCCGCACGTCACGCATCGCGCCAGCTGCTGGAGGCCGAGGCCGTACGCCTGTTCGCCGATCGCGCCCAGGCCTCTGCTGGCCTGGTGGTAAATGCGGCAAATGCTGAATCGGTTGCGAAGATATGCCAGCAGTTGGATGGCATTCCACTGGCGATCGAGCTCGCCGCGGCCCGCGCACGGGTTCTGTCCGTGGAGCAGATCGCGTCCCGGTTGGACAATCGCTTTCGACTGCTGATCGGCGGTGGCCGCACCGCGCCGCTTCGTCAGCAGACACTGCGCGCTGCAATCGACTGGAGCTACGAGCTGCTTTCGACAGCCGAACAGCGAATGCTCGGGTGGCTGTCTGTTTTCGCCGGTGGCTTCACGCTGGAAGCGGCAGAGCGTGCTTGCGCAACCGAGAGCACGCCAGCCGAAGACGTTTTCGATCTCCTGGCGCGCCTGGTCGACAAGTCGCTGGTGCAGGCTGAACCGGGCTCAGGCGGACAGCTGCGCTACCGTCTGCTGGAAAGTGTGCGGGCCTACGCGCACGAGCAGTTGCTCGCCGGCGGCGACGCGGCTATGGCGGCGCGTCGTCACTGCGCCTACTACGCGGAGCTGGCTCAGCAGGCGGAGAAGCACCTTCTCTGGGGCTCTGGTGCACTTGATTGGCTGGCGCGGCTCGATCGCGAGATGCCAAATCTCCGCGCTGCCCTGGCCTGGAGCCTGTCAGAGGGAGGCGAGCCGGGTATGGCCCTCAAGCTGGCTGGGCAGCTGGGTCACTACTGGTACACACGCGCCGATCGAGCGGAAGGCCGCGCCTGGCTAAAGTGCGCCCTGGCGCATGCGGCCTCAGGTAATTCAACCGATGCGTCATCCTGCCTCTCGGTGCGCTTGGTTTCACGGTGGGAATGCGGGGCGATCAGGTGCTCGCGACTCGTCTGCTTGACGAGAGCGTCACCATCGCCCGCAAAACTGGATCCAACGGCCGGCTCGCCGAGTGCCTGGAAGGTCTGGCCGTGGTGGCCGGGCTGGAGGGCCGCTTCGAGCGAGCCGCACGATTGCTCGGCGCTGCCGCCCGCCTGCGCGAGTCCATCGGCGCACCAGCCCATCCCGTCGATCGCGCCGACCACGAGCGAACCGTGGCCGCCTCGCTGGCAGGACTGGGTCAGAGCGCCTATGACGCCGCCTGGCGTGCGGGCCTATCGATGTCCCTGGATGACGTGATCTCGAGCGCGGTAGCTCCGGAAACACGCCGCGAGGAAGGATCACTCCTCACGCGCCGGGAACGGGAAGTGGCCGTACAGCGCCACCCCGATTGACGCAGTAATGCGCACGCGGCCTGACGACATCCTGGATGGCGAGTTAGCCGACGCACTGCGTGAAGCGTGGGATATCCAGGTAAACGCGCTGGAGTACGTGGCTCTTGGTGGCGGAACACACCACTGGCGGACAGGCGAGCACTGGCTCAGCCTGGACGATCTTGACGCCAAGCCGTTTCTCGGCACGTCCCGCGCGGAGGTCCTGGAAAATTTGCGTCGCGCGCTGCAGGCGGCCGGCACCTTGCGCGATGAAGGTCTGGAGTTCGTGATGGCGCCACTGCGAACGCGCGCCGCTAACGTCCTCGCACCGGTTGGAAAACGCTACGCGCTCGCGCTGTACCCCTTTCTGCACGGTACGACGTACCCGTGGGGCCAACCGCTGCCAGCACCCGAACGTGAGCAGCTGATCGAGTTGCTCGGCCGCCTGCACGAGGCCACGCCGCTCGTCGCGGCGACGGTGCGCGAGGTGCCGGTAGGCCTCGCACAACGCGAAAACCTGGAGGCAGCGCTCTGCGAGCTGCATGTGCCATGGTGTAGCGGACCGCTCGCGGAGCCGGCCCACGCGCTGATCGCGCAACGTCCGGAAAACATCAGGTTCTTGCTCGGAGCATTTGACCGGATGGTCGCCGAGATCGAGCGGGCGCACGTGCAGTTGGTGCTCAGCCACGGCGAGCCACACCCCTCCAACGTGATGGTCGTGGACGGCCGCCTCAAACTGTTGGACTGGGACACCGTCGGGTTGGCCCCGCCCGAACGCGACCTGTGGTGGCTCACCACCGCGAGCGACCCGCTAGCCGAGCACTACACCGCGCAAACAGGCAGGGCTGTCAATCCCCTGGCGTTGCGGCTCTATCGGCTGCGCTGGCAGCTGGATGACCTGATCTGGTGCGTCAGCACACTTCGCGCACCGCATACCGAAACGCTTGATACGCGGCTTGCGCTCAGCGCCTTGCCGAGATGCCTGGAGGTTCCCGAATGGATGCATTAATTCGCGGTGCGCTCGTCCTTGATGGTTCAGGTGCACCGGGAGTGCAGCAGGATGTGGCCATTCGCGGCTCCCGCATCGCCGCGGTTGGCGAGCAGGTCTCCAAGCTGTCCAACGGCCGCACACGTGTTATCGACGGTGGCGGGCTCGCGCTTGCGCCTGGCTTCATCGACATGCACTCCCACGCCGATCACACGTTGCCCGCGTTCCCGCGCGCCACCAACTCCATTAGCCAGGGTGTCACGACAGAGGTAGTTGGTCTGTGCGGCTTCAGCATCGCGCCTGTAGCCCCGGAGGCCGAGCGCGCCGAACAGCTGCGCGACCAGGCGGGCGGTCTGGGTCCCGGCCTCGACTGGTCCTGGCGGACCTTCGCCGAGTACCTGGAGCGCTTCGATGCCGCCCGCCCGGCAGTCAACGTCATACCGTTGGTCGGCCATCACACGCTGCGCATCCTGGCGATGGGGGTGGATGACCGTGCCCCGACCACGGCCGAGCTCTCGAAGATGCGATCGGCTCTTTCCGATGCACTGCAGCAAGGCGCGTGGGGCATGAGCACCGGCCTCATTTACGTGCCCGGCATGTTCGCTTCGACACCAGAGCTGCTCGAACTCGGCCAGGAGCTGGCGCGCGTTGACGGGATGTACGTCTCGCACCTGCGCGACGAATCCGACCACCTGCTCGAGGCCATCGACGAGGCGCTGACCATTGGCGAACAGTCCGGCATTCGAGCCCAGGTCTCGCACCTGAAGATCACCGCCCAGCGCAACGCGGGACGCATTGGCTCCGCGCTGGCAGGGCTGGACCCCGCGCGTGCACGCGGCGTTCGCGTACACGCGGACGTCTATCCCTACACCGCTGGCAGCACCTATCTGCACCAGGTGCTGCCGCCATCGGTGAAAGTCGGCGGCGTGCAGGCCATGCTGGCGCGACTACGCTTGCCCGAGCAGCGCCAGCGCATTCGATACGCCATCGCGAACGAAACCTCAGGCTGGGCAAACCAGGTCGCCGCGGCCGGTGGCTGGCACAACATCCTGGTCGCCAGCGTGCAGGCAGCCTCACGCCAGGCCGCCCAAGGGCACCGTATCGCTGAGCTGGCAAATCAGACAGGGGTTGATCCACTGGACTATGCCCTCGATCTGCTGCTGGATGACCGTGGCGCGACGACGATGGTGGTCTTTCATATGGATGAGCGCGACATGCGCGCCGCGCTTGGCTGGCAGTGGTCGGCGGTGGGCTCAGACCAGCTCGGCGTGACCAGTCCCACGGCGCGAGTCCACCCGCGCGCGTACGGCACATTTGCGCGCGTGCTGGGTTGGGGCGTCCGTGAAGCACGCCTGTTCAATCTTTCGGAAGCGGTCCACCGGATGACTGGGCTCGCCGCCGACATCCTGGGTCTACGCGACCGTGGCCACATCGCCACCGGGGCCGTGGCCGACTTGGTTCTGTTCGATCCACTCACGGTGGCCGACGCAGCGACGTATGCGGAGCCAACGCTGCCTGCTCGCGGCATCGAGCACGTGTTCGTGGGTGGTGAGCTCGCTGTAGAAGCGGGCGTGCCAGTACAGCTGGACCTCGGCCGTGTGTTACGGCGCGGGAGCTAGACTCCAGTCGCCATCGGCGCGGACCTCCCAGAAGCAGGGGCCGCGCGGAAAGTCGACCTGGTTGGTGCTTTGCGTTGGGCCGTCGGCTTGTGCCACCAGCACCGAGCCGCCGAGGCAGTGGGCGTAGACATAGAACTGCGATTGCGCCTCATCGCTGATCTGCCAGCTGCCTGAAGCTGGTGGGGTGAAGTAACCACTGACCGCGTCGCCGCTGCCCTTGAAATTGGGCGTGCCGCCCTGGGCTATCGGCTGGATGGTGAGCCGCCAGTTGCCGTCGGCGGTCACCTGGAATGCCACTGGACCAGCCACCACAAGTGGCCGCTGGCCCTGGTAGGCACCTACGGCTGAGGCGAGAGGCTCGGCTTGCTGGTTCTCATTGATCGCTGAGACCACGAACGTGGAGTGCCCGTCATGACTGAGGCTCACCACGTCGATGCCGACGTTGAGGCCGCCGTCGTACTGCGGGGTGATGGGGTCGGTTTGCGAGGTGCCATGGCCGCTGATGACGACGCCGCGGCCAGGCAGCAGCTGGACCTCGGGCGGTTCAGGCACGGGAGTCGGCCCCGCCGGCTTCTGCGGCATGGCGCAGCCCACCAGCAACAGGGCGACCAGCCAGAAGCGCATGCGGCCATTGTGGAGGAAAGTCTTCTTCCTTCGGTTGGTGGGTTTCACGGTTGGTGAGGACCTTCCACCTGGTGAAGAGGTTTCCACCGTGGTGAAGAGGTTTCCACCGTGATGAGGAGGTTCCACCGTTGTGCAGAGTTCCACCTGATGCGGAGATTCCATCGTGGTGAAGAGGTCCAGGATCCCTCCTGGGTTGTGAGCACCAGAAGCCTCAAGCCACGGGCGCAACGGCCGAACCGGCATCAACCTTGACGGCCACAGCTCGCCTGCAGTAACTTGCATTTAGAAAGTGACTCTGTGTTGATGGATAGACAAACGCGCATGCGCCTCACCCTGACCGTCGTCGGCCTCTTGCTCACCCTGCTGCTGGCCGCCCTCGACCAGACCATCGTCGCCACCGCGTTGCCTCGCATCACCCAGGACCTGGGCGGCTTCGATCACTACACCTGGGTCACCACCGCATATCTGGTGACCAGTACCGTGCTGGTGCCCATCGCCGGCAAGCTGTCGGACCAGCTCGGCCGGAAGCTGCTGCTGACCGTCAGCGCCGTTACATTCCTCGTCAGCTCGGTGCTGTGCGGCCAGGCGCAGGACTTCGGTCAGCTTGTCGCGGCCAGAGCCTTGCAGGGCCTCAGCGGCGGGGCAATCACCGCTTCCGTGTTCGCCACGGTGCCGACGCTGTTCTCGCCGCAAGCGCGGGCGAAAATCATCGGCCTGTTCACTGGCACCTACGGCTTAGCCAGCATCATCGGTCCACTGATCGGTGGGTTCATTACCGATACGGCAGGCTGGCGGGGCATTTTCTACCTCAACGTGCCCATCGGCCTGATCGCCCTGGCCCTGGTTTCTCTGGCGTACAAGCCGCAGTCAACCGCGCAAGGGCGGCCGAACGTGGACTTCCTCGGCGGAGCCACGCTGATGCTCGGAAGCGCGCCGCTGCTCCTGGCACTGTCATTGGGTGGCCACGAGTTGGCGTGGACGTCACCGCCGCTCCTTGGCCTGGTCCTGGTTGGCGTCGTGCTGCTGGGCATCTTCGTAAGAACTGAACTTCGTGCGGCGCAACCGGTGCTGCCGCTGGCGCTGCTTCGTAGCAGGTCCGTTGGCGTCGCCTCGTTGGGCATGATTTTCATGTCCGGAACGCTGTTTGCCACCTCCCTGTTCACGCCACTGTTCGTCCAATCGGTCATTGGCTCGAGTGCAACCGGCAGCGGCAGTGTGCTTGCGCCGATGATGCTCGCGTTTGTGCTGGCCAGCATCCTGGCAGGTCAGGTGCTCGCTCGCCTGCCGAGATATCGCCTGGTCGGGCTCGGCGGCCTGATTCTCGCGGCGGTCGGGCAGCTGTTGATGTCTGGTATGGGCAAGGACACCGAATACGCCGTGGTGGCGCGCAACCTGGTCGTGATTGGCTTCGGCCTGGGCGGCGCCCTCGCTTCGTTCGTGGTGGCGTCGCAGAACGCGGTCCCGCTCACCTTGATGGGCGTTGCGACTTCGCTTGGCACCTTTGCGCGTGCGAGCGGCGCCACGCTCTCGTCTGCCGCGTTCGGAAGCCTGCTGGCGGCGCGCCTGGTGGTTGCCCCGGATCTGTCCGGTGCGCTCCACGACACGTTTCTGGCCAGCGCCATCGCCGCCGGTATTGGCGCCGTTATCGTGCTCCTTCTACGAGTAGATGCTCCGCCTGTCCCGGCCGCTGGACTGGTACCGTTGCCGGCGTATGAATCCAAGCCGGCCGAAGATCGTCGTGCTCGACGACTGGACGAACTTCTGGGGAGCCCAACCGGCGACTGAACGCCTGCGCGAACGTGGTGACCTGACCATTTACACGACGCCTGCCGCCGATGAAGACGAGGTCATGCGTCGACTCGAAAACGCGACCGTTGCGTTTGCCAACCGCGAACGGACGCCGCTCAACGCGCGTGTGCTGCGAGCCGCCGAACACCTCGAGCTGCTGGCACAATCCGGTCGCATAAGCCCGAACGTGGACCAGGCCGCGGCGACCGAACGCGGCATTGCCCTGGTTGCCGCAGGCGGTCAGCCGGGCAGTCACTTCGCAGTCGCCGAGCTTGGTCTGGCGTTGCTGATGGCGCTCGTACGTGATATTCCGGCGAACGACCGGCGCGTGCGACAGGGCGACTGGGTCGCGCCTGCGACGCGCATGCTGAGCGGCTCCACGCTCGGCATTCTGGGACTCGGCAACATTGGCGGCGCGTTTGCCAGGCTCGCGCAGGCTTTGCAAATGCACGTCATCGCCTGGGGGCCCACGCTTACCCCGGAGCGCGCACAGGCCAGCGGTGTGGAGTACGTCGCGCACGACGATCTATTCCGTCGGTCCGACGCATTGTTTATTGCGCTCAAACTGCTCGATGCAACGCGCGGAATTGTGGGCGAAAAAGAGCTCGCGCTGATGAAGCCAACCAGTTACATCATCAACATCGCGCGCGGACCGATTGTCCAGGAATCCGCGCTTGTCGCAGCGCTCCAGGACGGCCGAATCGCTGGAGCCGGCCTGGACGTCTACGACGTGGAGCCACTACCAGTTGACCATCCACTCATCGGATTGAAGAATGTGGTGCTCACGCCACACATTGGATGGGGTACGGATCGAAACTTCGCGATGATGGTGGAAAACCTCACCGCCGCGGCCATCAAATACCTCGACGGCGATACCAGTGATGTGGTCAATCCGGCCGCCCTGGAACGGAGACGTGCCTTGGCGACTCGGGCCTGATTGCCGAGACGATTTCGCTGTAGCACCACACCTTTTTTCGCGGATGAGTCCAGGCGCGTCGGATGACCTCGAGTCGCCCGAACAACCTGGACCCACCCTCGATCAGGCTGCCCGCTGGAGTTGGACGGCGCGCAGCTCGGTGACCTGGCTGCCCTGCTCGAGTTTGAAGCGTGCGACCAGCCGCTTGAGCTCTTCGGCGGTTGTGGCGAGGTGTTGCGTCTGCGTGCTCATCTGCTCCACCTGCGCACTCATCTCTTCGGCCGAGGCGCTGACCTCCTCGGTGGCCGCACTCTGCTCCTGGCTCACCGCGGCGATGCTCTGGATGGCGCCGGTCACCTGACCACTCTGCGCGGCCATCTGGGTGGTGGCAGCGGTGTTTTCTTCGACCACCGCGCTGATCGAGGCCATGCTGTCCGTCACGCTGCGGGCGGCGGTGCTCATTTCCAGCGCCGCCGAGGCGATCTCCGTCACCTGGCGTACGGTCTGCTCGACGGCATCGAGAATCTCGGCCAGCGCACTACCAGCCTGGTCGGCCCGCGCGGTGCCCTGCTCCACCTTGGCCGCGCCTTGCGCCATGGCGCCCACCGCGTCCTGGGTGCCGGCCTGCACCTGCTGGATCAACTCGGCGATCTGCTTGGTCTCCCGGGACGACCGCTCTGCCAGCTTGCGCACCTCGTCGGCCACGACCGCGAAACCGCGACCGTGCTCGCCAGCGCGCGCTGCTTCGATGGCCGCGTTCAGCGCGAGCAGGTTGGTCTGCTCGGCAATATCGTCGATGGTTTCGACCACGGCACCGATCCGCTCGCCCAACTTGCCCAGGTCCTGGACCTTGGCCGCGGCCTGGCCGACGACGGCCTGGATGTCGGTCATTGCAGCCGTTGTCTCGGCGACAGCTTGCTGCCCGTGCTCGGCCGCACGTCTGGTGTTCGCGCTGGCAGTGGCCACGCTCTGGGCATTGGCAGCGACCTGCTCGACTCCCTCGGCCATCTGCGTGGCGACGGCCGACGCGGCCTGAGTCTGGCGGGCTTGCTCTGCGGCGCCGCGAGCGATGCCATCGATCGCACTGCCGAGTTGCGCGACCGCCACGTTGGTCTCCTGCGCCGAGCGGCTCGTATCGCTGGCACCAGCCGCCACGTTCTGGACTGCCTGGGTGACGTGCTGGACCGCAGCGCCGGTCTGGTCGGCGGCGCTGCCCAGGTCCTGGGCGGTGTCGGCCAGTGTGTTGGCCGAGGTCTGCACGTGCGCCACCAGTTCCCGCAGGTTGACCGTCATGTTCTGGAAGGCGGCCCCGACGACGTCTCTGGGCGACTTGGGCTGGACGTCGCCAGTGAGGTCGCCGGCGGCCATCGCATCGGCCACCGCGGCGAGGTGCCGCTGGTACTCGACCACGTCGCGGAAGGCGCTGGCCATCTGGCCGAGCTCGTCGCGGCCGCCGATCGCGACCTCCTGGTCGATATCACCCTCCGACAGGGCATGCGCCGCGGCCGTGAGCTGCTGCAGGCCTTTGCGAATTGGCCGCATGAGTAGCAGCACCGCGGCGCCCGCCAGCAGCAGACCCAATACGACGACCGCGGCACTCGTCCGCAGCAGATCGGTTGTGGCAGCCAAAAATGTGCTGGTGGGCAGCGCCGCGACGTAGGTCCAGTGGGTGGTGCCCAGCGGAATGGCCACCGCGTGGTAGGTGGTGCCGTGAGTCTGCCAGTCGAAGCTGGTGGACTGCGCCACGCCGACGGCGGGCGCCAGGCCCGTTTCGCCCAGCGGATCCGGTGCCGGAACATTGATGCCCCAGCGCATGCCTTGCACCAGGCTCTGGGCGACGTCAGCCTTGAGCGGCACGATCGGGCGCAGCAGCCAGTTCGGATCAAGGGTGTTGGCGATCACCAGGCCCTGCTCGTCGAGCAACACGCCCTGGGCATCTTGCGAAAGTCGGCCGCGCTCCGCGTCGATCCGCGCCTGGATGGCCGACGGATCGGCCAGGACCACCACGACGCCGAGGATCTTGCCGTTGGCGTCCTTGACGGGAGTCGAGGTGAAGATCGACTGGGTGCCGTTGCCCGCGATGGCCATGGTCACGCCCGAAATGTAGTCGTGGCCCTGGATCGCGGCTTTGAAGTAATCGCGTGCGGCAAACGACCGCTGCACGGTGGGATTGAAGACGCTCATGCCCGAGGGGTCGGTCACGAACACGGTGACGGTGGTGCCATCGTTCATGCCGCTGCCCATGGCCGCCAGGGTGTCGATGATGGTGGCGGAATCTTCGGGGGTGGCGTCCGCACCGGCCGCTAGCCCGCGCTGCAAGACCGGCAGACTCGCCACGGCGTGCGCGAGCAGGACGTGCTGGGTATTCCAGTCGTCGACGATGCGTGTGACCACGGTGGCATCGGAATCGAGGCGGGCGTCGGCCTGCTGGGCCAGGCCGCGCGAGGCGTTCTGATAGGCGACGGCAGTGACACCTGCGCCAAACACGAGCAGGATGCCGATGCAGACCGCGGCAATACGGCTGGCAACGGACCAAAAGCGAGGATCGAATTTCTGAACGAGAGGCATGCAGGCAACTCCGATGGGATCAATCAGTGACATAAGCATCGGCCGGTTGCGCCCAGGGATTTACCCCTCGCCCGAGATATGGCCTAGTAGCCCAGGTGTTTATCGATCACGTTCAGGAGCGGCTGGCCGTCCAGATAGCGCCGGAGGTTCTCGCAAAACAACTGCGCCAAGCGTTCGTTTTCGTCGAACGCAGTGCTCATGGAGTGCGGCGTGACCAAGACGTTCGGCATCTGCCAGAGGGGGCTGTCAGGTGCCAATGGCTCGTGCGCGACGACGTCGAGTGCTGCCCCGCCAAGATGGCGCTCTTGGAGGCATTCGATTAACGCAATTTCGTCTACGACACTTCCGCGAGCAATGTTGATCAGCACCGCGCCAGGTCGCGTCGAGGCCAGCGCTTCGGCGCCAATCAGGCCAACGGTTTCAGATGTGTGCGGTACACACAGGACGACGTAGTCACTCTGGGCGAGCACGTCGCAAGTCTGATCGGCAGAAAACACTTCGTCGACACGGGAGTCGGCCTCCACGTGAGTTCGACGAGTGCCGATGACGCGCATGCCGAACGGTTTTGCGAACGTCGCCACCGCCTGGCCGACTCGGCCGAGCCCGATGATTCCCAGCGTTTTGCCCTCGAGCGTGTCGATTGCGCAGCGCTCCCAATGGTGGGCGCGCTGCTCCGCCACCATACGTGGCCAGCGTTTAGCGAAATACAACATCGCGAAGATGGCGAATTCGGCGAGCGGCCGGGCGTGCATGCCGGCCGCATTCGTCACTGTGATTGGTGTTTCAACCAGACCGAGCCGTTTGACCCACTCGCCAACGCCGGAACTGGACGACTGAATCCACTGCAACCTCTTTACGCGCGAGAGGAATTCAGAAGTGCTGGGTTGGTCCACGTCGAGCATGACC
>Ga0213876_10001931_pt1 | contig 12435 bp, 10 predicted proteins | sample BarmaccomBMRX_R9_FD_160113 | JGI IMG/M metagenome (GOLD analysis project Ga0213876, IMG submission 160113) | Root-associated microbial communities from Barbacenia macrantha in rupestrian grasslands, the National Park of Serra do Cipo, Brazil - RX_R9 | ecosystem: Host-associated > Plants > Roots...
TGCGCTTCGGGCGACAAGAGGAAGTCGCAGAGAAGGAGCGCGCCTTCCTTGTGCGCGCCGTTGTAGGGGATGGCAAGGAAGCTCGCATTTCCGATCGTCCCCTTGTCGAAAACGAAGCTTCGCACGCTCGACGGCAATTCGCCGCGGGCGATGGCGCTCGAGGCCTCGGCGGGATTGAAGGAGAGGGCAAGATCGATCTCGCCATCTGCCATCAGCGTGCGCGACGCGGCGGAATTCGCGGGATAGGCGCGGCCCTGCCGCCATAGATACGGCCTGAGCGCATCGAGATAGGCAAAGAGCGGCGCCGCGACGGCGTCGAAATCGGCGTCAGTGACCGGCTTCTGCAAGCGCTCAGGATCGGGAGCGAGCTCGATCAACACTTGCTTCAGGAACGTCGCGCCGAGGAAATTCGATGGATCAGGATAAGCGAAACGCCCCGGATGCGCCTTTGCCCAATCGAGCAGGGCCGCGGCTGACCGGGGCGGCGGGAAAAGCGCGGCTCCGTCGCCGTAGAAGACGATCTGCGCCAAATTCCAGGGTGCCTCGAAACCTTCGGTGGGGATCGTGAAGTCGCTGCGCAAAATCGGCTTTGACTCCACGTCCACAAAGCGAAAGTTCGGCAGCGCCTCGGCAAAAGGTCCGAACAGCAAGTGCTTCTCTTTCATCGAGGCGAAATTCGGCCCGTTGATCCAGACGAGATCGACCGCGCCGCCTTCATCGCGCCCGGCGGTCTTTTCCGCCAGGACCCGCGTCACCGCCTCGGCCGTATCGGCGAGCTTCACCTCGACGACGCTCACGCCGTAGCGCGTCTTCATCGTTGCACCGACCCAGGCGATGTAATCGTTGAGTGGCTGCGACCCGCCCCACGCGTACCAATAGACCGTCTGCCCCTTCGCCTTGTCGAGGATCGAGGACCAGTTCTTCGGATCCGGTGAGGGGCTTTGTGCGCGAGCCCCTGTCGTCGCGGCGACGGCAAGAAGGCCGAGAACAAACGCCAAGTGCTTGATGCGAGCTTTCACCAACCTCTACTCTCAGCGCTCATTGAGCCACCCCGCTTCGACGCCGGAGGCGAGCCGCGCGCTTTTCCTTGATGATGGGACCGAGTACCTCGTGATGGAAGGCGTCGCAGCCGACGCACAAATTGGCATAGGGCTTTCCTTGCGGCGTCACGGTCTCGCAGCGCTCGAGGAAGCGATCGGCGCTCCAGCCTTGCGTGAGCCCCATGCGCTCGGGAGTGCCCCGGTTGATCGCCTGGAAGGCAGGGTGATCAGCTAGGCTGTCGAGGATTTCGATCAACGGCTCTTCGGTGAGATTGCCGAGTGGATGGCTCGTCTTCAAGCAGCAGGGATAAACGTCGCCTGTCGGCTCGATCGCGACCTCGGAACCCGAATGGCCGTGATTGAGGAAGTTGAGGCCTCCCGACCAGCGGTTGCAGAAATTGTCCGTGAGCGTCGCGGTGGAGAGGCCGTTCGTCCAAGCCCGGCCTCTCGGCCATAGTTTGCCGATCCAACTATCCGGGGTTGCGCCGAAGAACGAGTAGAGCGGCCCCTCCTGGTCACACCATTTGCGTTCGCCGGCCCTGTGTCCGGAAGCCGCCATGCCCGCGCCTTCGAACCAGGATATCAGCCGTTCCTTGAGCGGCACGCGCTTTGAGCCTTGCATGCCCACATGAAAATCATCCATTCCCGCAACCGAGATCATCCAGACGCCGCGCGCCAAGAGTTGGCCGATGATCTTTTCGGTGAGGAGATCACCCGTCGTCTGCACCACGAGCTTCACGCCGCCACGTGACGCATATTTGGCGCGAAGCGCTTCGAGCGCGGGGTAGAGCACCTCCTCGCGCACGGGATCGATGAGCACCTCGCCGCCCGAAAGGATCACGCGGCCAGGTCGTTCTTCGAAGCCCCCGCCCGACAACGGCTGGTCTAGGTCAAGATAGCGCATCCGTTCGGGCAGATTTGCGATGACGCGCGGGAAATTGTGCTTCGCCATCGAGACCACGTCGGCGAGTTCGCCGCGCAGGTAGGGACGGAACCGGTCCTCGTAGCAATGCCTGCATTGGCGATGGCAGGCGAAGGAAAGCACGTAATAGATCGATTCCATCGGCACTCTCTTCAGAGGCCCCCGACCTCGCATTCACGCCGCGCGCGGGAAAGCCGCACATTCAAGCTCACATCGCCCGACAATGACAAGAACATTGATATTAGCGCGAAGGTCCATGTTCGCGCCAAGGCCGATTTTCGCCCAAGCCAGCACGGCCGGATTGTGGTGATTATCCGAACGCTTTGCCTTCACGCCCGCTCACCGTCGAAGGCGCTCACGAGCCCGCGCCCTCAACCAAATCGGGGCAGGATCTCCGTCCACGTTTGCGGCTCATGCGCGACAAGCCGCGCCACATCTTCCGGCCGGTCGACATCCCAAAGCTCGGCTGGCTCGGACCATTCGTGGCCGCTGGCACGAAGACGCGCGCGCGTTTCCTCCATGACCCGTTCGGTGCCCCACTCGACGCCCGCAAATAGGCTCGCGAGCGGCCCCTGCAACCCGACAAGCGCGTAACCGCCGTCCTCGGTCGGGAGGAAGACCGCGTCGACCCCTCCTCGCAATTCAGCCGCGCAGCGACGAAAATGGGAAGCCGAGAGCGGCGGGCAGTCCGAGCCGGCAAGGAGGAGGGGGCCTCCCGCCACGCGGAATGCGCCAAGCATGCGCTCGCCGATATCGCCTGTGACTTGCACCGCAAGCTTCACCCCGAATTCGGTACGACAGCTCTCGAAAAAAGGGTGGCGCGCGTCGGGCGAACACCAGAGCGTGACCTCGCCGAGCTTCGCTGCGAGCGCGCTCGCAAGCGTCTTGCGCACAAGCGTGGCGTGGAGCGCCGCCGCCCGTTCCGGGCCAAGAAGCGGGATGAGCCGGGTCTTCGCCTCGCCTGCGACCGGTGCGCGGGCGAAGATGGCGATGTCCATGCCCTCCCGGCAATCTTCACCGCGCGCGTGAGGCATAGCCGTACCGGCGCGCGAGCCCGTCAGGATCGGCGCCTGCCCAATAGGCGAGACGCAAGAACCACATGAGGAGAATGAGGCGAAAGACGCCCTTCGATTCGAAGCGTCGTCCAGACGAGATCGCCTGCGTCTTGATCGCGACCGGCTTGCTTATTTGCTTCAGAGCCTTTGAGATCGCGATATCCTCCATCAAGGCGATGTCGGGGAAGAACCCCGCTTTGGCGAAGGCTTCGCGGCGCGCAAAGATTGCCTGGTCGCCAGTGGCGATGCCCGTCAGTCGCGAACGCCAGTTCATCATGAAAGCGACGACACGCAACATCAAGGGCCGTCCAAAAAGCTCCACATCGAAACGGCCCCAATCGCAACCGCTTTGCTCGAGCGCCTCGAGGATGAGCCGGTCGGCGTCTTGCGGCAATTGCGTATCGCAATGGAGAAAGAGGAGAGTATTCCCGTTCGCGCGCGCGGCTCCCGCATTCATTTGGGATCCGCGTCCGCGCGGTGCGACGATGACGAGGTCTGCGTGCCGGCGGGCCTTCTCGACCGTCGCATCGGTGCTACCGCCGTCGACCACTATGATCTCGGCGCCACGATCGCGTATCGGCGACAGCGCGCCAAGCGCGGCCTCGATGCGCTCGCCTTCGCCGAGAACGGGTATGATGATCGAAAGGCGCGGCGCCTCTGCGGTGTGCGAGTCCCCGATCCGGCCAGCGTTTCTCGCAGTAGCCTCGAGACGCGCTCGCAGCATCCTTAACGTCTTGCGAGCTTGAGATGAATGACCCGCGGCGTCGCGACGGTGCCTACGAGCTCCAGCCCATGCAGGTCGTCGCCGACGCCGTCGAATAGCCGCTCGCCCGTGCCGAGAAGCGTCGGCACGAGATTGATCACCATTTGGTCGACAAGGCCGGCGGCCAGAAATTGCTGGGCGGTTTTGGCGCCCCCGCCGAGCGACACATCCTTGTTGCCGGCAGCGTGATTGGCAAGATCGAGCGCTCGCTCGACGCCCTGGGTGACGAAGGTGAACGTGGTACCGCCCTCCATCTCGAGCGGTTCGCGTGGGTGATGAGTGATGACGAATACCGGATGATGGAAGGGCGGATTGGCGCCCCACCAGCCCTTCCAGGGTTTCTCCGCATTCCAAGGGCCGGGATGCCCGCCGAACATGTTCCGCCCCATTACCGTTGCGCCCACATGAGCGAAGCTCTCCTCGACGACCTGAGTGCTCTCATTCACCTCACCGCCTTCGAGTCCAAGCAGCGCTCGAAAGGCCGCAAGCTGAAATGCCCAGGCATGCAGGCGGTCGCCGCCCTTGCCCATCGGCTGGGCGACGCTCTGCTCCACGCCCGCGACAAAGCCGTCGAGCGACATGGAAATTCTCAAGCGAAGCTTCGACATCGGCGCGCTCCGGAAAGTCGGGCCTTCAAACGTGCCGACAAAGGCAGCAAAACGCAAATGGCTGAACGGCCTCGCTTGCACAGGAGCGCAGAGTTGACGGGCGGCAGCGCCGAGGAGGCACTCAAATCGCGTTCCGAGCCTGAACGAATCTCGCGTCTTAACCGTTATTTTCTTGCAGCAGGGCGTCCACTCCGCCCTGGTTTTGGCGCGACCGAAAGGAGCAAGATCGCGATGTTCGCGGCGGGTTTCCAGGCGCAGGGGCGGGGGAGGTGTCTGTGTTCCTGAAATTCGCGACGATTGCGGTCATCATGGTGATGTCTTTCGATAACATCGCGTGCGCCGCGCAGGGGGTGCCGCAGCCACCCTCGCGTCCACCAACGCTCCAGGCGAAGCCCGCGCCTGCCCAGCCTGTCGTGCCTGCCCAGCCTGCCGCGCCTGCCCCTGCACCGTCACCGCAACCTCAGGAGGACGCCGCGGCATGCCTTGCCAAGCTCTCCGAAATCGGCGCCGTGGCAGAACCCGTGCCGCCTCCGCCAGCCCCCCTCCCCGACTGCTCGAGCAAGACACCCGTCAGAATGAGCCTCATCCATCTCGCCTCCGGCGCGTCGCTCGAGCTGCCCGGCAAACCCATCCTGAACTGCGAGTTCGCACTTGTGTTCACCGATTTCGCCCGAAACCTCCTGGCGCCGCTCAGTACATCAATGCTCGGTTCGCCCATCGCCGCGCTCGACACGGGCACCTCTTATGAGTGCCGCCCGCGCAACCACGTGGCCGGCGCGAAGACGAGCGCTCATGGAAAAGGGATCGCGATCGATATCGGCGCCATCCTCCTCGCTGATCGCCGGCGCGTCGGCATCGCGCATCAAACGGATGCCGCCGAGACGCTCTTCTTGCAGACTATGCGGCACGCCGCTTGCGGCTGGTTCACCACCGTGCTCGGCCCCGGCTCCGACCCTTCCCATGCCGAGCACTTCCACTTCGACATCGAGCACCACGGCAACAACGAACGCTATCGCATTTGCGAGTGACCGCGCAGCGATGCGCGGCGCCCGCCCAAATTCTTAACGGGAGACGAAGGCGGGCGCAAAAAGTGCTCGACCATTAACTTTTGGAAACCGCGAAGCCGGGAAAAAGGCGCCCGATAACTCGTGGCGATCCTAGTTCCGCAGGAAGGTGCGAAACGTGGACTGGCGCTGTCGTCAACCTCTGCCAGCGACCGGAAAATGAATTCAACCCCTTGTGAAAGCCTCACAAACCGTGCGGAGGCGTTCAAATTGCGGTGGAGGAACGGCCGAGAAAGCTGGGTCTCCAAGCTTCCTGCACCCGGGCTGAGGACGCGAAGACGTCTCCCAGTGCCCGAGAGCCGTAAAGACAAGCGAATGCCGCCCTGTTTGTGAGCGGGGCATTAAGGTTTTCGCGCGACAATCGACCGATCAAAAAAACCATTCCTAGCGTTGAGTTTCGATGTTCGCCCTCCATGAGTGACCTGACCGCCGAACAGATTCAGCACGGCCGAGGATTGGACCGCACGGCGCTCGCAGCGCGCCGTCGCCTTGCCCATGAGATGCGTTCGGTGCGCGAGCGGATCGCCTCGACTTCCGGTCTCGGTCACGCTTTCGACGTCGAGCTGCTTCGCCAATTCGCACAAGCGCAGATCAGCGCCGTGCCGCTCGAAATGGTCTTGCTCGGCTCGATCACGGCGATCGCCATCTACTGGGTCGAGCCGACGACAGTGCTTCGCTGGGTGATCACGGTTCTGGTCGGGCTCGCCGTGATGGTGGCCACAGGGCGAAGGCTTCTCGGGACGTCTCTCGAAACGGCCCAGAAGGTGAAGAACTGGCGCTGGTGCCTCGTTCTCGCCCAAACGCTTCTCGGCGCCTGCTGGTCCCTTATCGTCGGAGACCTTCTCAGCATCGATTTTGGCTTGGCGCGGCTCTTTTTGCTTTTCGTGGTCATCATGGTCTCGGCGGTGACCGCCATGCTGGCGGAAACCGTGCCACTCGCCGTGGTCTTCGGTCTCGTCCCGATCTCGATTCGGCTGACAACATTGGCCGTCACGCAGGAAAGCTTGAGCGATATCATGCTTGCGGCCATGGCCGTCGGTGCCCAGCTCTTCTTTCTTCTCTTCTCGAACCGGCTGCATCAGACGACGTTGACGAGCCTCAAGCTGCGCGCCGAGAAGGAAGCTTTGTTGCTGGAAGTGCAGGAGGCGAAGGCAAACTCGGACGAGGCGCGCCGGCGCGCCGAGGAGGCCAACCTCGCCAAATCGCACTTCCTCGCGACCATGAGCCATGAGCTGCGCACGCCCTTGAACGCCATCCTTGGCTTTTCCGAAGTGATGAAGGGAGAGGTGTTCGGCCCGCACGCCAATCCGGCCTATCGCGAATATGCAAATGACATTCATGCAAGCGGCCATCACCTTCTGACCCTGATCAACGAGATTCTCGATCTCTCGCGTATCGAGGCCGGCCGCTACGATTTGCGTGAGGAGGCAATCAGCATCGCCCACATCATCGATGACGCACGCCACATGTTGTCGCTGCGGGCCAAAGCCAAAAATCAAACCGTGCACGCCAAGATCGAGATGAACTTGCCGCGCCTTTGGGCCGACGAGAGAGCAACGCGCCAGATCGTGCTCAACGTACTGTCGAACGCGATCAAATTCACCCCGCCTGGCGGCGAGATCTGGATCAAGGCGGGGTGGACCGCGGGCTCAGGCCAATACATCTCAATCAAGGACTCGGGGCCCGGCATCCCTGAGGAGGAAATTCCATTGGTGCTCTCCTCTTTCGGCCGCGGCTCCCTCGCCATCAAAACCGCGGAGCAAGGTTCCGGGCTTGGGCTGCCGATCGTCAAGGGACTGGTCGACCTGCATGGGGGGACCTTCATCTTGAAGGCCAAACCGCGTGAGGGAACCGAAGTCGTCGTGACCTTCCCCCCTGAACGTGTGATGGAAGCCCTTCCCCCGATCGAAAGCGCGACGGCTTCCTCGGCCCCGCCCAAGCAAGGCAAAGCGGCATGAGAGCGGGTCGATAGATTTTTTTGAGCCTGTCACATTCGCGCGCGCTTCATCCGCCTCGCGCGTCATGCACGCGAGATTAGGGCGCGCGGCCTGAACACGGTCAAAACATAGCTGAACTCAAGCGAGCCGACATCGCGGCAAAAGCATTGCCTTTGTACTCGTAAGTTAAGGAAACGTAAAGCATTACGTTCACTCTCTGATGATCAGTTACAGGAAAAATGCATTCAATGACGGATTACCATTCGGTTGTTCTAGAAGTTCTATGTTTTTTTGACACGATCCAAGGTAAATCGGGACTTAAATCGGAGTGAGGTTTTATGACGAATGTCGACGCCGACGTGCGCGAGCGGGAGCGGGTTGCCGCATTGCAGCGATACGACGTGCTCGACACGCCTCCCGAGGAAGCCTTTGATCGTATCACCCGGCTCGCCAAAAGCCTGTTTCACCCGGCAATGGTCACGGTGACCTTCCTGGACAGTCACCGCCAATGGTACAAATCTCGCCAAGGGCTCGCTTTGCCCGACGCATTACGCGACACGGCGTTTTGCAACGAGGTCATCAGGCAGGGTGACACCGTCGTCATCGAAGACGCGCTCGAGGATCCCCGATTCGCCACCCACGCCTGCGTCGCGGGCGAGCCGCATCTGCGTTTCTTTTGCGGCACCCCGCTGCGGACGCGCGACGGCCATGCGATCGGGACGCTGTGTGCGATCGATGTGAAGCCGCGCCACCTCGAACCGGAAGAGCTCGCGCTCTTCGTGGACCTCGCGCATCTCGTCATGGATGAGCTCGAGCTCCGCGTGGTGTCGAGCGTGGACAGCCTGACCGGGACATTGTCGCGGCGGACCTTGCGGCGCGAGGCGGCGCGAGATTTCCTCAACGCACGCCGACAGAGGCATGAGCTGAGCTGCATCGTTTTCGACATCGACCATTTCAAGCATATCAACGATACGCATGGTCATGCCGTTGGCGACAACGTGCTGCAAGAGCTTGTCTCGATCTGCCAGAGCAATTTGCGCGCGACGGACTATATCGGCCGCATCGGTGGCGAGGAGTTCATGATCATTCTTCCCCGCACAAACGATCAGGCGGCCTTCGATGTCGCCGAAAGGCTGCGCGGCACGATCGAGAGGGCTGTTTTCAACACGCGATCGGGACCGCTGAAGATCACGGTGAGTTTCGGCGTCGCCCATTCCGACAAAAGCGTCGCGGACATCGACGCTCTGCTGCGGCGCGCCGACGTTGCGCTTTATGGCGCAAAGTCGGCCGGTCGCAATCGCGCGGTCAATTTCGCGACCCAGCATCTCGATCCTGGTTTGCGTGTGGCGTAAAGGCACGGACGTCGGAATTGCCCCTGTAACTTCCGAGCAGCCGATTCACTTTTTGCGTTCGAACACCGACAGGAAAAAGCCGTCGGTCCCGCAACGAGCCGGCGTGAGAAGCAATCCCATCGCGTCCGTCGTCTGACACGCCGCGAGTCCCGCGAGCGAAAACCCGGCGACGAGGCGTTCGGGTGGCAAGCACCGCCAATCCGGCTGGCGCTCCAGGAATGAGGCGACCCGTTCCCCGTTTTCCTCCGGCAAAAGGGAGCAGGTCACATAGGCGATCCGCCCGGCAGGCTTCACGAAGCGCGCAGCCCGGTCGAGCACGGCGTCTTGTTCCACGAGCCGCCGCTCCAGGCTGCCTTGGCGCACGCGCCATTTCGCATCCGGGTTTCGCCGCCAAGTACCGACACCGGTGCAAGGCGCGTCGACGAGCACGAGGTCGGCCTTTTCCTCGAACCCCGCGAGCGGCTCATCGCCCCGACGCCGGGGCGTTCGCACTTCGACGTTGTTGGCCCCGGCGCGCTGCAGCCGGGCGTGGATCGGCGCCAGGCGGCGCTGATCATCGTCGGTCGCGATGATGCGGCCTTCATTCTGAGCGATGGCCGCCAGTGCCAGCGTCTTTCCACCTCCTCCGGCGCACAAATCGATCGCGGTCTCTCCCGGCTTCATGCCGGCAAGGAGCGAAACGATTTGCGAGCCTTCATCCTGGATCTCGATCAGGCCGTGGAGAAAGGCGGGCTCGGATTGCACGGACGGCCCGCGCCCGTCCTCCCCATGGGGAAGGCGGATGCCGAAGGGCGACAGAGGCGTCGCCGCGGGGTCGAGGTGAGAAAGGGTCGTCATCCCATCCTCACGCTTGCCTTTCAGCGTGTTGACGCGCAGATCGAGAGGGGCGCGCCGGGCGAGTGCTTGCATCTCGGCGAGCAATGAAGCGCCGAGCGCCTTTTTGAGCGAAGGCGCGAGCCATTCGGGAAAATCTCCCGCGACCGGGTCGGGTGCCGCTGTGAGGCTCGTCTCGCCGGCCTCGAGATGTTCGCGTTCCCGCGGGGTAAGCGGAGCAGGGGCGAAGCGTGATCCATCGCAAAGCTCGCCGATGCGCCCCGCGCTCAAGCCGCGCGCGAGGCGGAGCGTGCCGAGCACCACCGCGCGCGCCGACGCTTCTTCGACGCGCGAAATCCCCAGGATCCAGGCGGCTGAGGCGCGCCGCCTCAAGGCATCGTAAACGAGGCTCGCGATCGACGCGCGGTCCTTCGACCCCGCGAAGCGGTGCGCCAATCCCCAATCCTTGAGCGCGTCGGCTGCGGGCCGGCGACGCGCCACGATGTCACCGAGCACCTCGATCGCGGCGGAAAGTCGCGCGGCCGGCGTCATGGCGATCAAGTATCCGCTAGCTTCGCCGCTCAGCCAAGAAGCACACGGGCGGCGAAGATGATCCACATCAGGAGGAGAATGACGAGGCCGATCCCGTAGATCGGCCCACGCACCCGAACGTCGTTCGATCCCGTATGAACGAAGGCATGCGCGAAGCGGCTGATCACGAACAGCCAGGACATGATCACGAACAGAAGGTCGTCCTTGCGCGCGATGATCGCCAGGATCACGAGCACGTAAAAAAGTACCGGTAGCTGGAATTGATTGTCGACGCTGTTCGCGATTTGCTGAAGACGAGGCGGCCATGCCTTCTCGCCGAGCGCAATCTGTCTCGCCGCCACCTCGTTGCGCTTGAGCGCACCCACCCGCAAAGGCGCGAGCCAAAACAAAAGGCCGAAGGTCAGCGCCACCTGCACGAACAAGGGGGTCAAAACGGCTTGAATGGTCATGATGGTTTTGTCTCGCTCGGGCTCGAGTCGTTCCCTGGCGAAAGGTGAGCCGCTCGTGAGACCGGACGAGGTGTGAAGTTCCGAAAGGAAACTCGCATCGTCTGCGTGCTCATGCTCTCGTCGGATAGTTCGGCGCCTCGCGCGTGATCATCACGTCATGCACATGGCTCTCGCGCAAGCCCGCCCCGGTGATGCGCACGAAACGAGCATTCCCGCGAAAACTGTGAAGGTCGCGCGAGCCCGTATACCCCATCGCCGCACGCAATCCGCCGATGAGCTGGTGCACGACATTCGCGGCGGGGCCTTTGTAGGGCACCTGGCCTTCGACACCTTCGGGCACGAGCTTCATCGCATCGCGCACTTCCTGCTGAAAATAGCGATCGGCCGAACCTTGAGCCATGGCGCCAACCGACCCCATTCCGCGATAGGATTTGTAGGAGCGGCCTTGGTAGAGGAAGACCTCACCCGGCGTCTCATCGGTTCCGGCGAGCAGCGAACCCACCATGGCGCAGGAGGCGCCGGCCGCGAGTGCCTTGGCGAGATCGCCCGAGAACTTGATGCCGCCATCGGCGATCACCGGGACACCGGAAGAAGCGGCCGCCTCGGCGCAATCGAGAATCGCGGAAAGTTGCGGCACACCCACGCCTGCCACCATGCGCGTCGTGCAGATCGAACCGGGCCCAATGCCGATCTTCACCGCATCGGCGCCCGCACCGATGAGCGCCTTCGTGCCTTCGGCCGTGGCGACGTTTCCACCCACGACCTGCACCGAATTCGACAATTTCTTCACCCGTTCCACGGCGGCGAGCACGCGGGCCGAATGGCCGTGGGCCGTGTCGACGACGATGACATCGACGCCTGCGTCGACCAGCATCGCCGAGCGCTCGAAGCCGTCCTCTCCGGTAGTGGTCGCGGCGGCCACGAGCAGGCGTCCGGCGGCATCCTTCGCGGCATTCGGGTAGGCGACCTGCTTTTCGATGTCCTTCACCGTGATGAGGCCGATGCAGCGGTAGTGCTCGTCGACCACAAGGAGCTTCTCGATCCGAAATTGATGGAGGAGGCGCTTGGCCTCGCTCTCCTCGACGCCTTCGCGGACCGTGATCAAACGATCCTTGGTCATCAGCTCCGCAACCGGCTGGCGCGGATTCGTCGCGAAGCGCACGTCGCGATTGGTGAGAATGCCGACGAGCTTGCCTTTCTGTTCCGCGGGGCCGCGCTCGACAACCGGCACGCCCGAGATCCCATGCTGCTTCATGAGCGCGAAGGCGTCGGCGAGCGTCTCGTCCGGAAAGATGGTGATCGGGTTCGCCACCATCCCGGACTCAAACTTCTTCACCTGCCGGACCTGATCGGCCTGGTCTTTCGACGAGAGGTTGCGATGAATGACGCCGAGACCGCCGATTTGCGCCATGGCGATCGCCATGCGCGCTTCGGTGACCGTGTCCATCGCGGAAGCAAGAAGCGGGATGTTGAGCTTGAGCTGAGGCGTAAGGCGCGAGCGCACATCCACTTCGGTCGGCAGCACATCCGAGGCTGCCGGCTCAAGCAGCACATCGTCGAAAGCGAGCCCCTCGCGAAACGCTCCGTTGAAGACGGGGCTCTTCCTCGCCAACGGGTCCTTGGCGAGCGGATTTTTCGGCTGGGAAGTCATGGTCAACTCCGGCTGCCGTGCAGCTTGAAAAAATAAAGGCCCTCGCGAATCGCTCGAGCCCATGGAATTGACGAAGTTGCGTATCACGCCAAGCAGCGGACGGGAAGAGTACCTCCCCTGCGATCCGCGATCACCCACGATCGATAACGATGGGTGCCCTTGTAGGGTCCGGAGGAAATCCGGCTCAGGCTTCCCTCACGGCTTCACGGGAGCACCAAATTTTTGACCG
>Ga0213876_10001932_pt1 | contig 12434 bp, 9 predicted proteins | sample BarmaccomBMRX_R9_FD_160113 | JGI IMG/M metagenome (GOLD analysis project Ga0213876, IMG submission 160113) | Root-associated microbial communities from Barbacenia macrantha in rupestrian grasslands, the National Park of Serra do Cipo, Brazil - RX_R9 | ecosystem: Host-associated > Plants > Roots...
GCCGACTCCGTGATGTAGAGGCGGGCGCGAGCTTTTCCAACTATGGCGGCATTGAGTATCGGAGAAGCACGGTCATTCCGGGATCCGCGAAGCGGAGACCGCAGATGCGCAATTGCGCATCGGGGATTCTCGAGACTCCGGTTCGCATCTTCGACGCGCCCCGGAATGACGGCGAGAAACTAACGCGCAGCCACTGCTTGCTTCGACGTCGAGCTGACGCCCGCTTCTGCGATCAGCCGCTTCATTTCCGGGATGCAGGAACCGCAATTGGTCCCCGCCTTCAGCCGCGCGCCGATCTCAGCGGCCGATCTGGCGCCCGCGGCGATGGCATCGCAGATCGCCGTGCGGCCGACGCCGAAGCAGGCGCAGACGATCGGCCCCGAATTGGCGAGGCCCTCGCTGGCGCGGCCCGACAGCAGCATGCGGCGTTCGTCGTCGCCGAGTTGCTCCTTGGCAAACAGGGCCTTGACGACCTCCCAGTCGCCGGCATCGTGTGCAGGGCCAAGGAACAAGCACGCGTCGATGTGGCCCTCCGCAAAGCTCGCCGCGCGAAACACACCGCCGCCGAAATCGCGATATTCGGCGACGTCATCGCCTGACATGGCCTTGAACCATGCCGGCCAGCGCGCGAGATCGGCATTGTCGGCGAAAAGATAGCCATAACCGCCGGTGATCGCGGCGCGGACCCACCAGACATTGTCGGGCAGCTTGAGGAGCCGGCGCGACAGCGCAAAACCACGGAACACATATTCGTACGGCGTGATCGAGACCGGCGTCGCCTTGGCCTCGGGCTGGCCGGAGAACGGATCGGTGAACGCTGAGACCAGCGCGCCGACCCTGGCATGCGACGCCATCTCGTCGTTCCAGTGGATCGGGGCGAACAGCATGCCGCGCTGCTGCCGCGGACTGAGCACGACCTTGAGAATGCAATGTCCGTGATCGGTCGTGACGCGCGCAAAACTGTCGTCGGTGACGCCGAACCGCGCCGCATCGTCAGGATGGATCTCGACATAGGGTTCGGGCAGATGCTGGCCGAGGCGCGGGCTGAGGCCCGTGCGCGTCATGGTGTGCCACTGGTCGCGGACGCGCCCGGTGTTGAGCCGAAGCGGCCGCCCGGCATGGGTCTCGCTGCGCAGCGCCGGAATGTCCGGCGCAACGAAGCGCGCCTTGCGATCCGCGGTGAAGAAGCCGCCCTTGGCGAAGAAGCGCGGCGAGTTTTCCACGCCCTCGCGCATCGGCCACTGCACGGGCGCCATCCTGTCGAACGCCTCGTCCGAGAGCTGTGCCAGCGCGCCGATGTCGAAATCGCGCGCGCCATCGTTCTCGAAGGCGGACAGCCGCGCATGTTCGCGGAACACGTCGGCCGCCGAGCCGTAATCGAACGCGGCCTTGAAGCCGAGGCGTTTTCCCACCTCACTCAAAATCCACCAGTCCGGCCTCGCCTCTCCCGGCGAGGGCAGGAAGGCGCGCTGGCGCGAGATGCGCCGCTCGGAATTGGTCACGGTGCCGGATTTCTCGCCCCAGGCCTGGGCCGGAAGCAGCACATGCGCGCCGCTGTTGACCGTGTCGTTGGAACGCACATTCTCCGAGACGACGAACAGCTCCAGTTTTGCGAGCGCGGCGCGCACGGCATCCGCATCGGGCAGCGACACCACCGGATTGGTGCCGATCACCCACAGTGCCTTGATCTCGCCGCGGCCGATCGCCTCGAACATCTGCACCGCCTTCAATCCCTCATGGGTGGCGATGCGCGGCGCCTGCCAGAAGCGGCGGACGCGATCGATCTCGGGAGGCGTAAACCCCATATGAGCGGCGAGCTGGTTGGCAAGCCCGCCGACCTCGCGGCCGCCCATTGCGTTGGGCTGGCCGGTCAGCGAGAACGGTCCCGCGCCCGACTTGCCGATCCGCGCCGTGGCTAGATGGCAGTTGAGGATGGCATTGACCTTGTCGGTGCCCTGCGCAGACTGGTTGACGCCCTGCGAATAGAGCGTCACCACGCGCTCGGTCTGCCGGAACATTTCGAAAAAGGCGGCGACATCGGCCTCGCTCAGACCGGTCGCGAGCGCGGTGGCCGCCGCGCTTCCCGCCATGCCGCGCGCCCGCGCCAGCGCCGCGTCAAAACCTTGCGTATGGTTCTCGATATAGCCGCGATCGAGTGCGCCGTTGTCAGCGAGATGAACAAGAAGTCCTGCGAACAGCGCAGTGTCGGTGCCGGGCCGCACACCGAGGAACAGGTCGGCATCTTCAGATGTGTCGGTGCGGCGCGGATCGACCACGACGATGCGGGCGCCGCGGCTCTGCTTGTTGGCGAGCATGCGCTGAAACAGCACTGGATGGCACCAGGCCGCATTGGAGCCGACCAGCACCAATAGATCGGCGGTGTCGAGATCCTCGTAGGTGCCGGGCACCGTGTCGGCCCCGAAGGCGCGGCGATGGCCGGCGACGGAGGAGGCCATGCAGAGCCGCGAATTTGTATCGACATTGGCGGTGCCGACAAAACCCTTCATCAGCTTGTTGGCGACGTAATAGTCCTCGGTCAGCATCTGCCCGGAGAGATAGAACGCCACTGCATTGGCGCCATCGCGGGCGATGATGTGCTGCAGGCGATGGGCGACATGGTCGAGCGCATCGCTCCAGGCGACGCGCTCCATGACGCCCTTGCAGCGGATCATCGGATGCAGCAGCCGGCTCTCCAGCGCGAGCGTCTCGCCGAGCGCCGAGCCTTTCGAGCACAGCCGCCCGCGATTGGCGGGATGCTCGCCATCGCCTGAGATCGCGGCACCGCCCTTGCCGTCGGGGGTTGCGAGCACGCCGCAGCCGACGCCGCAATAGGGACAGGTGGTCCGCGTCGTGCGCAGACTGGGATCGATCGCGGTCATGGCAACAACACGCTTCCTTCGGGACTACGCGGCCGTCGGCAATGCAAACGAGCGGCCGAACATCATGTCGGACCGGATCGCCGCGACCTGTTTCCGCTCCCGGATCAGTTCGAGATACCAGAGCGCGTCCGCCGTATCGCCGACCAGCACCGCACCGACCAGCCTGCCATCCGCGATCACCAGTTTCTTGTAGGTGCCCCGCCTGATGTCGCTCAGCATGATCGCTTCACTGCCGTCCGTCCCTAAGAAATCGCCGGCGGAAAACACGCTGACGCCGGACACTTTCAGGTTGGTCGCAACCACGCTGCCGGCATAGGCGGCCGGCCGTCCCGCAAGATGCCGCGCCAGCACGCGTGCCTGTTCATAAGCGGGTTCGACCAATCCGTAGCAGACGCCGCGATGCTCGGCGCATTCGCCGAGCGCGTAGATGTCGGGCGCGCTCGTCTGCAGGACGTCGTCAACCATGATACCGCGGTTGACCGCAATCCCGGCTTGCTGCGCCAGCACCGTATTCGGCCGGATGCCGGCAGCAAAAACCACGGCGTCGGCCTCGATCTTTCGTCCATCGGCAAGCTCGACGCCCTCGACCCGCGTCGAGCCGTAGATGCGCGCGGTATCGGCCTTGAGCAGCACCTCGACGCCCTTGCGTTCGACCATCATCTTCAGGAGGTCGGCCGCAGGCGGATCAAGCTGGCGCTCCATCAAGCGGTCCATCAGATGCAGCAAGGTGACGGGCGTGCCAGCCTTGGCGAGCCCATAAGCCGCCTCCAGCCCCAACAATCCGCCCCCGACCACGACGACCGGCCGCTTGCGCATGGCCAGCGCCAACAACAGATCGACGTCGCGGCTGTCGCGGAACGTGTGCACGCCGGCAAGGTCGACGCCGGGCAGGTTGAGCCTCAGCGGCGAGGAGCCGGTGGCAAGCACGAGGCGGGAAAACTCGACCGACTCGTCGCCCGCGATCTTCAGCTCGCGCCGGCCGACATCGATCTCGGTGACGAGGGAGTTGTATTTCAGCGTGACGCCGCGGTCGCGCCACCAGGAGGCCGGCTTCAGCTCGATGTCGTGCGACGCAATCTCGCCCGCGAGCACGGACGACAGCAGCACGCGATTATACGCAAGCCGCGGTTCGGCGCCGATCACGGCGATCGCGTAACGGCCGAGCGAGGTCTTCGCCAACTCATCGACCAGTCGCGCGGCGGCCATGCCATTGCCGACGATGACGAGCGGTTCACTCATTGGACTTCCTCATTCCGCGGCTTCACGGCCGCCATAGGCGACCGAAATCATGTAGGTAGACAGCGTCCCGTAGGCCGCGCCCCAGGCCGCGGCGAGTTCTTCCGTCCAGGCCTCGCCCAGCCCCTGCTCCAGTGTCCACAGCAGCGTGGCGCCCACCACCGGATAGTGCTCCGCCTTCGCGCCATAGGCGACATGACGCGTCGCCAGGGCGCTCGCGGCCGGCAGGATCGAATCCAGATTGGACAGCCCGTTCACGACGGCGGCGAGCGTCGCCAGCAGTTTCTTGCGCTGCTCGGTCATGTCGGCAGGAAACATCGCCTTGACCGCGGGCGCGACCTCGAAGAGGCGGTCGTAGAACATCACCGCTGCCGCCTCCGAGATCGGCACGACCTTGGCAAAGCTCTGCTGCACGAGTGCCACCTGTTCTGACGTCATGTCGTTCTTCCTTCGCGATGGTTGCCTCTCCCCGCAAGGTGCGGGGAGAGGCCGGAACAATTACACGCGCGCCTCGGCAAGGCTGGTCGCACCCGCAGCTTCCGGGCTGCGGCGCAGGTAGTACCACCAGGTCAGCGCCAGGCAGGCCGCGTAGAAGCCGAGATAGATGACGAGCGCGAGCTGCGGGCCGCCGGTGATCGCGATCGACTTGCCAAAGCCGCTCGGGATCAGATAGCCGCCGCAGGCACCGACCGCGCCGATGAAGCCGAGCGCGGCGCCGCTCTCGATTCCAGCCGTCTTCAGTGCGGCGGCGCGCGCCGCTTCGCCGGCGCCGCGCACCTTGCGCAGATTTTCCTCGCGGAAGATCGAGGGGATCATGCGGTAGGTCGAGCCGTTGCCGATGCCGGTGGTGACGAACAGGATCAGGAACATCACCAGAAAGCCCGTGAAATCCTTGTTCCCCACGAAGTACAGCACGCCGATGGTGGCGGCGGCCATCGCGATGAAATTCCAGAACGTCAGGATCGCGCCGCCGATCTTGTCGGCGAGCAGGCCGCCGATCGGCCGCGAAAGCGAACCCACCAGCGGCCCGAGGAACGCGATGCCGATGGTGACAGCCGGAAACTGGGTCTTGATCAGCAGCGGGAACGCGGCGGAGTAGCCGATAAACGAGCCGAACGTGCCGATATAGATGAACGACATGATCCAGGTGTGCTTGCGCTTGATGATCGCAAGCTGGTTCTTGATCGAGGACTTTGCGGTGGTCAGGTTGTTCATGAAGAAGATGGCGCCGAACAGTGCGATCACGATCGGCAGCACCCACATCAGGCCCGCGTTCTGCAGATAGACGCCGCCCACGGGCGTTGCCTGAAAGAGATTGACGACGCCGAGCGTCATCAGGATCGGGGTCAAGAGCTGCACGCTGGAGACGCCGATATTGCCGCCCGCGGCGTTCAGCCCGAGCGCCCAGCCCTTCATCCGATCGGGATAGAAGAACGAGATGTTGGCCATGCTCGAGGCGAAATTGCCGCCGCCGAGGCCCGCGGTCGAGCAGACCAGCAGCATGACCCAGAACGGCGTCTCCGGATGGCTGACGAAATAGGCCAGCGACAGCGTCGGAATGAACAGCACCGCGGCGGAGAAGATAGTCCAGTTGCGGCCGCCGAACGTGGTCACCGCAAAGGTGTAGGGAAAGCGCATCAGGGAGCCGATCAGGCCGGGCAGCGCCACCAGCTGGAACAGTTCGTCGGTCGAGTAGTGAAAGCCCGCCTGCGGCAGCTTGGTCGCCACGATCGACCAGATCAGCCACACCGAGAAGCCGATATGCTCGGCGACAATCGACCAGATCAGGTTGCGCCGGGCGATGATCTTGCCCGTCGAATTCCAGAATGTCTCATCCTCCGGGTTCCAATCTGAAATCCAGGTCGGGCTCTTGCTCATTGCGAAACGTCCTTGTCTAGCGTTGACCCCACCGGCACGCCCTCCCCGCGCACAGGGACGCGCTCCGGGAAGGCCCCGGCTGCGGCGGTATGTCGTCTGATGATTGATATCGGTCGACGGCGTCGGTGGCGTCGCTTCAAGGACAATTCAAGCTTCATGCCAATCGTGCGTGATCGAAAATTCGTCGATACTTCAGCTTGTTGCAAGAATTGCCTGAATTTTTTGCATGATGGATTCGCATTCAAAATTTGCGATTCGCTCAATTCTTGTGCGCCGCACAAGAGTTGAGCACGGCGTCTTAAAATTGATCACAGGTCGGTCGATCAATGCGCAAGACGTGCGGCAGGCGGCAGCATTGGAACACCGCGCCGATTGGCGCTATCAAGTCATCAAGCTCGCCTTTTCAGCCGGAGATTGCCAAATGCTCGCCCCCTCTCCTGCCTCGCCCGAGTCCGTCGGGATGTCGACGCCAGCGCTCGCGCGGATCGATGCGCATCTGAAGAGCCGCTACATCGACAGCGGCCGCTTTCCCGGGACGCAGCTGCTCGTCTATCGGCGCGGCAAGGTGGCGCATTCCTCCTCGCAGGGTCTTGCCGACATCGAGCGCAACGTGCCGGTGCGGGACGACACCATCTATCGCATCTACTCGATGACCAAGCCGATCACCTCGGTTGCCTTCATGATGCTGGTCGAGGAAGGGCGCGTCGCAATCGACGAGCCGGTGCACCGCTATATGCCGGAATGGAAGAATCTCGGCGTGTTCGTCGCCGGCACAAATCCCACCTTCCTGACCCGGCCGCCGTCGCGGCCGATGCAGATCGTCGACCTCCTGCGGCACACCTCGGGGCTCACCTACGGCTTCCAGCAGCGCTCCAACGTGGACGCAGCGTATCGCGAGAAAAAGATCGGCGAAGTGGAAAAGGCCGGAACGCTACAGTCCATGGTCGAGGATCTGGTAAAAATTCCGCTGGAATTCTCGCCCGGAGAGGCCTGGAATTATTCGGTCTCAACCGACGTGATCGGCTACCTGATCGAAAAGATCGCGGACAAACCATTCGAACAGTTTTTGAAGGAGCGCATCTTCGATCCGTTGGGCATGAAGGACACCGACTTCCACGTGCCCACCGACAAGGCACACCGTCTCGCGGCCTGCTATTCGGCGGACCCGCAGGGCGGCATGACTTTCCACGCGGGGACCCGCAGGGAAGGCCTGACCTTGCAGGACGATCCGAAGACCAGCTCCTTCCTGTCTCCGCCTTCGCTGATTTCGGGCGGCGGCGGGCTGTGCTCGACCACCGCGGACTATCTCAGCTTCTGCCGCGCGCTGATCAATGGCGGCGAACTCGCAGGCGTCCGACTGCTCGGACCGAAGACGCTGAAGCTGATGACGTCGAACCATCTGCCCGGCGGCCTCGACCTGCCCGGCCTGTCGCGATCGCTGTTCAGCGAAGCCACCTATCACGGGATCGGGTTTGGCCTCGGCTTCTCGGTGACCATGGAGCCGGCGAAGACGCTGATTGCCGGCAGCGCCGGCGAATATTCCTGGGGGGGCGCGGCGACGACCTCGTTCTGGATCGACCCGGCCGAGGAGTTGATCACGATCTTCATGACCCAGGTGCTTCCGTCGAGCGCCTATCCGCTGCGGCGGGAACTGCGCACCATGGTCTATGCCGCGATCACGGAGAGCAATCTCTGACGCCGGACCGGCAGGCGCCGAAAGGCTTGGCGAAATTCGTGTAACTCACCTATGGTTGCGCCGGCCAAGGCTCGTTCCCAAACGTTGCGGAATCAGGACCGTTGCTGCGAGCTTCCTGTTTCTTCCCGGGGTCAGGCGTCTGCGATCGGAGCCTTTGCGATCAGAGCTTTTGCGGTTCATCTTGGTGGGTGCGCGATGAACGGCGACCTTCAGCGACGGGACGGCGCCAAGCCGCAGGCCTCTCTTCCCGTGCGGCTCGGACTTCTCGTCGCCGGCACCACGCTGCCGCTCATCATCTTCGCCGCGGGAATCGTCCTGCACAGTTACGCCCAGGACCGCGAGGACGCGACCCAGCGCGTGCTCGAGACCGTACGCAGCCTTCGTCTGGTGCTCGACGCCGAGATGCAACGGATGACCGGTGGCCTGCAGGTGCTGGCGTTGACCGACCGCTTGCGCGACGGCGACTTCGATGGCTTTCGCGACATGGCTCTCAGTTTTCTCGACCAGTACGGCAAGGACGGCGTCATCCTGGTCGCAGACCGCGACGGTCGTCAGCTGTTTTCCTCGGTCACGCAGGACACGGCGAACCTGCCCCCGCGCAACAACCGCGAGATCGTCGGGCGCGTCTTCGCGAGCAAGAAGCCTCAATATTCGAACCTGTTTCTCGGCGCGGTCAAGAAGACGATGATCGTGACGGTCGAGGTGCCGGTGTTTCGCGATGGCGAGGTGATCTACGACATCTCCTTCAGCCCGCCGATCGCGGTCTTTCAGGGCATTTTTGAGAAGCAGCGGCCGAGCGCTGACTGGACGCTCTCACTGCTGGATGAGACCGGCATTGTCTTTGCACGCGTACCAAACCCCGAAGCCACCGTCGGCAAGCGCGCCACGCCGTCCGTCCTCGAGGAGATGCTGCGGCGGCCCGAGGCGATCCTGCCCACGGTCTCGCTCGAAGGCGTGCCGCTGATGTCGGGCTTTGCGCACTCCTCGATCACGGGGTGGATCATCGGCGCGGGCATCTCGGAGCGCTCGCTGGTCGCGCCGTTGTGGCGCAACCTGGCGATCACCTCGGTGATTGGCGTCGTCCTGCTGCTGATCGGCCTCTCCTTCGCGGTCAGAATGGCGACCACCATCGCGCGCGGCGAGACCCTGCAGAATCTGCTGGTCGAGGAGCTCAACCATCGGGTCAAGAACACGCTGGCAATTCTGCAGGCGATCGCCATGCAGACGTTTCGCACTGCGAGCCGGGTTGAACGGGAGAAGTTCGAAGGCCGGCTCGGCGCGCTCGCCGAAGCCCACAACCTGCTCAGCCGGGAGAAATGGCAGGGCTCGGATCTCAATGACGTGGTCAGCCGCGTGCTGCAGCCCTATCTCATGACGAGCGGCGACCGCATCAAGGTGTCGGGCCCCAAGGTCCCGCTGTCGCCGCGCCGGGCCGTCGTGCTGTCGATGATCCTGCACGAGATCGCCACCAATGCCGCGAAGTATGGCGCGCTGTCGAACGACACTGGCAGCGTCAGGCTCGAATGGGAGGTCTTGCGCGAGGCCGGCGCGGCGCAGCTGCGGCTGATCTGGACCGAGACCGGCGGCCCTCCGGTCATCGCCCCTGTGCAGCGCGGTTTCGGCTCACGCCTGATTGAGCGCAGCGCACGCGATCAGCTCGGCGGCGAGGCGACGGTCGACTTTCTGCCGCCTGGCGTGGTCTATACCGTGACAGTGCCGCTCGGCGAGAAGCGCTCCAACTAGCCAAAGCTCTGCAGCGACGGGAATGTCTCCAGCAGCCAGATGCTCACTGACGACACTGCGCCGGTCAAGAATCCGATGCCGGTGACGATCATCAACACGCCCATCCCCCGCTCGACATTGACGAGATGGCCCTTCATCCGCGCGAACACCGCGGAAAACTGCTCAACCATGAAGGCGGCGATCAGGAATGGGATTCCGAGCCCCGCGGAATAGACCGCGAGCAGGCCGGCGCCCTTGGCGACGGTGGCCTCCGCCGCGGCGATCGACAGGATCGCCGCCAGAATGGGTCCGATGCACGGCGTCCAGCCGAACGCAAAGGCAAGCCCCATGACATAGGCGCCCCACAAGCCGACCGGCCTCGGGATTGGCAGCCGGCCGTCGCGCATCAGAAGCGAGATCCGCGTCAGCCCGAGGAAGTGCAGCCCCATGACGATGATCACGATGCCGGCGACGATCGCGAGCTCCGCGGAATAGGCGTGGATCCATTGGCCGACCAGCGAAGCGCTGGCGCCGAGCATCACGAAGACCGTTGCGAAGCCCAACACGAACAGCGCCGCCGAAATCATCACCGCGCGCCTGGAGGCGGCGATCGTCTCCTCATTCTCGACATGCTCGATCGTCGCGCCGGTCAGATAGATCAGATAAGGCGGGACCAGGGGCAGCACGCAAGGCGACAGAAAACTGACCAGGCCGGCGATCAACGCTGCCGGGATCGAGACGTTTTGAATCATGTATTTATCGCCATGTCCTCAAGGGCTGGTCCGAGCGCAGATGGCCGATACAAGCCCGTCCTGATGTAACGGATGCACGGAAATGCGCAACCAATGGGACCGAAAGGAAGCTGGCGCAGACGCCTCCGCTGCGGACACATCTTGCCCCGGGGCGATCACAAATGCGGCACTGCGGCGACGCGATGGCGACGGGCGGATCTACTTGACTAGCCGCAGCAGCGGACGACGCCGGTGGCCGTGCGCCGATTTCAATTCACGCGGCCGTTCCTCATCCTCGACCCTCATGGTCATCTCGTCGCAGAGCGCCCTGAGTTCCATCTCGTCGATCCCGTTGAGCTTCATGCGAAGTTCGAGGATGGCGACCGATACGAGTTCGGCCGTCTCGCGGCTATTGCGGGCAAGAAGAGCTGCCCGGCATTCTTCAAGCTTTCCCAGAACCGAAAGCATGTGCTCGTCCAAATTAGTCACCGGCGTACTTTCCATCCACTGACTTGCATGGTCCGGCCAACACGATGCCCCCACGGTTTGGCTCTGCAACGCGGCGAACCCGGTGGCGAGCCTAGCACGATCGGCGCACCTGTTCGAAGGGGCTTTCGCGGTATTTTACGTCCCGCCGACTGGGACTTTTGCCAGTAGCATGCTGCGACGCAAAACTCGAAGGCTGTGAATCGCCGGGGGCATCGGCGGGCAAGATGAGTCCCCGCAGGATCTCAAAGCCCAACTACCGGTTGTTGTCTCCAAGAACAACCACATTAACACTCGGTGGGAAAATGCTACCCCTTGCGAAAACGAGCGATCAACTGGGTATTTGAATGCGGCTTTCCTGCAACGCTCGCGCCGTAAATCAACGGACACATCCTGTCCGGGTAGGGTTACTTCCATTCACTCGTAAAATAGCCGTGGTTTAAGGTCGAATTCCCACACACACACCAACCTAAACAGGTGTATATGGGTGAACCCCTGACCCAACTGATCAGGGGGATATTCGACTGAAGGACGGTAACACTAGGATGAACAAATCAACGGCAAAGAAGATGAAGCAGCGCAGTGCCGGCAAGTCCGACATTGAGCTCGGGAAGCGGATCCGGCTTCGCCGCGTCGAGCAGAAGATCTCGCAGGCAGAACTTGGCGAAAAGCTTGGCGTCAGTTTCCAGCAGGTGCAGAAGTACGAGAAAGGCGTGAACCGTGTCGGCGCCGCGCGTTTGCAGCAGATCGCTGGCGCGCTCGACGTACCCGTCACCTTTTTCTACGACGGCGACAGCAAAGCACGCGAGGTCGAGAGCCTGCTGTTCCTGGACAGCGCATTCAGCCTCAGGTTGCTGCGCGCCTATAGCAAGATCAAGGATCAGACTGTACAGCGTCAGCTTGTATCCCTGATGGAATCGATCGCCGCCAACGAAGAGTAAGGACTGCAAGCGACCCTCGCCGGGTTGCGGTCGCCGCGCTTCTGATCGATCACTTTACCGGATCGTCCGGTCTCAACGAATGCTGCGCCAGACCACATACTGGTCGGGGCGGGAAGATAGCTGCCTGCCGTCATAGAAAGTGGCGGTCCCGGCAGTCATGCAAGCCCCGAACCCGCAGGGCGGCGCGCGTTGCCATCCGCATTTCGCCGAAATGTATTCCGTCGAGGCGACACCGGCATCGACTTGACTGTCGGCTTTTGGCGAACCCCGTCGCCACGCCGATATTCCTGCCTACCTCTAAACTATTTCTGACCTTTTCCAATCATTTCTTTTCGCACCGATCGGAGCGGTCGCGAGCGATGTGGGCGCGGCTTGCCGCGCAGAGGACGCGTCAAGACAAATGGTGGGAGCCAAATCCGTTCCGACTTGCTCGAAACGAAATGGCCTTCAGGCGATCTGCTCTCACAGCGCGATCTCGCGAAGGATCGGCACGCGGCGGACATCTGTCAGACCCGGGAGCATGTCATCTAGAAAATCGCTGCGGCACCGACGGCAGCGAGTTCCGACGGCTCATTCCGGCATGACGCCCGATCTCTTGACGATGTCGGCCCAGCGATCGACTTCGTGCCGGATGTAGGCCGCATAGCTGTCCGGCGTCGACCAGGTGAGCGGTTCGAGCGCCATCGCAGTAAGCTTGCCCTGGGTCGCCGGATCGGCAAACAACTTTGCGATCTGTCTGGCCAATTGATCGACGGTCGCGCGCGGCGTCCCGGCGGGCGCCACGACGCCCTGCCAGGCCACGAGTTCGAACCCTTTCAGCCCGGCCTCGGCGAGCGTTGGAACATCGGGCGCCGCGGCAACGCGT
>Ga0213876_10001933_pt1 | contig 12428 bp, 12 predicted proteins | sample BarmaccomBMRX_R9_FD_160113 | JGI IMG/M metagenome (GOLD analysis project Ga0213876, IMG submission 160113) | Root-associated microbial communities from Barbacenia macrantha in rupestrian grasslands, the National Park of Serra do Cipo, Brazil - RX_R9 | ecosystem: Host-associated > Plants > Roots...
CACCTCCGCGACGAGCATGAGCAGACCACCCCACAGCAGGTGGGCGAAATGGATCTCCCCGCCACCAATCTTCGGAAAGCCGGTCAATTCGAGGTACAGCCGGGTGACGAGGATCGTGGCAACTGCTGCCACCAGGAAGCTCTCGAGGACGGCGCCAGCGTCGACGCGGCGGGCGAAGTCGCTTGGCGGCCGAACCCAGGCGGCAGTCGCGTGAGCTGGCTGTTGCGAGTCGGGCCCCCGACTCGTCTGCGCGCGGTTCTGGTTGCCTGACACGAACCCCTTGTCCACCTGTTCCTCCCCCCAGCTCCCCCGAACACAGGCAGGGTACTACGTTGCGCAACGGTCAACACGCGGCGCCGTACGACTGTCGGCAGCCGCCTCACCTTCTGTGATGCCGGCCCGAGCAAGATGCGCTCGAGCGAGAAGGGTCGCCAAGACGGTGACAGTGAACGGCGTTGGGCCTGTCGACGCAACAGTGAACGTCTCGGGTACAGGACACCTTCGAGTTGCTGACGGCCAGATCACGGAGCTACACGAGACGGCAGACACCCTCAACCTTCTCGTCCAACTCACGCCGATTCCACCTGCCCCGGACGAGCGCCGATCTCATGAGGAGATCGGCCGCGTCGACGGCCGACTAACGGAGACGCAATCCCAAGTGGGTGCACGCCTCGAGCAGCTGGCCAGCCGCATCGCGGCGCTCGAGCAGAAACAACAGGATACTCAGCCACTACCGCCAGATGTGAGCGCACGCCTCGACGAGCTCCTGAGGCGCGTGACTGCATTGGAACAGGCGCACGGTGCGCCGTCGGAGACGCCGCCGGCAGCTGACGTGCGCCTGGATAGGTCATCGCCACCCTAGGGCTGGGGGTGCCAACTCAGCTTGCGTGCGGCTGCTGAATGACGTACCCCGTCGCCGAAGCTTGCTGAATCTGCGCCGAGATCATCCTGCCGACATCGAGCACGTAGACATGCGTTGGCCTGTCGGGAGCAGATCTTCGAGGCGCTGAACGCCGTACACGGCGGGCGCCCCCGATTCGGGCAGGTCGCAGCCCGTCAGTTGACCGTCGACCAGGTACTCGCGCCCCATTTGCCGTTGTGCCCAGACCAGGACCTCGTCGAGCATCGGGGTCGCGACACCCACCAGATCGGCGATCCCACGCAGGACGACGAGCCCGTGGGGCACGTCCTCCCAGAAGAAGCGGCTAGCTCGATCGATGATCCAGCCTGCCTCGACCGGGAGCATCGGGGCGCGGATGCCCGCGTAGGCGCGGTTGCTGGCGATGGTCGAGCGGAGCGTTCTCGGATCCAGCACGTCGGCGCCGTAGGCGAGCTGGATCGACAGCCCCAGCGGCAGCACCGCCGACAGCCGCAGCCCCGGGCTGGCCACCTCCACCGCCGCCCGCATCTCGAGTAGCTCATTGCTGAGCCGCTCGAGGATGGCGGCCGCCGCCTCCGTGATCGATTCGTACAACAGGGGTGGTTCCGGCAGCGGCCGGCCGTCGCGATCCCGAAAATAGGCGTACAGGAGACCAGGGTGGAGGAGTTGGTTGCCAGGATTCAGGGTGATGTTGAGGAAAGACTGCAAGTCGAGGACGGGCATGCCGAAGACATCGCTAAGGATGTCGGAGACCTGCTCGGTCCGCTCAGCGGGCAGCGTCACCTGGCCATTGATGCGCTTGGTACCCAGTACCGCGACGTGCTCGCCGTCGCGGATGACCTTGCACATCCAAGGGATGACCGCCACCCCGAAGACGGTGGCGCACTTGCCCGCCCGCCGAAGCCATCGGCGCACCTTCCAATCGAAGCCGCCAGCCGCCGGCACCGCCCCGATCAGGGCCCCGTCCGGTAGGTGCGGGATCACCCGAGCGAGGACGCTGTCCTCGACGAATGACGGCAGGCAGAGCAGGACCAACCCCGAACCGACCACCGCTTCGGCCGGATCGGCGGTGATCAGCGCCGGCCGCCCGTGTACCACCCGATCACGGAAGCTGACCTGGATCCCGGCCCCGGTCGCGAGTCGCTCGCGGAGTGGCCGCGCCCGCTCTGGCCTCGCGACAAACAGATGGACCCGCAGATCACCGCGCGCACCGAGCAGCCCGGCGAGTGCCTGGCCAAGGTTTCCCGCGCCGCAGATAGTGACCTGCGCGCCGGCTGGTCCCGCCAACGCAGCGGCCGGAGCGGCGTCGACAGGCTGGGGCAGGTAGACCGCGAGGTCAGTTGGGTCGGTCTGATAGGCCCGCCAGACAGCCTCTAGGAAGGTCAGATCAGGCAGGAGTCGGCGATCGCCGGCCAGTCGACGGGCGATCTGTAGATCGAGACCGGTTTGGCGCGAGAACTGCTCGACCGTCAGGCCGCGGGCGTCGAGGAACGCACCGAGCCGATTCTCGGATGTCCTGCTGTGGATGAGCTCGGCCATCGTGGCAACCCCCTGAAGCAGCGCTCCTTGAGATTGGAGTCACATTGTGGCATGGCGTCACGCCGCCCCGGGTTGGCTCCGTTCGGGCAGGGCACGTGGGGTTGGGTCATGGAGATGTTCCCGACCGAATGTCGCGCCACCGGGTTTTCCGTCGCCAACTTCATCGGCGGTGTCATCTCCAGCTTCTACGCCCTGATTCCGGCGATGATGCATTGCAGTAGCATCTCTGGCCACAGGGGGTTCGATGCCATGCTGACGACGACACCGCCAGCCACGTACGCCGACTTGGTGGCTGCGCTCGACGAGGGCCTCGCCGCGGTGCGGGACACCTTCGCTAGCCTGCGTGAGGCTGAGTGGACCCGATCGACGCTGCTCGAGCCACTCGATCCTGCCCAGCGGCCCTGGACGGTGCTCGAGCTGGCGGCCCACTTCACTATTTCCGTTGGCTTGACGCTCGCGCTCGTGGACGGCGCGCAGGCCGGCCAGACCGGCCGCGACCGCGTCAGCTTCTTCATCTTCGACCGAACCCAGGTCGCCCCGGTGGTCTACGACTACGCCGTTGCCCAGGCCCGGGGTCGCCAGCCCGCGGACCTCATGCGCACGCTCGAGGAGACGTTCGTGCGCACGTTGGAGGCGGCGCGGAGCCATTCGCCAGACCTGATTGGGCCGGGCTACTATGCGCTGATGCGCCTGGACGAGTTCGTGGCCAGCCGCATCGTTGAGGCCGTCGTGCACGGTCTGGACCTGACCGATGCCCTGGGCCGGGACCCACTCAGCACACCGCGGGCGACGGCGGTGACGGCGCAGATTCTCGACGAGTTGCTGGCGCGCCGAACCGTGCCGGGCCGTCCAGCCGACCTCGTCGGCGACGATCCGGCCTTCATCCGCGCCGCGTCGGGCCGGGGCAAACACACCGATCCCCGCTTGCCGCTCATCGGTTGAACGCCTGGCAGGTTCGCTCTAGCAGGGTGTTGCAGTGGGGCATTGGGGGGATGCCCTAGCGCTCGGGTGACCACCGCTGGTCTGGCAGCCACCGATCTCACGTCGGCGCGACCGTCAGCGCCGACCTTCACGCGCGCGACCTGATACCGCCGCGGGGCTGCGGGGGTGTGTCTGCCGCGCTCGTGGCCGGCGCGCGGCGTCACGCGGGGCTCGCGAGTCGCCGGTAGCGGCCAGGGGGCTGGCCGCGGTCCCGCGCGAACGCGCGGTTGAAGGCGTACTCGGACGTGTAGCCGACCTCGCGGGCGATCGCCTCGACCGTGTCGGTGGAGCACGTCAGCCGCTGCGCGGCGAGATGCATGCGCCAGCGCCCAAGGTACGTCAGCGGTGGCTCGCCCACGACCTCCGCGAAGCGCCGCGCGAGCGTCGCGCGCGAGAGGTGGACCTCCTGGGCGAGCGACGCGACCGTCCACGACTCGGCCGGCCGCCCGTGCAGCACGGCCAGGACCCGCGCCAGCGCCGGGTCGCGCAGGCCGCGCAACCACGACGGCGCCCCGCCGTCGGCATGGCGGTCGAGCCAGCGACGGATCGCCGCGATCAGCAGCGTGTCGAACAGCCGCGCCGCTGCCGCGCGGGAGCCGGGTCGGCGGGCGCCGACCTCCATCGCCAGCAGCTCTGTGATCGACGCGACGTCGCGCCGGGCCACCGGATCGGCGGGCACGTGCATCACCGCTGGCAGCCGGCCCATGAGCGGCTCGCCAACGTCCAGATCGTAGGCGAACGCCGCACAGACGAACGTCGTCACCGCACCCGACCCGCCGAGCGCGAGGTCGCCATCCGGTGTCATCCGCCGCTCCTTCGTCGCGATGTCGAACAGGACACAGCGGCCGTCCAGCTCGGACGACCGGCGGTGGCGGGCGCCGGCCGGCAGCAGCACGACATCGCCGGGTATGAGCTGCAATGGCTCGCTGTCGCCCACACGCAGCCACGCCGTCCCGGACGTGATCGCGTGGAACGCGGCGCCGGGAGCTGCGGGAGGTCGAGGCCCCACGGCACGCACGCGCGGACACTCGCCATCAGCGCTCCGCGGACACGGCTGAGGTCGAGCACGTCGGAGAGCGGATCCACCACGCCAACGACGATATCTGTCGGGGCACGTCAACACCAGTAATTGAGACGATCGGGCAAGAACAGGGGAGGATCGGTCATTCAGCTCGTCGCTGCTGAAAGGTACGGTGGTCTGCGAGGACAGCCACCACCAGCGCAACCACCTCGAGCGTCCCCCGGTTTCCGTGCCGTGGCGGCGCCCGCGGGCGAGTGGCTCTCCCGTCCGTGCCCGGTCTTCGATCAGGCACGAAAGGAAGGAAGGACTCAACGTGACGACCGCGACTCCAACGTTCGCAGAACAGAGAGATGCATTCAACGCCGGCCTAAGTATGCGCGGGTAAGTTCCCGTTCCGGTCAAGCAGTGCTAGGCTGTGCGGCGGGGGTGATGCGAGCATGCGCGAGTGGGGGCAGGTGCAGGCCGCCGCCCGCGACCAGCGCGAGACGGTTGAGGCGGTCCTGCGTCGACGGGAACTGAGCCCACGGCTCCGCGAGCGAGTGGAGATGGTCAAGGCAGTGGCCCTGGGTTACGGGCCCGAGGCCATCGCGAGGTGGAGCGGGCGGTCGGTACGCACGGTGGGCTATTGGCTGGAGCGATTCGTGACCAGTGGACTGGGCGCGTTGGCCGATGCGCCGCGCGCGGGGCGACCGCCGCGAGCGACGCCGACCTACCTGGCGGCACTGGAGGCGGCGGTGCGCACCCCGCCCCGCACGCTCGGGCTGGAGTTCGACGTGTGGACCTCCGAGCGGTTGAGCGCCTATCTGCTCGAGCAGACCGGGATCCGCCTGAGTCCGGGCTGGCTGCGGGTGCTGCTGGCCCAGCGCGAGTGGGTGAGTGGACGGCCCAAACTCAGCGTGCGGCACTTGCGCCAGCCGGCCGAGGTCGCCGCCTGTGAAGCCGCCCTGGCGGCGGCGGAAAAAAAAGGTGGCCGCCGATCCGGTGCACCACGAGCTCCATCATCAAGATGAAACCCATCTGGACACCAACCCCTACCTCTGCCGGATGTGGCATCGGCGCGGGCAGCAGACGGTCCTGCCAGCGGCTGGCACCAATCGTCGCCTGACCACCTTCGGCAGCGTCGAAGTCTTCGGTCGCGGCCGCGTGGAGGTGCTGTGCGCCGACCAGACCTCGGCCGGCTTCGAGCTCTACTTGGCGGCACTCGATCAGCGGCATGCCGCCACTGGTCGGGAGATCACACTGGTTATCGACAACGGCCCGGCGCATTGCAGCAAGGTGAGCCGAGCCGCCCTGCAAGCGCGCTCGGCCTGGCTGCACGTGCTGCCGTTGGCTCGCTACTGCCCCCAGCTCAACAGGAACGAACGCGAGTGGCGCGTCCTCAAACGGGATGCCCGCAGCCACCTGGCCCACTCCCTCCGCCAGTTCGCTGACGAGATCCTGGCCGGACTGCACCGGCTCGGTGGCGAGCGTCTGGACATCATCGACCGGGTGCCAGACTGGTTTCTCCAGGGTCACCGACATCCGCCAACCGGCCGACCGCGCGGACGACCCAAGGGTGCCAAGGACAAAGTCCCTCGCGCCCCCTACCGCAAGAACTTACCCGCCAATACTTAGGGAGCGACGCACATGTCCGAGTCAACCAATGCCACCAAGCACGTCGCCTCGGCGCTGGCACGCCAGACCCTGCTCGACCGCGACCTGACCCGGCCCGTCGCCGGCGTCCAGCCGATCCGGATTGTTCCCTGGGTGCAGGTCGTGAAGATTGGCGGCCGCTCCATCATGGATCGCGGTCCGGAAGCAATCCTGCCACTCGTGGACGAGCTCCGCGCACTCCTCTCCGAGCACCGTCTGCTCCTGCTGACCGGCGCCGGCATCCGTGCCCGTCACCTCTACAGCGTCGGGCTTGATCTGGGCCTCCCGGTCGGGTCGCTGGCCCCGCTGGCGGCCAGCGAGGCCGGCCAGAATGGCCACATCCTGGCGGCCCTGCTCGCGCCGGATGGGGTCTCGTACATCGAGCACCCGACCATCGCCACCCAGCTCGCGATTCATCTGACCGCGGCCCGCGCGGTCGTGGGCAGCGCCTACCCGCCGTATCACCACCACGAGTTCCCCACCTCACGCATCCCGCCTCACCGGGCGGACACGGGTGCCTTTCTGGTCGCCGACGCCCTGGGGGCTGCTGGGCTCACGATCGTGGAGGACGTCGATGGCGTCTATGATGCCGATCCCCATGCGGCCGACGGAGCGACGGCGCACCTGATCCGCGAAACGAGCGCCGCCGAGCTCGCCGCGCAGGCGGGCACGCTGCCGGTCGACCGGGCGCTCCTGGACGTCATGGCGACCGCGCGCCACCTGGAGCGCGTGCAGATCGTGAACGGCCTGGTCCCGGGCCGGCTGACCGCGGCGCTGCGCGGCGAACATGTCGGGACCATCATCCGTACGGGCGCACGTCCAGCCTGAGCGCAACACGTGACGCTGATCAGCCGTTCATGAAGTGTCGTTCCTCTTGCCCAGAGCCAACGCGGTGGTCCACGCGGTGGTGGGAATGGCGAGGTAAACCCCGGCTCGGCGCAAACTCCGGCCTCACGAAGAGTCATTCTCATCGGCCCGCACCCGGACGGCGACTGGCAACCGACCACGTCGCACGGCGGCTTCCGGCAACGCTTCTCTGATGACCGAGTGGATCTACTTCATCCATCCCCCGCGCGACAACGTCGCCGCGACCATGACCGATGCCGAGCGCGAGGTGTGGCGCGTGCAGTTCGAGCGCCCGCAACGGCTGATCGCGGAAGGCACGCTGATCCATGGCTGGTCCGACGCTTGGTTCCATCAACACGGGCATTGCCGTCATTGAAGCCGCGGATGAGGCTGCCGCTCGACGGATCATGGAGGAGGATCCAGCGATTGCCAGCGGGATCGCGCGGCGAGCTTCGAGGGTTCCATGTCAGCCTGCTTCGCGGCCGCGACTGAGCGTGAACAGATCGCAGGTCGCCGGCGCCTCGGGAGGCCTTGAACTCCTGAGCGATCGTGCCGCTTGCCCGGCATTCGTCGGCCAGTTCACCGAGATGTTCTTGCCGACGCGCGGCGCCGCGAGGCCGGCACATGTGAGAGGCGCTGAGGAGTTTCGCCCTGCACCGAGTGCCGGCGCCGCGGTAGTGACCACACCGGCCGGCCTGGCAGCCACCAGCGAACCGGCGCTGTTGGCCCGCCGAGCGAGGCACCGCCACTCTGATGGGCGGGCGGGCGGCGTGCTGGGCGGGAACGGCTGCACGCCGCCCGGCCTGTCGTGGCCCGCAGCTCGGCACGCTGGTGACCGGGCTCGCCGCGTCCGCCCGTGGCTGAGGCTCAGTGGCCGAGGCGCACGCCCGTGATCTGCTCGATCTGGTACCGACGCCGCAGCTCGATCGCCTCAGCCTCCGGCGGCCGCCCGTGCGTGCGGGCCAGCAGGTCCGCCAGCTCGCGGAAGTAGTTCTCGTGGCCGCCCGGCACCGACGATTGGAAGAACACCACCGTCTCGGCATCGGTCGGATTGCCGAAGGCGTGCGGGACGCCGGGCGGGACATACAGGAACGCCCCCGGCCCGCCCCGCAGGAACCGCTCGCCGGCCGCGGACTCCCAGGTGTGCCAGTCTGTCGCTGAGCGGTCGCGCGGCTCGAAGGCCAGCACGTCGAGCTGCCCGCGGACCACGTAGAAGACTTCTTCGCCCTGCCCGTGCACGTGCGCGCCAACGTCAAAGCCGGGCGGGACGCGCAGCTCGAACATGCTGGCGAAGGCCGGGTGGCTCATGGTCACCTTGATGGTGGCGTCCATGCCGCCACCGAGCAACGGCTGGCCCTGGCCGGGGCCGAGCGCAACGCCGCGCACCTGCGTCATCCGGAGTCCCTCCTCATGGGTACGTCTCGGGCCTCAGTGTGCCGTACAGCGTGTCGTCGGCCCGCTGCACGGCTGTCGCAGCTCTGTCGCAGAGCGCGACGGGCGCCGACGGCCATGTGAGTCGCTCCTCCCTCCGAGGTGGGTGCCTCGGGCTGCGACGTTCGGTACGGTCGGTGATGGGATCGGCCGGCTGGCTGGACTCGCATGGAGCAGCCTCGGCACGACTCTCCGTGACGGCCGCCAGTCCGCCCCACGGTCGCCAGGCCTGCCCAGGCGTGGGCTCGAGAGGTTCCAGTGTGCCAGCAGGCTGTTTCCATCCTGGACGCACTGCAACCGGTCGAGCGCGACTTCGTGCGGACGCCGCCAGTAGGGCGGACGCTGCGGTGCTCGCGCTCGGCGTCGCTGGCGTGAGTCCTGGCCCAACCTGGCGTCTCGACGATGATCTCCGGCTCGGCCAGTTCACCGACCTGAAGGCGTCGCACAGGTGCCAACCCTGCTGATGCCAGCGCACCACGGTGTCGGGCGTGACGATCCGGAGGTGCTCACGCCAGCGGCCACACAGACGGCGAGCTACCACCCATAGCAGCTTGGGCCAGGTGCGCAGCCGTGCTCGCGGTCTCGTTCGAGTCGGGTGGGTCAGCACGGCAAGCTGTTACGAGCAGAGCTGATTGCACACGGTTTGGCAGGATTGCGGAGTGACGGCTCGGCAGAGTTGGGTGCTGATGCTGCTGACGGTCGGCGGCATGAGCAGGCAACGCTGCCGTGCTGCGGCTGACGATGATCATCGGCGAGGCGGCCAGGCCGCAGGGGCCTGCGGCCCCTCGCCGTCAACCCCACCGTCGGTGGGGTCCTCCACTCCGCGCTATGCGCTCCGTTGCGGCCGCGGCGGCGGTGACGGCTCACCCCGCTCCGCTGACGGGACGCGAGGCTGGTTGGCGAGCAACCAGCCTCTTTTGACCCGGTGTGCGCGCGTCGTCGGTGAGCGGCGGCTCAGTCGCGGGTGAGCTCGGCGACGGCCTTCTTGGCGCAGTCGTCATCGACGAGGGCTTTGCCAGCGCTGGCGGCGGCGATAAGCGCCGAGGTGGCGGCGTTGTTGAGCAGGCGCGGCAGCCCGAGGCTGGCCTTGTGGAGGCGGGCGATGGCGTCGTCGGCGACGAGCGGATCGGTGCGGCCGACCAGGGCCAGGTGATGGCGTAAGTAGGTGGCGGATTCGGCCAGGTCCATCGGTGCCAGCTGGTAACGGGTGGCGATGCGCTGGTCCAGCGCCGTGAAGACGCCCATGCGGAGTTGGCGGGCGAGGGTGGGCTGGCCGACCAGCAGCAGGGCGAAGGGGGAGGCCGAGTCCATCTCGGCATTCGTGAGCAGGCGGAGTTCCTCGAGCTGCTCGGGGCTGAGCAGGTGGGCCTCGTCGACCAGCAGCACGACGCGCCGGCGGCGCTCCTGTTCCTCAGCGGCCAGCAGGCTCTGGGCCTGGGCCATCAGCTCAGCCTTCTGGGCGCGCGGGCTGGCGCCGAGGGCACGCACGATGGTCACGTACAAGCCGCGGATGCCGAAGGCCGGGTTCGAGACGTAGATGACGTGGTGGGCGGCCGGGTCGAGCTGGCTGACCGCGGCGCGCAGAGCGACGGTCTTGCCGACGCCAACCTCGCCGACGAGCACGCCCAGCAGGGATTCGGCGATGCAGAAGCGGATGCGGGCGACGGCTTCCTGGTGGCTGGCGCGTTCGCACAGCTGGCTGGTGGCGATGGTCTTGCGGAAGGGGGTGTGGGTGAAGCCGAAGTGAGCCACCCACGGCGCGCGGCTGGTCATGGCTGGACCTCCGCGACGGTGGTTGGCAGATCGCGGTAGGCGATGTGGCCCACCGTCTGGGCATCATGGGCGGCCAGCACCAGGCCCAGGTAATCGACGCCGGTCGGGGTGGCCGCGGCGGGTGGCTGGGCCTGCGGCACCTGGCGGTGGACGTGGCGGCTGACGATGAACGGGATGGCTTGGCCGGCCGGCCGCCCTTCCCAGTACACGTCCAGGTGCGTCAGGTCCTCGGGATCGAAGCGCAACTCCACCCGCCGCCCGACCAGGGCGCGATCGACGCTGTAGCGATTGCCAGCCAGCGAGACCGACGCGGTGCTGGTCACCCGCCGCCGGACCGCCCAGCGGAAGGCCTCCTGCAGCAGCGATGGCTCGGCCGCGTGCAGCGGCCCCTGGCTGCAGAAGCGGGCAATCGGGGTCTGGCCGGTCTCGGCGTGCCGCCGCGTATTGCACACCTGCTCGGCCCAGGCGATGAAGCGGTCGTTCAGCTCGGTGAAGCTGGCGATGCCGTGGGCCTCGATCTCGGTCAGGAACCGCTCACGGATGAAGCGGTTGAGCCGCTCCTGCTTGCCACGGCCCTCGGGCGCATACGGGCGGCTGTGGATCAGGCGGATGCCGAGGACGGCGCAGCTCCGTTCGAGGGCGGCGTTGGCGTAGGGCGCGCCGTTATCCACGTACAGCCGTTCGGGCCGGCCGCGGCGCTGGATGGCGGCGCGCAGCACCTCCTGACCGGCGCGCGTGTTCTGATCGGGTACCCAGCGACCGTGGAGGAGGAGCCGCGAGTAATCGTCGACCAGGATAAAGAGGTAGGCGCGCTGGCTGCCCTGGACACGGGGGTAGGGCACGAACGGGCCGACCAGCACGTCGCCGATCCACAGCTCGTTGGGCCGCTCGGCCTCGAAGCGGCCATAGGTGCGCGGCTGATGAGCCAGGGCAGCGCGGTGCAGGCCGCGCTGCCGCAGGTGCTGGCTGATGGTGCGCCGGGCGACGCGGATGCCGTGGCGGGCGAAGAGGATCTCGCCGATCTGGGCGGCCGACCGCAGAGGCAGCTCGGCGCGGAGCTGGCAGGCTTCCTCCAGCAGCTCGGGGTGGCGGCGGACCACGCCCAGGTCGGAGCGCGGCTGGGGCTTGAGGCCGTCCAGCCCTTGCTCGCGGTAGGCCCGCACCCAGCGGTCGAGGGTGCCGCGCGTGTACTGGCGCGTGCTGCCGTCCGGGTGCTCGTAGGCAGCCAGGGCCACCTCCCGCACCAGCCGTCCACGTTCTCGTGGGGTGAGCCGCGGGGTGGTGGCCTCGGCGATGACGCGGTAGCGGAAGAGCGCGACCGCTTCGGCGGCATCGGTGCTCATGGACGCCTCCTTCAGGGGGATGGGGCCATCCAACCCGCTCCGCCCAGCCCTGCCCAGGGTGCGCTCGTGTGGGTGCCCAGCGCCCAGCCGCCGCTGATCCGGCTCCAGAACGGCCACAGCCCGCCAACGGGCGCCCCGAACCGCACCAGCGCCCGCTGCCAGGCCACCGCCAGCGCCTCCAGGGCGGCCGGCTCCCGCTCAGCGACGAGCGGGACGGAGCTGCCGGCCAGGTGCACGGCCAGCGCGGTGCAGGTGGCCAGCAGCGTCGGCGACCGTGCCCGGAAGCGCCGCCACCAACTGCGCACGGTCATGTGCGGCACCCCGAGCCGTTCGGCGACCCGCCGCAGCCCCAGGTGCTGCACCACCTTGAGCGCCAGCCCGTGGCCGATCACCGCCACCGCGTCCAGCCGCCGCACGAGCACCAGGTCCGGCAGCAGCGCGTGGGTGCGCCGGCACGCGCCGCAGCGGCCGCGCCGAATCCAGAGGCGCTGCTCCACCGGTGGCGCCCGCAGCCAGCGCCAATACCCGCCCCAGCCCGCCAGCGGCCGCTGGCAGCGCGGACACCGCTGCGGCGGCACCACGACCTGCTGGCCCGCTGCCGCGTAGCTCGACGCCGACCACCGACACGGCCATATGATGGCCATGGGGGTGCTTCGACCACCCTCTCTGAACCCTCCCGGCCTCGCCATGACCGGGAGGGTTCGCCTTCGACTCAGCCGCCGCTATTGTGCTCGTTGCGCCTGCCCCGCGCCGCGTCGGCTCAGCTCCCGCTGCTCACCACCAGCCGTTCAGCCGCGAAACCGTCAGCAATCAGCGCTGCCGAAACCGCGGCATCCAGCATCACCCAGTTCTGCTCACAACACGAGACACCCAGCCGGGTGAAGATGTTCTCCACATGACGCCCGACGGTCTTCTCGCTGAGCACGAGCTCGACGGCGATCTGGCGATCGGTCTTGCCCTGGGCGATCAGACCGAGCACTTC
>Ga0213876_10001934_pt1 | contig 12423 bp, 15 predicted proteins | sample BarmaccomBMRX_R9_FD_160113 | JGI IMG/M metagenome (GOLD analysis project Ga0213876, IMG submission 160113) | Root-associated microbial communities from Barbacenia macrantha in rupestrian grasslands, the National Park of Serra do Cipo, Brazil - RX_R9 | ecosystem: Host-associated > Plants > Roots...
GAGGTGCCGATGTTCGAATGCTTCACGCATTTCAACCTGCTCGAGCACCTCTATGGCGAGACCTTCGAGCCGCCGGTCAGCCATATGGGCCATACGCCCGCTCTCGCGAGCGACCGCCGCCCGCTGAAATGCAAGGATGGCCACATCTGCATCCAGCCGGTGAGCCGCGCCGCGTCCGCGAAGTTCATGGAGCTCGGCGGCATTCCGGGCGCCTATGAGAGCGAGCGCTTCCTCTCGGCGCCGAAAGGCAGCCGCGTCGCCGTCTACTACGCGATGCAGCGCGAGGCGGCGATGGCGCACACCGTCGAGGAATGGATGAAGCTCGGCGAGGAGAACCGCATCCCGATCATGCGCGCCAACGGCCTGGACGAAGTGCTGAACGACCCGCACCTGAAGGCGGTGGACTTCTTCCAAGTCCGCGAGCACCCGACCGAAGGCGGCTGGCGCGCGATGCGCCCGCCGGTGAGGTTCTCGAAGACACCGGCCGCGATCCGCACCGCGCCACCCAAGCCCGGGCAGGACACGAAGGAGATCGTCGGGGAGTAGAAGTCGGGGGACAAGATGAGAAGGCTGGTCGGGCCGGTCCTCGCCACGCTCGCGGCGATCATGGTGTGGACCGTGCTCGTGGGGATGGGCGCACGCCAGGGCTGGTGGCGGCCGCTGCCGGCGCCGCATGGCGACACCGCGGCGTTCATCGGCGCGGCCAAGGCGCGCTTCGCCAAAGAGTCGAGGGGCGACATCGCGCTGGTGCTGATCGTGAACGGGCGCGTCGCCGGCACGTATTATGCGTCGCATGGGCGGCCCGTGGACGGCACATCGCTGTTCCAGGTCGCCTCGCTCAGCAAGTGGATCACGGCTTTCGGCGTGATGCGCCTCGTCGAGCAGGGCCGCATCGATCTCGACGCGCCGGTCTCGCGCTATCTCAAGCGCTGGAAGCTGCCGCCGAGCCGCTTCGACAACGACGGGGTCACCGTGCGCCGCGTGCTGAGCCACAGCGCCGGGCTCACGGACGGCCTCGGCTACCTGGGCTTCCTGCCGGGACAGGCGCCGCAGTCCCTGCCCACTTCGCTCACCCGCGCCGCCGATGCGCAGCCCGGCGCCGACGGCATCGTCCGCGTTGGCGCCGAGCCGGGGACCACCTGGCGCTATTCCGGCGGCGGCTACGCGATGCTGCAGATGATGATCGAGGACGTCACCGGCAAGCCGTTCAATGACACCATGCGCCAGACGGTGCTGCTGCCGATGGGCATGACGCATTCGACCTTCGTGGATCCCGATCCGGCGCATCTGGCCGAGGTCTTCGACGCCGAGGGCAGGCCCACGGTCCATCGCAGGTTCGCCGCGCCGGCCGCGGCGTCGCTCTTCACCTCGGTCGACGACCTGACCCGTTTCCTTCAGGCGCAGCGCAAAGCGCTCAAGCCCGAGACCCTCGCCCGCATGCGCGCGCCCTCGTCCAACATCTATGGCATCCCCGTCTGGGGGCTCGGCAACACGCTCTATGCGCCGAACGGCAGAGGCGGGTTCGTCGTCGGCCATGACGGCAACAACGCGCCGGCGATCAACACCACGGTGCGGACCGACCCGGCCAACGGCGACGGGATCGTCGTGCTGTCGAGCGGCAACGCCACGCTCGCCAGCGAGATCGGCGGCGACTGGGTCTATTGGCACGGCGGCGTCGTCGATTTCCTGGACATCAACCGCGATCTCGGCAGGACGCTGACCGTCCTCACCGTGGGCATCGGGTTTATCCTCCTCGGCATGATCTATTATCGTTCACGAATAGTTAAGCCTGTTTGAGATCGTCATATATATAGTCTAGATATTCATATTGATATATAATACATGTATTCTTGAAAATATCGGTTCAAATACGAGGTCAGGCCATGGACGCGGCCATCTTACCCTTGGCGCTGTTGCTGGTCACGGCCGCGGCAGCAGTGGGGTTCTTCGCCTTCAGCCGCCGCAACGTAGCCGCCGAGGACAGGATCGAGGAAGCCTCTGCCATGATGTCCGTGCCGGATGCCGCAGCGGCAGCTTATGAGGTGGCGCGGGCCCAAGGGATGACGATCGCCTGGGTGGCGGAGAATGCCAAGGATGCCGCCGGCCCCGCGGCCTGGTTCGCGCAAAGCATCGTCGGCGTCGTGCCGGCCTATCGCAAGTCCGGCTCCAGCTTCGTGCGGTCGAAGAACGTTGTGAGCGGGGTGCAATCCCTCTACATACGCAAGCGTGATTTTCAGACCTATGTCGACTGGGCACGCGCGATGCAGTAGCCGCCGGGCCGCGGAGCAGAGAAGCGCCTCATGATCACAGCCGCACAATTGCGCGCCGCCCGGGCGCTTGCCGGCATCGATCAACGCGCGCTGGCGGAGCGTTGCGGCCTGTCCGTGCCGACCATCCAGCGCATGGAGGCGAGCGAAGGCGTGATCCGCGGCAACGTCGATTCGCTGATGAAGCTCATCGCCGCGCTCGACGTGCTGGGCATCGTGCTGATCGGCGACGACGCGATGAGCCGCGACGGCGGCCGCGGCGTGCGCTTCAAGCGCAAGCCTGCCGCGCCTGCTTAAGCGTCCACACCCAGCTAAGCGTCTACACCAGCTAAGCGTCCAAAAACGTGCGCGTGGCGGGGTCGTAGACCTCCAGCCTGCCGTCGGCGATCCCGAAGCGCGCGCCGTGCAAGGTCAGCTTGCCGGCCGCGACGCGCTCGGCGACGAAGGCAAAGCTTTTCAGCCGCGCCAGCGACAGAAGCACGCTCTCGCGTTCCACCGCGGCATGCCCGCCGCGCGCGCGCTCGACAGCGGGCGCGAGCAGGTCGATCCACGAGCGCAGGAACGGGATGTCGTGCGCCGCGCTGCCGTCGATCGCCGCCGCGACGCCGCCGCATTGGGCATGACCCATGACCAGGATGCTCGAGACCTCGAGCACCATCACGGCGAAGGCGATCGCCGCGCTGGTGCCGTGATGCGCGCCGTCGATCTCCGGCGGCGGCACGATGGCGGCGATGTTGCGGATGACGAACAGCTCGCCCGGCAGAGCGTCGAAGATCGTCGCGGGATCGGCGCGCGAGTCGCTGCAGGCGATGATCAGCGTCTTGGGCTTCTGCCCCGATCTCGCCAGCTCGCCATAGCGTTCGCGCTCGGCCGGCCACCGGCCGTCGCGGAAAGCGCGATAGCCTGCGATCAGCTTGTCCATATCCTCGTTCATGGCCGCAGCATAGTCGCCGCACCGTCTTGAAGACAACGCGCCCCGCGGCCAAACTCTCGGGGCTGCCAAAGGTATCGCCATGTCCGACACGCTTCTGCCCGTCCCGAAAGAGTGGAAATCCCGCGCGCTCGTCGATCGTGCCACCTATGAGCGCATGTATGACGAGTCGGTCGCCGATCCGGACGGCTTCTGGCGCGAGCAGGCGCACCGCCTCGACTGGATCGTGCCGTTCAAGAAGGTCAAGGACGTCTCGTGGAATCCCGACGACCTGCATATCCGCTGGTTCGAGGACGGTTGCCTCAACGTCGCGGCGAACTGCATCGACCGCCACCTGGAGAAGCGAGGAGCCCAGACAGCGATCGTCTGGGAGGGCGACGATCCCGCGCAGAGCCGCCACATCACCTATGCCGAGCTGCATCGCGAGGTCTGCAGGTTCGCGAACGTGCTGAAAGCGCACGGCGTCGAGAAAGGCGACCGCGTCACGATCTATCTGCCGATGATCCCGGAAGCGGCCTATGCGATGCTCGCCTGCGCGCGCATCGGCGCGGTGCATTCGGTGATCTTCGCCGGATTCTCGCCCGACAGCATCGCCGGTCGCGTGCTCGATTGCGCGAGCACCATCGTGCTTACCGCCGATGAAGGCCTGCGCGGCGGCAAGCCGATCCCGCTGAAGAAGAACACCGACGAGGCGCTGGCCAAGTGCCCCGGCGTGAAGACCGTCATCGTCGTCAAGCGCACCGGCGGCGCGATCGAGATGAAGGCGGGCCGCGACCACTGGTATCACGACGAGGCGGCGAAGGTGGCCGCCGATTGCGCCGCGGAGCCGATGGGCGCGGAGGATCCGCTGTTCATCCTCTACACCTCGGGCTCGACGGGGAAGCCCAAGGGCGTGCTGCATACGAGCGGCGGCTATCTGATGTACGCCGCCTTCACGCACCAGACCGTGTTCGACTATCACGACGGCGACATCTATTGGTGCACCGCCGACGTCGGCTGGGTGACGGGCCACAGCTATATCGTCTACGGCCCGCTCGCCAACGGCGCCACGACCTTGATGTTCGAGGGCGTGCCGAACTTCCCGACGACGTCGCGCTTCTGGGAGGTGATCGACAAGCACAAGGTCAACATCTTCTACACCGCGCCGACCGCGATCCGTGCGCTGATGCGCGACGGCGAAGCGCCGGTGAAGAAGACCTCGCGCAAATCGCTGCGGCTGCTCGGCTCCGTCGGCGAGCCGATCAATCCGGAAGCCTGGCTGTGGTACTACAACGTCGTCGGCGACAAGCGCTGCCCCATCGTCGACACCTGGTGGCAGACCGAGACCGGCGGGATATTGATCTCTCCCCTGCCGGGCGCGACGGACTTGAAGCCCGGCTCTGCGACCAAGCCGCTGTTCGGCATCCGCCCCGAGCTCGTCGATGCCGACGGCCAGGTGCTTGAGGGGGCCGCGAGCGGCAATCTGGTGCTGCTCGATTCCTGGCCCGGCCAGATGCGCACGGTCTATGGCGACCACCAGCGCTTCGTCGATACCTACTTCAAGACTTATCGCGGCAAATATTTCACCGGCGACGGCTGCCGCCGCGACGAGGACGGCTATTACTGGATCACCGGCCGCGTCGACGACGTGATCAACGTCTCGGGCCATCGTCTCGGAACCGCCGAGGTCGAGAGCGCGCTGGTCGCGCACAAGGACGTCGCCGAGGCCGCGGTCGTCGGCTATCCGCACGACATCAAGGGCCAGGGCATCTATGCCTTCGTCACGCTCAAGACCGGCATCGAGGCGAGCGACGCGCTGAACGCCGAGCTCAAGGCCTGGGTAGGGAAAGAGATCGGCGCCATCGCCAAGCCCGACGTCATCCAGTTCGCGCCGGGCCTGCCCAAGACACGCTCGGGCAAGATCATGCGCCGTATCCTGCGCAAGATCGCGGACGGCGATACGTCCAATCTGGGCGACACGACCACGCTCGCGGATCCGAGCGTGGTCGAGGATCTGGTGAGGAATGCAGCGAAGAAATGAGCTGCGGTTCAGCCGCCGCCAGGCTTGGCCGGCGCCTTGACGTTCAGGTTGACGGTATGGCTCGTGCCGCCGCCGTTGCCGAAATGCCCGCCGCTGTAGAAGAAGAAGCCGCCGATCAGAACGAGCACGATCAGCGCGCCCACGATCAATGCCAAAGCCGAATTGCCGCCGCCACCTGCGTTGTCCGCCATATGTTGCGCTCCTGAAAGTGTCTGGACAGGAACGAAACAACGCCGCGTCGGTTCCTTAGGCGGTCAAAGCGTCAACGCCGGTCAGGCAGTCAAAGCGTTAATGCCGGTTCCGTCGGTAGCTGAGCAACATATGTTCCGCCCCCGCGCCTTCGCCGCATAGAGCGCTTCGTCCGCCGGCTCGACCAGCGCGCTCTGCTGCGCGGCCTCGCCGGCGACGAGCGTGGCGGTTCCGATGCTGACCGTCACGCGGCCGAGCGAGCTGGCCGCGTGGTCGAGCGACAGCGCCCATATCGTCTCGCGGACGGTCTCGGCGATGAGCATGGCGCCGTCGCGGTCGGTGTCGGGCAGCAGGATCGCGAACTCCTCGCCGCCGTAACGCGCGGCAAGGTCGCCCGGCCGGCGCATCGCGCGGCCGAGCACCTTGGCGAGAGCCTTCAGGCATTGGTCGCCGGCGCCGTGGCCGTAGCGGTCGTTGTATTTCTTGAAGTGGTCGACGTCGATCAGCAGCAGCGACACCGGCCAGCGCTTGCGCGCACCGCGGCGCAGCTCATGCGCGATCGCCTCGTCGAAGGCACGGCGGTTGGCGAGACCGGTGAGCCCGTCCGTCGCCGCCATGACCTCCAGCTTCTTGTTCGCGGCGCGCAGGTCGCCATGTGCCTGGCTGAGCAGCTTGAGGTTCCGGTGGAGCTCCATCTCGTCCACGACCATGTTGGCGAGATCCTGGAGCACGCGGCGCTGCTCGGGCGAGAAGACGCGCGGCTTGCGGTCGATGACGCAGAGCGTGCCGAGCGGCAGGCCCTTCTTGGTGACGAGCGGCGCGCCCGCATAGAAGCGGATGTGCGGATCGCCGGTCACCAGCGGGTTGTCGGCGAAGCGCTCGTCGCGGTTCGTGTCCTCGACCACCATCACCTTGTCGTCGAGGATGGTGTGGGCGCAGAACGCGGTCTCGCGCGGCCCACCGTCGCCGTCGAGCCCGACCTTCGACTTGAACCACTGCCGGTCGCTGTCGACCAGGGCCACGGTCGCGATCGGGGATTCGGTCAGATGGGCCGCCAGGCGCGTCAGGCGGTCGAACTTCTCGTCCGGCTCGGTGTCGAGCAGGTCGTAGGATTTGAGGAGCGCGAGACGCTCTTCTTCCTCGGGATGGAACGGCGCCGATTTCATCGCGCCCATTGTCGTGTATGGTCGTGAACGAAATGTTTCGTCCCTAAACGGGACACTGGGGAAAACGCGATGCTCAGCTGGCAGATCGGCGACGTGAAAGTCACCCGCGTGGTGGAGATGGAGATGCCCGTCCCCTACAGCCAGAAGCACTCGTTCCTGAAGCAGGCGACGCCCGAAGCGCTCGCGGCGATGCCGTGGCTCAAGCCCGACTTCGTCACCGACGACGGCGCATTGAAGCTGTCGATCCATGCCCTCGTCGTCGATGCGCCGGGCTTGAGGCTCGTCGTCGACACTTGCATCGGCAACGACAAGCCGCGCGCGCTGACCCGTCGCGTCGGCCTGCAGACCGCCTTCCTCAAGAGCCTGGAAGAGGCCGGCTATCCGCGCGAGACCATCGACGCGGTGGTGTGCACGCATCTGCATGTCGACCATGTCGGCTGGAACACGATGCTGGTGGACGGCCGATGGGTGCCGACGTTCCCCAGGGCGCGCTACCTGATCGGCAGGACCGAATACGAGCATTGGATCAAGGAAAGCGACGGCGAGCAGGGCAACGAGACGGCCGAGATCATGGCGGATTCGGTGACGCCGATCTTCGAGGCCGGCCTCGCCGAGACCGTCGAGATGGATCACCGCATCACGCCCGAGGTGCGCCTGCTGCCGACGCCGGGACACACGCCCGGCCATGTCAGCGTCGTGATCGAGTCCCAAGGCCAGACCGCGATCGTGACGGGGGACATGATGCACCACCCCTGCCAGGTGACCGAGCCCGGCTGGGTGTCGGAGTTCGACGGCGACAAGGACGCCGGCGCCGCGCGCCGCCGCACCATGATCGCCGAGTGGGCCGACAAGCCTTATCTCATCATCGGCACCCATTTCGCCGCGCCGACCGCGGGCCGCATCCGCCGCTGCGGCGACGGGCACAGGTTCGAAGTTTGAGTCTCATTCCTAAGCCGCCTCGCCGGCGGCCAGCGGCGTCAGCGCGAAGCGCAGCAACAGGCCGCGGTTGCGCTCCAGCCCGGTGAGCGTTGGATCGTAGAGCGACGGCGTCCAGGAGATGAACAGCAGCACCTGGCGCGTTCCGTCGGGCGCCACGTCGTCGAAGGGCAGCATGATCTCTTCGGCATATTGCCGCTCGCCCGACTGGCGGCGCCCCACGCGCATGCCGCGGCCGATGGCGCCGCGCGCGACCTCGCTGAAGCGCCGCATGCGCTCGCGCCGGTCGGAGGGCGCGGTCATCTCGATCCAGTCGCGGCCGGTGATGTCGACCCCGCCCGCCGCCTCGACCAGGCGCGAGCCTACAAGGCGGCAGCGCACGCTCCTGTTCGGCACGACGTCGAAGAGGCACAGAGCCGGCAGCAGGTCGCCAACCGCCTTGGGCTGGAAGTCTCCCCGGCTGGGCAATCGGCCGTCGCGCCACAGCGACAGCCAATAGCGCGCGAGCCGCTCGACCTCGGGACAGGCGGGCCGATCCTCGAAGCAGCGCAACGCCGCGGCGAAGTCGAAGCCGCTCAAATCCACGCCTCCATCGCCTCCGCCATCTCGATGTCCTTCGCGGTCACGCCGCCCGCGTCATGCGTGGTGAGCGTGACCTCGACCTTATTATAGACGTTCGACCACTCGGGGTGGTGATCCATTTTCTCGGCCAGCAGCGCCACGCGCGTCATGAAGGCGAAGGCGGCGCTGAAATCCTTGAATTCGAACTTGCGGGCGATGGCATCCGGTCCGGTCTTGCGTTGCCAGCCGGGCGGCGTGTCGAGTTTTTCCATATTCCTGCCTCCTATTTTCATTCTAACGTACGGCGCATGGACTGGTCGCGCACCAACGCCCCCTCGCTCGACGATTTCGAGCTCATGGCCGCCGAGGCCTATGCTTCGCTGCCCAAGGAGTTCCGCCAGCTCGCGGGCGACGTCACCTTCCTGGTCCAGGACTTTCCGGACGAAGACGTCATTCTCGAGATGGGGCTGGAGAGCGAGTTCGACATCCTGGGCCTGTTCCAGGGCCCCGACCTCGCCGCTCATGAATCCGGCCAGGTCCACGGCCACCAGACCATGATCTTCCTCTACCGTCGCCCCATCCTGGACTATTGGGCCGAGCATCACGAAAGCCTGGGCGACGTCGTGCGCCACGTGTTGATCCACGAGATCGGTCACCATTTCGGCCTCTCCGACGACGACATGGACGCCATAGAGGGCTAACGCAGCGGGTAGGCTCTTTCCGGCGTATAGATGCTGCCGTTCGGCGTCATGTGGCTGGAATAGAGCACGAACTCCGCCGCTTCGAACGGAGCGCTGGAATAGAGCGCGTGGTGGACCAGGAACTCCATCACCTTGTCGCGCGGCGGCGCCCGAAGCCGCGCCAAGGTGACATGCGGCGCGAACTTGCGGCTTTCCGCTTCGAGGCCGATGCGTTGCAGCGCCGTCTCGACCTTGCGGTTCAAATGCATCAGCGCCTCGTTCGGCGCCACGCCGGCCCAGAGCGCGCGCGGCTGCTTGCCGCCGAACTCGCCGACGCCTTTGAGCTGGAGCGAAAGGCGCGGTGCCGATATCGCGCGCAGCGCATCGTCGATGCCTTGCGCGTCGCGGCCGTCGACCTCGCCGATGAAACGCAGCGTGAGATGCAGCTGCTCGCGCTCCTGCCAGCGCGCGCCGGGCACGCCGCCTTCGAGCATCAGCAGAGTCTCGGCGACGTCGTCGGGGATCGCGATGGCCACGAAGAGCCGGATCATGAGCGCAGCAACCGTCCGAGCGGCAGGCGGTTGCGCAGCAGCCATCCGAAGGCGAGATAGGCGACGCCGCCCGCGACCAGCGCGAATCCGAACGACAGCTCGCGCTGCGAGGTCAGCATCGCGCCGCCCAGCGCCGCGAGCCCGGTCGCCGCGGCGGCGAGGATGCTGGGCAGGAGCGACCTGAGCAGCGTGTCGTCGAAGACCAGCAGCTTGCGCCTGAGCGCCAGCACCAGCAGCAGGCTCACATTCGCCCAGGAGCCGAGCGAGGTGCCGAGCGCCACGCCGAACGCGCCCCATCCGAGCCCCCAGACCAGCGCGAACTTGAGGCCGACATTGACCGCGACCGCGAGCAGGGTCGCCATCACCGGCGTGCGCGTGTCGTGGCGCGAGTAGAACGTCGCCTGGATCACGCGCACCGTCACGAAGGCCGGCAGGCCGATGCCATAGGCCTCCAGAGCGCTGGCCGCGAGGTCGGCGGCGTCGAGATGGAATGCGCCATGCGCGAAGACGCCGCGCATGATCGTCTGCGGCACCAGCAGGAACGCGGCGGCGAACGGCAGCGTCAGGAACAGGCCGAGCGCGAGGCTGCGGTTCTGCGCGGCCTGTGCGCCTTGCTCGTCGCCCTTGGCGATCAGGGTCGACATCTCGGGCAACAGCACGGTCGCAAGCGCGATGCCCAGCGTGCCCAGCGGCAGCTGGTCGATGCGATCGGCGTAGTTGACCGCGGTGAGCACGCCCGGGAAATAGCTCGCGATCAGCGTGTCGAAGAGCAGCGCGATCTGCACGCTGGCCGAGCCCAAGGTCGCCGCGCCAAGCGCGCCCAAGAAGTTCTTCGTCTGCGCGTCCCAGCGCGGCATGGTCAGCTTCAGCCTGAGGCCCGAGCGTGCCGCTGCTGCTACGATGAAGACGTATTGCAGCACGCCGCCCAGCAGCACGCCGCTCGCCGCCGCGTAAGCCGCGTTGGGGAAGAACCGCGCGCAGGCCAAGGTGCCGATCATCGCGAGATTGAGCAGGATCGACCAGAACGCGGCCGCCGCGAACTTGCCGTGCGCGTTCAGCATCGCGGAGAGCTGCACTGCGATCACGGTCAGGATCAGATAGGGAAAGGTGATGCGCGACAGCGTGGTCGCGATCTTCGTCTGCTCCTCGCCGAAGCCCAGCGCCATCACGCGCACGATCCAGTACATGCAGGCCATCGCCACGACGAGGAGGACGACCTGCGCCACCATCTGCCAGGAATAGACGTTGTCGGCGAAGCGCGCGGCCGCCTCCTCGCCCTCCTTCTCGCGCGCCGCGGCATAGCGCGGGATGAAGGCGACGTTGAATGCGCCTTCCGCGAAGATGCCGCGGAACGAGTTGGGCAGGCGCCAGGCGACGAAGAACGCGTCGGACAGCATGCCGCTGCCCAGCACCGCCGCCATCAGAACGTCGCGCGCGAAGCCTGCGAAACGCGAAAGCAGCGTATAGCCGCCGACGGTGGAGAGTCGCTTGAGCATGCCGTCAGACTTGCCCGAAGGCGCGCGCATGGGCAACGGCAGCGACGCCGGCGAGCGTACCCCCTTTGAGCTCCAGCGCCTGGAAATGCGGCCCGGCATAGGGCGAGCCGAGACGAGTCGGCGCGAAGCCGAAGCGCCCGTAATATTCGGGATCGCCGAGCACCACGACGGCCTCGATGCCTTGCGCGGCGCAGGCCTCGATCCCGGCGCGAATCAACGCCCCGCCGATCCCCTGTCCCTGCCGGTCGATGCGCACCGCGACCGGCGCCAGCGCCGCGATCCGGCAGCCGGGCGGCGCGGGCCCGGCACGGCTGAACATCGCATGTCCGACCACGCGGCCCTCCTCGAGCGCGGCCAGCTCGACCACGACCTCGCCGTCGCGGCGCAAAGCCGCGATCAGCGCGGTCTCGCCGGCGCCGCTGCCGTAGCGCTTCTCGAAGGCGGCATGCACGATTTCCGCGATTTCGGCCGCGTGCGCGGCGCAGTCCGTCGCGATTGTTACATTCTGTCTCATATCTTGATAGTTTCCGTGCGCGACACGATATTAGAGCGGCAAGCTGGCTCTTCCGGGCCCGCCAAGGAAGGACTCTCATGGCTGAATACGACAATCGCGTGCTGCGCGGCCAGACGGCGACGGTGGACGTCGTCGATCAGGGCCTGCGCGCCTATATGCTGCGCGTCTACAACTACATGCTGGTGGGATTGGTGCTGACGGGGCTCGCCTCCTACGGCTTCACCCTGCTCACCACCACGAGCGACCCGGCGCTGGCATCGAAGATGCTGCCCAACGGCGTGATGCTGACCGCGCTCGGCGCGACCGTCTACGGCACGCCGTGGATGTGGGCCGTCATCCTGGCGCCGGTGGCCGTCTATCTCTTCATCTACGTGCGCCTCCAGCACCTGAGCGCGGTCGCCGCGCAATCCGCGTTCTGGCTCTATGCGGCGCTGGTCGGCGTCTCGTTCTCGTCGATCTTCATCGTCTATACGGCGTCGAGCATCGCCCAGGTGTTCTTCGTCACCGCCGCGGCGTTCGGCGGCTTGAGCCTGTGGGGCTATACGACCAAGAAGGACCTGACCGGCTTCGGCTCGTTCCTGATCATGGGCGCGTGGGGCCTGTTCATAGCGCTGATCGTCAACATGTTCCTGAAGTCCGACATGATGGCGTGGGTCACCTCGATCGCCGGCGTCGGCATCTTCGCAGGGCTGACCGCCTACGACACGCAGAAGATCAAGGAGATCTACTACGTGGGCGACGACGGTACGGTCGCCGCGCGCAAATCGGTGATGGGCGCGCTGGTGCTCTATCTCGACTTCATCAACATGTTCCTGTTCCTGCTGCGCCTGATGGGTTCGCGCAGGTAACGGGTGCCCATCGACACGCCCGAACCCTTCGCGGTCGAGCTGGTCGCGCATTCCCCGCTCTGGGCCGAAATGGCCCAGAGCGAGACGCGCCGCCTGAAAAAGGCGCTGGGCGACGCGCTCGTCGCCGTCCACCACATCGGCTCGACCGCCATTCCCGGCATCATGGCCAAGCCGGTCGTCGACCTGATCCCCATCGTCGGAAGCATCGAGCGCTTGGACGCGCGCGAAGATGCGGTGCGCGCGCTGGGCTACAAATGGTTCGGC
>Ga0213876_10001935_pt1 | contig 12420 bp, 9 predicted proteins | sample BarmaccomBMRX_R9_FD_160113 | JGI IMG/M metagenome (GOLD analysis project Ga0213876, IMG submission 160113) | Root-associated microbial communities from Barbacenia macrantha in rupestrian grasslands, the National Park of Serra do Cipo, Brazil - RX_R9 | ecosystem: Host-associated > Plants > Roots...
GGGGCATCCGCCATCAGGAATTCCGTGGAAGCGCCTCAAAAGTTCGTCACCGCCACCCCGTTTTTCTGAAAACGATTACAAAAACGACCGCTTTCCGGTGAGGTGGACGAATTTCCTTTGACGGAGAGAAACAATAACCGTCAGCGAATAGCGCACGCCATCGGAAGCCAGGAGGCACCCGGACCGTGACAGGTCCCACCCTCCTCCACCCACTACAATGCGCTCCGATAAGGAGCCTGAATGCGCAGAGTCGCGACCATGCTTTTCCTCTCGATCCTCGCCTCCACCGCCTTCGCCGCAGACGACGTGAACCTCGACAAGCTGACCAAAGGCCAGACCGTGGACGGATTCCGCGTCGAAGCCGTCTACCTCAACGACTCCGACAAGCCCCTCGGCGCCCGTTTCGTGCACGACCGCACCGGCTTCACCCTCGATCTCCTCCAGATCGAGTCCGTGCCCCAGGGCTACACGTGGGTGAACTCCTACCCGGTCTCCGATCAGGGGGAGCCCCACACCCAGGAGCATCTCCTCCTCGGCAAAGGGACGAAGGGCCGGTCGTTCGCCGGCCTCGACACGATGTGGCTCTCCGGCTCCAACGCGTTCACCCAGCAGTGGCGCACCAGCTACCACTTCAACACCGCCAGCGGCCCGGACGTCTTCTTCAACCTCTTCGGCCGCCAGCTCGACGCGATGCTCCATCCGAACTACACGGATGAAGAGATCCGCCGCGAGGTGCGCAACTTCGGCGTGACGGAGAACCCCGACCACACGCTGCGCCTCGAGGAGAAGGGCTCCGTCTACAACGAGATGGTCAGCTCGACGGGCAATCCGTTCCGGCAGCTGTTCCGGGAAGTCGACCACCTCCAGTACGGCGAGCACCATCCGCTCGCGTACAACGCCGGCGGCGAGCCGAGCGGGATCCGGACGATGAAGCCGGAAGACATCCGCAACTTCCACAAGTCGAACTACTACCTGGCGAACATGGGGCTCATCGCCTCGTTCCCGAAGAGCGTCACGGTGCACTCGATCCTCACCCGCACGGACGCGATCCTCAACGAGGTCCAGCCGAACGACGAGAAGCGCGTCGCCAAGACGCAGGCCGACCTCCCCTCGCCGTCCGGCGGCGCGGCGGGCGCGATTCGCATCGCGGAGTACCCGAACCGCAACGAGCAGCAGCCGAGCCCGATGGCGATCGCCTGGCCGGCGAACCGCAACGTCGAGCCGAACGAGCTGCTGCTCCTCAATCTCTTCTTCGACAACTTCGCCAGCGACGCCACCTCGAACCTCTACAAGATCTTCGTCGACAGCAAGACGCGCTCGATGGACATCGGCGCGAAGTCGGTCTTCAGCAACGTGAGCCCCGATCAGGGGATGCCGATCTACGTCGGCCTCAACGACGTCAATCCGTCAAACTTCACGGAAGAGAAGCTGGCGGCGATCCGGAGCAAGGTCACGGGCGAGCTCGATCGCATCGCGAGCCTGCCGGACGGCTCGCCGGAGCTGAAGGACTTCAACGACCGCATCCACTCCCGCCTCATCGAGCTGCAGCGCGATCTCGCCAAGTTCGTGAACACGCCGCCCGGCTTCGGCTTCCGCAACGGGCGTTCGTCGTGGATGGACCAGCTTCTCGCGCTGGAGAAGACGAGCGACTTCCGCAAGTCGGTCACGCTCAAGCCGCAGGTCGCCTTCGCCGAGAAACAGCTCGCCTCCGGCAAGAACGTCTGGAAGGGCTACCTCGCGAAGTGGAAGATCACCGGCGTCACGCCGTTCGTGGCGGCGGCGCGCCCGAGCCCCGCGGTGAACCAGCGCGAAGAGCAGGAGCGCATCGCGCGCGGCAACGCGGAAGCGGCGCGACTCGCGCAGAGCTACGGAATCACCGATCCGCAGGAAGCCGTCAAACGCTATCGCACGGAATACGACGCCGAGTCGGCGCGCATCGAGGAAGAGGCGAAGAAGATCGCCCGCCCCGAGTTCGTGAAGTCGCCGCCGATGACGCTCGACGATCAGCTCACGTACGCGACGAAGAGCGTCAACGGCATCCCGCTCGTCGCCTCCACGTTCGACAACATGACCAGCGCGCAGCTCGGCATCGCCTTGCGCCTCGACAGCGTGCCGGCCAATCAGCTGCGCTACGTCTCGCTTCTCCCCATCCTTCTCACCCGCGTCGGCGTCATCGACAACGGCAAGCCGGTCTCGTTCGAGCAGATGACCGACCGGCTGCGCAAGGAGATCCTCAGCCTCGATCCATCGTTCTCGACGAATCCCCGCACGAACCGCGTGGAGCTCGTCCTGCGCGGCTCCGGCATCGGCACTGCGGAAGCGCAACGCGCCATCGATTGGATGATGCTCGTACTGCAGCATCCCGACTGGCGACCGGAGAACCTGCCGCGCATCCGCGACGCCGTCGATCAGTCGCTCAGCGGATTGCGCAACACGATGCAGAGCGCGGAAGAGAACTGGGTGAACAACCCGGGCGCCGCGTATCGGATGCAGACGAATCCGGCGTTCCTCGCCGCCGACTCCTTCCTCACCCGCAGTCACAACGCGCTGCGTCTGCGTTGGCTCCTGAAAGAAGCGCCGGCCGCGGATCGCGACACGCTCAACGCGTGGTTCAACGACATGGCGTCGAAGGGGCAGAACGCCTCGCGCGCGGACCTCAAGAAGCTCGTCGCCACCGCGCCTGCGGACACGCTCTCGCCCGCGGCGAAGGCGATCGTCGCCGACGCGCTCAAGGATCTCGACCTGACGCTCATCGAGATCCCCGACTCCAGCCTCACCGCCGACTGGACGGAGCTCTGCAACGAGATGCGCGACGACCTCATGACGCCGCCCGCCGACGCGCTCGCGGCGCTCGACGCCGTGCGCAAGACGGTGCTCCACGCCGGCAACGCGCGCATGTTCCTCGTCGGCTCGACGGCGAACCAGAAGGCGCTGGAGCCGAAGGTCAACGCGCTCGCCGCGTCGCTGTCGAGCGAGCCGGTCGCGCGCCAGAGCCACGGCACGGCGCGGCTCATCGATGACCGTCTTCGCGCCCGCGATGCTTCGGCCACGAAGCCGGTCCACGTCGGCCTCCTTGCGCCGAACATGAAAGGCGGCGTGATCTCGACGTCCGTCCCGAGCGTCGCGTACGCCGACTTCGGCGACAAGGAGAAGCAGCTCGACTACCTCGCGTCGCGCCTCCACGCCGGCTACGGCGCGCACGGCATCTTCCTCAAGACGATCGGCGCCGGCCTCGCCTACAGCAACGGCCTGCGCGCCTCGGTCAGCACCGGCCGCATGGGCTACTACGCCGAGCGCACGCCGGAGCTGCCCCAGACCGTGCGCTTCGTCGTCAACGAGCTCAAGACCGCCCCGCGCGACACCTCCCTCGGCGACTACGCCGTGGCCCAGATCTTCAACGAATTCCGCTCCGCCGCGACTTACGAGAACCGCGCGGAAGGCATGGCCGCCGATCTCGCCGACGGCCAGACGCCCGACCAGGTGCGCAAGTTCCGCGAGTCGATCCTCGAGCTGCGCAAGGATCCGGAGCTCGGCGCGAAGCTGTTCGACCGCAAGGACGCCGTCTACGCGCGCTTCATCCCCGGCTACGACCCGAACGTGAAGGCGTCGAGCATCGCCGACGGCGTGTTCATGGTCATCGGCCCCGATCGCCAGCTCGATCTGTACTCCGAGTACCTGAAGGCCGGCGATCCCGACGCGAAGCTGTACAAGCTCTACCCCCGCGACTTCTGGCAATAGCCATCTCCTGTGCCGCCGGCCCCTCTCGGTCGGCGGCACTGCACCGGACGCGCTATCCTGCGTCGCAGTGATCGCGAACGGCACGCGCCTCGGTCCCTACGAAGTGCTCGCGCCAATCGGCGCGGGCGGGATGGGCGAGGTCTATCGAGCCCGCGACGCCCGCCTCGATCGCGTCGTCGCGATCAAAGTCCTCCCCGCTCGTTTCTCCCACGATCCGCGTCTGCGCGAACGCTTCGAGCGGGAGGCGCGCGCGATCTCGTCCATCAGCCATCCGCACATCTGCGCGCTCTACGACGTCGGCTCGCAGGACGGTGTCGAGTACCTCGTCATGGAGCTCCTCGAGGGCGAGTCGCTCGCCGACCGTCTCGGCCGCGGCGCGTTGCCGCTCGAACAGGCGCTTCGCTATGGCGTCGAGATCGCCGAGGCGCTGGATCGGGCGCATCGGTCGGGGATCGTGCATCGGGATCTCAAGCCGGGCAACGTCATCCTGACGAAGAGCGGCGCGAAGCTGCTCGACTTCGGACTCGCGAAGTTCTCGCAGCCGGCGTTCGCGAGCGATCCGAACGCGGCGACGGCGGCCATGTCGTCGCTGAAGCCGCTGACCGAGGAGGGGACGATCGTCGGGACGTTTCACTACATGGCGCCGGAGCAGATCGAAGGCCGCGAAGCCGACGCCCGCACCGACATCTTCGCCCTCGGCGTCGTGCTGTACGAGATGGTCACCGGCAGGCGAGCGTTCGATGGAAAGACGAAGGCGAGCTTGATCGCATCGATCCTCGATCGCGATCCCTCACCGATCTCCGCGACGCAGCCGTTGACACCGCCCGCGCTGGAGCGCGTCATCAAGATGTGCCTCGTCAAAGATGCGGACGAGCGTTGGCAAAGCGCGCATGACGTGGCGGCCGAGCTGCGTTGGATCGGCGCGTCGAGCAGCGAAACGATCGGCCCGGCCGCACGCAAACGCGCCCGACTCGGATGGCTGCGCAACGTCGGACTCACCGCCGCGGGCATCGCGCTCGGTGCGTTCGCCGTTTGGCAGCTCGCGCCCCGGCCGCCCGCGCCTCGAGGCATCTCGCGGTTCTCGATCCGAGCTTCGCCGCCGCTGATGTTGGAGAACTCGGCGCTCGCGATCTCCAACGACGGTCGCAGCATCGTGTACCGCGGTCTGACGAACGGCGCGCAGGAGGAGTCGAAGCTCTATCTGCGGACGCTCGACAATCCGACGCCGGTGCCGATCGCGGGGACGGAAGGCGCGTACAGCGTGACGTTCTCGCCGGACGGGCGGTGGGTCGGCTTCGTGCGCAACCGCGCGCTTTGGAAGATCCCGCGCGAAGGCGGCGCGGCCACCCGCCTCTCCGACAGCCCCGGCGGCGGTCTCGGCATCAGCTGGTTCGGCGACACGCTCTACGCGACGCGCGGCTTCGCCGGCGGCGTCTGGGCAATTCCGGCGAATGGCGGCGGCGAAGGCAAGCAGCTGGTGAAGACCGATCCGGCGAAGCAGCTGCGCGCCGTCGCGTGGCCGGAGGTGCTGCCCGACGGCAAGACCTATCTCGCGACGGTGTGGAACGTCGGCGGCTGGGACGACTCATCGATCGTCGCCTTTCCGACCGCGGGCGGCGGGCCGAAAAAAGTCGTGCTGCCGAACGCGTACTTTGCACGCTATGCGCCGACCGGCCATCTGCTGTTCATCCGCAGCGGCAATCTGATGGCCGTGCCGTTCGATCCGGACAAACTGGAAGCCGGCACGAACGCGGTCGTCGTGATGCCGAACATCTCGCACGGCGGCGCAGATGGCGAGGCACAGTTCGCGCTTTCGAAGACTGGGAGCCTCGTCTATGCGAACGGCGGCGACAGCGCGCCGCTCTCGAGCCTGTTCTGGATCGACGCGTCCGGACGGCAGACGCCCATCGTGCCGACGAAGCGTCACTACGGCGGCATCGACGTCGCGCCTGACGGGCGGTCGGCGGTGGTGGCGATCGAGACGTCGACGTACGACGTGTGGAATCTCGACTTCGAACGCGACTCGATGACGCGCCTCTCGTATGGCGGCGACGACGCGGGCGGCGTCATCACGCCCGACGGCTCGCGAGTGATCTTCACGTCGAGCCGGACCGGCGCCTACAACTTCTATACGCGCGCGATCGACGGGACCGGCGCGGAGGAGCGGCTGACGACGTCGACGCACGATCAGGAGCACGCCTGCGTGTCGCCGGACGGCAAGACGATGGTGTTCGGCCAGTTCGGTCGGCGCAGCGATCTCTGGACGATGCCGCTCTACACGCGCCAGCCGCGGGAGCTGATCGCGACGGAGTTCGACGAGACCGAGCCGGCGATCTCACCCGACGGCCGCTGGCTCGCGTACACGTCGAACGAGTCCGGCGACTACCAGGTTTACATCACGTCTTTCCCGACGCCCGCCGGCAAATGGCAGGTATCGACCGACGGCGGCAACTCCGCGCGCTGGATGCCCGACGGCCGTTCGATCGTCTATCACAACGGCCCCAAACTGCTCATCGCCCCCCTCGAGACGACGCCCCGCCCCCGCGCCGGCAAACCGCGCCTCATCGTCGAGGGGAAGTACGACGAGGACTACGACGTGGCGCCCGACAACCGCATCGCGATCGCCCTCAGCGAAGGCCGGAAGACGACGGAGGAGTTCCAGCTGGTCGTGAATTGGTTCGAGGAGCTGCGGCGGCGGGTGCCCTGAGGGCTCGCTAGGCCCGCCAGCAACACCCTAGCCGACGTAGGGCCGGCTCTCCAGCCGGCCCCATGAAGTACGGTCGCGGCGGGCACTCCGTGCATGTCCCCAAGCCTACTCCGCCGCCACCGCCCGGCCGTCGGCTTTCGCGTCCTTCGCTCCGTCCAGGCGCAGCGTTCCGTAGGGTGACAGCACCGCCGACGTGCACTGCGACGCATTGAACGGCATCGCGGCGAACCATTGGCTGTACGAGCCGATGCAGAACGAATAGACGCCGGGGTCCATCATCGGAATCGACACCTCGATGTGGTCCTTGTCTTTCGGCGTCGTGCGGACGTCGCGGGCGCCGTAGAAATGCAGGATGGGGAGCGCGGCGCCTTCGTGCAGCAGGAAGCCCTGCGGCGTCTGCGCGTCTTCGTTGAAATTCGGCGTGATCACCTGCACCGTGCCGTTGTTCTGGCCGACGTTGATCGTCAGCGACTCGTCGCGCAGCTCGATGCGGAAGATGCGTTGGGCGAAGCCGGGCGGCGACACGCTCACGTCGACGAGGCGCGTCGCGGCCGGAAGGTCGATGGTGAAGTTGCCTCCTGCGTCGGTCATGAAAGTCGTGTGCAGCACCTCGAACACACCCACCGGATATCCGATGACCCTCGCGCCGGCCACGGGGCCCGCGGGCGACATCACCCGACCGTGGAATGTGCGCTGCGGCTTCAGCACGATCGTGACGAACTGCACGTCCGTTTCGTCGGCCAGCACGACGGTTTTCATGTCGCTCTGCGTGGTGTCGAATCCGCGCGCCTGCACGCTGTAGCTGCCGGGCGCCATGCCGTGGAGGCTGAACTTCCCCGTCTCGTCGACGCTCGTCTGGATCAGCCCTTCGGTGACGTTCGGCGAGTTGATGTCGAGGATCGCCCGCTTCACCGGTACGCCCTTTTCGTCGACGACCGTCCCTTCGATGCCTCCCGCGCCGAGCTCGACGTCGAGCCGGACGGAAGCCTCGTCCTCGCGCTGCGGACGTCGGGTCACCGTCCGCGTGATCGGCGGCTTCGAGCTTTCGACCGTGAGATACCAATCCTCGTCGACGGAGAAGGGAGCGACCGCGCTGTAATTCCCCTCCTCGTCCGTCTTCACGTCGACCGTGATGTCGTTCTTCCGCCCGCCGACCCAGACCGTCGACTGCAAAGGCTTGCCGCCGAGCGTGACGGTGCCATGCACGCGGGTCAACGGCACGTCGACGCTCAGATCGAAGTCGCCGGCAGCCACGTCGATCTCCTTGCGCAGGTAGCGCCGGCCGTCATGCGATTCGATCTCTACCACGTACTCGCCCGGGAGAAGGAACGCCCACTCGATCCGCCCGTTCTCACCGGCGTTCTCGTGCGTCAGGACCGAGTAATTCGAGCCGCCGCTCGTGCTGCGCTTCACCGCCGCGCGCCACCGTCCCATGGTCGGATCGAGCGGCGGAGTGACCGCGATGCGCAGCTTGCCCGGCGGGGCGAGGAGGAATGGGTCGTTCAGCTCCGTCTCCATGTTCTGGCGGACGAGAATCCGGCGCTGATCCGAGAAGAGCTTCCGGTTGCCGGCGCGGATGAAATACTCGCCGGGCGCCACGCCGGCGAGCTGGAAGAAGCCCTTGTCGTTGGGCCGCACCACCAGCTCGGCCGATGGATCTTCCTGGGTACGACCGTAGTCGACGGGCGAGAGCGCGACTTCGACCGGCTCGTCTTTCTTCAACGTCACGCCGCGGCCGGGCAAGGCCCAGCCGACGACGGAAGCGCCGCGCGCCAGTTGCAGCACGCCGATGTTCCGCGTGATGCCCGGCTTCACTTCCGTCGCCCAACGGTATTGGGTCAGGAACCCGACGGCGCGGAATCGGTAGTCGAACGTGCCCGCCGGAACGTCGCAGCCGAACTTCCTCTTCGTCACCCGGCACTCCGAGGCGCCGGACGTGCGATCGCCGGGCTTCTGCCAGCGGACGGAAAACGTCGCAGGGAGCGGCTCGCCGGACTTCAACTCCCCTTCCACCCGCGCCTTCACCCACAGCTCCATGCCGACGCTCGTGCCGTTCGGCGGCAGCGAGATCATCTGCTCCTCGCTGAGGAATGGAGTGGCGGCCGCGGTGGCCTTCCAGACACCCGGCGGCAGGTCGAGCGTTGCCTTGCCCGGGACGGTCACAGTCATGACGTCCGGCTGCCTCGCGGAAGCCACTTCCGGATTGACGGACGTCAACGTGATGGTGACCGGCACCGGTTCGCGAAGCGCGGCAGACGTCTTCGCCAGACGGACGTAGACGGAAAGTGGCGCCGCCTCGGCAGGCGCGGCAAGGAGCAGAAGGAGCCCGGCGAGCGCTTTCATCATGGCTGGCCCGCGTAAACGCAGGTTCCGGAGGCGTCGCAGGTCGTGATGCCCGGCCCGGCCCCGGGAGGGCGGCGATCGAAGCAGGTGCACGAGGCGCTGTACTTCACGGCGTAGCCGCACATCACCTTGCCCCCCGAGGTCTGGGTGCAGGCCGCGCATCCCGCCGAGAGCCCGCAGCTCGTGGATTCCCTCACGCTGCCATCTCGCATCCACTGGTAAGTCGTCGCCCACCAGTCACCGGCATGAAAGCAGGTGTCCATCGACGCCCCACCCCAGCAGTTCGGCGAGCCGTCATTGTTCAGCGGCCCGCCCGCAGGAGTGGCGAAAAGAGAAAAAGAAACCATGACCAGGAGCCCGAGGAGGATCGTTCTTATCGCAGTTCTCATCGTCGTTCCTTTCATTGACGGCGCGGAGAATAGGGCGTTCGTAAATGGCCGTCAATAAGGAACTTATCAGATACGTAAACTAGTTGACTGTCTCCGCGCATCGAGCCGGAATGACGTCTATTTTGCGCTTCGCGAGCGATGGCGAACGTGTCGCCGATCACCGACGCGTAAATGCGTCTGCACCCGCACGCAATGCGTCGAGCGGCAACAATGCGCATTTGCGCCGCGACGGCTTCAGCTCTGTGCGCAAGGCATCGACGAGCTGCTGTTCATCGGGCAATGCATCGAGCGTGCGGCCGACGATGAGCTCTGTGAGCAATGACGCGGCGGCCTTGGCGATCGAACAGAGATCACCCTGAAAACGAGCGGCGCGTACGCGACCGTCGTCTGCGAGCGCGACTTCGATGCGCACCCGATCGCCGCACAATGGATTCGCCAGCTCGTGGCGGATGTCCGGCTTCTCCAGCGCCCCGAAATTGCGCGGATGGCGGTAATGCTCCTGAACGATTTCGCTATAGGGATTCATCGTGCGCTCATCGGGCCGCCGTTGCGCCCGCGCATCACGGCGACGACTTCGGAGACGATCGACAGTGCGATCTCGGCGACGGTCTCGCCGCCGATGTCGAGGCCGATCGGTGTGCGAATGCGTTGCAGCTGCGCCTCATCCACATTCTCTTCGCGCAGCATCTGCCGGATCGCGGCGCCGCGCCGGCGGCTGCCGAGGAGACCGATGTACGGAGCGTCGGTCGCGAGGGCTAGCTTCAAAACGGGCAGATCGATCTTGACGTCGTGCGCGACGAGGACGACCGACGTCGACGCGTTCATCCCGATCTGCGAGGCGATTTCCGTCGCGATGCCGACGCGGATCTCACCCGCTCGAGGGAAGCGTTCGCGGCTCGCGAAACGCTCGCGCGGATCGATCACGATCGTGCGGAAGCCCAGCTCGTTCGCGAACGTCACGAGCGGCATCGCCAACGCGCCGGCGCCGAAGATCAGAAGCCGCGCGGGCGGCTGCAGAATCTCGACGTATGCGCTGCGTTCGTCAACAGCGATCGTGCGCGACTGGCGCGGCAATTCGACGCCCTGCAGTGCGGAGGGCAGCGAACCGTCGACGAGAAGGCGCTCGCCGCTGTCGAGCATCGTGACGAGTGCGACGCTGCGTCCTTCGTTCCACGCGCGTTCCGCCGTCGCGTACTGTTCGAGCAGCGCGGCGCTCAGCGGCTCGACGAGCACTTCGACGGAGCCGCCGCACGTGAGGCCGAGCTCCCATGCGTCTTCGTCGCCGAGGTCGAGTTGGAAGAGCTGCGGGTCGTTGGATGCGAGGACGCCCGCCGCTTCTTCGATGACCCGCGCGTCGACGCAGCCACCGATCGTGACCGAGCCGAAGATCGCGCCGTCGTCGCCGACGAACATCTTCGATCCTTCCTTGCGCGGCGTCGTGCCGATGGTGCGCACGAGGGTGGCCATCGCGGCGCGCCGGCCGGAGCTGCGAAGCCGGCCGAGGAGGTCGAAAGTCTCGTGCGACATCGGCTCAGCGGCGTTGCACGAACGGCGCCGCTCGCCTACTCGAGATCGCCCGGCGAATCGATGTCGATCACCACGCCGCGATCCGCTACGGCGACCTTCGCCATCTCGCGATTTCCGAAGAGCGCGCGGAAGCCAACGTCGCCACGGAGCTCCATCATCTCCGCGAACAACGACCGATCGACGACGACCGGATTGCCGCGCTTTCCCCCGTAAGTCGGAACGACGATCGGCGTGCGCAATTGCCGATAGGCGTCGATCAAAGCATCGAACGTTTGCGCGTTCACATATGGCTGATCCGCAAGCACGATCATCGTCGCCTCCGTTCCCTCGGACAAAGCGCGCAGACCGGCCTGGATCGAGGTGCTCATCCCCTGCGCAAAATCGGCGTTGAAGACGACGCGCTCGCGTTCGAAGCGAATGCCTTCACGAATCTCCTCGGCATGCGCACCAAGCACGACGACCACGTCTTCGATCTTCGACTGCCGAAGGTTGTCGAGCACGTGTTGGAGCAACGGCTTGCCGGCGAGCGGCATCAGCTGCTTGCAGCGGCCGAAGCGCGTCGCTTGCCCGGCGGCGAGCACGATCGCCGCGATCATGGGCAGCAGCCTCCCGTCTTCCGCAGCTTCTTCAAGCGCGCATCGTCCTTGCGCAGCTGCGGGACGTCGACGAAGCACGCGCCGAGGCAGTCGAGGAGCCGGCGATGAAACTCCGTGGTCGCGGGCGCCAGCGAGTAGTGCATCCACAGCCCGTCTTTGCGCCCGATGACGAGCGCCGCGCGGCGGAGATAGCCGAGGTGACGGGAGACGGTCGGCTGTGGGAGGGCGAGGATCGTGACGAGATCGCCGACGCACATCTCCCCTTCGCGCAGCAGATGCAGAATGCGCAGCCGCGTCGGATCGGCGAACGCCGAGAACTTGTCGCTGACGGTCTGGCTCGCGCGCGGCATCGTCAGCGCGGAGCGCACTCCGGCGTGCAGCAGCTCGAAGCCCGCGGCGCCTCGGGCAAATCGTCGCGCAACACGACGAACGCCTCCCACTCGTTGCCGTCCGGATCGTGCACCCACGTTTTGTCCTGCGTCGCGTAGCAGCAATCCGTCTGCATTTCGTCGCGCGTGATGAGGCCCGCGTCGATCCAGCGCGCGCGCATCGCCAGGACGTCCTCGGTCGAGCCGACCTGGAGCCCGAAGTGGGAGAGCGCGCCGGCTTCGGCGAGGTTCGGGAGCTCGTTGAGGGCGAGGTTGAGCGGCGGATTCTGCACGTCGAATTTCGCGTATCCGCTGCGGACTTTCGACGGCTCGATGCCGAGCATGCGGCGGTAAAAATCGAGGCTGCGGGCCATGTCGCGAACGTTGATGGAGAGATGGGCTTTGAGCACTTGCACGTCGTCCATGCGTGTCAAGATAGGCCGCGAAAGTATATTCGTCAATGCGAATATACTTCGAGTCCCGCCGCCGCCCGCCCATCCCGCGGCTCGATGGCCAGCGTTCGCCGGAACGCCGCCGCCGCGCCTTCGCGATCGCCGCGACGTGCCCGGATCTCGGCAAGCTGGAGCCACGCCGCGGCGAGGTTCGGCCGCAACGCGACGGCGCGTTCCAGCTCGGCGATGGCTTCGTCTTCGCGGCTGTTGCGCAGGAGCGCCAGCGCGAGATTCACGTGCAATCCGGAACGCTCCGGCGCCAGCTCGACCGCGCGCCGCAACTCGGCGAGCCCTTCCGCC
>Ga0213876_10001936_pt1 | contig 12412 bp, 12 predicted proteins | sample BarmaccomBMRX_R9_FD_160113 | JGI IMG/M metagenome (GOLD analysis project Ga0213876, IMG submission 160113) | Root-associated microbial communities from Barbacenia macrantha in rupestrian grasslands, the National Park of Serra do Cipo, Brazil - RX_R9 | ecosystem: Host-associated > Plants > Roots...
CCCGGCGAACGCAGCGCCGGCGTCAACAGGATCAGCAGGGTGATGACTACGAGGCGACCGAGTGAACGTCCACGTGCTCTCATGGCTAGCTCCTTTTTCGGTGTGGTGACGCGGGGTGGCGGCCGAGGCGGCGGGCGGGTGCCGTTTCTCCGACTGGCGACGACAGTGAAGAGATGAGACACACACGCGCTGCCCCTTCCGTAGCAGGCCGGTGCGAAAAAGTTGGCGGGAGTGGTAGTGCCTCTCGTCAACGTGAGGTGTTGGTCTGGCGGGCGGGGGAATGCTCGCCGGAACGAACACGGGTGACAGGGGAGCATATACGCCCCTTGCCGGATGGTGTCAAGACCAATTTACCGGCCCGATAAGGATACCGAACCGGGCGCCTTTTGAGAGTCGAGCATGACCCGCAGCTCCCGCGTCAGCAGTTCTGGCAGCGGGCGCAGAAGTAGGTCGAGCGGCCGGCGTGTGTGACGCGGCGGATGAGGTCTTTGCACTTGGGGCAGGGTTCGCCCTCGCGGTCGTAGACGCGCCAGCGACCCTGGTAGCCGCCGCCGCCGAAGTAGCTGCCGTCGATGTTCTCGGGGTCGACGTTCATCGTGGAGCCGTGCGCGAGCGCTTCGCCGAGGACGTGAAGGATTGCTTTATGAAGTTGTGTGACCTGACGGCGCGGCAGGCGCGCGGCCGTCGCGAAAGGGTTGACGCGCGCGAGGTGGAGCACCTCGGCGGCGTAGATGTTGCCGAGCCCGGTGACCTTCGTCTGGTCTAAGAGCACTTCCTTCAGCGCGCGGCCCGTGCGCGCGAAGACGTTTGCAAGATAGGCGGGCGTGAACTCCTCAGAGAAAGGCTCAGGCGCGAGGCCGCGCAATTCGCGCGCGTCGGCCAGGGCGTCGGCGGGCACGACTTTCATCAGACCGAAATGGCGCTGGTCTGTGAAGGCGAGGCGGCGGCCGTCGTCCAGTTGAAAGAGCGCGTGGGTGTGCTTCGGCAGGGGCCGGCGCGCGGGCAGGAGCAGGAAGCGGCCCGTCATGCGCAGGTGCGTGATGAGGACTCGGCCGTTGTCCAGCTTCGCGAGGATGTGCTTGCCGCGCCGCTCGACCTTCTCGAACTTCGCCCCGCGCAGTTCCCGCGCGAACGCGCGCGGCGTGTTCTCGGGCGCGAGGCCGGGCCGTATGAGTTTCGCCGACTCGATGCGGAGGCCCGCGACGAGTCTATCCAGCGAGCGCGCGACGAGTTCGACTTCCGGTAGCTCGGGCATGGGTTCAGTGGTGAAAGCTCTCGGCGAGGCGGCAGCCCTCTTCGAGCAGGGCGTTCATCTTCTCGACCGACGTTGCTTCCGAATAGACGCGCAGGACGGGCTCGGTGCCGGACTGCCGGAAGAGGAGCCAGGACTCGTCGCCGAAGACGAGCTTGGTGCCGTCCAGCGTCTCGACCGATTCGACGGCGTGGGCGCCGGCCGCGGCCGGGGGCTTCGTGCCCAGAGATTTGACGAGGGCGAGGCCGCGCGCGACCTCCATGTCCAGGTCGCGGCGGCCGAAGTAGAACTCGCCGAACTCCCCGTGCATCTCGCGCACCATCTCGGTCGGGCTCTTGCCGGAGGCGGCGATGGCTTCGAGGAAGAGGAGCGAGTTGAGGATGCCGTCGCGCTCCGGGAGGTGGCCGCGCACGCCGATGCCGCCCGACTCCTCCGCGCCGATGAGGATGTCTTCGCGCAGCATCAGGTCGGCGACGTACTTGAAGCCGATGGGCGTCTCGTGGAGCGGGAGGTCGTGCGCGGCGGCGATGCGTTTGAGCAGGACGGACTGCGAGAAGGTGCGGACGATGCCGCCCGTCTGCCCGCGGTTGCGCGCGAGGTGCAGGAGGATGAGCGGCACGACCTCGTGCATCGTCATCGTCTCGCCACCGTCGCCCACGGCGCCCACGCGATCCGCGTCGCCGTCAGTTGCTAAACCTACCAGCGCGCGGCGCTCCTTCACGCGCTCCTTCAGAGGCCCGAGGTTGCGGTCGATGGGCTCGGGCGCGACGCCGCCGAAGAGCGGGTCGCGCCCGGCGCGGATGGTCTCGACGCCCAGGCGGCCCCCGCGCAGAAAGCTCTCGACCCAGAGGCCGCCCGAGCCGTGCATCGAGTCGACCACGACGCGGCCCCGCAACGCGCGGACGCGCTCGAGGTCGACGTAGGACGCGACCTGCTTTTTGTAGCTCTCCACCTGCGCGTCCAGCTCCGACGAAGCCGCCGCGTCGATGCGCGCCGTCTGCACGGGCTTCGCGTCGACGAGGGCCTCGACGGCGACCGTCGTCTCCGGCGTCGCGCTCCCGCCCCAGGGCGCTTTGATCTTGAATCCGTTGAAGGTCGCGGAGTTGTGCGAGGCCGTGATGACCACGCCGCCCGCCGCGCCGCGCTCGCGCACGGCCCAGGAGACGAGCGGCGTCGGCACGGCCTCCGCGAAGAGCGAGACTGCGAGCTCGTTGCCGGCCAGGACTTCCGCCGCGCGCGCCGCGAACTGCTCGGAAAGGAAGCGCCGGTCGTAGCCGACGACGACCTGCTTCTGTCCCGGGGAGTCCGGACTCGCAGAGTCGGGATTCGGCTGCTGCCTGACGAAGTCTGCGTAGGCCTGCGCGACGCGCTCGACGTTCTCGAAGGTGAAGCCTTCGGCGATGACTGCGCGCCAGCCGTCCGTGCCGAAGCGGATGGTGGTGTGATGCTCTCGACTTCGGATTAGAGGGGTCACAGCGCGCCCCCGGTCTGCGTGTAGTCGGTGAGGCTGGTCTTGTCGCCGAGCACCGCGCCCGCGCCGACCTGCGCCGCGCGGCCGATGTGGCAGCCGCGCCCGACCACCGCGTTCGAGAGGTGCGCGCCCGCGCCGACGCGCGTGTGCGGCCAGACGACCGAGTTCTCGACTCGCGCCTTCTCCTCGACGTGCACGCCCTCGCCGAGCACGGAGTTGATGATCTGCGCGCCGGGCTTGATGGTGCAGTCGTCCGCGATGAGCGAGAGTTCGTCCAGCTCCGCGTGCGTGGCGAGGTCGCACTCGCCGCGGCGGCTCTTGAATTTGATGCCGCGGACGCGACCCGCGAGGAGGTCGTGGTGGACTTGCAGGTAGCGCGCGGGCGCGCCGATATCGAGCCAGTAGGCGTCTTCGGGCACGTGCGCGTAGAAGCTCACGCCGCGTTTCAGGAGGTCTGGGAAGAGGTTGTACTCGAACGAGTAGCTCTCGCCCGCGGGGATGAGGTCGAGCACCGAGGGGTCGAGGATGTACGTGCCGGCGTTGATGGTGTTGACGTTGACCTCGTCGGCGCGCGGCTTCTCGGAGAAGCTGAGGACGCGGCCGTCCCGTTCGGTCTCGACGACGCCGTAGACCGAAGGGTTCTCGACGGGCGCGAGGACGACCGTGGCGGCGGCCTTGCGCCCGTTGTGCTCGCGGACGGCGGCGCGCAGGTCGAGGTCTGTGACGATGTCGCCGTTGAGGACGACGGTCGGCTCGCGGATGAGGTCTGCGGCGAACTTGTAGGCGCCGGCCGTGCCCAGCGGCTGCGGCTCGACGGTGTAGTTGAGCTTGACGCCGAAGTCGGAGCCGTCGCCGAGCTTCTCCTCGATCTTGTGCGGCTGGTAGGAGAGCGAGAGCGTGATGTCCGTGACGCCGGCACGCTTCAGGGTGTCGATCTGGTAGAGCAGGAAGGGGCGGTTGCAGACGGGCACGATTGGCTTCGGCGTGTAGACCGTCAGCGGCCTGAGCCTCGTCCCCTTGCCGCCTGCGAGTATGAGAGCTTGCATAGTCGGTGTCTGTGGCGCGGCTGAGTCTAGCACCGGGCTTGGGGCTTTTCAAAGGGGTACATATTGTCGGCAATTCACCACAGAGACACAGAGACACAGCTAAAAGCATTAAGCTGCGTTCTGAGCTGTGTCTCTGTGTCTCTGTGGTGAAAAAAATTGACTTAATAAACCTGAACCGTGTCTACGGAAGCGTTGCTTGACACCCCTTTGGGCCAACGTATAATCGCTCTTTGGGTTAATCATTTATATTTCTTGAGTTCGAAATGGATGCGCGCGGGGACGCGCGCGGAAGGGGAGTGTAGAGGTCATGGCCGAGAGACGTGAGGCCGTCATCATCAGCGCCGCGCGGACGCCGACGGGGAAGTTCCTGGGCGCGCTCAAAGGGTTCACCGCGACGCAGCTCGGCGCGCTGGTCGTGCGCGAGTCGGTCAGGCGCGCGGGCGTCGCGCCGGAGGACGTGGACGAGGTCATCATGGGCTGCGTCGTGCAGGCGGGCCTGGGTCAGAACCCGGCGCGGCAGGCGGCGCTGCACGGGGGCATCCCGTTCGGCGTCTCGGCCGTGACGGTCAACAAGGTCTGCGGGTCGGGGCTCAAGTCCGTGATGATGGCCGCGCAGGGGGTTCAGTTGGGCGACTCCGAGATCGTCGTCGCGGGCGGGATGGAGTCGATGTCGAACACGCCCTACCTCCTGAAGCAGGCGCGCGAGGGGCTGCGGATGGGCGACGCCAAGGTCGTCGATTCGATGATCCACGACGGCCTCTGGTGCGCGTTCGAGAACTACCACATGGGCAACACCGGCGAGGTCGTCGCCGAGCGCTACAACGTCACGCGCGAGGAGCAGGACGAGTACGCCCTGAACTCGCACCGCAAGGCCGCGGCGGCGATCAGGGAGGGCAGGTTCAAGGACGAAATCTTGCCCGTGGAAATCCCGCAGAAGAAGGGCGCGGCCCTCGTCTTCGACACGGACGAGCCCGTGCGCGAAGACACCTCGCTCGAAGCGCTCGCGAAGCTGAAACCCGCCTTCAGGGAGGGCGGCACCGTCACGGCCGGCAACGCGCCCGGCGTCAACGACGGCGCGTCGGCCCTGGTCGTCACTTCCGAAGAGCGTGCGAAGCAGTTGGGCGTCGAGCCCCTGGCGCGCATCGCGGCGCAGGCCACTTCGGGCATCCAGCCCGAGCTGGTCATGATGGCGCCGGTCGAGGCCGTCCGGAAGGTCTTGCGCAAGGCCGGCTGGTCTCTGAATGAGGTCGACCTGATCGAGCTGAACGAAGCCTTCTCGGTGCAGGCCATCGCCATCATGCGCGAGCTGGAACTCGACCCCGCGAAAGTCAACGTCAACGGCGGCGCGGTCGCGCTCGGCCACGCCATCGGGCAGTCCGGCTCGCGCCTCCTGACGACGATGCTCTACGAGATGCGGCGGCGCGACGCGAGACGCGGGGTCGCCGCGCTCTGCCTCGGCGGCGGCAACGCCGTCGCGCTGGCCGTCGAACGATGAAGAGAAGGGTGCTGGGTGCTGGGTTTTGGGTAAGAGATTGTCTTTAACCCAGCACCCAGCACCCAGCACCACAGAGGTATTTATGACGCCCCAGGATCACAACAAGATCATCGGCATCATGCACCTCATCTGGGGAGGCTTCAACACCCTGATGATGCTGATCATGATCCCCTTTTTCCTCATCTTCATGCTCCCGCTCATGCGGAGCGACCCGAAGGTGCCGCCGGAGTTTTTCGCCTTCTTCACCGCCATCATGGTGGCGGTCTTCGCCTTCACACTGATCCTGAGCGTGCCCCCGCTCCTCGCCGGCTACGCGATGCTCAAGCGCAAGCGCTGGGCGAAGGTGATGAGCGTCATCGCCGCGTGCCTCGAGGCGATCAGCATGCCCTTCGGGACGGCGCTGGCCGTCTACTCGCTCTGGTTCCACTTCGGGCCGGGGCAGGACTTTCATCGCGGCGGCTTCGACGCGCCGCCCGCGCCCGACTGGCACGGCCTGCGCGACGGGAGCGCCTACGACTGGGAGACGCAGCGCGCCGCGCAGTCGAGCCGGCCGCGCGAGTACACGCCGCCGAAGCAGCCGCCCGACTGGCGCGGCTAGAAATTTATGGTCGAGGTCAAACTGTGTCTGAACTGATTGGGGTCGTCGGCGCGGGGACGATGGGCAACGGTATCGCGCAGGTCGCCGCGCGCGCCGGTTACGAGGTCGTCCTGCGCGACGTGTCGGAAGAGTTCCTCGCGCGCGGCATGCAGGCCGTCGACAGGAGCCTCCAGCGCGACGTGGACAAGGAGCGCCTGAAGGAGGAGGAGAAGCGAGCCGTCGTCGGGCGGATTCGGACGACGACCGCGCTCTCCGACCTGGCGGGCGCGGGCTTCGTCATCGAGGCCATCACGGAGAGCCTCGAGGCCAAGCGGTCTGTCTTCCAAGAGCTGGACGGCGTCTGCGGCGCCGACGCGATACTCGCCTCGAACACCTCCTCCATCTCCATCACGAAGCTCGGCGCGGCCACGCGGCGGCCCGAGAAGGTCATCGGGATGCACTTCATGAATCCCGTGCCCGTCATGAAGCTGGTCGAGGTCATCCGCGGCATCGCCACCTCGGACGAGACGTGGGCGCGCACGCGCGAGCTGTGCGAGAAGTTCGGCAAGACCGCCCTGGAGTGCAACGACTCGCCGGGCTTCGTCTCGAACCGCGTGCTGATGCCGATGATTAACGAGGCGGTCTTCGCCCTGCACGAGGGCGTCGCCACGCGCGAGTCCATCGACGGCATCATGAAGCTCGGGATGAACCACCCGATGGGGCCGCTCACGCTCGCCGACTTCATCGGCCTCGACGTGTGCCTCGCCATCCTCAACGTGCTGCACACGGAGCTGGGCGACCCGAAGTATCGGCCGTGCCCGCTGCTCCGGAAGTACGTGGACGCGGGCTGGCTCGGCCGCAAGAGCGGGCGCGGCTTCTACGAGTATTAAGGACGAGCGGCGGCGCGCGCGGGGTTGGAAGTGACCTCGCGCGCGTTGTCATTGAAGAATGATGTCGAACGTACGCGGGAAAATCTTCTGCCAGCGCTGCAAGTCGCCCAACGAGCTTGGGGAGGACTCGTGCGGCCAGTGCGGCACGCGCCTGATGCTCCTGGTCGAGCCTTCGGGCGCGCGCTTCGAGAGCCGCGGCACGGGCGGCGTGATGGAAGAGCACCTGCTGGAGCGCGTCACCGCCATCGAGACGCACATCTCGCGCGTCATCGACAAGCTGGAGAAGATGGCCGAGCTGATGTTGAAGCAGTCGCGCTCGGCCTTCTTCGACCACGAGCTGCTGGACACGCTCATCACGGTGCTCGGCGAGTCGGGCGCCATCAGCCGGCAGCGCCTCGCGGAGCTGTGGCGCGAGCGTCGGAAGAAGGAGACGGGCGAGGCGGAGGCGGCTGAGGCCGGGGCCGAGAGCCGCTCGCGCTTCGAAGGGATGATCGGCGTCGTGCTCGAACACTACGAGGGCGACGCGCGCGAAGAGTTCGAGCGTATCGTCCGCGAGAGCTTCGGGGAGGTGGAGAAGGGGCGGACGGCCGCCGGGCTCAGGCGGCTCGAACGCGCGGCGGCGCTCGCGCCCTCGAACGGCCCGCTCAACCACTTCCTCGGCGTGCAGCTCTACCGCAAGGGGCGGACGGCGCCCGCGCGCGACTACTTCGAGCGCGCGCTGGCCGTCGACAGGGAGAACGGCTGGCTCCACCTTCTGCTGGGCTTAGCCTGCGGCGACGAGGGTGAGGCGGGGCGCGCGCGCGAGCTGCTGAAGGATTCCGTGCGGCTCGGCGGGCCGACCTACGCGGCGCACTACGCCCTCGGGCGTCTCGCGGCGGCCGGGTCGGACTGGAAGACCGCGCTCAACGAGTTCAAGCTGGCGCAGGCCGTCGGCCCCGGCGCGGAGTCGCACTACCTCGTCGGACTCGCCAATTATCATCTGGGCCGCGACAGGACGGCCGCGCGCGAGTTGAAGAAGGCCGTCGCGCTCGACGCCGCGTACGCCGAGGCGCACTACCTGCTCGGGCTCTCGCAGCTTCGGCTCGGCGAGCGCGAGCGTGCGCGGGAGAGCTTCGAGGTCGCCGCCGCGGCGCGGCCCGCCGAGCAGTCCTACCGCGACGCTTCGGAAAACCCGTCGGCCGCCGCCGCGCCCAGGCCCTTCGAGGCGGAGGGGCGCGGCCGGCGCAAGCGGCTCATCACGGGCGGCGACGCGCGCCTGGCCGCGTTGCTGCGCGAGGACGCTCTGGGGAAGGCCGCGGGCGCCTGAAGAGTCCGGCCGGGCCGGTTTGACACTTTCGTTTCCGCCGCTATAATCGTAACTTTTGCGCGAGTGCGCCTCGAAGGGGTGTCGCTGACCGGGGGGTGTTGTGGATGCGGATTGAGGTCGAAAATCTGACGGCGGCGGCCACGCCCTTCGCGCACACGTACCGGCCCGAAGAGGTCGAACTCGAAGAGGAGGGCGCTCGCCTCGTCGCGGACGCCGCGGTCGATGGCGTCGCTACGCGCAAGGGCGAGCGGGTGCGCCTGCGCGGCACGATCAAGACCGAGGTCGAGCTGCTCTGCGACCGCTGCCTCGGGCCGGAGCGCGCGCCGCTCGCGGTCGAGTTCGACACCTCCTTCATCCCGCAGGAGGTCGAGGCGGGGAAAGAGGAGAGCGTCGAGCTGCTGGCGGAAGACTTAGGGCTTGCGGCCTACGAGGGCGACGCGGTTGATTTAGACGAGCTGGTGCGCGAACAGATCCTGCTCGCCCTCCCCTCGCGCCACCTCTGCCGAGAGGACTGCAAGGGGCTCTGCCAGAAGTGCGGCGCCAACCTGAACGAGAATCAATGCTCGTGTGAGCAGGGCGAGACCGACCCGCGTTGGGCGGCGCTCGCGGACTTGAAGAAGGAAGTGAATGGTGAATAGTAAATGGTAAATGGTTCTACTCTTCGATGAGGCCGCCGATTTACTGTTCAAGCTTTAAGACTTAATCACCATTCACCATTCACCATTCACCATTCACTAAGGAGTTATAAGATGCCTAATCCCAAACGACGCCATTCGAAGTCGCGCACGCGCCAGCGCCGCGCGCACGACGCTTTGCGCGCGCCGCAGACAGTGCTGTGCGAGAACTGCCAGGAGCCGCGCCAGTCGCACCGCGTCTGCGCCAAGTGCGGTTACTACGACGGCCGCCAGGTGTTGAAGGTCGAGCAGGAGGCCTGAGGCCCCTCGGCCGCGTGCGCCGCGAGACCTTTTTGATGGCACAGCCCAAACCGACCGGCAGAGTCGTCGTCGACGCGATGGGGAGCGACCGCGCGCCGCACCCGGAGATTGACGGCGCGCTCGCCGCCGCGCGAGACTTCGGCGTCGGCGTCGTGCTGGTCGGGCAGCGCGAGGTCGTCGAGAAGGAGCTGCGCCGCTGCGGCTGGCGCAGGGACGGCGACAAGGGCGTCTGGTTCGTCGAGGCCCCCGAGTTCATCGAGATGGGCGAGCCGGTCGCCACGGCCGTCCGCCGCAAGCGCAAAAGCTCGATGCGCGTCGGCGCGCGGCTGGTCGCCGACGGCCACGCCGACGGCTTCGTCTCGGCCGGCAACACCGGCGCGGCGATGGCGACGGCGAAGATGGTTCTGGGGATGCTGCCCGGCGTCGACCGGCCGGCGCTCGCGGCCCTGCTCCCGACGAAGTCGGGGCGGCCGACGCTGCTGCTGGACGTGGGGGCCAACGCCGAGTGCAAGGCGCTCCACATCGCCCAGTTTGCTATCATGGGCGACGCCTACTCGCGCTCCGTGCTCGGGACTGAGAGGCCGACCGTCGGCCTGATGTCCATCGGCGAGGAGGAGGCGAAGGGGAACGACCTGACGAAGGAGGCGTTCCCGCTTTTGAAAGAGCTTTCGAGTCTGAACTTCGTCGGGAACGTCGAGGGGCGCGACGTGTTCACGGGCGGGGTGGACGTGATTCTGACCGACGGCTTTACGGGGAACGTCATCCTCAAACTCGCGGAAGGGTTGCAGTCGGCGGTCATCTCCATGATTAAGCGCGAGCTCTCGGCCTCGGTCATCACGAAGACGGGCGCGGTGCTGGCGCGGCCGGCGTTCCAGAATCTGAAGAAGCGGCTCGACTACGCCGAGTACGGCGGGGCGCCGCTCCTCGGCGTGCGGAAGATCGTGGTCGTCGGCCACGGCAGCTCGAACGCGCACGCCGTCCGCAACGCCATCCGCAACGTGAAAGAGTTCTCCGAGCACGGCGCGCAGGAGCGCATCGAGCGCGGCATCGCCGAGACGAACGCCCGCGAGTCGAACGCGCTGCGCGCGCAGGCGGAGTAAGTGCTCGGGCGCTTTTGTGGTATGTTCTCAGCACTCCAGAGAAAGCAGGCAGGCTGATGGCAGAAGTCAGATCGGCAATACTCGGCACGGGGCGCGCCTACCCGGAAGGCATCCTGACGAACGCCGACCTCGAAAGGATGGTCGAGACCTCGGACGAGTGGATCACCACCCGCACCGGCATCAAGGAACGGCACCGGGCGTCGGAGTCCGAGTACACCTCGCTCTTCGCCGTCGAGGCCTCGCGCAAGGCCATCGAGCGCGCGCGCATCGACCCCATCGACATCGGCCTCCTCATCTGCGCGACCGTCTCGCCCGACCAGATTCTTCCCTCGACCGGCTGCCTGATCCAGGCCGAACTCGGCGCGCACAAGGCCGCCGCCTTCGACCTCGCCGCCGCCTGCTCCGGCTTCCTCTACGGCCTGACGATGGCCGACAAGATGATCAAGACCGGGCAAATTCGTTACGCCCTGGTCGTCGGCGCGGAAGTCCTTTCGCGCTACGTGGACTTCACCGACCGCTCGACCTGCATCCTCTTCGGCGACGGCGCGGGCGCGGCCGTGATGGGGCCGGCCGAGGGCGACCGCGGCGTGCTCGCGACGAGAATCTATTCGGACGGCCGCTACGCCGAGCAGCTCTACTCGCCGGGCGGCGGCACGCGCATCAGGCCGACGGCCGAGACGCTTTCGCAGGGCCTGCACTACTTCAAGATGAAGGGGAACGAGCTGTTCAAGATCGCCGTCCGCTCGATGGCGGACGTCTCGGTCGAGGTCTTGAAGGAGGCCGGGTGCAGGGCCGAGGAGGTGAAGCTCTTCATCCCGCACCAGGCGAACCAGCGCATCACGGACGCCGTGACTTCGAGGCTCGACGTAGACCCTTCAATCGTCTACTCGAACATCGCCTACCACGGCAACACGTCTTCCGCCTCCGTCCCCATCGCGCTCGACGAGTGCGTCGAGCAGGGCAAGGTCTCCGAAGGCGACCTCGTGCTCCTCGCCTCCTTCGGCGGCGGCGTCACGTGGGGCGGCGCGTTAATCAAGTGGTAGGCTTTTGGTAAATAGTAAATGGTGAATGGTAAATAGAGACGGCTTTCGACCATTCACCATCTACCATTCACTATTCACTTATGATTGCATACGTCTTTCCGGGTCAGGGCTCGCAGGCGCCGGGCATGGGGCGCGAGCTGGCGGAGAAGTATCCGGCGGCGCGCGAGGTCTTTGAAGAGGCGGACGAGGCGCTGGGGTTCGCGCTGTCGAAACTCTGCTTCGAGGGGCCGGCGGAAGAGTTGCAGTTGACGGAGAACACGCAGCCGGCCATCCTCGCGACCTCGGTCGCGGCTCTGCGCGCGGCCGAAGCGGAAGGTTTGCCGCGGCCGGACTTCGTGGCCGGGCACAGCCTGGGCGAGTATTCGGCGCTGGTGGCGGCGGGCGCTCTGAGCTTGAGGGACGCCGTGACGGTCGTCCGCCAGCGCGGGCGCTACATGCAGGAGGCCGTCCCCGTCGGCGCGGGCGCGATGGCCGCTGTCCTAGGCGCCGACATCGAGACGGTCGAGGCGGCGTGTCGTGAGGCCGCGCACGGGGGCGAGGTCTGCTCGGCCGCGAACATCAACTCGCCGGGCCAGATTGTGATTGCGGGGAGCGCCGCCGCGGTCGAGCGCGCGCTGCCCATCTTGAAAGAGCGCGGGGCGAAGCGCGCGATACCTCTGAAGGTGAGCGCGCCCTTCCACTGCGCGCTGATGCTGCCGGCGCAGGAGCGCCTGGCGGCCGACCTCGACCGCGTAGAGTTCAGGGACTTGGGCGTGCCGCTCGTCACGAACGTCGACGCCAAGGCCATCCGCACCGGCTCGGAGGCGCGCGCCTCGCTCGTGAGGCAGGTCTCAAGCCCCGTGCGCTGGCGCGAGTCTTTGGAGCTGTTGACGGGCGAGGGCGTCGGCCTCTTCGTAGAGGTCGGGCCGGGGAAGGTCTTGAGCGGGCTCGTCAGGCAGACGGCCCCCGGCGCGCGCGCGGCGAACGTCGAGGACGAGGCGAGCCTCCGGGCGGCCCTCGCGGCCGCCAACGAGTCGGGCCGGGCCGCGGCCGGCGATTAAGGTTTTCGGGTTTTCCAACTTCAGACGCAGAGGAGCAGGACTAATGGCCGATCCAGAGATCGAGAATAAGGTTAAGCAGATCATCATCGACGAGCTGGGCGTGGACGAGAACGAGGTCACGCCGAACGCGCGCTTCATCGACGACCTCGGCGCCGACTCGCTCGACACGGTCGAGCTGGTCATGCGCTTCGAGGAGGAGTTCGGCATCGAGATTCCCGACGAGGACGCCGAGAAGATTCAGAGCGTCCGCGACGCCT
>Ga0213876_10001937_pt1 | contig 12411 bp, 8 predicted proteins | sample BarmaccomBMRX_R9_FD_160113 | JGI IMG/M metagenome (GOLD analysis project Ga0213876, IMG submission 160113) | Root-associated microbial communities from Barbacenia macrantha in rupestrian grasslands, the National Park of Serra do Cipo, Brazil - RX_R9 | ecosystem: Host-associated > Plants > Roots...
GCATGGGCAGCATCACTCAGGCGATCGCGGCCTCGGGCAAAGCCAAGGGCCTGGACATTCGGACGAACGCGGAAGTTGTCGCGATCGACACCGAGAACGGCCGCGCCACGGGCGTTGCACTCGCCGACGGTTCGCGCATCGAGGCCGGAACCGTCGCAAGCAATGTGAGCGCCAAGCTCACCTTCCTCAAATTCCTCTCGCCTGACAAATTGCCCGCCGAGTTCCGGCGGGACGTCGAGAGCTACCGCACCTATTCGACTGCGTTCAAGATCAATATCGCTTGCGAGCGCCTGCCGGCCTACAAGGCCTTCGATCCGCAGAAATGCGGTTTCCCCTACCCGACCTACACGCATATCGGGCCTTCCATCGACTATCTCGAGAAGGCGTACGACGATGCAAAATACGGAGATTGGTCGCGAAATCCATTCATCACGCCGGTGACCCCGAGCTATGTCGATGACAGCATCTCGCCGCCAGGCAAGCATGTGGTGCATCTCTTCGGCGGCCACGCGCCCTACACGCTGCGCGAAGGCGATTGGAAGAGCCGCAAGGACGAGTTTGCCAAAAACGTGCTTCGCGTCATCGACGAGCATGCGCCGGGCTTCTCGGACGGCATCATCGGCATGCAGGTTTTGACCCCGCCCGATATCGAGGCCGCAATCGGCTCGCCGCACGGGCATATCTTTCACGGCGAATTGCAGGTGGATCAGCTTTTCTTTGCGCGCCCTGCGCCGCATTTCGCCGATTACCGAAGCCCCCTGAAAGGCCTCTACCAGTGCGGATCGTCGGCGCATCCCGGAGGCGGCGTCGGCGGGGTCGTCGGCCACAACGCAGCGCGCGAGATCCTGAAGGATCTCGGCAGGCGCGCATCGGCTCCGGCGCGTTGAGCATATCGCGCCTCAAGCCAAACGGCCCTCTTGAACGACCTCGCCTATGTCGAGCATGACCAACAGATAAATGCGGACCATGTCGAGGTCGTCGGCGATATCGACACGCTCGTCAGGCATGGCGTCGTAGCGCCGCCCGGTCGGCAAGCGATGCCTTCCATGCCTCCCGGTCGAAATGCGCAGCGTCCGTGCCGTGATAGCCAGGCGGCGTGATCGCCCCGGTCGGCTGGTCGCGGCCGCGCACCTTGCGGCAGGCATCGTTCATCGCCTTGACCATGCGGCTGTCCTGCGAAACCTCGAAGGACGGCATCGCGGACCGGCCGAACTTTAGGGTGATCCTCGGGAGTCCCGCCTCAAGCGATTTCGTAGACCGATCTTTCGTCGGTAACCCCACGCAGTGCCGCCCGCCTGAGCGCGGGAGTGAGGCCTTTGGATTTCAAGAACTTCGCGGCCCGCGCATTCTCGACGACTTCCTCCGTCGCCATGATCGAGGACGAAGCCGCAAGGCCCTGAACGCGCGATGCGATGTTGACGGTCTGACCGAAATAATCCTGCTGCTCATTGAGCATGACTGCGAGGCAGGGGCCTTCGTGGATGCCCATCTTGAGGCGCAGGCTGCGGTGCTCGCGTTCGGCGCCAAGATCGCTCATCGCTTGACGCATGCGAATGGCGGCGGCGACCGCATGATCGGGTGCCTCGAACGTCGCCATCACGGCATCCCCGATCGTCTTTACGACTGCTCCCCTTTCGGAGGCGATAATCTCCTGAAGCAAGCGGAAATGCTCGTTGACCAGATCGAAGGCGACGAGGTCGCCGACCTCTTCGTATAGCTCGGTCGAGCCTTTGAGGTCGCTGAAGAGGAAGGTCAGGCTCAAAATCTTGAGCCGCTGCCCGATGGCGAGCGTATCGGTGCGGTAGATGTCGCGGAATGTCTGGTTTGTCAGGAGCCGCTTCGCCGTGAGCACCGGCTTGCGCCGCTTGAGGAGGTCGTCGAGCGCCTGGTTCGCCACCCATATGGCCGGCAGTACGCGGTTGTCGGTACGGTTCTCCAAAGATAGGCGAAGCGGGCCCGGCTTCAACGAAACGAGTTCGACCGGAACGTCGACCTTGTTGAAGACCACGGACAGGCTCTGGCGCTCTTGCGTCCGTTCGCCCTTCACCTCGAGGAACTGGGCCTCATGCATGACCGGATCGAAGACGATCAGCGTGCTTTCCGGCAATTGCAGTGACAGGATGGCTCGTTCCCCCGACGGCAACTCGATGCGATCGAGCGTCACCACCTGCAGCAGCTTTTCCAGATCCTCCGGAAGATCGATGGCCGAACTCCAGAAGATCTGTCGGTAGTATTCCGCCGCGCTCAATTCATCCGGGCTATGAGCAGCAATCTTGCGTACGCGAGGGCTCACCGTGAAGGTCACTTCGACGAGATTGTCGAGCGTTGTTTCGTAACCTGCGGCACAGAAAGCGCAGCTATATTGCGGCCGAGTGAGAGTCTTGAGGCTCTTGTTGGCCGAGAGCACGCCGGCACAGCTCGGGCACATCACGTTCCATGACATCTCGAGGATGCCGAGCTGCACCGCTTTCAGGAGTGCGGCGATCACGCGATCCTCGCCAAAGCCCTCCTTCGCAGCAAGGTCGAGCGCGTTGATCTTGTTGAGCGCGTGATCGGGCGCGTTTTCGATCATGCGCTCGAGCATCAAAGTCACGTCATCGCCTGTCGATTGGCGCAAGACAGCAAACAAGGCCTCGCTTTCAGCCATAGGTTTAAGCTACACGAGTAGAACCGGGAAAACCATCCAGACTCGACTGCGCACACCACTCAAATGCGCTCACGGACATCGTGCGAGCGCGCGAAGCCCGCGCTCTTTTCGTGCTCCTCTAAGGTTGTGGGATTGACGACCTCGCCTCGACTGCGCTTCGATGGGCTGGTTTACTCCTGTCAACAGAATCGAAGGAGATCGTGATGAAAGGGATCGCTCCAATCGCATTCGCCATGATGATCTGCGCAACAAGCGCATTCGCTGCCGAGACGAGCTGCAAGAGCCAGGCCGATGACAAGAAACTTGCCGGGGCTGCACTGAACAGCTTCATGAAAAAGTGCCAGACCGATGCCACGAAGACTTGCGAGACCTCGGCGGCCGAGAAGAAGCTCGCAGGAGCGGCAAAGACCAGTTTCACGAAGAAATGCGTGTCCGACGCGGTCGGCACCTGACTTCCTTAAGAGCTGGACGGACCAGTGCCCGCTGCATCTTGCGCTTTGGCGCGAGGCATCGGGCACATCGGCAGAGTTTTCCCCTCCGCCGCGGCCGGAGTGCCGCGCGGACCATCATCCAAGACACGAGGGGATGCCATTCGGGATCCCGCTGTGGCGCTGCCGCGTCGATGATTAATCTGCGCCTCTGCTTGCACAAAGCGCGCCTGGCACGAACGAGACCAGCGATGATTAAGGTTAAGGAGCGACAACCTCGACGCTAAAGCGTCGAAACTACTATCGGCATTGACGGAAGTCCTGACGGAGATATGGTAGGATAAGTATTCGACAGTAATCATCCACGTTGTCGCGTCAGAAGAGGGGGAGCGATCGTGGGCCGAGGTGCGGGGCTCCTATTCCCAACTGCCTTGCGTCTGGCGCTGGTCGCGGCTTTTGCGGTCGCGGCGCCCGGATTCCTCCGTGCCGACGGCTGCAATTTCAACGACGTTCTGAACGCCATCGAGAATACCATCTCGTCGCTTTCCAATGGAGCGTGCGGGGCAGCTTGCGCGGAGGGCGGCGCCAGTTGCGTCGCGGCAGCCGGGATCGGGGCAGCGCTCGGCGGTGTTGCGGCGAGCCAGGGCCAGGGCTCGCTCGACAATTTTTGCAACCAGTTAAATACGGGCGTCGGCGACATCGACGCCATCAAGAGTTGGCTGCAAACAGCGGGGATCGGCGCGGATCTGATCAGCGATGTCTCGAGCCTCGGCGCCGGCGCCGTGGTCAGCGTTGCGCAATGCGCCTGCGACCTCGAGCAGGGTGTGGGCCAGCTGAGCGGCCAGGCCGGCTCGTGCCTTGCAGACGCGATCTGCGGCTTGCAGCAGGATCTCGGCTTCGGCGGCTGCGGCTGCACGCCGGCGCAGCCCCTCGCTGTCGATTGCGGCTCGATCGTCGGTGACAACAACATTCCTGCGGATACGCGCGTCGATGTGGCTGCAAACGGAACCCTCGTCACCGATTTGCGCACCGGATGGGACGGGCACAGCCAATACTGCTCACCGCAACATTACTGCTTCTGCCCAAGCCCCATGCAGATCACGGAGCAACCCGATTACGCGCTCCTTGGGAGCGACCCCTGGCCGTGTCAGTCGCAAACCGAATATTATTGCGCCTGGACCTATTCCTGTCAGTGCCCTGCGGGCACCCGGGCCGCGGCGCAATCGGGACCACTCTCCCAAATTTGCCTTTGCAACAACACCGGGTTGGCGGCGGTGCCCCCCGTCAAATCGACCACCAATCCCACAGGGTCGATCTGCCCGTTTCCACTGACGGGAGTTCCGTGCCCTGACGGACAGGTCAATGTCGGCGGCAAGTGCGTTGCACCCTGCGCGAATAACCAGGTGAGAACCCCGAACGGCGTCTGCTGCAGTCCCGCCGAGGTCACCGCCTGTGGAACCTGCTGTCCGCCGGGGACGCAAGCGGATCTCGCCAATGGCACGTGCTACCCCGTGCAAACGACGCAGTAGTCGAAATGGCGGGAGGGGCGAGTTTTTGGGATTTCGACCTCCATTCAGGGGCGCAAGGCCGCGGCTGGCGGGGTTGCCTCGCTGCCGCTGCCCTCCTTCTCCCCCTTGTGCCCACCCCGCTCAAAGCGCAGGAAACACCGATCGCCATCATCGCGCCGGGTGAAGCGGCCGTTAGCGGGTTCTCCGGCGCGCCTGCACCCGCGCAAATAGCGCCCGGGGAGGATCCCGCGGCGCTGACCTTCATCGACACGAGCGGGCCTTCGCTCCGAGTCATCGATCTTCGCCACATGGGCGGACCCGCGGCTGGGCAACTCGTCGGCGCCCCAAAGCCATTCACCGTGCCAGCCTCCGAAATCGGACAAGTATTCGCCGTGACGCTCGACGACGCATCGCCTCCCAACATCTACGTGGCGGCAAGCTCCTCCTATGGGCTGCCGATCGTGGCGCCTTCCTCCGACGGACGCATGCTCCACGTCAGGAGAGGCGCCCCGAACGCCGCCTTCATGCAGGGTCTTTGGGGCCGGCGGGGCGGCCCCGGCTCGATATGGAAGATCGAGGGAGCGAGCGCACGCGTCAGCCTTTTCGCGGATGTGACCACCGGGAACAGACCGAATTCCGGCGCTGGGCTTGGGGGGCTTGCCTTCGATCCACGATCGAAGTCGCTGTACGTGGCGGATCGCGAGACCGGTCTCATCCATCGCCTGGGTCCGAATGGCGCCGATCTCGGTTCCTACGATCACGGGGTTGGCGGACGCGCCGCACAGGAGCTGCCGACCACGCCCTGGGTGACGCAGCAAGCAATCGAAATCACAAGCGCGCAGTTCGACAGCGGTGACCCGACCACCTGGAATCTTGCTTCGCCCGAGCGGCGCGTTTTCGGCCTCGCGGTGCATGAAGGGCGCCTTTTCTATGCCGTTGCCGAGGGCTTGCAGGTCTGGTCCGTCGGGCTCGGGCCGGACGGCGCCTTCGGCGAGGATGCGTTGATAGAACTCGAAGTGCCTCCCGCGGCAGGCCCGACCGAAATCTCAAAGATGACGTTCGATGCACAGGGCAGAATGCTGGTTGCCGAGCGGCCTGCGCCGATTGGCGCGTTCGACCTCGAGGCATTGTCCCCATCATCGATCGGTCGCGTACTGCGCTACGCGCTCATCGGCAAAGCAGCGGGCCGACGCGTCTGGCAGGAGCAGCCGGACGAGTATGCACTCGGCTTTCCGATCGACCTTCGCAATGGAAACGGTGGCGTCGAGATCGGCTACAACTATGATCGCAAGGGCGACATCATCGCCGGTTCATGCGGCGGCTTCGTGTGGATGTCCGGCGAGGATTTGCGCGAATCCGCCGACCCGAACCTTGCGAAGCGGCTCGCCCAATCGGGGCCTTTGCCGGTAAGTGGGCTGCAGGGCGTGGGCGCTTGGCAGGACCGGCCGCGCAACGTCCCTCCCGTCGATAGCTACTTCGTCAGTTATGCCGACGGGCCGGTTGACGCCAAAGCGCGCGGGCATATGGGCGATATCGCGATTCCGAGGTGCGAGGGGGGTTCGCAGACCGGCCTCGGAACGCCAACGACCGCTGCCGCAAACGCGCCGCCAACCGGCGCGCCACCGCCTGCGCCGGTCGCACCCCCGCTCCAGCCGCCCAATGGTCCGCCGCTTATCCCGCCCAAAGTGCGCCATCCGCCGCCGCCTCCGCCTGGGACGTGCCAGCCCAATGAGGTGCGCCGCATTCCGGTGGGAGGTTGCGAGCCAAGCTGCCCGCGGCCCGACGTTCAGATCGGGGGACGCTGCTGCCCGGTCGCTTCGCTCGCCGCCAACGCCGAATGTTCGAACTCGGTTTGCCCCACCGGGCAAACGCCGATCGGGCCAAGCCATTTCTGCTGCGATGCAAGCCACGTCTATACCGGCTCGGGCGGCGCGCCTGCCTGCTGCGCCGGCTTACTCGTCAACGGCCAGTGCGAGCCACCGAAACCGCCCCCTTGTCCGCCGGGTGGACCTGTGACCGCGCAATGCCCATGTCCCAGCGGCTACGTTAAGGCAGGGGCCTCGTGTTGCCTCGCAAACAACGTCACGTCCACAGGGGTGTGCTGCCCGCCCGGGCAGGCGCCGAGCCCCAACAAGGATGCATGCGTGCCGATCCTTCGAATTCCCATCGGCCAACTGTGCTGTGCGGCGGGCCGCATCCCGAGCGCAAGCGGGGTGTGTTGTCCGCCCGCGAACGTCACGACCGCCGGGGTGTGCTGCTCGCAGCCGCTCGACCCGTCCAATCGCACCGCGTGCCCAGCTCCAATCCAGAGCGTTCCCGCTTGCGCTGCGGGTTACGCCAAGATGCCCGACGGGAGCTGCTGCAAGCAGAGCTTCGTCAGCGCCGACGGGCGCTCATGCCTCGCGAGCCGCCAGCCCTGCGGTCCAGGCGAGTTCCGCAACGCGCAAGGAGGATGCGAGCGCCGCACCCCGCCCGTCGTGGTTCCCCAAACACCCGCTCCGCAACCACAATGCCCGGCCGGGGAAGTACTGACGCCCGCGGGGCGTTGCGCGCCGCCGAGCGCGCCAGCCTGTGCGCCCGGCGCAGTGCGCATGCGAAACGGCGGCTGTGCACCCCTACCCCCGCCGCGCTGCCCACGCGGGCAAGTGCGAGCCGCCGACGGCGCGTGTGTGCCGATCGCCGCACCGCCATGTCCTCCCGGCGCGACACGAGCCCCGAACGGCGTCTGCGTGCCGTTTGCGCATCCGCCCTGCCCGCCCGGATCGATGCGGAACCTACGGGGAATTTGCGTTCCAGGCCCCTGCCCGCGCGGCACGATCCGCAATCGCGCGGGCCTATGCGTGCCTTTCCCCGGTCCAAGCACATTTCCGCCTCCCCCGGGCGAATTCGGCCCGCCACGAGGTCCGGGATTGCCCGGCCTCGGTATTGGGCCAGGCGGCGGCCTGCCCCACCAGCGATAGGAGTCAACGATGCGGAACGCTTTGCTGCTCGTCCCCGCCTTCCTGTTCTCGATTCACGCGCCGCAGAACGCGTTCGCGCAAGAAAGCCGTGCCGGGATAGAGGCGATTGTCAGTGACTATCTTGCCGCCCATCCCGACGAGGTGGGCGCCATCGTCAAGGATTATTTCATCAAGCATCCCGAAGCGGTCGGACAGATTCTCGCCGAGCTGATGAAGCATCGCTCGAGCACACCGAGCGCGGCGAGCCTGGGCACCAAAACCGGAGCCGATCTCGCCGCAATTCGAGGCAACGCGGCCAAGCTTTTTGCCTCCCCGCATCAAGTCACCCTCGGCAACCCGCAGGGCGACGTCACGCTGGTCGAGTTCTTCGACTACAATTGCGGCTTCTGCAGGCATGCGCTCGCGGACACCCTCGCGCTCCTGCACGGCGACCCGCAGCTCAAGGTGGTCCTGAAGGAGTTTCCGATCCTCGGTCCGGGTTCGACACAAGCGGCGCGCGTCGCGATCGCAGCGCGCATGCAGGATTCCGCGAGATATCTTGCCTTCCATCAGGAGTTGCTCGGCTCGGCGGGGCCGGTGACCGAGGAGAAGGCACTTGATGCCGCCAAAGACCAGGGTTTCGATATGGCGCGGCTCGAAAGGGATATGACGAGTGACGAGGTCGCCGCCACGATTGCCGAGAGCATGAGGCTCGCTTCCGCCCTCGGCGTTTCGGGGACGCCGAGCTATGTGATCGGCAGTGGTGTGATCATGGGGGCTGTCGGCGCCGACGCGCTGAAGGCACGCATCAAATCTGAGCGAGGGACGGTGAGGTCAGTGCAATGATCCTTTGGGACACGCGCGCAAGCTCGTATGGCCTACTTCCTCCCCGCCGTTTTCGAGGTAGCTCGATATTTCCCTGATCGAATGACGAGAGATGCGGCATTTTTACTATGGCCGCGTTGCGGCCACCTCCAAGTTCCTCTTGCCGCTTTGAGGCTCTCCCCTCTGGTGGCAGGAGGTTCTTCTCTCGACCGGTCGTGCATGGACCGGTGCAAAAACTTCGCGACGGATCTGAGACTTCAACATATCGAGACTTCAATTGATCTAAATCATGAAGGAATGCGACCTGGCCGTTACGAACATCTCGGAAGCATGAATAGGTGAGGTGGCGATATGATCCGCAAACTTCTATCGATTGGAGCCTTGGCGCTCAGCCTATCGTTCATTGGACTTAGCGACGCGCAGGCACGAGGTTTCGGTGGCTTTCACGGCGGTTTCGGCGGGTTCCACGGCGGCAGCTTTCACGGATTCGGGGGCTGGCACGGTGGGTTCGGCGGCTGGCGCGGCGGCTATTGGCGTGGCGGCCATTGGGGCGGGCGCGGTTGGGGCTGGGGCTACGGCCTTGCCGCCGGCGCCTTGTTGGGGGCGCCCTACTATGGATATGGCTTTGGCTACCCCGATTACGATTACGGCGAATATTGCTACTATCAGCGCCAATGGGTCTGGAACGGGCATCGATATGGCTGGGCCGTGGTTCCGGTCTGCCAATAACGATCGACCCGCTCCGCGTGCAATAGATCAAATCTGGTCCGGCTGAACGCCCGGCGACAACGTTGCTGCGGTCGATGCGCGGCTTCGATGTAAGCTGTGAAGCGGCGTTCCACCTGGCCCTCGCCTCAACGTGCTGCTTGGGCACTTAGGACACGCTGCTCGGAGCGCGAACTCCAGGTGGGTGCGGTAGCGTCGGCCGCTAGCGAATGAGGATTCTCGTGTGCCCGCGGCCTTCAGTTCCGATCAAGTGGAAGAGCAGGCTCGCATGAGCCGGCGCGAGTCTCACGCAGCCATGCGAGACGGCTCGTCCCAGGCCTGCGACCGCGTAAGTGCCATGGATCGCATATCCTCCGGCAAAGAAGATCGAATGCGGCATGGCCGAAGAACAACCCATATGCCGGCGCGACTAGCCTCGTAAAACCTCGCCCTGCCATATCGGGTTGCGCTTGGTCCTGACTTGATAGCATAGGACCAAGTTAAACCCCGTGCGCAAACCCTGGAGAACCGTGCGAACTCTTGAGACGAGCGGGTTTTCGTGCCGGGCGCGGGCAAACAGCCCGAAGCCGCGGTTCTGTGGGAGGTGTTCCTTGACGCAGGCCCTACTTTGACTGCGCCACGCAGTGTTTTCGGTATCGATGTCGGCGGAACCTTCACCGATTTCGTCGCCTACGATCCGAATACGCGCAAGATCGCGGTTTGGAAGGAATTATCGACGCCAGCCGATCCGGTGTCCGGTATCATCGAGGGACTTGCCGGCCACGAACATGCGGTGGCCAATCTGCGCATCGGCACGACAGTCGCGACCAATGCAGTGTTAGAGCGCACCGGCGCCATCGTCGCCTACATCACGACTAAGGGCTTTCGCGACATTCCGTTCATTCAGCGCGGCAATCGCAAGGCTCATTACGACATGAGCTGGGTCAAACCGAAGCCGTTGATCAAGCGTCGGCACTGCTTTGAGCTCAACGAGCGCATCGATGCTCACGGCAACGTCGTGACGCCCCTCGAAGAGGGGGAGGTAATCCGCGTCGCGAAACAGATTGCGGCGATCCCGGAAATCGAAGCCATCGCCATCTGTCTCCTCTTCTCCTACCTCAATCCTGCCCATGAGTTGCGCGCGCGCGAAATTCTCGCGCGCGAGCTTCCGAACAAGCCATTGTCGATTTCATACGTCGTACTGCCGAAGTGGAAGGAATACGAGCGCGCCTCCACCACCATCGCGGATGCCTATCTCAAGCCGGTGATCAGCCGACAACTAAGAGCCATGCAGGGAAGGCTGAAAGACGCGAAAGTGACTGCGCCGGCGGCGATCATCAAGTCGAACGGTGGCGAGATGACGCTAGAGGCTGCCGCCGAGGCGCCAGTTCAGATGCTTCTTTCGGGTCCGACGGGCGGCGTGATCGCCAGCCGCTTCGTCGCTGAGACGCTCCGTATCGATCGTCTCGTCACCATCGACATGGGTGGCACTTCAACGGACGTCTCCACCGTGATCGGCCGAAAGGAGAGCTTCACCACCGCCTTCGAAATCGAATGGGGAGTGCCGATCCAGGTTCCCATGATCGATATCCGCACCATCGGCGCGGGCGGGGGCTCGATCGCCTGGATCGACAAGGGCGGCATGCTTCAGGTTGGGCCGCGCAGCGCCGGCGCAAATCCCGGCCCTGCCTGTTACGGCCGCGGCGGCAGTGAAGCGACCGTGACGGATGCCAATGTTCTGCTGGGGCAAATCAACCCTGAATATTTTCTCGGCGGCCGCATGAAGCTCGACACGGACGCCGCGCGCAAGGCGGTTGGCAAAATCGCACTCGCCCTCGGGCAATCGATCGAACACACCGCCCTTGCGATCGCCCGGATCGTCAACAACAACATGGTCGGCGCGCTGCGCTCGGTGCTCATCGAGCGTGGCCTCGACCCGAGGGATTTCACTTTATGCGCTTTTGGCGGCGCGACGCCGCTTCATGCAAGTGCCCTCATTCGCGAGATGGGAATTCCGCGCGCCATCGTGCCTGTCCACCCTGCCCAGTTCTCGGCATACGGCTTCATCATGACCAATCCGAGGGTCGACCGACAGCGCACCGCACAGCTCGTCTCGACGCGCTTCGATGCGGAACGGGCCAATCGGATCCTGAACGAGCTTGAAAGCGAAAGCGTCGCCGACCTCGAGGACCAGGGTTACAATAGCGACATCGAGGTCCACCGTGCTCTCGAGATGCGATATCTCGGACAAAATTACGAGCTGGAATTGCCGCTGAGCTTCGAGCGCTTCACCGCGGCGACGACGGCCAAGCTTTGGAGTTCATTCCACGAAACCCACAAGGCTCGCTTCGGCTTTGCCACGCCAGGGGAGATCATCGAGATCGTCAATTTCACCGTGACCGCCGTGGCACGCACGCCAAAGCCCGAACTCATTGAAATCGCTGACGGCGAGGCGGCCCCAAAACCTAAGGGATGGCGCTCGGTCTGGTTTATCGGCGGTCCACAGACGACCCCGGTCTTCGCGCGCGCGGCGCTGCGTGCCGGACACACAGTGCTGGGGCCCGCACTCATAGAAGAAGAAGCTTCGGTCACGGTGCTCGAGCCGGGACATCGGATGAAAACGCACCACCATGGACACCTTTTGATCGACGCCAGGGAATGACTTCATGCGCTTCTCGGAAAACGGCTTTTACATCGAAAAATATGTGAAATGCGCAAATTGCGGGATGCTGGTTTATGAGAAGGGAATCGAGAAGGAGCTCTCGGGCAGGACCCATCTTTATTGCTCGCAGTGGTGCGTCGAATGGGCTCGGCTGCGCGCCGCTCACGACGGCTATTTCCAATTGCCTATCGTGCAACCGAAATTGCCGAGCGAAGCCGCAATGGGGCCGAAGCCGCCGCGCACATCCCCACCGGACATGGTGATGATGAACATCCTCGATTCCACCATGGTCTCTATTTGCCGGGAGATGGGCATCCTGTTGATGAAGACTTCCTATTCGACGATCTTCAATGAGGGCCTCGATTTCACCTGCGCCTTGGCTGATGCGAAGGGCGACATGATCGCGTGCGCGGAATTCTGTCCCACGATGATCGGTGGCATGCCGCTCCTCATCAAGACGTGTGCGCAGGAAATTCCCTTCGATACGCTCCAAGAAGGCGACATCGTCCTGCACAACGACCCTTATCGAGGCGGGCTGCATTGCCCCGAACACACTTTCTTCAAGCCCTTCTTTGTGGACGACGAGCTCATCGGATTTGCCGTTTGCATCGGGCACATCGCCGAGATCGGCGGGACCGTGCCTGGCGCGTTTTGCGGCGAAGCGACGGAGATCTTCCACGAAGGCTTGAGGGTTCCA
>Ga0213876_10001938_pt1 | contig 12409 bp, 8 predicted proteins | sample BarmaccomBMRX_R9_FD_160113 | JGI IMG/M metagenome (GOLD analysis project Ga0213876, IMG submission 160113) | Root-associated microbial communities from Barbacenia macrantha in rupestrian grasslands, the National Park of Serra do Cipo, Brazil - RX_R9 | ecosystem: Host-associated > Plants > Roots...
AATCAACGCGATCGGCGTTTTTACCGGCCAGGTCGGTTATGCTTGGAACAACGTGCTGTTCTATGTGAAGGGCGGCGCGGTGGGCGTGCACGACAGGTTCGAAGGCTCGATATCGCCAACCTTTGGTGTTCCTGGTCTTCTCGCGTTCGGAGTTACGCAAGGTAACGTGTTCGACCGGGCCACCGAAACTCGCTGGGGCGGCGCCATCGGCGCCGGCATCGATTTCGGCATCACATCCAACATCGTCATCGGTGTCGATTACGTCCATGGATTTATGGGCAGTCACAATGTGAACATGATGGCAGTTGCTCCGGCAGTTGCAGCGTTCGTCCCCGGCGGAGTTAATCGGACCGACTACATCCATCAGGATATCGACATCATCACCGCGCGCTTGAGCTACAAATTCGGCGGGCCTGTCGTCGCGAAATACTGATACTTTTCGAAGTAGAAACTCAAAGCCCCGGCATCGACCGGGGCTTTTTTTCGAGGCATGGCAGCGCTGGTCCCTACTATCCGGTGCCGTTGTTCGCGTGTACGCTAAACCGGTGATTTGAGAAACGGCAAGGGCTCAACTTGCCGTATTTTAGGGGGCAATGATGCGTTGGATCGTAATTGGGTTGGCAGTCGCAGGAGTCTGGGAGTGCAACTTCACGGTAGCCGAAGCGGACATTTTGTGCCGCGTAAGCACCGGCGCCAACAAAGGGGTTCTGAAAGTCGAGCCGGGACCAGCCTGCGCCGCCCGTGAGCTGAAGGTTGATCCGGTTGCGCTCGGCTTGCAAGGCCCTCCTGGAAAACCTGGAGCTCCCGGTCCGCAAGGAGCTCAGGGCCCGGCGGGACCTGCGCCCAATCTCGATAACGTCGCTATCCAATGGCACGATCACGGTGAGAACTGTCTGTACGTTGAAGATGACACGGGCGATGTTCGAGCTGGCACCAAGACGCCCACTTGTTCCGACACCGGGAGGCAACGCTTCGACATCAAGAAGCGATGAACCGCAAAAGGGTGTTGAGATCGTCGTCGAGTAGCTCAGCCATACGGCTTTCGCCCTAACAGATCCGGGTCGGCGGTTCTGCCGCACCCGGTTCTTCCCATCGAAACCTCGTCATAGGTCCCTCGCGGCTCGCTGTTCCCCACTTGCGTGGCCACAGACTCTTGCCTGTCGCTGACAGCCGATTCACTCTAAGCGGGGCTACAGTTCAGCGGAGTGAAGCTGGATTGCAAGCCATGCGGGCTGTGGCCCGCAGCTTTCCAGGGGGCTCCGCCCCCGTGGACCCCGAAAGAGGCAGCGGCATGAAGAGCAAGCTCGTCAAATTCCGGATCAGAGCCGAAGAGAAGGAAGCTCTGAGCGAGGCCGCAGACCGAGCCGGTGTCACGATGTCCGAGCTTCTGCGACGCGCAGGCCGTGCCGCCGCTGCGGGCCGGTTCGCACAACGCGGAGTCCTCAGGGAGTTCGTCCTAATCCGGACCGCAGCAAATCGGCTTGCCACTCTGGCGGAAACCCACCATGCCGATCCGGCAGTCACGGCCTGCATCAAGGCGACGGCCGAACACCTGCGTTCGATCGCGGGACGTCACCTCGCGGACCTCAGATGATCATCAAGAGCAAGCGGGTTAAAGCAAGGGGGCCGGCGCTTAAGCGCACCCTGCGCCACCTCGCGGACGGCGAGGACAACGAGCGGGTGGAGCTGCTTCGCGGTGACGTGCGTGACCTCCAGGACGCCCGCGACGATGCAATCCGGTTTGGCCGTGAGTACGCCGTCCGCCACTGGATTCTCGCGCCTGAAAAGCTAATCAGCAACGATCAGCTTGACGAGTTGATCGACCGCCTAGCGGCGGAGTTCGGCTTCGATCCGAAAGATGCGGTGGCCTGGCGGCACGGCAAGGGCCGCGCGACCAGTGTCGGTTGTGAGACAGAGGCTGCATGTGACCAGCATTACCATTTATGCGTGCGGGAGGTGGATCCCGTCACCGCGGGGGTGCTCAGTTCAAGCCACGACCGCGCCCGGCACTGCAAGGTCGCGCGCGCCGTCGAAGTGGCGTGGGGGCACGCCGTTCTCCCGACCCCGCATGCGAAAAGCATCATCGCGGCGCTGGAGCGCGACGGCGATGAGAAAACCGCCGCAGCCATCCGCGAGGTTGCACCGCCCGATTATCTTGCGGCCTTCGGCGAGGTGGACCACCAGCGCCTCAAGCGCGCCGGGCTCGATCTGCCACGCCTGCGGCAGATGATTGCGCAGGTGCTTGGCGAATCCGGAAGCCGCGCCGAGTTCGACACAAAACTGGCGGCGATGGGCCTCCGGCTCCGGGCGGGAGACCGGAAGGCTATTCCCATCGTTGAGGCCGCCGACGGCACCGTGCTGGGGTCTTTGGCTCGACTAACGGGGCTGCGCAAAGCTGCACTTGAACAGAGGATGGCGTTCCATGAGCGAAGGCAATCACCAGCGTCCGACTATCCATCAGGCGACATACAAGCTGCTGCGCCACGTAGCGCAGCAGCTCGAGCCGATCTCACGGCTCTCGCAGGCGGCGGACCCGCCGGACCAGCCGAGCCCGGCCGACACGATGATCGACCTGATGCGGCAAGCGATCAAAGGGATCGAGGAGCTTCAAAACCGACTGGACGGGTTGGAAGCGCGCCTGGACGACCCGGCGGTGGTCAGGGCGGTCAAGGCCGCGATCAATGGCTGAAGGTCTCGCTCGGTCTTGCCGGGCATCGTGACGCGTTGCTTGACCTGCTGCGCGAGGCACGGCGGGCGGCGTTGCCGCCGCTGGAGCGGGCGACCGGCGACCTCGACGAAGTCGTCGAACGCGAGACTGCGGCATGCCGGGCCAACGAACTGCCAGAGCCAGCTTCGCTGCTCGCCGCCCGCAAAACCGTGGAGGAGCAGACCAACCGCCTGCGCGCCGCGGAGGCCGAGGCGAACGCCGCGGTCGAGCAGGTCGCGCAATGCCGGCCGAGATCGGTGTGGCAGCGGCTTTGGGGGCCGGCGCTCGATCCGGAGAGGCTGGCGTGCGAAAGCCGGCTTGAGCAGGCGCAGCGGCAGGTTCTGTACGCGCAGACGCACCAAACCCGGGCGAGGCACGCGCTCCAGGACGAACAGCAGAAATTTCAAGCCGCTCAGGGCCGGCATCAGGCCTTCGTCATCGAGCGCAAGACGCAGGCTGAAAAGCGGATCGCCACGGCGCAGGTCGCCCGCCGGTTCGTCGAGAGAAACCCAAGGTCCGCGTCCTGGGGCGCCGACTACCTGATGCGGGTCGCGGCGAGCATCCAGAACGCCCGCACCGAACGGCAATTGTCGGCGGAGTCGGACCTCCCGCTGGATTGGGACCTCGTGCCCGTGCTCGATCTGTGGGGGAAGCCATACCTCCCTCCGCCGCGCGTCTGAGTGGACTGCGGCGATGCCGCTGTCGTCGGCAGAAGCGGGCCGCAGGGCACCACCAAGGCATGAGTTGGTCATCACTCGATCCACACCGGCTTTGCTTATCGGCGAGCCTAGCCGCCCGCCTCGGCCCGGTCGTCGCAAGAGCGAAAGACTGGCCAGCCTCGCGCAGCCCCGTCAAGGCTCGCGCGGACGCGCGCCCGGCTCTGCCGGCTGGCGGCCTTGACCGGTCTCCGCGAGGTCGGCTCATGCTCTCCAAGCGATTAGGGATCGCTTTGCACCAGGCAAGGGCTGCTGCGCTACGCAACACGCAATGAGACGGCAAAACCCTGCGGTATCGTGGCCTTGCAAGCCCTTAACAGCGGCCTCCCAAGAAAGGCATTCTCGGAGAATTTCAGATTTGCGGCCCAAGCTGGCATAAGCTTGGGATGGCAAAGCAGCTCGCACTTCCGCCCAACCTTGCGCCCCGGCTTATCAGCCGGGAGGCGGCGGCTGCCTATGTTAGTTTGTCGCCGAACTCCTTCGATGCCATGGTGCAAGAGGGCCGGATGCCGCGCCCCAAGCGATTGGGAGACCGTCGGAAGGCGTGGGATGTACGCGAGCTCGATAGAGCGATAGATTTGCTGCCGCACAGCGGGGAGGAAGATGGGACCGCCCCTGCTGATCAGGGATGGAGCTAAGACGTGCCGCGCAAGCTGCCACCAAACGTTGAGCGCAATCACGTCAAGGGCAAGACCTATCTGTCCCTTCGGATCGGAAAGGGAAAGCGCATCCGTCTTCCTGATGATCCAACGTCACAAGAATTCCGGGACGCCTACGCCGCCGCAATGGCAGGCGATGCCGTAAAACCCGAACCGAGGCGGGATGAGCCCGGCACCATTGGCGCGCTGATCTCTTCCTACAAGGCGAGCGGCGCTTTTACCGGTCTCGGTGACGGCTCCAAGCCCGGGTACATGTCCAGGCTTGAGCAAATCCGGATCGACCACGGTCACCGCGCTATGGCGGGGCTCAACAAAGATCGCATCGAAACTTTCATCCTCGACCCGCTGGCGGGCCGGCCTGGTGCTGCGCTCGATACCCTGAAAAAGCTACGCATCCTGATCAAACACGCGATGAGCAAAGGCTGGCTGAAGCACGATCCTTCCGCCGGCATCAAACGACCGAAAATCGGAGAGATCAGAGCGTGGACAGATGCCGAGCTTGCCGCTTACGAACGACGATGGCCAATCGGCACCAAGCAGCGCACCGCGTATGCGCTTATGCTCAACATGGGTACGGCCCGCATCGACACTCATTTGTTGACGTGGCATCAGGTCGATGATGGTGCCTGCTATCGCCGGCACAAGACTGGCGTCGCGGTCGACATGGCAGTCAGCGAGGATCTGGAGCAGGCACTGGCGGCAACGCCGCGCAAGCACGTCTGCGTCCTCGTCACCGAGTGGGGGAAGCCCTTCAGCGTGGACGGCTTCTCCGGCTTCATGCGCGATTCCATCAAGGCCGCTGGAATCACCGACCTGACGTGCCGGCCGCACGGGCTCCGCAAGACGCTGGGGCGGCTCCTCGCCGATGCTGGATGCAGCGCGCACGACATCATGGCAGCGCTCGGCCACAAGACCCTGGCCGAGGCCGAGCGCTACACGCGCGAGGCCGATCGCAAGCGCGGCGGCAAGCGCGCCGTGGTGGCGCTCAACGAACATCGGGCGAACAAATCTCCCCAAACCACTCCCAAGCGTTTGGGGAAAATCGCTAAAAGCGAAGGGAAAACAACGTCGTGATTAGGCGGGTGGCGCTCCCTAGGGGAATCGAACCCCTGTTCCAGCATTGAGAGGGCCGATCCGTAGTGCTCATCGCAAACGAGTTGGCGGCAGCCCGTGTGCGCCGATGCCTAACACATTGTGGAGAGCAGCCCGCTAGAACGGTTCGCGAAAACACCGTTTGAAAAACCGTTTGAGTTTGGCGTTCTCAAACGGTGAACATCGCTAAACTATTGATTTGCTTGGTGGGCGCACCAGGGCTCGAACCTGGGACCCGCTGATTAAGAGTTAGCGGGTCGGGTTTATCGCAAAAAAAGACCTCCCGTGCCTTGCTCTGCCCTCATCCTTTTCGCGATCAACGAGCTGCTTCATCCAGAAACGAGTCAACAGGCGCGATGCACCCGGAAGCGCTCGGTCGCTCACTCCGACGGCACCCCCCACGCGTTCAGCGTAGCAGGGCCCCAATCGACGCCAGCAGAAATGTGGGCACGGCGAGCGCGCTCCCTACCAAGCGAACAAAACGGGAAACAGGAATTGCTTACAACATTGCTTACGGATTGCTTACTGCCAAACGAGGCGAAATAGAGATTGCTCAACGATTTCAGAATGGTGGGGGAGGTAGGACTCGAACCTACGAAGCCATGAGGCGGCTGATTTACAGTCCCCTCCTTCCCTTTGAAATTGCTCGGGTCTGTAAGCAATGACAGCCATGCGCCGGTGGTTTTCCGACGGGAAGTCACCCCCTGCCGCGCCAGCCGGCACGCAGGTGACGGCATCGCCGGCCCCTGGCCCACATGATCGCGCGTCAAATTTCCAGGCCGTCCGCTCTCGCAGCCGCCGATCAGCTCTTTTTCCTCGATCGGGCGTCCATTGGTCCCGCGCTGATCCATATCGCGCGGACCGCGGAACAATGACCCAAACGCGGACTCGGCCCTGCAAAGGACCGTTGGCTGCTCAAGTGGGGCGACGACCGCAATTTCTTCACCGCCGGCAAGCAGCGGATGCCGCGCCCTCGATCCTCGTTCGAGACGAGAAAACAGATAGACCAAGACCGCAATTCCGCGAATGATGCCTCAAACCGTGAGACGTCACGGGTTACGGCTCGGCTTGGCTAGCACGAAGATTGCATATTTTCTGTGCTGAAACGGACCTCCCTAAACCTGACATGAACCTGATCAGTCTCGACATCCGTATGCTCCGGTCGCTGATATCGGTTGTCGAGACCGGGAGCATCACAGAGACGGCACGACGGCTTGGCCGCACCCAACCCGCCATTACCTTGCAATTGCAGCGTCTCGAAGAGCTCACGGGCAAGCAGCTGTTCCTGCACGGGGGGCGCCGCCTTGCGCTGACGGAGGACGGCGGCACGGTATTGACGTATGCCAAATCCATCCTGCGGCTGCACGACGAATTGATCTCACAGCTCGCTTCCCAGGAGATCGAAGGCCAGGTCGTGCTCGGCACGCCGGACCTCTATGCGGCGTTCATGCTGCCATCGATCCTCTCCGTATTCCGCAAATCCTTTCCGCGCATCCAGGTCGAGCTGAATTGCGCGCTATCGACGCCCTTGGTCGGCCTCGTCAAGCGCGGCGAGGTCGACATCGCACTCGTCACGCGCATGAACGATTTCACCGGCGGCCAAGTGGTGCGGCGCGAGCAGCTCGTCTGGATGACCGGCGACCAGTCCTGCGCGCACCAGGAGCGGCCGGTGCCACTGGCATTGCTGCCGCCGGGAAACATCTATCGCGACTATGCCATCGACAGCATGGAGCGGGCAGGCCTGCGCTGGCGCATTGCCTGCGTCAGCGAAAGCGTGGGCGGTTTGCAGGCCGCAGCCTTTGCAGGGATGGCAGTGACGGTACTTGGCCGCAGCGCGCTGGTTCCCGCGATGCGCGAGATTGGTCCAAAGGAGGGATTGCCGCCGCTGCCGGAGGTCGAATTGCTGCTCTACAAGTCGAGTGGCGCCACGTCGAAGGCCGCGACCGCGTTGCACGATTATCTGGCGCACTATCTGCGCCTCGATGAGCAGCTCGGCAAGAGTGGAATTCCGATCGAAGTGGCGTAGCGTGCCCTCTCTTGTTCGCTCCCCGCGAGCCGCTGCGAGCACCCTCACACCTTCGCGCGCGCCTTCGATTCCCTGCTCTCTTGCGCCGTCAATGGCGGCCAATGCTGCGCCCAGGGCTGCGCCTGCTCGAACGCGGCGGCGATCCGGAAGATCGTCGGCTCGTCGAGCCAGGGAGCTATGATCTGCAGACCGATCGGTAGTCCCTCCTCGTCGAAGCCGCACGGCACCGTGGCGGCGGGAAGACCGGCGAGATTGATCGGCCAGGAGAACGGCGACCAGCCGAGATGCGGATCGACCGCGCGTCCATCTACGCTGCTGACGCCAATCTCGCCGGCCGCGAACGCGGTGATGGCCACCGTCGGCGTCACCAGCGCATCGACCCGCTCGAACAGTTTTTGGAACGCACCGCGCGCCTGGCCGCGGCGATAGCCGGCCGCGATGTAATCGGTGCCGCTGTAGCGCCGTCCGGTGCTGACCACCCTGCGGTACTCCGGCTCGGAGTCCGCGAGATCGTCTCCGGTCTTGCCGCCCACCGCGGCCGCCTGTTCAGTAAAGGCGATCGGCTTCAGCGTGTGTTCGAGGATCTCCGGATCGATATCAGGCCCATCTGCGCTGATCCACGCGCCACAATCTTCCAGGATAGCGAGCGCCCGCGCAAAGCTCGCACGAACCTGCGGACTGACGGCGGCATAACCGAGATCGACGCTGGCGCCGATCCGCAGGCCGCGCAGCGGATGGGGCCTCGCATCGAAGCTGCGCGGCCCGACCGGAAGACTCGCCGGATCGCGCAGGTCATGGCGCGCAATGATTTCGAGAACCAGCGCGGCGTCAGCGACCGTCCTCGCGATCGGGCCGGTATGCGCGAGCGACGCCCAGGACGGCGGCATGAAGCCCGGGGCGCGCGGCACCAGCCCGAAGGTCGGCTTGAAGCCGAACACGCCGCAGAACGACGACGGCACGCGGATCGAGCCGACACCATCGGTGCCGATCGCGATCGGACCGCAGCCCGCCGCCACCGCCGCCGCCGCGCCGCCGCTCGATCCGCCGCTGGTGCACCACAGATTCCAGGGATTGCGCGTCAGACCCGAAACCGGACTGTCCGCCGTCAGCTTGTAGCCTGCCTCGCAGGTCGTGGTCTTGCAGGTGACGATCGCGCCCGATGTCTTGAGCGCCGCGACGACGGCCGCGTCGACATCGGGAACAAAACCCCGGTTGAGCGGCGCGCCGCCATAGGCCGGCACGCCGGCAACGAACACCAGATCCTTGATGGTCACCGGAACGCCTGCCAAAGGCGGCAGCGCGTCGCCCGAGCGCATCGCGATGCTGAGTCGATCAGCCTCGGCGCGCGCCTCGTCGTACATCGGCGTAACCACGATGTTGCACGCGGCATGTACATCCGTCAGCGCAGCGATCGTTTCGTCGACGACGTCACGCGGCGTGAATGCCTTGCGCCGATAGCCGTCGATGATCTCGATCGCCGTAAGCGCGGCAAGGCCGCCTGATGCGCCCGCCCGACCTGAAACTTCGGTCATTCCCAATCCTTCAGGCCGCACCGAGCGCCGTCGCAACGGCGCGTTTCGCCATCACCGTCACCAGATGGGCCCGGTAACCGGCATCAGCATGGATGTCGCTGGTCAGGCCCTCAGCGTCGATCTTGATCGCCGCGATGGCCGTGGGGTCGAACGCCTCGGCGAGCGCGCGCTCCATCTGCGGCACACGAAACACGCCCGACCCCGCCCCTGTCACCGCGACGCGGACGCCTGTGGCGGTCTTCGCAACGAATACGCCGACCACCGCGTAGCGGGAGGCCGGCGCCTTGAACTTGGCATAGCCGGCGGAAAGCGGCACGGGGAAGCGGATCGCCGTGATGATCTCGTTCGGCTTCAGTGCGGTCTCGAACAGGCCGAAAAAGAAATTTTCGGCCGCGATTTCGCGCGCACTGGTAACGATGGTCGCGCCAAGGCCGAGCACGCCGGCCGGATAGTCCGCCGCCGGATCATTGTTGGCGACAGAGCCGCCGATGGTGCCGCGGTCGCGTACCGCCGGATCGCCGATGACAGAGGCCAGCGCGGCGAGCGCGGGGATCTGGCTCTTCACCAGCGGCGACGACGCGACCTCGGCATGGGTCGTCATGGCGCCGATCGTGACGACCGCATTGCCGTTGCTGCAGCCCTTGATATCAGGAAGACCGGCGAGATCGACCAGCGCGGCCGGGGCCGCCAGCCGCTGCTTCAGGGTCGGGATCAGTGTCATGCCGCCGGCCAGCGGCCGGCTCTCGGGCTGCTCGGCGAGCAGGCTGACCGCTTCGGGAATTGCGTTCGGCTGGTGATATGCAAAAGACCTCATCAAAATCCTCCCTTCATTCCGCGGCGATCGGCAACGACGCGTTCTGGATCAGGCGCCAGATCCGGTTCGGCGTCGCCGGCATGTCGACATGGGTGACGCCGAGATGCGCCAGCGCATCGACCACCGCATTGATGACGGCGGCCGGCGAGCCGATCGTGCCGACCTCGCCGCAACCCTTCACGCCCATCGGCGTGTGCGTGCACAGCGTCGAATGGGTCGCGACCTTCATCATCGGCAGATGATCGGCGCGCGGCATGCAGTAGTCCATCAGCGAGCCTGACATCAGCTGCCCGGAGGACTCGTCATAGACCGCGTTCTCGTAGAGCGCCTGGCCGACGCCCTGCACGATGCCGCCATGCAGCTGCCCCTCAACGATCATCGGGTTGATCACCGTGCCGACGTCGTCGACGGCCGTGTAGTCGACGAGCGTTACGGCGCCGGTCTCCGGATCGATCTCGACCTCGGCGATGTGACAGCCGCCGGGATAGGTGAAATTGACCGGATCGTAATAGGCCTGCTCCTCCAGCCCCGGCTCCAGCACCTCGAGTGGATAGTTGTGCGGCACGTAGGCGGCGACCGCGATCTCACCCAGCGTTTTCGCGCGGTCGGTGCCGGCGACCGAGAATTTGCCGGCTTCGAAATGGATATCGGCTTCGCTCGCTTCGAGCAGGTGAGCCGCGATCTTCTTGCCCTTGACGATCACCTTGTCCGCCGCTTTCGACAGCGCCGCGCCGCCGACCACCAGCGACCGCGAGCCATAGGTGCCCATGCCGAACTGCACGCGATCGGTGTCGCCAAACACGATGTCGACATTCTCGAAGGCCACGCCGAGCTTTTCCGACACGATCTGTGCGAACGTGGTCTCATGGCCCTGACCGTGATTATGGGTCCCGATCAGCACGGTGACTTGTCCCGCCGGATGCACACGCACGGTCGCGCTCTCATAAAGGCCACCGCGCGCACCGAGACGCCCGGCGAAGCGCGAGGGCGCAAGCCCGCAAGCCTCGACATAGGTCGAAAACCCAAGCCCGCGGAACTTTCCGCTACGCGCTGAGGCGGCCTTGCGCGTGCCAAACCACTTGACGTCGGCGGCGGCCAGCGCACCATCGAGACAGCCGATTGGATCGCCGGAATCGTACTGCACCAGGACCGGCGTCTGGTACGGATAGGCCTCCTTCGGGATCATGTTGCGGCGGCGCAGCTCGACGCGGTCGATGCCCATGTCGCTCGCGGCGACATCGACGATGCGCTCCAGCACGAAGGTCGCCTCCGGGCGGCCAGCGCCGCGATAGGCGTCGACCGGTACGGTGTTGGTGAAGACGACCTTGACGTTGCAGTAGATCGCGGGCGTCGTGTAGACGCCCGACAGCAACGGCCCGTAGAGATTGGTCGGTATGTTCGGCCCGAAAGTCGAGAGATAGCCGCCCATGTTCGCGAGCGTTTTCACGCGCAACGCGAGGAATTTTCCCTTCTCGTCGAGCGCAAGCTCCGCCTCGGTGACATGGTCGCGGCCGTGGCGGTCCGAAACATAGCATTCCGAGCGGCTCGCGACCCATTTGACCGGCCGCATCACCCGCTTCGCAGCCCAGGTGATGACCGCCTCCTCGCCATAGTGGAATTGCTTGACGCCAAAGCCGCCGCCGACATCGGGCGCCACCACCCGCACCTTGTGTTCGGGCAGCTTCAACACCAGCGCGCTCATCAGGAAGCGCACGACATGGGGGAACTGGCTGGTGGTCCACAGCGTGTGCTGGCCGGTGCCCGGATTATATTCGGCGATTGCCGCGCGCGGCTCCATCGGATTACCGATCAGGCGGTTGTTGACCAGGCTGAGCCGGGCGACATGCGCCGCCTTGCGAAACGCCGTGTCGACCGCCGCCTTGTCGCCGAGTTCCCAGTCGCAGCAGATATTGTTCGGCACGTCGTCGAACAGTTTTGGCGCCCCGGGCCTGACCGCGTCGAGCACGCCGACCACGGACGGCAGCACCTCGTAGTCGACCTTCACGAGCTCCGCAGCCGTGCTCGCATCCTCTACCGTCTCGGCGATCACGAACGCCACCATGTCACCGACGAAGCGGACCTTGCCCTGTGCCAGCATCGGGAACGGCGGCTCCTTCATCGGCACGCCCCGCGCGTCGGTAATGCCCCAGCCGCACGGCAACGAGCCGAGCCCGTCGGCTGCGACGTCCTCGCCAGTCAGGACCGCGATAACGCCGGGCATCTCCAGCGCCGCCTGCTTGTCGATGCCGCGGATGAGGGCATGCGCGTGCGGCGAGCGCAGGAAGACGCCGGCCGCCATTCCCGGCCGCTTGATGTCGGATACGTAATTGCCGCGGCCGGTGAGAAAACGCTGGTCTTCTTTGCGCCGCGGTGATGCGCCAATCCCGATGACATTGCCCATGGTCACTCTCCCGATCCGGCGCCGTGCATGGCAGCCGTGCCCGCCATCACGGCCAAGACGATGTTCTGGTAGCCCGTGCAGCGGCAGATATTGCCTTCGAGGCCGCGACGGACCTCGGCCTCCGTGAGCGCAGCCTTGGCGTGGGCGAGAGCGATCGCGCTCATCACCATGCCGGGCGTGCAGAACCCGCACTGCAGCCCGTGATGCTGGCGAAACGCCTCCTGCATCGGATGCAGCTGGTTCGATCCCGGAGCGCCCTGCAAGCCCTCGATGGTGACCAGTGATTTGCCCTGGAGCGCCGGCGCAAGAAGCGTGCAGCTCTTCACCGCCAGTCCATCCAGATGCACAACACAGGCGCCGCACTGGCTCGTGTCGCAGCCGATATGGGTACCGGTGAGGTTGAGATGCTCACGCAGGAGCTCGGTGACCAGGGTTGCCGGCTCGACATCCAACGTGACCGGC
>Ga0213876_10001939_pt1 | contig 12406 bp, 10 predicted proteins | sample BarmaccomBMRX_R9_FD_160113 | JGI IMG/M metagenome (GOLD analysis project Ga0213876, IMG submission 160113) | Root-associated microbial communities from Barbacenia macrantha in rupestrian grasslands, the National Park of Serra do Cipo, Brazil - RX_R9 | ecosystem: Host-associated > Plants > Roots...
CCGCCATGGGTGTGTCCGCTGAGGAGCAGGTCGAAACCGGCATGCGCCGCCTGGCGATAGATTTCCGGCGTGTGCGACAGCAGGATCGCGAAGGCGCCTTCCGGAAGGCGCGCGGCCGCCTTTTCGATGTTGTCCACCCGAAAGTAGTGTGCATCGTCGATGCCGGCGAGATGGATGGCCTCATCATCGCGCCGGATCGTCTCGCACTCGTTCTGCAGCATCCGCAGTCCCATGGCTTCGAGGCCAGGCAGCATCCGGATGGTGTCATGATTGCCGAGCACGCCGTAGACCGGCTGCCTGAGACGGCCGGCGATCTCTGCCGTTTCCATCAGCGCCGCATCGTAAGCGCCGTAGGTGGCGCCGCGAAAATCCCCGGTCCAGACGCAGAGATCGTAACTCAGACCATCGACCAGTTCGACCAGGCGGCGCATCGCGCGCTGACTGATGTCGGCATGGGTGTCGCTGATCTGGAGGATGGTGAAGCCGTCGAACAGCGGTGGCAATTTTGCGCTCAGGACGTCGTTGGTCCGGACGACAATGTGCTCCGCGTTGCGGCAGCCGCGCCAATAAAGCCCGCTCAGCTTCAGGACGCCGCGGATCACGGAGTGGATCGAATACCAGTTCTCGATGTGAAAAAAGTTCAGTCCCTGGCCAAAGATCTGGGCTTCGTGGTCGATCTCGATGCCAAGGCGCTGCCGGGCCTGCAGGCGGCCGAGGCGCTGTTCCAGCTTGGAGAGGAGATCGTCGTCCATTGAAACCCCGGAGGTGCTTGGAGGGGGCTCTGGTCCTGTCGCGGGCGCGTGGAGTGCGATTGTTAGAGGCCTTGTGGTTCAATCGCAATTCAATATGGCGCCGCATTGGTCCCGCAGGGATGGAATGTCGGTTGACGGTGTCATGCGGCGAACGAGGAACGTTCCCGCGGCGCGGTGCGCCCGAGTCTTGCGTCCGTCTCGCTCCCTCTGACATGAGGGCGCAGGGAAAGCCGGGTACCTGCTGATACCCATGGCCCCCGTGCAATCAAAAAGCACGGGGAAGGAACCACAGGTTCAGCCGGAACAGCGGCTTGCATTACGATGCAAGCGGAGCCCGTGTCAGGTTCATCGAATAGAACAAGAGCTCCGCTTCGAGCGCCTGGCGAAGATGAGCCGACTGGCGAAATCCGTGCTTCTCGTCCTGGAATATCAGCAGGCAGGTCGGGATGTTACGACCTTGAAGCGCGCTGTACATCCTTTGAGCCTGATTGATCGGCACCACCGGATCGTCCTTGCCGTGGAGAAATATCACCGGAACGGACAATTTTTCGGTGAAATTGATCGGCGAGCGGTCGTGATAAAGCGCGCTGTCGGGCCGAAACGGCTCGATGAGCCAGTCGGTGTAGTGCAGCTCGAACTTGTGAGTCTCGGTGGCGAGCGCGACCAGATCGCTGATCCCGTAGTAGCTCGCACCGGCGGCAAATTCGGCATGAAAAGTGAGCCCGCACAACGTCGTGTAGCCGCCCGCGCTGCCACCCGTCACCGCCAATTTTCGCGGGTCGGCATCGCCGCGAGCGGCCAGGAATTTCGCGCCGGATATGCAATCCATCACGTCCATGACGCCCCACTGACCGTAGAGCCTTTCTCGATATTTCCGTCCGTACCCGGTGCTTCCGCGATAGTTCACGTCGAGCACACCGAATCCCCGACTGGTCCAGAATTGCACCGAAAGATTGAGCGACGAATCGGTCGCTGTCGTCGGCCCGCCATGGCTCTTCACGAGCAAGGGAGGCTTTTCCGAGGCCGGCGCCTGCCAGTCCGGATTGTGAGGAGGATAGTAGAAGCCATGGGCGATTTCGCCGTTGCTCGTCGGAAATTCGATGGGTTGCGGCGCCGAAAAGTAGTTCTGAATTCCCTGCAAGCGGTCCGATCCAACGAGAGGCCTGATCGGCGACACCGCTCCGCTGTTCACGTCGACGGTTGCGATGGCCGGCGGTGAGGTCGATGTCGCGCAGCGCACCACGACCGTCGTTGCCGACGCGCGGACACCCGACAGGGAGGAAAATTCGGTTCGATAGTCGTGAGCAGTTGATGTCGCTAGGTCCAGCCGGCCCAGGCGCCACGTCCCGTTTTGGACAAATGAGTAGATCAGAACGTCAGGTGACAGGAACGCGTAGGTCGAGAGACCGAGTTGCCATTGAGGCACACCGAATTCAGCGTCTCGCGCCAGGATGTGCTCCACGCCGGAGGCGTTCCAGCGATAGATGTTCCAGAAATTTGTGCGGTCGGAGATGAAGTAGAGTCGCCCATCCGGCGCCCATTGCGGTTGAAACACCGACTCGGAACCGCCTTGGGCGATCTGCCTGTCTGTCAGCGCGCCCGCCGGATCCAGACTTGCGACATTCAAACGGCTGGACGTCCACGGCATGTTTGGATGTTGCCAGCTCAGCCACGCAAGCTTTGACCCGTCCGGGCTGAGCGTCGGCGACGCGCAGAAGTCGCATCCGCTGTCGAGCGTAGCCTCGTAGCCCGTAGCGATGTCGATGGCGACCAGCTGATGGATTGCGTGAATGACGTCGCCGTCCGGACGCTCCTCCTTTATTGCGATCAGTCGATTTCGCGGGACGTCGACGCACATATCTGCAAACAGGCAATTCGCGCTCGACGTGATTCTTGTCGGAGTGTCGCCCACGACCTGTCGGTAGATTTGACCATCGCCGAAATTGACGAAATAGAGGACGCCGTTGCGGACTGCATAGCTGCCTCCGCCATAACTGTAGACCTGCGATCTCACGTTGAACGGGGCCGGCGTAACGTCGCTGATCGCGCCGTCGGCGGCCCTGGCGACGACGACGTTGCGGCCCTTCTCGAGTGGCCTTCCCTCGATCCAATAGACGTCGTCCCCGTCGATCCGCGGCTCGGCCAATGTTCCGGTTTCGGCCACGGCCGCATCGGCTGTGATGGGAGAGACCCATGATCCGAAACTGCCGATTTGCGGATCTACCATGCCGCTTCTCCGTCGCGGTTGCGCTCGAATGACGTTCGATTGTAGAGGCTAGGATCGGCGCCCACCAATCACGCTTCGCGGTAATCGAGCAGCAGCAGCGCGACGGCATCCTCATGTCGATGGTTCAGCCAGTATTGTGCTATCAAGTTATCGTTAGGCGGCCTGGCCGCGCGCGCCGCGTGCTTGCAGCAAGCGGCTGGGATTCGAGAATGGTCGCGAGTGACAGCTTTGCGGAATTTCTGGGCGAGCAGCTTGCAGCGCTCGGCCACATCAGCTTCCGGCGCATGTTCGGCAAGACCGGCGTGTTCTGCGACGGGTTGATGTTCGGCATGGTGACCGAGAACACGCTGTATTTCCGCGTCGACGACGACAATCGCGCCACGTTCAAGGAAGCCGAAGCCTATCCGCCGCTGAACTACAGCAAGCAGGGCGCGAGCATCGACCTGTCGTTCTGGCGCGCGCCGGAGGGGCTGTTTGACGAGCCTGACCAACTGATCGCCTGGGCGCGCGCCGCACTGGCCGCCGCGAGCCGGATCGCCGCGAAGCGCCAGCGTCCGGCGCCGAAGCGGAAGGCGAAATCCAAGTCTCCCGCCTCATAACTCCTATGTGAGCCGTCGCCCGGCAAATGCGCTCCTTGTCCGAACGAACGCTTGACGTCCGGACCTCGCGCTGATTAGGTAGACCGGTATATCTAGGGAGGGCGATGCGATGTCCGGACGACGATCGCCGCGCGACCGTCTGATCGATACGGCGGCCGATCTTTTCTACGACCGCGGGATGTCCAATGTCGGCATCAACGAGGTGACCGAGCGCGCCGGCGTCGCCCGTATGACGCTGTACAACAACTTCGACTCCAAGGAGGCGCTCGCGCTCGCGGCCTTCGAACAGCATTCGGAGACGCGGCGGACCTTGATCGAGCAGCACCTCGCGCGGGCGCAGACGCCGTCGGATGGCGTCAAGGCGATGTTCGACATTTCCGAGCAGTTCGCAGCCGAGCCCGGCTTTCGCGGCTGCCCCTTCATCAATGTCGTCGTGCAGGACCCGCAGCCCGAGGGGCCGATGCACGCGCTCGTGCGCGCGCACAAGGCCTGGATCAGGGCCAAATTCCGCGACATCGCCGCGCGGGCCGGGCACCGCAAGCCGGACACGACGGCTCAGCAACTGCTCGCCTTGCTTGATGGCGCGAGCATCGAGGCGTTCATCCAGGGCGGCGTCGAGCCCATTCGGGCCGGCAGGCAGGCCGCTGAGATTCTTCTGAGCGCGCGGCGATGACATCGCGGCCGCGCGCGTTTCTTCCAACCGGAGGCTTCGATGACCCAAGCGCTTCAAGCATCAGCATCGCTCGCTACCATCGCAGACGCAAAATCGACCGCGCCACCGCTCGAGCGCGAGTGCCTGTCCAGTCTGATCGACGCCACCCATCGGTATTTTGACCTGATGTATGATTGCGACGTGTCGCGCTTCGATCAGGTGTTTGCGCCGAGCGTCCAGCTGCACGGTTACCGCGACGGGCAAATGATGGTGTGGCCGGCCGAGACCTACAAGGAGATCCTCAGGAAGCGGCAATCGCCGCAATCCGTGAACGCGCCGCGGCTCAATGAAATCCTGACGATGGATTTTGTCTCAACGAGCATGGCCCTGACCAAGGTGCGCGTGCGGATCGTCACGATGGTGTTTCTGGACTATCTGACCTGGCATTCCATCGATGGACGATGGCTGATCACCTCGAAAGGGTTTCATGTCGAATCGAGCGATGGCGCCTGAGGAGTGTAGTCGTCGCCGGCCGCAAATCCGGTTCTGGCAATCAGCACCCAGCGCCGTCCCGCGCGCGCCGACGTCGCGTCGCTCTCGGCTGCTAAAGCATGATGAAATGCGGCTCGATCAAGGCCGTACGGAAAAGGCGCCCCCTCTCCCCGCTTGCGGGGAGAGGGTTGGGGTGAGGGGGAGTCTCAAGGAACCGGCCCTGTGGAGACTCCCCCTGACCCGTCGCGCACTTAGCGATGCCAACGGCACCGCTCGTCGCGCGGCGACCTCTCCCCGCCAGCGGGGAGAGGTGAACAGCCGGACCGGCACACCGATTCGAGCAAACGTTATCATGCTTTGGTCGCCTCTCATTTCCTTGCTCAAGGAGCAGCCGTGACATGATCATTGTGCATTACGCCCATCGCCTGCCGGCTGACTACGATCTCGGCGCGCTGCGGCGATGGCTGAAAGAGCGCGGGACGGTCTGGGACGCGGTGCCCGCGCTCTATTTCAAGGCTTTTCTGCTGCGCGAAGCCGGCCGCTTCGGCGCCATCGCGAACAACTTCTCCTCGCTTTATCTCTGGCAGCAGGACAAGGCGTTCCGCGACTGGCTGGTGCGCGGCGGCTACAAGGTCGTCACGGATGTGGTCGGACGCGCTGGCATCGAGACGTACGTCGCGCTGGATGCGTTCCGGGGCAGGGGAAGCGACGCGTGCTTCCTTTATCGGGACGATATCGCCATCCCGCTCGATGCGGACCTGACAGCCGCCTTTGCAGAAGAGATCGAGCGGGCGCGCGACTGCGCGGCCCACGGGGACATCGTCGCGGCGGTGGTCGGTCTCGATCCGCAAAACTGGAAATTCGTGCGCGTCCTGTTGTCCGAGGACGAGCCCGGTGCGAGCGCGCGCGGCACAGCCCACCAGATCGCCCATCTGTCGTGTCCGCTGCTTGACACGCTGCCGCCGGGAGGACGAGGGTGATGGGGATGCGATGCAGGCCTGCGCAGCCGGTCCTGGACGGAATTGCCGCGGCCTGACCTGGACCGAAGTGGCGCGCCACGGCCGATGAAAATGCGCACTTTTGCTTGCCGTGGCACTATGAGGGGTAGCCCGCTCGGCGTTCCAGTCACAAAAGCTGCGACGTTCTGTGCATTCACGCTGCGCCTCGCGCGGACGCTATTTGAGAGCGAACGTTATGCTGGATCATGTCTCACTCGGTGTCACCGACATTTACAGCAGTCGGCGCTTTTACGACGCCGTATTGCGTCCACTCGGGCTCGTACGTATCGTTGATTTCGGCGAGAACCGCGGTTCCGATTACGGCGCTGCGCCAGGATCGCTCGGTGTCGAATTCACGATCACCTACGAAGCGGAGGTGAGGACGCCTATTCCTGGCGCCCATATCTGCTTTCGTGCTCCCGGCCGCGCCGCGGTCGACGCCTTTCACGCGGCGGCGCTCGCGCACGGGGGGTGCAACGACGGGCCGCCAGGGTTACGGGCGAATTACCACGCCGATTACTATGGCGCCTTCGTATTGGACCCCGAGGGCCATCGCATCGAGGCAGTCTGTCACGCGCCGACCAGCCCGGCCATCGTCGCGAGCGGCTAACGCACGCTTTCTGTATGCGATTGATCAAACTGGCCGAGAGCAGCACCTGGCGATTTCCGGGGAACTCCGGCGGCGCAGTCTTGGGAGATGGGTGGCGCGCCCGACACGATTCGAACGTGTGATTTGTGTTCGGAGCGCAAATCCAAACTTACGCGGCCCTGACACCCGCGAGGAACGTGTTCACTTCGCTCGCGAGTTGCTCGGCCTGCTTCGAGAGATTGGAAGCCGCCGTCAGCACCTGGCTCGCGGCAAGGCCAGTATCGTTCGCTGCGTTGGAGACGCCGCCGATATTGGCGGTGACGTCGCGCGTCGCTTCCGCCGTCTGAGTGACGTTGCGGGCGATCTCCGCAGTTGCCGCGCCTTGCTCCTCGATGGCAGTCCCGATGGCGGTGGCGATCACGCCGACCTCCTCGATCGTCGAGGTGATGCCGTCGATGGCGCCGACCGCCTCCTTGGTTGCACTCTGGATCTGGGCGATGCGGTCGCCGATCTCCTGGGTCGCCTGCGCGGTCTGGCCGGCCAGCGTCTTCACCTCGGCCGCGACGACGGCGAAGCCGCGCCCGGCCTCGCCGGCGCGCGCCGCCTCGATAGCGGCGTTGAGCGCGAGCAGATTGGTCTGCTGGGCGATGCGCGAGATCAGCTCGGCGACGTGCTCGATCTGCCGGGCGCCCTCGGCGAGCGCGCGCACGATGGTGTCGGTGCGCCGCGCACTCTCGACCGCCCGTCCGGTCACCTCGGCGGATTGTGCGACCTGGCGGCTGATCTCGGTGATCGAGCAAGAAAGTTCTTCCGCGGCGGTGGCGGCCGTCTGCACCCGCGAGCTCGCCTGGTTCACGGCCGTGCTTACCGCGCTGGCACGCTGCTTGGTGCTGCCAGCAGTGCCCGTCATCGACTTCGCGGTAGCTTCGAGCTCGCCGGCGCCTGCGGCCATCATCCCGACAAGCTGGCCGACCGAGGCATCGAAGCGGTCGGCGAGCATGATCAGGGCTTGGCGCTTTTCGGCTTCGCTGCGCTGCTTGCTGGCGGCCTGCTCCTGCTCGAGCATGCGTGCCGTGATCGCCGTCTTGCGCAGCACGTCGAGGCTCTCGGCCATGCGGCCGATCTCGTCGCGACGATCGGTCTCGGCGACCGGAGTCTCCAGCGCACCGCCGGCGATACCCTGCATGCGGTCCATCAGCCGATGCAGCCCGCCGACGACATCGCGCGAAACAAGCCACGACAGAAGACCAAGCAGCAGCATGAGACCGCCACCCAAGGTGCCGAGGCGCCAGAGCAGCGCGTCCACGTCGGAGTCGATATCGTCGACATAGAGGCCGAAGCTCATCGAGATGTTCCATGGCGCAAAGATGCGGCCGAAGACCAGCTTGCGGAGTGGTTCGGTCTGGCCGGGCCGCGGATAGAGGTAGGAGCTCGTGCCGCCCTCCGGGCTCTGCCGGCCCGCGCTGATCTGCGCCTCGGAGATCAGCACGCCATTGGCGTCCTTCATGCCGAGCACCTTGCCTTCCATCTTCTCGTCTGCACCGTTCATGAGCACAGAGGAATCGGCGATGTTGTGCGCGATCGGATAGGCTTGGCCGCTGTTGAATTTCATGTGGTGCCCGATGCGGCGAAATTCCGCCTTGGCTTGGTCGACGGTCATCTTCCCTGCGACGACCTCATCCTGAAGCATCTGCGCCTGGCCGTAGAGCAGGTCGACCGCCGTGTGGAGTTGTTCGATGCGGTCATTGACCATGCGGGCGCGGGTGAGGGAAGCCGCCACGGCGACGGTCGTGCAGACGGCCAGGGCGGCCAGGATCACCATGCTCGCGAATTTTGTGTGGATCTTAAGATTGCTGAGCAGGGTCATCTTCGCTCCCCAGAAGGCGTGGTCTTTCGATACCATTGCAGTTACTTAATAATAGTGAATCCCGGCCGCGTGACGGGCGCTCAGGCCTCTCGCGGCCCAGAGCGGCTTTCCACAGCCGGACACAGGCGCGCTGCGAGGGCGTGCTTTGCCTTCCCCTCGTCTCGCCTTACGCTGCGACTTGTGATTCCTTTGGGCGCTTGCTCCGCCGTCAGGCGCTGCGCAGCCATGGTGTAGCATGCCGCACGGATCGTCGGCCCAGATGATGTTCCCTTTTGGCGCTCAGCCGGAAGAGGTGTCGCGCGAGAATCAGCCGGATACAACCGGCGAGCCGCACCGCCTTCTGCGGGCAGCGTTGGCCGATCCGGACCTCGATTCGGGCTTTTTGGCACTGGCCGAAGAGGCGGTGCGCGCGCAGCCGGGCGACGGGCATATCCTGTTGCTCGCCGCCACCGCCGCGCTGCTCGACGAGGATGCCGCCCGCGCGCAGGTCTTTCTGAAGCGCTTTCGCAAGCGATTCGTCGAGATCGACGCCTGCCATCTGCTGAATGCCCTGGCGCTGGCGCACGAGAAAAGGCTGGCGCCGGCGCAATCGCTGTTGGAGGCGCATGGTCTCGCGGATTGGTTCAACGCTCTGCGCGTTTTTCCGGGAGGTATTGCGCGTCGCGCATGGCTTTCACGTCAGTACGCCCGGATCTTCGAGCGCGACACGCGGGTCCCGAGCAAGCGAGTGGCCCCTGGTCCGGTGCGAAAGGCCAAATCCCCAGCCAAGTCCCCGGCCAAGATCTCGACCAAGACACCGACCAGGCCGAAACCCGCTGCGGAAGCGCCCATTGCCCCGATCCGACCGCCTCCGCTGCCACGGATTGAGATCGATATTCCGTTCAGCGCCGAGTTCGACTTCCAGCCGCTGCTGGACGCCATCGAGCAACCGCCGAACAGCGATGGCGCCTGGCACCGCTTGCGCGAGCGCTTTGCCCATCTCGCCCTCGCGCAGGGCTTCGACGAGTTGCTCTGCCTGCCGCATCTGCGCGGCATCGAAACCTTCTGGTACCAAGTCGAGACCGTCCGCAAGGTGCTCAAGCAGCATCGCGGTCGCGTTCTGCTTGGCGACGAGGTCGGACTGGGCAAGACTATCGAGGCCGGCATGATCCTCAAGGAGTATCTCCTGCGCGGCATCGTCAACAGCGTCCTGGTGTTGACCCCGGCCTCGCTCGTCGGTCAGTGGCAGGAGGAGCTCGAAACCAAATTCGACATTGCCTGCGCGACCACCCATGACGCGCTGCTGCGCAGCGATCCTGAACGGTTCTGGAGCCAGGACCGCCTTGTCGCTTCGCTTGCCTTGGCGCGTCGCAGCGAGCATGCGGCGCACATTCTTGGCCGCAGCTTCGATCTCGTCATCGTGGACGAAGCCCACCATCTGCGCGACCGCACGAGCCAGGGCTACAAGCTGGTCGATGCGCTCAACAAGCGCTTCGTACTGCTGTTGTCGGCGACACCGGTGCAGAACGATCTCACCGAGCTCTATAACCTGCTGACGCTGCTGAAGCCCGGCATCTTCAAGACCCTGAAGGAGTTTCGCGCGGCTTACATGACCGCTGGCAAGCCGCGCCAGCCAGCTAACGCCGAGCGCCTGCGCGAGTTGATGCGCGGCGCCATGGTGCGCAACACGCGGGCGGTGGTCGCATTGAAATTGCCGCGCCGTCACGCCGTAACGATTTGCGCTGACGGCAGCGACGGCGAGCCGGCGGCCTATCGCGAGCTCGAGGCCGCGGTACGGCGGCTGGCGGCCGAGGGCGTGAATCGGCTTGCGCTTCGGCATCTGCTCGCCGCGGCCGGTTCGTCTCCGGCGGCGGCGGCCGCCGCCGTTCGCCGCCTGTCCGGCCGCCACGTCGACACCGCCTGGCAAGCGCTCGCGAAGAAATGGGCCGCCATCGGTGTCGGCGGCAAGGAGGCGGCGCTGATCGACCTGTTGCGGCGGAATCCGGGCGAGAAGAAGCTAATCTTCGTTCATTACCGAGAGACGCTCGAGCATCTGGCTGCGCTCCTGGCACGCGAGGGCTTTGCCTTCGCGCGTTTCGAGGGCGCGCTCAGCGGCCCCGCCAAGGACGCCGCCGTTGCGGAATTCCGCGAGCGGGTGCCGGTGCTGCTGTGCACGGAATCGGGCGGCGAAGGCCGCAATCTCCAGTTCTGCAACACGGTGATCAATTTCGACGTGCCGTGGAACCCGATGGCGATCGAGCAGCGCATCGGACGCATCGACCGCATCGGCCAGCAACGCGAAGTGTTCGTGTTCAACCTGGTGACCCGCGGCACGCTGGAGCAGCAGATCCTGGCACTGCTGGACGAGAAGATCTCGATGTTCGAACTCGTCGTCGGCGAGGTCGGAGCGATCCTGGGCGGCCTCGACGAGGATCGCGATTTCGCCGACCTCATGCTCGATGCTTGGCTGCACACGACCGAAACGGGACGCGCGGAGGCATTGGAAGAGCTCGGCCGCCGTCTGCAGGGGGCGCGCGAGCACCACGAGGATGCCAAAGCCCTCGACACCGCGCTGTTCGGCGATGACTTCGAGACTGCGTGAGCCGAACCGATGAGCGAGCTGCGGGATTTTGTCGCTGATCTCCTGGAACGTCGTGGCGCCGCCGTCGAGGCTCTCGGGCCGGACCGCCTCGAGGTGCTCACGCCTGCTCCCCTGCGGCAACAGCTCGGCTGGCCCGAACTGACGCATCTCGGCTTTGGAGCACAACAGGCCGCAGGCACGGTTGCGATCGCGCTCGAGGGGGACTGGCTCGACCGTTTCGGCGCGCTGCTCGCCGACGAGGGACGATGGAGCGAACGGGAGCTTCGGCTCCCCGCGCCGGCTCCGCCCCCGAGCGACCCCGAAAGGCTGCTCGATCGCGTCCTCGACCTGCCGAACGCGACCTGGCGGTTGCAGGGCATGTCGGCAACCTGGACCCGCTGCTTGATGCTGATGTTCCGCCTCACCGCGCTGTCGGATGAGAAACGAGAGCAATTGATCTGGCTTGGCTTCAACCTCGGGACCGGCGCGGTGATCAACGAGATCCTGGCGCAACTCCGTCCGGCGCTGGCGCAAGTGGATGACTGGCACATGCCGGATACTGCGACAAGGCGCGCCGCCGGACCGGGATGGAGCTCGGCAGCGCTCACGGCGCGGCTGCGTCCGGTGCTCGAGCGTGAAGCCAGGGACGTGATGGAGCCGTTCCTGCGAACGATGCGCCGCCGGCTGGAGCGCGACCGCGACCGGGTCCATGCCTATCACAATGACTTGCGCGAGGCGTCTCTGAACCGCCTGCTGGCGCTCGACCGCGCGAGCGGAGACCGCGCCGCGGCCGACCGGCGGCGCGAGACACTGCGGGTGGAGGCGATCGAGCGCGAATACCGTGCCAAGCTCGACGACCTGCGCCGCAACTATGCACTGCGCGTCACGGTCGAATGGGTCCAGGCCCTCGAGATCTACGTGCCGGTGCAGCGCCTCGAGGTGCTGATCCGTCGCCGCAAAGGCGAGCGCATCATCCCCCTCGACTGGCATCCCTTGGCCAGGATGATCGAACGGCCGCTCTGCGAGGCGGGAGCAGGCCTCGATCGCGTGCGGCTCGTGTGCGACGACAGGCTGCACCTGACCGACCCCGCGGGCCACGCGCCCTGCACGTCGTGCGGCAAGCTGTTCTGCCGCGCCTGCTTCCCGAATTCCTGCCCCCGTTGCCATCAAACGCGTTGATGATGCAGTCCGAGAGCCGACATCTTTCGCAACCCAACCGCTGCAACCTCTTCGGCGCACTTACGCAAGAGGGTTCATCGTGCTGGCTCTGGCGGGACCCGCACAGGCCCCGTCAATCAGCTTTAACGCCGGCGCGGTCGGCCTCGATCCGCACAACTGGAAATTCGTGCGTGTGCTGTTGTCGGAGGACGAGCCCGGTGCGAGCGCGCGCGGCACAGCCCACCAGATCGCCCATCTGTCGTGTCCGCTGCTCGACACGCTGCCGACGGGAGGACGAGGGTGATGGGGATGCGATGCAGGCCTGCGCAGCCGGTCCTGGACGGAATTGCCGCGGCCGGCCTGGCGAAGCCGGAAAGGGGCTTCTCGGTCGTCGCCTCGGTCCCTGGCCAAGCAAACGGCGAATGCGGCGGAGGAGATATCCGATCAAGTAGGCGCGGTTCAGCGCGCCACGAACGAGGCAATAGTGGCCATGAAGGCAATCGGCAGCACCA
>Ga0213876_10001940_pt1 | contig 12405 bp, 9 predicted proteins | sample BarmaccomBMRX_R9_FD_160113 | JGI IMG/M metagenome (GOLD analysis project Ga0213876, IMG submission 160113) | Root-associated microbial communities from Barbacenia macrantha in rupestrian grasslands, the National Park of Serra do Cipo, Brazil - RX_R9 | ecosystem: Host-associated > Plants > Roots...
CGGTTCGAAGCGCAGATGGTCCCGCCGTGCTGCCTCACAATACCTTCGGCCACCGTAAGTCCTAATCCCGTCCCGCGGGAATCCAGCCGCGTCGTCACAAAAGCCTCAAACAGATTTGGCAGGATATCGGCCGGAATGCCGGGGCCGTTGTCGAGCACCGTGCAGCACACCCAATCATGACCACCTCGCTGCAGATGCTTGGATTCTATGCGAATTTCGCCTCCGCTCGAAACTGCAATTAGAGCATTTCGCAAAAGATTCACAAACACCTGCACCAGCCGATCCGCGTTGCCCACGACCGTCTCCCCTTCACGTATATTGTTGGTGAACGAAACCGCGGCCGCCTTCTCATCGATCGCGACCAGGTTCCAGCTTTCTTCAATAATCGGCCGCAGTGCAACGGCTTCGGTTTCGCGTTTGCGCACGCGCGCGAAATCCACCAGGCCTTCGCTGATCTTGCGCAGCCGTTGGGTAACGCGCAGCATGCGCCCGAGGCGTTCCTGAGTCTGTGAATCCTTTGTCGTTTCCTGCAGCTTTTCAATCGAACCTTGCAGGACCGCAAGCGGGGTATTCAGCTCATGCGCGACGCTGGTGCTCAGCATGCCGAGACTCACTAAACGATCCTGCTCTTCCAGGCGTTGCAGCGCCCCCGCAAGATCGTCTTCGTGCTGCCGCAACTGCGCCACAGTGGCATTCCGCGATTGCATGATCTGGCCGATCTCGTCGTTCAGAATGAAGCGCTCGTCGATCATCTCGTTCGCGCGATCCTCCCGCTGGGTCGCGGAATCGGCATTCAACATCAGCGTCAAAGGTTGATAGACGTATTGCGGCATGATGATGAACTCGAGCACCACAATGGACAAAACATAGATTGTCCCTAGCGCTGCGAATAGACTGAATCGCGCTCGCCGCAGAGCGGCGTGATAGAACTCGACCGGGAGCGTAATGCGCCGGTATATGCCAGATCGGTTCGAATTCCGGTATAGATTGTCGCTGCTATCCTGCCAGGAAGAACCGGCATGGGCGGCAAGATAATGTTGCCCCTGAGCGGGCAAGCCTATTTCGCTCGCGGAACCCTCGCGAAACCCGTACACGCTCAAATCGCCAAGCGAACCATTGCCGGTCTGCGGCAGTTCCGAAGCGAACACCTGCGAAACCATGCGAAACTCACGTACTTTGGCCGCTTCCAAATGGTCTGCGAATAGAGGAATGAGCGAGAGATAAACCGAGATCGCCAGCACGAAGAAGAACATGTTGTGCAGAAGCGCGAGCTTCTGCCGTACCTTCAGCCCGCCGAAAGCCCGAAACACATAGTTCGGAGGCTTGGCGGGATTCGCCGGCCTGTTACTGCGGCGTAAGTTCCTCTCGGCGCTCAACCTCTTGCTCCTTGTACTGCAGTTGGTACAGCTTCCAGTAAATGCCGCGGCGCGCCAACAGCTCCTGATGGGTGCCGATCTCCCGCAACTGCGCCTTATGCATCACGATAATGCGGTCTGCGCGTTGGATGGTTGACAACCGGTGCGCGATAACCACCGATGTGCGGTTTGAAACCAGGCGCGTCAAGGCTTCGCGCACGCGCAACTCGGTTTCCGTATCAACGCTGGATGTGGCTTCGTCAAGGATGAGAATCTGCGGATCGTGCGCCAGCGCGCGAGCAAAGCTGATCAGTTGTTTCTGCCCGGTCGAGAATCCTGTTCCGCGCTCTTTGACAGGCGTATCGAAGCGATCGGGCAGCTCTTCGACAAAATCGAGTAGATTGACTCTTTCGGCCGCCTGCCGGACTTGCGCGCTGGTTATGTGCGGAGTGCCTAAGCGAATGTTGGATTCTAGCGTTCCCGAGAACAAATAAGCATCCTGCAGAACGACACCGAAATGGCGGCGCAGATCGTTCAGATCGAATTCCCGCACATCGATACCGCCGATGCGAACGGCGCCGCGCTGCACATCGTAAAAGCGCATGAGTAGATTCGTGAGCGTCGTCTTGCCCGCACCCGTATGGCCGACGATGGCAATCGTCTCGCTTGGCTTTACCGTGAAGCTGACGTCGCGTAGCACCCAATCTTCGCCGTTGTAAGCGAACCAGACATGATCGAACTCGATGCCGACGGCGCCGTCAGGGAAGGCGATCGTTCGCGGTGGCGATACGATGTTGGGCTGAGTGTCCAGCAGCTTGAAAATGCGCTCGGAAGCGGCCATCGCGCCCTGCAGGATGTTGTACTTTTCGCTGAGATCCTGAATAGGCCGGAAGAATCGCAATCCATATTGGAAGAACGCCACCAGAACGCCCAGCGTGAGGGCGCCTTGCCTGATTCGGACCCCTCCGTAGGCAAGGATCAGCGCGAGCGCCAACATGCCCAGGAACTCAACCACCGGATAGAACCATCCATACGCGGTGATCGAATCTTTGAACGCCAGCATGTGGTGGCGATTGATCTTGGTGAACTCCTCCTTGCTGCGCTGCTCACGATTGAAGAGCTGCAGCACTGCGATACCGGCGATATGCTCCTGCAGATATGCGTTGATGCGTGCGATGGCGACGCGAATGCGGCGGTAACTTTGCGATGCCGAGCGACGGAACTGAATTGTCACGAGCACGACCAGAGGCATGACGGCCAGCATGATTCCGGTGAGGCCGGGGCTGAGCCGCACCATCGCGATGACGACGAACGAGAGCATCAGAATGTCGCCGACAATCGTGACCAGACCCGATGCGAACAAATCGTTGAGCACGTCGACGTCTGTTGTCACGCGCGTCACCAGACGCCCCACGGGATTTTTGTCAAAGTAGGCGACATCGAGCGTCTGCAGATGCGTCATCAACTGCCGCCGCAGATCGAACATCGCTTTTTGGCCAGTCCACTGCATGAGATAGGTCTGTCCGAAATCGAAAGCGAAGCCGAGCACCACGACACCCAAATAGACCAGCGCCAATTGCGAGAGCCCGGTCCATGGATCATTCGAGAGCCAGCGATCAAGAAACGGAAAGAGCTGCGCGTGCTTCACCGGAACCAGGTATCGATCTACTGCCAATTTGGTCAGCAGGGGTCCGATAATCTGTAGAAGGGAATCGACGATCAGCAAGATCAGCGAGGCCAGCACCATTAGCCTGTACGGCCGCATATAAACCAGCAGCCGGCGCATCAAACGCGAGTCGTATGCTTTACCGAGAACTTCCTCTTCCAATCCCTTTGTGCCTTAACTACATTGTCCATGAACGGCGTTGTTCTCATCGATAAGCCGAACGGATGGACCAGCCACGACGTCGTGAATCGCTGGCGTAGATTAGCCGGGACGAAACGGGCAGGACATTTGGGCACGCTCGATCCGCTTGCGACCGGCTTGCTGGTATTGGTGACGGGCACAGCCACGCGCCTGGCGCAGTTCTTCGAAAAGGAAGAAAAGACCTACCTGGCTGACGTCCAGTTCGGTGTGGTTTCGAATACCTATGATGTCGATGGCGATCTCCAATCAACCGGCATGGCGCCCCCTGAAGATCCGCAAGTTGTTCTCGAAGCGCTCGGCACTTTCAGGGGCAAGTTCGATCAGGTGCCTCCGCCCGTCTCAGCCAAGAAAATTGCCGGAGTGCCGGCGTATAAGCTCGCGCGCAAGAAGGTGCCTCTGGATCTCAAAGCCGTTCCGGTAAACATCAGCGAGTTGGAGCTGCTGAGCTTCGCCCCGGGAAAAATATCGATTCGTGTCACGTGTTCGGCGGGTACTTATATACGAGGCATTGCGCACGACTTGGGACAACGGCTCGGCTGCGGCGCCGTGCTCGAGCAGCTCCGGCGCACGCGCGTCGGCTGCTTTGATGTGGCAGACTCTTACAAACTTGATCAGCTCGCGCAACTTGCTTCAGAAAGCCGCCTGTCGCAGGCGGTTATACCTTCGGGCAGTTTGCTTCCGCATGTGCCCTCTCAGTTCGTGGACGCAATCACAGAGACTCAGATCCGTCAGGGACGCGACTTTCGCACCTCACCTTTGGTGGTTCAGCCGGGCACTCCTAAGGTTAAGGCGATTTCACAAACAGGAGAGCTAATCGCCATCGGTGAATTAAGAATTCCAAACGTTTACCATCCCAGCACAGTCTTCTAGCGCGATGTTCCGAAGACGTGCGACCCTATGTTACACAGGTAAGAATTGACAAGTAAGAAGCCGCCTCTCCTCTTACTCGCCGCCGTGGCTGGTGTGTGTATTTGTATGGCGCAGAATCCGCCTACCAATACAAGCACCAACCCGGATACGACCACGGCATCGCCGACAGATACCGCTCCCGCAACGAATACGGCGCCTCCGGCCACAACGCCGCCGCGTCCGCAATTTTTCGCCGGCACCATCACGGCAATTACGAACGATCAGATTACGATCTCTCGCACCTTAGTGGGGCATCAGCCGGATACACGATCGTTTCAGCTGACCGGTAAGACAAAAATGAACAAAGTTAATTGCAAGCCGAATACGAAGGTGACGGTGCGCTATCAGCACCTGCCCGAAGGCGACGTCGCCCTGCAGGTTTTAGTTCACCCACCGAACAACAAACCCCCGGCAAAGCATCCTTAGGACCTGTTCTTCGACCCCGTCTTCGCAGCCCGTCGCTTTCGTGCCCACTCAGGCTTCTCTACCTGGAACGCGCGTCCCAACGCGAGCGCATCAGGCGCAACGTCTTTTGTAATTGTCGACCCCGCTCCGACGTACGCTCCCTTGCCTACCGTGAGCGGCGCGACCAGAGTTGAATTACTGCCGACGAATGCGCCATCATCAATTTTCGTTGGATGTTTGCGCTCGCCATCGTAATTACAAGTTATGGTACCTGCGCCGACATTCACATCTTTGCCAATACTCGCATCGCCCAGGTAAGCAAGATGGCTGGCCTTTGATCCCGCCCCTAAATTCGTTTTCTTGAGCTCGACGAAATTGCCGATGTGAGTGCACTCCCCTGCCTCGGCTTCCATGCGCAGCCGCGAAAAAGGCCCGACAAAGGACCTCGCGCCAATGGACGAGTCGTTCGCAATCACATAAGGAAGAATCGTCACCTCGTCCGCGACACGGCAGTTCCGTAGCACAGAGCCGGTGCCGATACGGCAATTTGCGCCGACTGTCGTGTTTCCGCGCAGTTGTACTCCGGCTTCGATCACGGAATCTGGCGCGACCTCGACGTTCGCATCGATCGTCACGGTTTCCGGGTACTCGATCGTGACGCCCGAAAGCATAAGCGCAGTCGTCTTGCGCGTTCTCAGGATTCTGTCTGCGATGGCGAGTTCGACGCGCGTGTTGATTCCGAGCAGCTCGGTGTGATCTTCAATCGGCAATGGCGCCACCGGGTGGCCATGGCGTGCAAGTATTTCGGCCATGTCCGTCAAATACAGTTCATTCGCCGGGACCGATGGTTGCAACTCGCCCACGTGCTTCCAGAAGGCACGTGCGGAGAAGCAATACGCACCCGGATTCACTTCCCTGATGGCAAGCTGTTCGGGAGTTCCCGATTTCTGTTCGACGATGGACGCAATCATCCCCTTCTGATCGCGCACAATGCGCCCATAGCCGGTTGGGTCGGGAAGGTATGTCGTCACGAGAGCACCGCCGCCGCCGTTGGATGTCGCGGCCTTGACCAACTCCTGAATAGTTTCTGCGCGCAACAACGGACCATCGCCATTCAGGATCAAAAGCAGGCCGTCTTCTGAATCAACGGCGCTCTGCGCGCAGCGTGCGGCGTGTCCGGTGCCCTTCTGCTCCGGCTGCAGCGCGAAGCGCACGCCCGGTACACGCACGCTTGCCTTCACTGTGTCGGCCTGGTGGCCGACCACCACCACAATCCTTTCCCGTTGGGTCACCGAAAGGGCCGCACGAATCACGTGATTGAGAAGCGTGTCGCCGCCGGCCTCGTGAAGGACCTTCGCCTTTGCCGACTTCATTCGCGTTCCGAGACCAGCGCCCAGAATCACGGCCACGATTTGATTGGCCGTGATTTGAGGTTGGACCGCGGCCGTGATTTGAGGTTGGACCACGGCTGTGATTTGAGGTTTGGTCGCGGCTGTGAGTTGCTCTTTCATCTGCTCCGTCTACGTAGCGTCAGCGCCTGGGCGCGCACCTGCTGGGCACGCGAGCGGCTGGCAAGATCGATCACCACTTCCGCCAATGCCTGGGGATCGTGCCGCACCATGCGTGGACTTTTTTCCGAATCCCCCACCAGGTCCGTAGTGACCACCTTCACGCCTAGGTCCGTCAGACGATCGACGTCGTTCTCTACCGGTTTTACTTTGGCGCGCGCGTAACGGCGCTGCAAATCGACTGGAATAGGCGCTGAGTTAAGAACCACGCAATCGATCAAGTTCCGCCCGGCGTGGGAATGTATCGCCTGCAAATGCTGAGAGGCGGTGAAGTGGAACGTCTCGCCCGGCTGCCACATCAGATTGACAAAATAGACCTTGAGAGCGCGTGAGCTTTGTATTGCTTCGGGGATGCCTTCGACCAGCATATTCGGGATGACGCTGGTGTAGAGCGAACCTGGGCCGAGCGTGATGAGGTCGGCGTGGCTGATAGCCTCGAGCGTTTCCGGCAGTGGCGAGCAGTTTCGAGGGCTCAGCCGAATGGATTCAATGGCGCGGCGGCTCTTGCTGATCTTGGACTCTCCGCGCACTATGGTGCCGTCCACCAACGCCGCCTCTAGGACGACGTTCGTGGAGGTGGCCGGAAAGATGTGGCCGCGGATGGCCAGGATCTCAGACGACAGCTTCACCGCATGGGCGAAGTCGCCGGTGATTTGGTTCAGAGCAGTCAGGAACAGGTTGCCGAAGCTATGGCCCTTGAGGCCGCGTCCACCGGCAAAGCGGTAGCGAAACAGTTGGGACATCAGCGCTTCGTCTTCCGACAGCGCGGTCATACAGTTCCGGATATCGCCAGGCGGCAGAACATCGAAGTCGCGCCGTAAACGCCCGGAACTGCCGCCATCGTCGCTTACGGTCACCACGGCCGCGATCTCAACCCGAGGCTTCTCGGTGACCCGGGATTCCTGGCCGCCCCGAGCGTGTTTCTTGAGGCCTGACAGCAGGGTGGACAATCCGGTTCCGCCACCGATCGCAACAATGCGCAGCGGGCTTTTCAACGCCAGACGTTCCGCGGGCAAGACACGATTCAGAGCTGCGGTCTCCACCGCTAAGGATCTCATGCAGGTGCGACCGGAAGCGTGGGTTCTAAGGTGCGTCGCCGCGGCCCCGGGCGGCCGAGGCTAACGCCTCTTCCGGGGTTTCTCTTCCTCGTCCTCGTAAACGGGAACCGAGTCCAGATCCTCTGATTCAAAGACCTGGCCGCAGTCGAGGCAGCGGACGTAGTCGACGCCGTCCCGGCGGTAGAGGAACTCGGTTCGCTCGTGCTGACAACCCTGCATAGCGAAATAACACCTATTCTAGACTGAGCGCAATCCCTGTCAAGTATTCAAATTATGACTGTCAAATTATGACAGGCTTCGAAGCGCGCATAAAGCCGCATCACGTAAATTCCTGGGCAGGGCGGCAGGGACCAGGTTATTCGTATCGTAGTGCCGTGATAGGGTCGACACGCAACGCGCGGAATCCTGGTGCGAGAGTCGCAAGCAGCGCGACGACCGCGAGAACGCCAACCACGGAAAGGAAAGCAGACGGATCGAACGTGCTCAGGCCAGGAACGAGAAAGAGTGCAAGCGGCTGCATAGCAAACGCTGCTAACGCAAGGCCGACCAGGGTTCCCAAACCAACCAGCGCGAGGCTGTGCCGGCAGATGAGCCGCAGAACCGCAGGCGGTGTTGCGCCCAAGGCTACGCGCAGCCCGATCTCGCGCGTGCGGCGTGACACGGAATAGAGCAGCAGCCCATACAGACCTATCGCGGCGAGCGCCAGCCCCAGTATCCCCATTGCTCCCAGCATCACGGCTCCGATTCGGCTTGGCAGCAGCGCCAAAGCTAAGGCCTGGTTCATGGGCTTCGTTTCGATTGCCGCTGTAGGATCCAGGCGGCCAAGTACAGCGGCCACTTCTTTCGTGAGCGAGGTGGGCGACCCGGCAGTGCGGATCAAGAAGTGCAGATTGACTGGTTCATTAAACGCAAAGTAAGGCTGGTATACGGCCAGCCGCTGCTTTTCCCCGAGGGTGAAATACTTGCTGTCCTTTGCAACACCGACGATGAGCATGCTCGTCTGTTCCTGAAGCTTGATCGTGATGACGTGGCCAACCGGATTGCTCTTCTCGAAAAGTGCGTGGGCAAAACTCTCGTTCACAATCGCAACCTGCTGTGAGCCTTTTCGGTCTGTTGCCGCGAACTCGCGGCCCAGCAGGATCGGAATGCCGATAGTGTGGAAATATTCGGGGCCCACGTTGTTGCATTCGTACTGGACGTGAATCGCAGTGGGCGACAGGTCTGTTGTGACCGGAGCGCCCGTTACACAGTTGTCATTCAACGGCACGCGCCGCGTGATGGCAGCCGATTCGACGCCGGGCAAAGCCCGTAACTGCTCCAGCGCTTCATGAACCAGCGCCATCTGGTTCGTTTGATTCGTGCCGGCGTACCTGTCGGGCACCAAGCGCATGTAAGCCCAACTGGTGTGGTGGATATCGAAGCCAGGATCCATGGAAGTCACCCGGAGCAGGTTGTGTACGAACAAAAGCGCCGTCGCCAGCAATATAATCGAGACGGCGAGTTGCGCCGCCACCAGGAGACTACGAATATTCCAGGCGCGCGGAGTCTGACGCTCGCCCTGCTTCATCGTGTCGCTCACATCTTTGCGCAGCGATTTCAGCGCCGGTAGCAATCCGCACAGCAGTGCGCTGGTGAGCGCGAGAGCGAGTGAGTACCACCAAAGGCGCCAGTCGGGTGAAATAACGAGATGAACCGGGACGGGCACAGGCAAATCCAGTTTGCCGATGAGATTTACGCAGACGGCATCGATCAGCAAGCCGGCCATTGAACCAATCACGGCGAGGAGCAGGCTCTCGGCAAGCAGATGACGCACGATTCGGCCGCGGCTGGCGCCGAGCGACAGGCGGATGGCCAATTCATGCGAACGGGTGGAAGCGCGGGCCAATAACAAGCTACCCACATTTGCGCAGGCAATCAGCAGCACTAAGCCGGCGACGATCATCAGCATTGCAAAAAAGGCCGTAACTACGCTGGGCATCATTTGATTGAGAAGATCGAAGCCCGTCACGTGCGTGACTCGCGTTCCACTGTTTCGCTTCCACGCCTCGTATGGATGAATCCGATCAAGCTGCGCAAAGAGACTCTGCACGCGTGCCGTCGCCATAGGAAGCGTCATGCCTTTCGGCATGCGTGCGTAAAGTTGCACGTAGTCGTCGTCATGCGTAACCGGAATGTACACATCCGGTGAGACGCCGAAGCCAAAGATCGAACGGTGATTGGCCGGAAGAACGCCGGTGACGATATACAGCCGGCCTTCCAACATCAATGCCCGACCTAGAATGGCTGGATCGGCGGCGAACTTGCTATGCCAGGCGTTATAGGAGAGCACCGCCGTATTCTTTTCGCCCGGCGCTATGCCCCGGCCCATTCGAAAAGGAATCCCCAAGGCAGTGAAGAAATCGTCGGTGACCAGGCCCGCATAGAACCGGCTGGTGCGATCGCCGTCTCGCCAGTTCACCTCACGCTCAACGTTGAGGCCCGCCACGCCATCGAAGATGTGTGAATCGAGCAGGAACTTATAGTCCGTAACTGGTAGTGCGCTGTTCCCCCCTTCCCAGATGGCAATAAGTGATGAAGCGTCGCGGCAGGAAGGTTGGCTGAAAAGAAAGTTGGTCGTGATGTTGAAAATAACTGCGTTGGCGCCGATGCCGAGCGCGAGGCAGAAGATGGCGGTGACCGCGAAGCCGGGACTGCGCCGAAACGCGCGAGCGGCATAACGAAGATCAGAGAAGAGATTTTCTAACCATCGCATTTGCCATGGCCCGGAGCTGTCTTCGGCCGCTTTTAGCTTTGAGCCAAATTCGCGGCGGGCTCGTGCCAGTGCTTCGAGACGCGCTACGCCACCTTGTTCGAGTTCCTCCGCGCGGCTCTCCACGTGGAACTCAATTTCATCCGCAAGTTCGGAGCGAAAACGTGACCGGCTGAACAGCCACCAGAGACGAAGGTAGAACTCTCTTATGAATTTCATATTGCTCATTACGCGGTTTTGAGAACGAGTTGGATCGCGCTCACCAGCTTGTTGAATTCACTCGTCTCAGCGGCGAGTTGTTTGCGGCCTTCATTTGTCAGGCGATAGAATCGGGCCCTGCGGTTTGTGTCTGATATGCCCCATTCGGCCCGAAGCCAGCCTTTCACTAGCATGCGATTCAGCGCCGGATAGAGGGAACCCTCTTCAACGTCGAGTACGTCGGCCGAGCATTGTTTGATTCGGCGGGCGATGGCGTATCCGTGCAGCGGGGCCGCGGCCAGCGTGCGCAGGATCAGCATATAGAGCGTGCCGGGCAACAACTGAGGTGATTCTTCGGGCATCTAACCCTTTCCTTACTATACATAGCCCGGAAAGTAATCGCCGTCAAGCTGTTGTTTCGCTCTGTTGGTTTCCCACGGGAAAATGATAGACTTCGTGTAGGAAACCCAAAGAGGCAACCATGAAAGAAAAAACTGATGTCCTGCAAGGCACGCTCGCGTTAATGGTGCTGAAAACGCTAGATGTGCTGGGGCCGCTCCATGGGTACGGCATCGCGCGGCGCATCGAGCAGATCAGTGGAGATCTCTTAACGGTCAACCAAGGCACGCTCTACCCGGTGCTGCTGAAGTTGGAGCAGGAAGGGTCAGTGGCGTCTGACTGGGGCGCTTCTGAGAACAACCGGAAAGCGCGCTTTTACCGGCTGACACGCGAGGGACGCAAGCGGTTACAGGCGGAGACGCGCGGCTGGGAACAAACGGCCGCCATCATCGGCCGATTCTTCGCCGTGAAAGCGAACGATTTGCAGTGATGTGATTTACAGTGACGTGATTTGCAGTGAGGTGACTTGCAATGAGAGCGATACGGCGGCTATTTCATCAGTTGACTTCCTGGACCACGCGGGACAAAGACGAACAGCGGTTGCGGACTGAGATCGAAGAACATCTCGCGATGCAAACCGCCGACAATGTACGTGCCGGTTTGCCTCCGGATGAAGCGCGCCGCCAGGCGCTATTGAAGTTTGGAGGCGTGACGGCCGTCAAGGAAGAATACCGGGAGCGGAAAACGTTACCTTCGCTCGAAACCCTCATACAAGACACACGCCACGCGCTGCGTCGCTTGCGAAAAGCGCCGGTATTTACCTTCACTATCGTGCTCACAGTTGCCTTAGGCATTGGGGCGACTACCGCGATATTCACTTTGGTGTACGCGGTGCTGTTGAAGTCACTCGCCGTAGCGAATCCTCATGAGTTATACCGGCTGGGAAAACAGGCACAATGTTGCTACTACGGCGGCTACAGCCAAGACAATGAGTGGTCGCTCGTCTCGTACGACCTGTACAAATACTTCCGCGATAACACGAAAGGCTTTTCAGAAGTCGCGGCGTTCTCCGCTAGCGAGCCGCTGTTCGGAAGCCGACGCGAGAATACGGCGGAAGCAGCGCAAAGTTTTCCGGGCGAGTTCGTGTCGGGTAATTATTTCGATACGTTCGGAGTTAGGGCCTTTGCAGGGCGCGCCCTAAGGCCGAGCGACAACCAGCCCAACGCTGCGCCGGTTGTGGTGATGAGCTATCGATTGTGGCAGCAGAGATATGGATCGGACCCATCCGTAATCGGTAGTATCTTCGATCTGAATTCCAAACCGTTTACCGTGGTCGGCATCTCGCCTCCGGGCTTTTACGGCGACAGTCTACGCCCGAACCCGCCTGATTTCTTTGTGCCGCTCGAGATGGAGCCGTACGCAGGCGATGGCGACTTGAACAAGTACGCCCTCTATTGGTTGGACTTGATCGGCCGCGTCCGTCCGGGCGTAAGCCCTGCAGGCATCGAAGCCGAAATGAGGGTAGAACTGAAGACCTGGCTGCGCGCCCATTGGGGCGAGATGGATCAGAACGATCGCGTCAAGTTTCCACAGCAAACCCTCTTCTTGGCGCCCGGCGGCGCGGGAATCACTTCCATGCGCGATGAGTATCAGCACTGGTTGCAGATCCTGATGATGGTTTCGGGATTCGTGCTGTTGATTGTTTGCGCGAACGTGGCGAACCTGATGCTGGTCCGCGGCATGGAACGCCGTCGCGAGACGTCCCTCAGCATGGCCTTGGGCGCCCAACCCGCGCGGTTGGTGAGAGAAGCACTGACAGAAAGTATTTTGCTCTCGCTGTTCGGCGGCGCCGCGGGTCTGGCCATCGCATTGGGGGGCGCGCAACTAATTTTGCGCGCCGTTTTCCCGACGGATGGGAGCATGGGACCTGTTCCCATCGATGCCTCGCCATCGATGC
>Ga0213876_10001941_pt1 | contig 12401 bp, 8 predicted proteins | sample BarmaccomBMRX_R9_FD_160113 | JGI IMG/M metagenome (GOLD analysis project Ga0213876, IMG submission 160113) | Root-associated microbial communities from Barbacenia macrantha in rupestrian grasslands, the National Park of Serra do Cipo, Brazil - RX_R9 | ecosystem: Host-associated > Plants > Roots...
CCGACCTCATCGTTCCGTGCGACGACCGTGCGCTGGGGCATTTACACGCTCTCCATGCCTCGCTGCCTGACGACGACGGTCTGCGCCGGCTCATCGAGCGCTCGCTTGGCAACCCGGCGGGGTACGCCGCCGCGCGAAGCCGCGGCCAAGCACTTCGCCTGGCCGCCCAGGACGGCAGTCCTGAGCCGGCATCGCACGAACTCCACTCCGAGGCGGACGTGCTAGACTGGTGCGCAAACCGGTCGTTTCCCGCCGTGATCAAGGCCGATGGTACCTGGGGCGGCGCGGGGGTCGCGTTGGTCGACAGTCTGGCTTCCGCCCTCGCCGCCTATCGTCGACTGTCGCGCCCGCTTGCCACCTGGCGTGTGTTGAAATTCCTGCTGTCCAATCGCGACCCATTCCCGCTGTGCGGGTGGCTCGATCGAACACGTCCTGGCGTGATCGGTCAAGATTTCGTCAAAGGTCGCGCTGCGAACATCATGGTCGCCTGTTGGAACGGCGAGGTCCTTGCCTCGATCGGCGCCGTCGCGCTGAAGACCAAGCAAGATTTCGGTGCCGCGACAATCGTCAAACTGATCTCGCATCCCGGAATGGAGGCTGCGGCAACGCGGCTTGTTCGCCGCCTCGGAATGTCGGGTTTCTGCGGCCTCGACTTCATCCTTGAAGAGGGGAGCGATCGAGCCATCATGATCGAGTTGAATCCGAGGGCTACGCAGCTTGGTCACTTGCCGTTCGGTCCGGCCGGTTCGCTCGTGTCCGTGCTGCTGTCGCGTGTTCGCGGCGAGACCGTATCGGCAGATAACGGCGGGCGCAGCGCGGAACGACCAAATGTCGCCTTCTTCCCGCAGGCGTGGTTGGCCGGGGCCGACTCCCCGTTGCTTTCGGATGCATATCTTGACGTTCCGTGGCACGAGCCGAAACTGGTCGCCGAATTGCTGCGGCGGCCGAAGGACGTCCGCAGCCCGTTGGCGCGTCTGACCGGCTTCGTGATGGGGCGGCCTGACCCGGCGCGCGTGCTGGCCAAGTCGTTCGCGAACACGTTCCCTCCTGCGGATGAGATTCCGGAGGTAGATTTTGCGGGCGCGGCGCCAGTTCCGTCCCATCCAGGACCACCAGCGCCTGGGTTATGTCAGGAGCCCTGAGACCATCGATGGCCGCCGCGCCGGGAAACGCGCCCCGGACGAAGCGGCAAACCAGCCGCACGTGCTCTTACTTGCATCCTTGATCTCGCGAAGAGTTTCCCCGACCGGCATGGGCGTGTGGCCGCTCGCATGCTATCGCCTGTCGATGATATGATTGCGGAACGGTAGATAATTTGAGCGTAGGAAGAGATCTGTCCAGCGAACCCTCCGGACCGGCACCAGTGGAGGCCAAAGACCACCACGAGCGTTCCGCTGCTCGCGAGCGGCGCGCGGGTGGAATCTGCGTCTTGTCACGGCAACGCATTGTCGGCAATACGAACGGCAGCTCCACCTATCTGCTGAGCCTGTGCGAGGCGCTGCACCAAGATGGACACGTGCTGCACCTGTTATGTCCATCTCCCACAATGTTCGGGCGCTGGCCAGCCCTGGTGATGGGACGGGAGATGGCGATCTTCCGTTCGATAAAGATCCGCCGCGCCGTGCGGATCGGGAACGTCTACGTCGCCGTTGACCCTATGGTGCTGAAACGAGCTTTTGTCGGAGTCCTCGGCAAGGTTCTGGCGCGAATGGGCATCCGTATCGCGGCCCTGTCCAGGCCGGCGCCGTACGCGATCGGGCTGCCCTGGGAGGCGGCCGATCTGCGCTACGTCGAACGGCATGCGCCAAGGCAGGCCGACGGCGTCCTGGTCGACTACGCATTCCTGACCGAAGGTATTGCGCGAGTGCCTGCCCCCTGCGGGCCCAGCGCGGTTGTCATGCACGATCTCTTTTCCAGCCGGCCATCCGATTTTGGGCCGCTCGGCTCCGACCAAACCGGCGGCCTCGTCGATTTCGATACCGAGATGGCGATGCTTGGCCGCGCCGGCGCCGTGATCGCCATTCAGGCGGAAGAAGCCGCCAAAGTACGCCAACAGCTGCCGGGTACGCCGGTTCTGCTCGCGCCCATGGCGACCGTCCCAGTCGACGCGCCACAGGCCGGCAAAGGGCTCGATCTCCTGTTCATTGGCAGCAACACCACCCCGAATGTGGATGGATTGCGCTGGTTCTTCGAAGACGTCTGGCCATCGGTGCGGCGGGCGAACCAAGCGGCCCGCTTGAAGGTCGCTGGCAACGTTGCTGTCTCGTTTCCAACGGGCGTGCCGGACGGCGTCGTCCTGCTCGGGCGGGTAGATGACTTGAACCCGCTCTATGCCGAGGCCGCTGTCGTGATCTCTCCGCTGCGCGGCGGTTCTGGCCTGAAAATCAAGCTGATCGAGGCTCTCGGCCAAGGCAAGGCCATCGTGGCAACCCCGACGACACTCCAGGGCGTGGCTGGCGTCGTCGCGCCGGCCGTATTGGTCGCCGACGCTGCCCAGGCCTTTGCGGACGCGATCACGACGCTGCTCGCGGATGCCGTGCTCAGGAGGGCTTATGGCGAGCGCGCACTCGCCGTCGTGCGCGACCACTTCTCAGCCGAGGCTTGTTACGCTAGCGTGGTGGCCCATTTCCGCCGGCGCAAGTGAGGGAGTGGCTCGGCAATGCGCGTGCTGCGGGCGCTTATCGACGCATCGGTGCCGGGCCCTAAGGTCAAATCCCATCTTTGGTGTAGTACTTGTAGTCTCGATCCGAATATCCTTCCATGCGCCGCAAGGTCGATACGTCGGCCTTATTGAGGACGGTGCCGATCAGCCGTTCCGAAACTGTGCTTGAGGCGGAGAGGGCCCTGACGACATCGTCGCTGGATGTGCTGTCCCATTCCACCACCAGAATGAACCCATCGAACAGGTGAGCCGCTGCCTTAACGTCGACGACCGCAAGAACGGGAGGCAAGTCGACCAGCACGTAGTCGTAGTCATCGGCGGCCGATTTCAGCGTTTTCGTGAACACCGCCGAGGTCAGGACATCCGAACTGTTGACCGGTTTCATTCGCGTCGATGAGGGCAGGAAATCGAACTCGTATTTGTGGTCGTGGATGACGAGGTCACTGGCGGACGCGTTGTTGACCACCACGTCGATCAGGCCTTGATGATTGGTGTAGCCCAGCGACTTGGTAATCGAGGGATTGCGCAGATCGCCATCGATCAGCAGGACTCGTGCGCCGCTCTTGGCGATAAAGGCGGCAAGGGTTGCCGCGATCGTGGTCTTACCTTCTCCCGGCAACGCCGAGACGATTCCAATGACCTTGCTGTCGGCTGGACTGAGGTCGATCGCCACCTTGACGTAGCGAAACGCCTCTGCGGTCGCGGAAAACGGCGCAACCTCGGTTATCTTGCGAAATGCCCCAGAGTCCTTGGTTGCGCCCTTCTTCCGCCGGGGAAGCAGTCGGGAACCGATGGAAGGAACGACCGCAAGGCAGCTGGTTCCGAGCAGGCTTTCGAGCTGCGCGCGCGTGCGGATCCTGCGGCTCATCTGCTCGCGGGCGAGCCCCCCCGCAACCCCCAAGCCAAGTCCGAAAAGACTGGCCAAGATGAGCGTGAATGCCGTCTTCGGGTGGCTTTTCGTGCCTACTGCGGCCGTCGAGATCACCCGCGCTTCAGTAGACGGAAACGACTGCTGCTGGACCGATTGCGTGAAACGCGTCAGGAACGTCTCGTAGAGCCCGCGATAGGTGTTCGCGGCTGTCTCGAGTTCGCGCAGGCGGACCTGCAATTGACGTGTTTGGGCGGATTGCTGAAATACCTCCGACATCCGCTGATCGATCGCTGCTTCCTGGCTCTGCGCGATCTGGACCTCGCTCTTGTAACTCTCGGCGATACGCGAGATCTCATCCCAGATGGCTTGGCGGAGCGCGGCCATCTCGGCCCGTAGGTTCTTGGTGGCTTGGTGGTCCGAGCCGTAACGCGCGCTCCATTCGATGTCCTTGTTCTGGTCGTCGAAGAACTGTTGCCGCAGCTTGGTGATCACCGGATTGCTGAGCGCGTCTGTCACCGCCGGGTCAGGAATATCGACGTTTTGCTTTCTTGCCCGCTGTTGCAGGACATGCGTCATCCGTTCAAGCTTGGCTTGGGCTTCGGTGGTATCTGCACGGGCTTTTGCCAGCGCCTTGCCGAGTTGATCAAGTTCGATTTCGCTGGCCAGCTTGCCTTCGCCACCTATGATGATGCTGTTTGCTGATTTGAAATCCTGAACTTGCCTGAAGGCATCACTCGCCTGTTGCCGCAATTCGCCTATCCGTTGCTCCAGCCAGAGACTTGCGCGATGGGTCGCGTCGAACTTCGCCTGCAGCTGGTCTTCGATATAAGCATCGGCAAATCCGTTGGCGATCTTGGCTGCCTTGTCGGGATCGAGCGAGGTGAACGCGATCTGCTCGATATAACTGCGTCCGATCCGGGTGACGTCCAGATTGCGTCGCAAAGCGTCGACAGCGTTTCGCGTCAGCTGTTCTTTTGAATCCTCGGGCGCGGCAGCCGGCGCCAGTTTCAGGAATGCGAGAAGGCGTTGGCGCAAGCCGGGGCTGGTTCTGGCAAATTCGGCATCCTCGTCAAGGTGCAGCCGCTTTACCACCAAGAGTATGATGTTCTCCGATTGTGTTGCTTCGATTTCGCTTTCGACCGACGCGTCCTCGACGATGCGGTTTTCGGTTGACAATTCGGAATTGGACCAGGTGATCCGTTTGGTGTCGATAACCAGATCGAGACGCGCGGTGTACCGCGCAGGTGTCACCGAAAGGTACACGCCGGCCAGCGCGAGCGCGACCGCAAGCGCGAGCGCAATCAGCCGCCATTGCCGACCGAGAAAATCCTTCACCTGCAACAGTTGCCAGGCCGCACCGGTGGAGCCGGCTGCGGTCGGCGTTGCGGCATACCGCTGGAATGGTCTGGCTAGGTTCATGGGTCCTGAATCCGCGACGAGTTAACCATAGTTCGTGAGGACCAACCCCGGTTCGCGTTGCAGCTCCCAAACCAATTGCTAAACCAAATCTATCATGACAAGGAGGTGGAATCCAATCACACCTCCGCCGACATAGTAATGGCCGTTTTTCGGGCTTTGCGTGAGCCCTTTAGTCGATCGATAGGCGCCATTTACGCAAAATCCTGCATGGCTCCTTATGAAATGTTATAGTGAAGTGCATGATCTCAAGTTCCCTGGCGCGGGAGTGCTAAACTGAAGATCGCATATTTGGTACATGATCTTTCAGATCCCGCCGTACATCGACGGCTGCGGATGCTGAAGATCGCATCGGCCCAGATCGTCGTCATCGGGTTCAGGCGAACCGCAGCGCCAATGACCAACGTTGAGGGCTGCGAGACGATTGATCTCGGCCCGACCAGGGACGGTGCATTGCTTGCAAGGGTCGGCTCGATTGCCTTGGCGGCGATGCGGCTGAGGCGGCTCCGGAAGGCTGTGCGCGGCTGCCGAGTGGTGCTCGCACGAAACCTGGAAATGTTGCTTCTGGCCGTAGAAGCCCGTCGTCGTTACGTCCCCGGTGCCAGCTTGGTATTCGAGTGCCTCGACATCCATCGAATATTGCTGGGCAAGGGTCTGGCGGGAGGCCTGCTGCGATCGATCGAGTCTGGTCTGATGCGCAAGGTGGACCTGATATTGACCAGTTCACCGCGCTTCATCTCCGAATATTTTGGGCCAAGAAAGTTCAACCGTCCCATAAGAATTGTCGAGAACAAGGTCCTCCTTTCCAACCCTGGCATCGGCCCTCCGAGCTGGTCTTCGCAGCCAGTCGGGCCGCCCTGGAAAATCGGCTGGTTCGGCATGATAAGGTGCCGTCGAAGTTTCGAAATTCTTAGATCGGCGGCGCGGGATGCGGGCGGCAGCCTCCAGGTCAGGATCGCCGGCCGTCCGTCTCCAAAGGAATTTCCGGATTTCGAAGCGCTCGTCGGCGCGTCTCCGCATGTCAGGTATACCGGACCTTATCGGCCTGACGACTTGGCACCGCTTTATAGCGATGTGCATTTCAGTTGGGCGGTGGACTTCTTCGAACAGGGAGCGAATTCCACCTGGTTGCTCCCCAATCGCGTTTACGAGAGTTCATTTTTTGGGGCGGTTCCGATTGCCGTCGAGGGCGTTGAAACAGCATGCTGGCTTGGGCAAAGGAAAATCGGGGTGATCCTCGAAGGTCAGCCTGAACTGGCGTTGCGCAATTTCCTTGAGACGCTGACTGATCAGCGCTATCGAGAGCTGGCCGGCGCTCTACGAAGCGTACCACTGACCGAATTGGCCGACGGGAGGGAAAGCTGCCAGCGGCTGCTCGAAGCACTCGAGAAGCCCAAGGTTTCGTTCGAGCCGGATGTCGAACATGTCAACATTTGAGGCCGCTCGCTCGCCGGATGGTGTCGTTGTCGTGGTTCCTTGTCTCAATGAAGAGGAGCATATCGAGAAGACGCTCGCTCACTTCATGGCGGAGCCCTATGACGCGGTGCGGAAGATCGTGGTTTCGGATGGCGGCAGCACGGACCGGACGGTCAAGATCGTGGAGCAATGCGCGCTCCGCGACAACCGGGTCGTCCTGCTGCGTAACAACCGGCGAATCCAGAGCAGCGCCTTGAACAGGGCTGTCGAGCAATATGGGCACCTGGCGCGCTTCATCATTCGAGCCGACGCACACGCGGACTATCCCCCCGGATTCTGCAAGAGGTTGCTCGCGGCTCAGCAGATGACGGGGGCCGAAGCGGTCGTTGTTAGCATGATCGCCAAGGGGGTTACCTGCTTTCAGGTCGCCGCCGCGGCCGCGCAGAATTCGAAGTTGGGCAATGGAGGCTCGGCGCACCGCAGGCTTGCGCAGGGCGGGTACGTCGATCATGGGCATCATGCGCTGATGGACGTGAACGCGTTCCGCTCGGTGGGAGGATATGATGAGTCGTTCTCGCACAACGAGGACGCCGAGCTCGACCGCAGGCTCATCGCTGCTGGATTTCGGATCTATCTGTGCGCCGGCGCCGAGATCACCTATTACCCGAGAAAGAGCCCGGCCTCGCTTTTCAATCAGTACAGGAATTTTGGACGCGGTCGGGCGATGACGATCTTGAAGCATCGCACCAAGCCGAAGCTGCGGCAGGTCCTTCCAGTTTTGGTCGGCCCGGCCGTCGCCATGTCGCTGCTGTGGCCTTTGACTCCGTTGTTGGCAATCCCTGCCATGCTCTGGGCGATTGCCGGCATCTCGTATGGGCTTGCGCTCGGCGTTCGCAACAGGAGCAGGTGCGCCTGTGGCGCAGGAGCGGCAGCGCTGCTGATGCACCTTGGGTTTTCATTTGGGTTCATTTCACAGGCGCTGCGCGCCGGGGGGCGGCGATCGAGCCGCGACGCCCAGAGCGCCATCACGTAAGATTGGTATGGATCAATGATAGGGCGGCTTAACAACGGATCGCCTGTAGTCGACGTCAGTGTCATCGTGGCGAACTACAACGGCGAGCAATTTCTTGCCGATGCCGTCCGCTCGGCATGCAACCAGAGCCTTCGGACTATCGAAATCATCGTCTCGGACGATGCGTCAAGCGACTCCAGCGTTCAGATCGTGAAGGCACTGAGCGCCAAAGACAGCCGAATTCGCCTCATCGAGTCCAGCGTGAACGGCGGTCCTGCGGCAGCTCGCAACCGGGCTCTCGAGGTCGCCAGAGGCCGGTGGATCGGCGTCCTGGACAGCGACGATGTCATGCATCCCGATCGGCTCTCGCGGTTAATCGAAGAAGGCGTGAAGAGCAACGCCGACATCGTGGCCGACGACCTGCTGTTTTTCGATACCGACTACCGGGCACCTTCACAGTCGTTGCTGGGTGGGCGATGGTCGGAGGCCTCATACTGGGTTGCTCCCGAGGATTATCTGGCAACCAACAATTTCTACGGGAAGGGGCCGGCTCTCGGCTATCTCAAACCCGTGTTTCGGGCATCGATCATCGACAAGCAGAACCTGCGTTATGACGAACGGTTGACAATTGCGGAGGACTACAATTTCGTATTTCAGCTCCTCATGGCCGGGGCGGCTTTTCTCACCATAACCTACGCCGGCTATTTCTACCGCAGGCACAGCGGCTCGATTTCGCATCGCCTCAACCCCAAGGCGCTGGAGAGCATTCTCGAGGCCGAGAAAGGTTGGGCAGAGCGATGGCCCCAGGCCTCTCTGCAGCCCCTGTTCCGCGCGCGTGAACGCTCGATCCGGCGGGCACTCGCTTTTGAGGAACTGGTCGAAGCCATCAAGTCACGACAACTGATGAAAGCGGCAACGTTGGCCGCAGCCGATCCCGCCGCGGCCTGGCTGCTGAGGCTTTCGCTCGGGCAGTTTTTCAAACGTCTCCGCTCCGGCCCGAAGGTCTTCGGGCCGCGAACCATTTCGGATCAGCACGAGCACGCCACGGAACGGCGGTTGCAGAACTGATGAGCACGTGTCAGAGAGCGCTGATTTCGATCCGTCATGCGGCATGGCCTGCGGCGGTGTGGCCCGGGCAGGGACCATCCCGCCGGTATCATTGTCGACGAGTTCTTGTGACGATGTCCCGCTCTCGTGTTAACCATGGAAGGCCAGGGTATTTGGAACTAGGACGTTGAAAACAAAGCTGGACTGTCCATTCGAGCGGCCGACACGGAATATCGTAGCGGCCGAAGTCGAGCACGGATAGAAATTCCGCCCGTTGAAAGGTCCTGCTGCTCGATATTTGGAGCAGTGGATATCTGCGCGGCCGGAGAGAGAGCGCGGCTTGTTCGGGAATTCGAGGCTCGTGATCACCAATTTATCCCAATCGTGCGGGTCGGCATATGTGGACGTCGTGATCGCGACGTGGAACGGAGCCGCCACGATCGAAAGAGCGGTGCAGTCGGCATTGTCGGACGATCATGTCAGCCAGGTCATCGTCATCGATGATGGATCCACCGACGGCACGTATGCGGTGGTCGAAGCTATCAAAGACAGGATCGGGGCCCGGATTGTTCTTCTGCGATTGGGTCAAAACAAGGGGCCGTCGGTCGCGCGCAACCGCGGCCTGGAATTATCCAGTGCGCCTTGGGTCGCGGTCCTGGATGCGGACGACTATTTTTGTCCTGGCCGGATAAAGGCGCTTCTTGATGCTTCCGAGGGAGCTGACTTCGTCGCGGACGATCAGATCCAGGTGAAGCAGGGTCAGGATCCTGACCTGTTCGGCGATGCCCTCATCGGTCATGACACCGTCATGACCCTCGACTTTGCGACCTTCGTTGCGAACAACATCAGCAGGGGAGGCCGCCTCAGGAAGGAATTCGGTTTTCTCAAGCCCATCATGCGCAGGTCGTTCTTGGACACGAACCAGCTGCGGTATCCGGAACAGTTGCGCTTGGGAGAGGATTTCGCACTCTACGCCAGAGCGCTAGGTGCCGGGGCCGTTTTCAGGGTCATTCCGGCCCGCACATATGTTTCGGTCATTCGGGCGGATTCGCTTAGCGGCAAGCACTCGAAGCACGATCTGGAGTGCCTGCGCGATAGCGCCAGGTCACTTCAGACGTTGCCGACCCTGTCGAAGCTGGACAAGAGGCTTGCGCGCAAGCACTTCGAATCCATCGATGCGCGCGTGCAATGGCTCAATGTGATTGACGCCGTAAAAGCGCGAAGCTTAGTGGCCTTTCTCGCGCCTTTTTTCCTTCGCTGGACGACGTCCGTCTATCTGATGCGCTGTCTCTTGGAGCAGCTCATGATCAGGAGCAAGAGGTCACTCGGGCTGTCATAAGAGTGCGCGCGAAGTTACTCGCCGGCTTGGGGCCGACGACCCACAGCCTCGCGGTACAGGTCATCCCAGAACCGTTCCGCATCGCCAGGGGCGAAGAGTGCTTCTGCGGTGGCACGGGCCTTCGCTCGCATGCTGCGATAGGTTGACTGGTTCTTGACGCAGGCTTGAACTTTCTCGAGGAGCTCGCCGGCAAGCCGCTCGACTTCGTCGCGAAACATCGCCTCGTACCAAGGAAGGTGCCTCTCGGTGTTCCCCTCATACTTCCATTCTCCCATCTCGTTCCTGTCCAGAGAGAGCAAGATGCCGTTGACCTGATCTTCAATGAATTCCGGCAGCGCCCCTATGTTCGTCGCAATAACGGGGGTGTAGCGCGCCATTGCTTCGATTGCGCTGTAACCAAAGGTATCGCTGAAAGTCGTCAGAAGAAGAAAATGCGATTGCCTGATCAATTCCAGGACGGCGGGGTTTGGCAACGAGCCATGCGACGTGACGTTGGGAAGCGTGTCGATAAGCCGACGATATGCCTCGAAGAATTCCGGGCGCGACGGACCTATCCATGAGCCGGCCCCCACGTCGAGCCCGGAAACGATGTCGACCTTGAGCGGAAAGCCAAGTTCGTGCGCGAGCTGAGCGGCGCGCACGGCAACGAGACCGCCTTTGCGTAAAAAGTGATTGCCTACGAAGACCAGCTTGATGGTTTCCGGTTGTGACGGGTCGAAACCATCTGCCTCAGGGGGAATGAGGATATTAGGATAGCGAACGGTGAGTTTGGGGGCAATATCGTCAAGCCACGGCCTGCCGGCATGCTGGTGCAGGAATTGGCGGCGGGCAATCTCCGAGATTGCCACGATCTTCCGGCATCTCTGGCCGGCAAGCATTCTCGAAAGGATTGCAAAGATCTTCCAATCTTCGCGGCCGAAGACGCGAGGGAGATGCGACTCGTAGCCGATCACGAAGGGCGTCACGCCAATAGGAATGCGGTTGAAGGCATGTATGAGATCGAATCTGCGAAGCGGAAACGGGCTGAAAATCGTTGCGCCTTCGATTGATGTATGAATGTAATTGAGGGGCAGGAAGTTTCGAATGGAGATGTTGTGCGTGGAATGCTTGGGTGAGTTGAACAGCCACGGATAACGGGTCGGCGCCAATATATTCAATGCATGTCTCATGCTAACTAGTCTACCGGTTGAAAAGCCACCCCGCATTATTGCATTGGCAAGATTTGCTCGTCAAAGCGGAGCTGTTCGCGTGGCTCTTGCTCAACCCCGTTGCCGCGACGTTGGCTGCATCGCTTTTCCGCGTCAGGTTCGGTAAAAAGGTAAGCGCGTCCGCGCGGCGACGAGCCGGGGGCGACCGTTCGTGACGAGTGTCACAGAGCCGGCTCGGCTGCAGACCAAACAGCCCGCACGAAACGGTTGCGGATGATCAACGCGGAGATCGGGTCAACGGCCGCATTGTTGCCCAACGGTTGGCCTCCAATGGAGAGCCCTATTGCCTCGTCACGCGTTTTTCACTTTGCTGAGATGGATGATCGTCGTTTAACTGTGCCTTGTTGTCTCTCTTGGGTCGCACCCTGGCGCGGCTGGTTTCCGCGGAAGTCCTGGCGGAGGCGTCATATGAGATTTTTGAGCGTGCTGGCAGCCGTGTGTTCAGTCTGTCAAGTCGCCACGGCATTCTCAGGGGAACGGCCTGTATTGGAAACGGGCTCAGTGCTCGGTAGTGAGCTGTCGTTCGCCAACACTCTGGAAATGCTTGACCAGCACTTCGGTTCGCCGCCGGTTTGGAGAGAAGGGGGCGTGCAGGTCGATGCGCCGGTCCTGCCGTTCAATGATCCATCATTTTCCTGGGCGGCCGGGTATATCTGGAACCATCATTTGGCGGGGCAGCCGGTGCTATGGCCGCCACCCGCGAAGGATTTCCCGGCTTGGACGTCGAACGGCTTAGCAGACGCCAGTCCCAATGGCGATATGATGCGCCAGATGGAAGGCAAGCTCGTTCCGCTCACGTGGTCGGGAACGCTGAATCTCACAGTGCAGGAAATGCCCGCCGAACTTGCCCGAACCGTCGGCAAGGAGGACCCAAAGGAGTATATCGGCGCGACCATCAACAGCTATCCCTTCGCGCAAAAATACGGCATCTTCGCCATCTCTGCGAAACTCCCGTTGGGCAAGGGACTCTGGCCGGCATTCTGGCTATTGCCGGCGGACAAGAGCTGGCCCCCCGAAATCGATGTGATGGAAGTGATTGGTGTGGAGCCGAGCACGTTGTACACGAGCCTTCATACGAACATTCCCCATAGGGAAACGGCGTATGGATTGGGTACGGACACCCATCTCGACTTGAGCGCCGCCTTCCACGAATACGCTGTCGATTGGGGACCGGAAAAGATTGACTGGTATTTCGACCGAAAGCTCGTCTACTCGCGGCCCACGCCACCCGATCTGCACAAGCCCTGTTACATCGTGGCAAACGTCGGCGTCGGCAAGGAAAACGGCTGGGGCGGCGCACCTGATAGCTCGACGCATTTTCCCGCCACGATGCAGGTCGCCTACATCAGGGTTTGGCAAAGGCCTCAGTACGTTGGTCGCTAACCGCCACGGCTCTTGCGCCGGTCGGAGAAGCGTCGGTGTTCGAGGCC
>Ga0213876_10001942_pt1 | contig 12399 bp, 13 predicted proteins | sample BarmaccomBMRX_R9_FD_160113 | JGI IMG/M metagenome (GOLD analysis project Ga0213876, IMG submission 160113) | Root-associated microbial communities from Barbacenia macrantha in rupestrian grasslands, the National Park of Serra do Cipo, Brazil - RX_R9 | ecosystem: Host-associated > Plants > Roots...
AGGGCTTTCGATCCGGGGAGCCCCGCTGATCGGCGTGGCCGCCGCTTACGGCATTGCCCTCGAGCTGATTCACGACCCGAGCCCGGAGTCTCTCGAGCGCGCCACCACAATCCTGCGGGCGGCACGCCCAACGGCCGTGAATCTCGCCTGGGCCGTCGACCGGGTGCATGCCGCAGCGGTCGACGGCGGCGCCGCCGCCGCGTTGGCGCAGGCGCGCGCGATCCACGAGTCCGAGCTCGCGGCGAGCGCGGCGATGGCCACCGCCGGCGCCGACGCGCTCGCCGGCGTAACCCGGGTGATGACGCACTGCAACACGGGTGCCCTTGCCGCGCCGGGCGCCGGCACGGCGCTCGGCGTGATCGCCGAGCTGGCGCGCCGCGATCAGCTCGAGTACGTGCTCGCCACCGAAACGCGGCCGCTGCTCCAGGGTGCGCGCCTGACGGCGTACGAGCTCTCGAAGCTCGGAATCGCGCACGAGCTGATCGTCGACTCGGCCGCCGCCGGCCTGATCGCCGGCGGCGCGGTCGGCGCAGTGATCGTCGGCTGCGATCGCGTGGCGGCGAACGGCGATGTCGCCAACAAGGTCGGCACCTACGGGCTGGCGCTGGCGGCGCGCGCAGCCGGGATCGAGTTCATCGTCGCGGGTCCGACCTCGACGATCGACCCTGCCTGCGCGTCGGGTTCAGAGATCGTGATCGAGGAGCGCGATCCTGGCGAGGTGAGACAGGCACACGGTCAGCTGCTGACCCTGCCGGGCACCGCGTGCCGAAACCCAGCCTTCGACGTCACCCCGGCCGAGCTCGTGACCGGGCTCGTGACCGAGCGCGGCGTCGTGCGCGCGCCGACTCGCGAGTCGGTGCTGGCGCTGCTCCCCGGCTAATCGGCGGGCTGCCGCTCGCGCCGGTACGCGAGATGCTCGACGATCCGGCGTGAATCGCAAATCGCCTCGCCGTCGATCACCAACACCGGCACCCGCCGCTGGTCGCTCAGCGCCTCGACCTCGGGGCGTCGCGAGCGCCCCTGCGGGACCGCGACTTGATCGAACGCGATCCCTTCACGCCGCAGTGCACGTGCCACCTTGCCGCACGGGCACAGCCAGTTCGTCGGCGTTGTGCAGCGATACAGAACCGCCACCGGGGCTTCTACGCTCTCGCGTCGCCGAGCGCTTCCATGCCGGCGATGTTAAGCGCGCTGGTAGGGTGCCGCGCCGATGCCGGTCGCGATCGTGTCCGACACGTGCCACTACCTCCCGGCCGAGGTGGTCGCCGAACACGACATCCACCTCGTCAGCCTGTACATCCACTGGCGTGACGAGACGATCCGCGAGAGCGAGATCACCGATCTCGACGCCTACTACGCCCGCCTCCGGGACACGTACGAGCTCCCGACGACTTCGCAGCCCTCGATCGGCGACTTCCTCGGGGTCTACGAACCCCTGCTCGCGGCGGGCCACGACATCGTCTCGATCCACCTGGCCGGGGGAATGTCCGGGACCGTCAGCGCCGCCCATCAGGCCCGTGAGCGCTTAGGCGGACGCGCCGAGCGCGTTCACGTGATCGACTCCGCCACCGCCTGCGGCGGCCAGGGGTTCATCGTCCTCGCCGCCGCCGCGGCCGCGCGTGAGGGGGCCGACGCGTCCGCCGTCGCCGAGCGCGCCCGGCGCGCGCGGGCCGAGCTGAGGCTGTGGTTCGCGATCGACACGCTCGAGTACCTGCGCCGGGGCGGGCGCATCGCCGGTGCTCAGGCCTGGCTGGGCTCGGCGCTGAAGATCAAGCCGATCCTGACGGTGGAGTCCGAGATAACGCCCGTCGAGCGCGTCCGCACGTCGCGTCGCGCCTTCGAGCGCATGGTCGAGCTGCTGCGGACCTGCGCGGAGGAAGACGCCGACGTCTGGATGGTGCAGCACATCCAGGCCCCGCGTGAGGCGCGCGAGCTCGCCCGCCGGGGCATCGAGCTCTTCGGCCACGGCCCTCTGATGATCTCCGAGATCGGCCCCGTGATCGGCACGCACGTGGGTCCGGGGCTGCTCGGCACAGGCGGGATTCCGCAGCGTTTCCTCTAGACGACGTCCGACGGCGCGGAGCGCGCATCCGGCAGCCCAGAATCGCCGTCACGTTCGTGAGGGCGCCAGAAAATCGCCGCTCGCGAACGCCACGGCGAAACAATCGACGCCACGTTCGAAAACGGCGAGATCAGCCGGCGCCGTCGAACGCTGCGGCGATCCGCCGGTCATTGAACGAGCCGCCGACCCCACCAGTCGGGGGGTCCAACCGCGCATCCGCGGCGGCAGAATCGGCCCGGAACCTCCATCAAAGCTGCCGCAACGCGCCCGAGCGGCATCACCGGCAGCATGATCCCGGCTCGCGGCCGGAGAGAGCTGTGGAATTTCTGCTGATCGGTTTCTTGCTTTGGATAATGCTTCTGGTGGTGGCGATCGCCATCTGCCGCGCTGCCGGCCACGCTGACCGGAGCACGACGCAGGATTATGAGACTGAAGTCCCCCGTGACGAGGTCTCAACCGGCGGGATCGGGTTCCAGTTCCCGACCGCCTAGAAGCGCCGGTCATCTTCGCCCGCAGACCGCCGGCCGCTTCGCACGGCGCTTCTGAGAAACCGCCGACCGGCTACTGTTCCCGGCGCCGGCGGCCAAAGCTCAGGGCGCCCAGCGCCGCGAAGCCGCCGCCGAGCACGAAGCCCGCGATTCCGGCCCCGATCATCACCTGCTGCTGATGCCGGCGCAGCTGCGCCCGCCAGTCGGTCAGCCGAACGACCTCGACGCGCAACTTCTCGATCGAGGTCCCGAGTTCCTGGCGATTCTGCTCGATCGACGCGCGGATCTCTTCCGGCGTGCGCGTTGGCATCTAGTGTGCCGTCCGCATCGCCGTCACTCCTCGGCCCCCGTTTTCACCGCCACGGTGGCTCGGATCTTCTTCGCCTCGTCGATCGCCATCGTCGGCGCCGGCGCCCCGACTCGCAACTTGCGCCACGCGAACAGGAAGGCGCCCAGGGTCAGGACGAGGAGGATCGCGAACACGATCACGAAGCCGGGCCAGAGGTGCCCGATGATGTCGTTCAGCCCCCACGCCAGGGCGAGCAGCGCGAAAGTCACGGCGAACACGCCGAACACCGCGCCGGCCGCGACTGCCGCGGCCCCCCGCGCCAAGCTCGTCGCCTTCTGCTGCACCTCGGCCTTGGCCAGCTCGACTTCCTCACGCACGAGCACCGTCATCCGCTCAGAGACCTCGGCGACCACGTTCGCGAGGTTTTCGTTCTGAGTGCTGCTACCGGGCAAGGCGCTTCAAGATCAGGGCGAGCAGGAACCCGCCTGCGAACGCGGCCGCGACCGCGACCTCGGGGCGCTCACGAGCGATCGCGAGCGGTCCGGAGTCGGCGGGTCCGTCGCCCGAGGGCGGCGGTAGGCCGGGAGGCGGGGGCGGTGACTGGCTCGCGGTCAAGGGCGGAGGTGGCTGGCTCGCCGGCGGTGGGCTCGGAGGCGGTGAGACGACCGGGGGCGGCTCTGGCGCCGGCGGCGGAGGCGGGCCGCCGGAAGAAGACGGCGGAGGCCCGGGCGGTCCGGGGGTCCCGCTCGCGATCGACTCAGTTGAGGGCTCCCCGCCACCACCAGCACCCGCCGCCTCAGCCGGCGGAATGATCTTCGTCTCCCTGGCCGGCGGCTGCACGTCGGCTACCGGCGGCACGACCCGAGTCTCGGCGGTTTCCCGCGGCTCCCCGCCGGCGGGCTCGGAACCCGCCGCCGACTCCGCGCCGGCGGCCGCCTCGGCACCGGTGGCTTCCGGCTCGTCCGGAGTCTGCGGCCGCTCGGTCACTCCGGCGGGTCCTCCTTGAACACGCGCGTCCAGATCATCACCGCGGCTCGATTAGCGGCGATGCTGGCGACGGCGCCCGCGCCGGCCAGCAATCCGGACCAGAGCAGTCGCTTCACGAGGGGGCTCTCAGTCATCGCGCGGCATTCAATCAGACTCGGAGGCCGTGACGGGGGTCTTGCAGACCGTGCCGCGCCGAGCGAAGGGGAACCTGCAGACCGTGCCGCGCCAAGCGAAGCGGATCCTGCAGACCGTGCCGCGCCAAGACGCCAAACCCGCGCGCGCGGCTGCCACGCCAGCCTGCCGTCAGGCCTCGAGCCCGCGGCAGATCGTTTCCACGATCAGGCTCTTCGAGCGCTCGAGCTCCTCGTCGGCGACGCGACGGCTGTCGAAGATCCAGCCCGACAGCACCTGCTCGATGGACCCGTAGAACGCCAGCGCGGCAAACTCCGGCGTTATCTCGTCCCGGAATACTCCGTCGGCCTGGGCGCGGGCGACGATCTTCGCGATCTGCGCGTAGGCATCGCGGATCTTCGCCAGATGAGTGCGGCCGAACGTGTTGGCGGCACGGGTCACCTCGACGATGATGACCTTCATCAGGTTCGGATCGTGTCGATAGGAATCGACGATGAACGCCGCGATCGCCTGCAGCTTCTCCCGCGGCTCGCCGTAGGCGACGTCGGCCTCCGCGATCGCCGCCAGCATCACGTCCCATCGCTCGAGGAAGAGCGTGCTGAGGATCTCGTCCTTTGAGGTGAAGTAGTGGTAGACGAGCCCGTAGGCGACGCCCGCCTCATCCGCGATATCCGACACGCGACAGGTGTGAAAGCCCTGGCGCGCGAACACGCGCACCGCGGCGTCGAGGATCAGCCTGCGCTTGTCGACCGCGGCCGTCGTCATCCGACCGGGACCTCGTAGATATGCGGCCGGCGGTGGCGCAGCGACGGGAGCCGCTCGCGCACATCGCGCAGCCGCGCGAAGTCGAGCTCGGCGACGATCGCCGTCTCCGCGTCCGGCGCCCCCGCCAGCACGATCCCCCAGGGGTCGACGATCAGCGAGCGCCCGCCCGAGCGATGTCCCGGCGGATGGGCGCCGATCTGATTCGGCGCCACCACGAAGCATTGATTCTCGACCGCCCGGGCCCGCAACAGCAGCTCCCAGTGGTCGCGGGTCGTGGCGAGGGTGAACGCAGCCGGAACCGCGAGCACCTCGGCGCCTCGAGCCACCAACGCGCGATAGAGCTCCGGAAAGCGCACGTCGTAGCAGATGCTCATCCCGAGCGCACGACCGTTCGCGAGCTCCGTGACCACCGGCTCGTCGCCCGGCTCCTCGCGCGCCGATTCGGTGTAGACGACGCCGTCGACTTCGACGTCGAACATGTGGATCTTCCGGTAGACGCCGTGGAGCTCGCCATCGGGTCCGACGTGCACGCTGGTGTTCGAGGTCTTCTCACGTCCCCCGACGCGCTCTACGATTGAGCCGGCGATGAGATCGATCCCGAGCTCGCGCGCCGTCGTGCGCGCCCACGTGATGCAGCGCCCGTCGAGCGGCTCGGCCGCCGCCGCCATCTCCTCGGCGCGCCCGAGGGCGTTCCACTTCTCCGGCAGGACCACCACCTCGGCGCCATGAGCGGCCGCGTCCCGCACCAGGCGATCCGCAGTCTCGAGGTTTCTGTCTGTGTCTTCGGTGGCGTTGAGCTGAACGGCGCCGGCACGCATGGGATCTCCTCCTCCTGGTCCTGATTGACCAGTCAGTCAGCGGCTTTGGAGACAGGATACCGCCGCGCGGGTCTCGTCCTCCCCTATCGCGGCCGCTTTGGCGATCCGCGTCCGCCGGAGCTAGCCGCGTTGGCGCTGCCGCCGGCCCCGATGCCGTCCCACCACGCCGGCCGTCCGCTCAAAAGCTGGCGCTACGTCGGCGTGTACGGCCCCGAGCTGATGCTGTGCATCGCGGCGGTCCGGGTCGGGCGCACCCGCCAGAGCTTCTGGGCCGTCTGGGACCGCGCGCACCACGCGCTCCTCGAGCGAACCGCGATCGGAGGGCGCGGGCGCGTCGAGCTCGGCCCGGCGACGGTGCGGGTGCTCGACCGCTCGCTGCAACTGCACCTGACGCTGGGCGAGGGCGACGGCATCGAGACGATCTGCCCTGCCGGCGCGAGCTACGCCTGGACCCGCAAGCAAGCCCCCGTCCGCGCGACCGGGACCATCGTGATCGACGGCCAGCCGCGGCAGATCGACGCGCAGGCCGTGATCGACGATACCTCCGCCTACTACCCGCGGCACACGCGCTGGCGCTGGTGCGCCGGCGTGGGGAGGTCAATCGACGGACACCACCTGGCGTGGAATCTGGTGGCCGGCGTCAACGACCCGCCGCAGAACAGCGAGCGCACGATCTGGGTGGACGGCGCGCCTTCCGAGGCCCCACCGTCAACGTTCGCCGAGGACCTGAGCTCCGTCGACGGCCTGTGCTTCAGCGCCGAGGCCGTGCGCGAGCGTCGCGAGAACCTGATCCTCGTGCGCAGCTCCTACCGCCAGCCGTTCGGCACGTTCTCGGGTGAGCTGCCGGGTCGGATCGCGCTGGCCGAGGGCTACGGCGTCATGGAAGCGCACGACGTGCACTGGTAGCGCGCGTGTGTCAGCGCTCGCGGTGCGCCCGCAGCGCCGCCAGCAGCAGCTTCGAGTGCATCGCTCCGATCAGGTCGCGCAAGGGCTGCGCCCCGGAGGCGATGATCTCGACCGCGCGGTCGACGTCGACACGTCCCGCCAGCCGCTCGAGCAGCACCCCCACCTCCTCCTCGACCAGCGGCTCGAGCGCCTCGCGATAGCGCAGCGTGTCGTACACCGTGAAGCCGATCGCCTGCTCGTAGCCGCCGGCGCGGAAGCGGGAGATCGCCTCGATGATCGCGACGTCGTCGGTGTCGTAGCCGCGGCCGTTCGGCGTCAGCACACCAATCTCCTCGAGCCGGTCGAGTACGTTCTGCGGCACGTCGTAGGTGGCGCGGACCCTGGCTCGCGAAACCCGCCGCGTCTCCCGCGCCTGAATCGCGCGCTCGAGGATCCGGTCCTCGAGCTCGATCATCCGGGCCGCACGCTCCGGATCCTCGGCCATCAGCTCGCGGATCACGCGCAGAGGCATGTAGCGCTCCTCCTGCAGGCGCTTGATCAACCGCACTCGATCGACAAACTCGCTCGGGTAGTAGGCCATGTTGCGCGAGGTCCGTACGACGCGCTCGTCAGAGCCCAGCAGCCCTTCGCGGAGGTAGTGCTTGATCGTCCCGGCGCTCACGCCCGAGCGCTCGGCGAGCTCGGACATCTTGAGCAGTCCGTTCCCGGTGGCGCTCATGCGCGCAGGAACGAGCCGCGCACCGATCCCGCCGGGCCCGCGACGGCGCCCGCCTCGTGCAGCGCGACGATCGCCTCGGAGCTGAACCCCGCATCCGCGAGCACCTCATCGGTGTGCTCGCCGAGGGCCGGACCGGGAGCCCGCGCCGGGTCGGCCGGTGTCCGGCTGAGCTTGATCGGTGCGCCCAGCAGCCGCACCGGTCGCTCGGCGCCAGGTTGCTCGAGCTCGACCACCATCTCCCGCTCCGCCACCAGCTCGGACGCCAACGCCTCGTCGAGCTCGAGCACGGGCTCGAGGCAGCAGTCGTGCTCGGAGGCGAACTCCCGCCACTGCTCCCGGGTGCGGCCGGCGAAGATCTCGCTCACGGCGCGATGTGCGTCTGACCCGGGCGCGTCGAAGGCGTGCTCGAGCAGGTCCTCGCGCTCGACACCACGGCACCAGGCGGCCCAGAACTTCGGCTCGAGCGCGCCGAGCGTCACGTACCCGTCGGCGCAGCGGTAGGGGCGATAGCAGGTGAGCGCGCCGGCGAGCTGAAGCTCGCCCCGCCGCGCCGCTCGACCGGTGGCGAGCGCTTCCGCGGCGACCAACGCCAGCCACGACAGCGAGCCGTCGAACATCGAGCAGTCGACGAGCTGGCCCTCGCCGGAACGCTCGCGCTCGCGCAGCGCGACCATCACGCCGAGCGCCCCGGTCAGAGCTCCGCCGCCGAGGTCGGCGATCTGGCCGGCGGCCTGCACCGGCGGCCCGTCCGCCTCGCCGGTCAGCCCCAGCAGCCCGTTCAAGCCGAGGTAGTTCATGTCGTGGCCCGAGCGATCGCGGTTCGGCCCGTCCTGGCCGTACCCCGTGATGGCGCAGTACACGAGGCGAGGATTGACCTCCTGCAGCCGCTCGTAGCCGACCCCGAGCCGATCGAGCACCCCCGGGCGGAACGACTCGAGCAGCACGTCGGCGTCGCGCGCGAGGCGCAGCAGCACGTCGCGCCCGCCTTCCGTCTTCAGATCGACGCGGATCGAGCGCTTGCCGCGGTTCAAGGCCAGGAACAGCGCCCCCCGCGCCGTCGCCTCCGCGCCCTCGTAATAAGGCGGCGACCAGCGCACGTAGTCGCCCATGCCGGTGTCCTCGACCTTGATCACGTCGGCACCGAAGTCGGCCAGCAGCAGCGAGCAGAACCCACCCGGGAGCAGCCGGGTCAGGTCGAGCACGCGCAGGCCGTCAAGCGGCAGGCTCACGCACCCTGATCCCAAGTAGCTCTCGCGCCTCGGCCACCGTTGCCGGCCGGCGCCCCGCGTCCTCGCACATCTGCCTCGCCTTGGACACCAATTCCCCGTTCGAGCGCGCCATCACCCCGTCGGGCAGGTAGAAGTTGTCCTCGAGCCCCACCCGCACTGAGCCGCCGAGCGTCAGCGCCGCGGCCACGAGCATCCACTGCTCGCGCCCGATCCCGATCACGCCCCAGTGATGCCGGCCGTTGGGCAGGTTTCGCGCCATCGCGGCCAGGTTGAGCGCCGTCGCCGGCACCCCCCCGACCACGCCCATCACGAAATCGGCGTGCAGCGGGGCCTCGAGCAATCCCATGTCGAGCAGCGGCGCCAGCGAGCCGACGTGGCCGAGATCGAAGCACTCGTGTTCGGGCTTGATCTGAAGCCGGCGCATCGCCTCGAGCAGCTCGACGATCTCTTCGAATGGGTTCGCGAAGACGAACTTGAACACGAAGTCCTTGCGCTTGCGCGAGTACTTGGCGTAGTTCAGCGAGCCCATGTTGAGCGCCGCCACCTGCGGCCGCCCGGCCTCCAGGTACGCGACGCGCTTCGCCACCGGAACCCCGATCGTGCCGGTGGAGAAGTTGATGATCGCCGCATCCCCGACTTCGGCCACGATCGCATCGCGGATCGCGACGAAGTCCTCGACCTCGTAAGACGGCGTGCCGTCGGGGCGGCGCGCGTGGATGTGGATGTGCACGCCTCCCTCATCGACGATCCGCCGCGCCTCGGCCGCGTACTCCTCCGGCGTGTAGGGGATCGCCGGGCACTGCTCGCGGTTCGCGATCGCCCCCGAGATCGCGCAGCAGATGACCGCCGGATCCTCGAGGCTCATCGCGAGCTCATACCGGGACCACGCCGTGGCGCTTCCACGGGCGCTCGACGCGCTTGCTCGCGGCCATCTCGAGGCCGCGGCAGATCGTCGCCCGCGTCTCGCGCGGGTCGATCACGTCGTCGATCATGTCGTTGCCGGCGGCGATGTAGACGTCGATGATCTTGCGGAAGTTCTCGATCAGCTCGCGCCGCTTGACCTCGGGATCCTCGGCCTCCTGCACCTGCTTGCGGAAGATGATCTCGACCGCGCCCTCCGCCCCCATCACGCTGATCTCGGCGCTCGGCCAGGCGACGATCAGGTCGGGCTCGTAGGCGCGGCCGCACATCACGTAGTAGCCGGCGCCGTAGGCCTTGCGCAGCACGACGGTGATCTTCGGCACCGTCGCGTTGGCGGTCGCGTAGAGCATCTTGGCGCCGTGGCGGATGATCCCCTCCGCCTCGACCTTGGTCCCGACCATGAAGCCCGGGACGTCCATCAGGTAGACGAGCGGGAGGCCGTAGGCGTTGCACAGGTTGATGAACCGCGCCGCCTTATCGGCGGAGTCGTTGTCGAGGATGCCGCCGAGCTGCTTGGGTTGGTTGGCGATGATCCCGGCCGGCCGGCCGCCGAACCGGGCCAGGCAGGTGATGATCGTCTTCGCCCATTGCGGCTTCAGATCGAAGTACACGCCGTCGTCGACGATCCGGCGGATCACCTCGTACATGTCGTAGGGCTTGCGATTCGACTCGGGCAGCACGTCGAGGAGCTCGTCGTCGGCGCGGTCGACGGGATCGCTGCTCGGCACGACCGCCGGGGGCTCCTCGCAGTGCGAGGGGAAGTAGCTCAAATACTGCTTGATCGCCTCGATGCACTCCTCGTCGCCGGCCACCTCGAGATCGCCCACCCCCGACCTGCGGCAGTGCACGCGCGAGCCGCCGAGCTCCTCCTGGGTCACGTCCTCACCGACCGCGGCCCGGACCAGGTGCGGCCCGGCCAGCGCCATCGAGCCCCGGCCGCGGACCATCGGCACGAAGTCCGCGAGCCCCGGGATGTAGGCCGTCCCCGCCGCGCACGGGCCCATCAGCGCCGCGACCTGCGGGATCACGCCCGAGTTGATCACCTCCTCGCGGAACAGATGTCCCGAGCCGGCGAACAGCGACCCGACCGCCTCCTGGATCCGCGCCCCGGCCGAATCGAGCAGCCAGATCAACGGGATCCGCTTGCTCAGCGCGAGCTCGCGTAGACGCGTGACCTTGAGCTCGCCGGTCATGCCCATCGAGCCCGCCATCACCGTGAAGTCGTAAGCCGCCACCGCCGCCAGCCGTCCGTTGACCTTGCCGTAGCCGGTGATCACGCCGTCCGCCGGCGCGTCTCTGCCCTCCATCGCCCGTTGTGAGAAGTGCGGGCGCCCGTGGATGCCGAGCTCGACGAAGCTCCCGCGGTCGATCAGCAGGTCGACCCGCTCGCGCGCGGTCAGCTTCCCGCGGCCGTGCTGCTCCTCGATCTTGGCCGGGCCCCCGCCCTGCTTGATCTGCTCGCGCCGCAGGCGCAGGTCCTCGGCGAGCGGGCGCAGCAGGCTGGTCGATGGAGCGTCGGTGGCCACGAGAAGTGAGACGTTCTACTGCTCGCTTTATATCGTGTGCCCCGACATGCGGGCGGACATCATCGTCTACGACGGGGTCGACGAGCTCGACGCCATCGGCCCGCTCGAGGTCCTGCGCAGCGCAGCGCTCGCCGGCGCCGATGTGTCGGCGCGGCTGGTCACGCGAGCTCCGCAGGAGATCGTCACCGGCAGCCACGGCCTGCGGCTGATCCCCGACGGCGTGTTCGCTGCCGGCGAGGCGGACGTGATTCTCGTCGCCGGCGGGGGCTGGATCGCGCGCAGCGAGGCGGGCGCCTGGGGCGAGGTCGTGCTTGGCGAGTGGCCGAGGCTCCTGGCCGGCGCAGCCGCCGAGGCGCAGACCATTGCCTCCGTGTGCACCGGGACGATGCTGCTGGCTCACGCCGGCGTGATCGGCAATCGCCGCGCCACCACCCACCACGCCGCCTGGGACGACCTCGCCGCCACCGGCGCGACGCTGGTCAAGGACCGCGTCGTCGACGACGGCGACCTCGTCACCAGCGGCGGCGTGACCAGCGGCATCGACCTCGCCCTGTGGCTCGTCGAGCGCGAGTTCGGCGCCGAGCTCGCCGAGCGCCTTGCCACCCGCCTCGAGTACCCCCGCGCCCGCCCGCGCGCGTCCCGAGCGGCAAAACGACCATAACGTTCGTCAGCGCCGACGATTTCCGCCGTTTTCGAACCCTGCGTCGATTTTCTCGCCGCCGCGTTCGATAGCGCGCTCAGCTCGCGTCGCTGTCGAACGTCACGGCGATCCTCAGCGCCCCTTCCAGTCCGGCTGGCGCTTCTCGAAGAACGCGCGCACCCCCTCCTGGATGTCCTCGGTCGAGAACGCGATCGTCAGCTGCGAGCGCAGGAAGTCGAGCGCGTCGGCGAAGGCCATGTCCTGCTGGCGGAACATCGCGTCCTTGCCCAGCTTCATCAGCGCCGGCGACTTCGCGGCCAGCTTCTCCGCCCATGCGCGCACCGCGTCCTCGAACTCATCGGCCGCCACCACCCGGTTGACGATGCCGATCCGCTGCGCCTCCTCGGCCGAGATCTGCTCGCCGAGCAGGAGCAGCTCGTTGGTCTTCTTGCGCGGGACGCTCCGATAAGTGAGCGCCATGACCATGAACGGGAACACGCCGACGTTGATCTCGGGCGTGCCGAAGCGCGCGCCCTCGCGCGCAATGATCAGATCGCACGCCAGCGCCAGCCCCAGCGCGCCGGCGAGCACATGACCATTGGCAGCGCAGATCGAGGGCTTGCCGAGCTGGCCGAGCAGGGTGAAGATGCGCGGGAAGCGCTCGGTGCCGAAGTGCTTGTGCACGAGCGGCACCTCGGCCGCGAAGCCGGCCAGGTTTGCACCGGCCGAGAACACGCGCTCGTGGGTCGAGGTGAGCACGACGCAGCGCACGTCCCCGTCATCACGGGCCGCCTCGAGCGCCGCCACGAGCTCGCGGAGCAGCTGGTCCGAGAGGGCGTTGCGCGTGTCCGGCTGGTCGAGCGCAATCGTCGCCACGCCGGCGGCGGAGACGTCGTAGCGAAGGGTCTCGTACCTCAC
>Ga0213876_10001943_pt1 | contig 12399 bp, 13 predicted proteins | sample BarmaccomBMRX_R9_FD_160113 | JGI IMG/M metagenome (GOLD analysis project Ga0213876, IMG submission 160113) | Root-associated microbial communities from Barbacenia macrantha in rupestrian grasslands, the National Park of Serra do Cipo, Brazil - RX_R9 | ecosystem: Host-associated > Plants > Roots...
CACGTGCAGCCAAAGCCGGTACAGGACCCCATGCCGGTCCTGCTCGGTGGGACGGCACCGGTGGCGTTGCGACGGGCCGGCCGGATCGCCGACGGCTGGATCTCCTCGAGCCGCTTCCCCGCCGATCAGATCCCGGCCGCGATCGCGACCATCAACGAGGCGGCGGAAGCAGCGGGGCGGGACGTGTCGGCACTCAGGTACATCGTGCGGGGCTCGTTGCGGCTCCGTGACGTCGATCGCGAAGACGACCCGGCGCTGACCGGTACTGCGGCGAAGCTGAAGGCCGACCTCGCCGCCTACGCGGACGCCGGCACGACCGAAGTCTTCCTCGATCTCAACTTCGACGAGGAGATCGGATCGCCCGACGCCGATCCCGCCCGGTCGATGGCCGTGGCCCATGAAGTGCTGGAGACCTTCGCGCCGAGCGCGTGACGACGTACCGTGGATCGTGGCCAACGACCGACCACCGCGTCTGCGCCCGATCTCACCGGGCACGATCGCGGACAACGTGAGCTCGACCGACGGGGTCAGTGACACCGAGCTGGTGGCACGCCTCTACGAGGCGCTCGCCACGCTGCCGCCCGAGGAGCGGGCGGCCGCTGTCGTGGCGATCGGACTGAACGAAGGCGCGGTCGGTGCCGCCATCGAGCTCGGCATCGAGCCGGAGGACGCCGACGCCGTCGCCCGCAACGCGGTGCAGCTGCTTCGAGGGGCGCTCGCAGACATCGACATCGACGCACCGGCGCACTACGGCCGCCTCGAGCGGCGACGAGGCGGCGCGACGCCGTCGGTCTGACCGTTCAGGATCCGATCAGAATGCCGCGCTGATAATTGTCAACGCCAGGCCCGGGACCATTCGTTGAAAGCACATGTCAACTAGCTCGCCCAGCGCTCCGGTCGTGCCGTCCGCCGGCACGTCCGTCGATCGAGCGCTGGCTGACGGCTCGCTGCTACGACGGTCGTACCTGCGTCGGCTCAGCTCGCCGCACGGGTTGCTCGTGGTGGTCTGCCTCGGTCACCTTGCACTATCGCTCGCCCTGGTCGCCAGCCGTCATATGTGGTGGCAGCAGGACGAGGTCGTCTATCTGAGCCAGGTGGGTGCACACACCCCGGCGCTGGTGTTCACCGCGCCCCGCGCGCGCGGCCTTCCGGTCCTCCTCTACCCGCTGGTTCATTTCACGACCGATGTGACGGTGGTGCGGTGCTATCTGAGCGTCATCGGCACAGCCCTGCTCTACCTCGGGCTCCGGCCCTGGCTGAGGCTCGGTTATGGCCGCACGGTCGCGTTGGCGGCGTTGCTGTTCAGCACGCTGTGGGCAACGACGTTCTGGGGTGCACTGGTACAGCCGAACCTCTTCGTCGCCGAGGCCGCCGCGGCGGCACTGGGATATGCCTTGCTGGCGCTGCGAGCGGAGGCCGTTCGTCGCAACCTGGCCGTCACCACCCTGTGGGTCGCCGCGATGGGTCTGCTGCGGCCGTCGGACGCCACGTGGTTCGTCATTCCAGTGGTCGCGGGAATCCTTCTGGTGCGAACGGTGACCTGGCGCCGTCGCGCCGTGGTCGGCGTCGGGCTGCTGGTCGGGCTAGGTCTTGGCTGGAGCGAGTGGGTGATCGAAGCCTTCGCCTCATATGGAGGCGTGTTCCATCGCCTGCAACAGGCCAATGCGCTGAACACCCCAGGCATCCACTTCTCGCTCGGGGCCGAGGCGCGCGACATCAACGGCCCCGTCCTCTGCCGGCCCTGCAGCGGCGTACCCGTGTCCGGTTGGCACATCGCCTGGTGGTTCGCGATCCCGATCCTCGTGACGATCGGCCTCCTGGCCACTCGTGGCACGATTCGGTTCCTGCCGCTCGCACTCGCGACCCTCGGCGGCACGACCCTGCTCGCCGAGTACGTCCTCACCACGAACTACGCAGCGCCTCGCTTCCTGCTGCCCACGTATCTACTGCTGGCACTCCCGTGTGCGGACGGCCTCGGGTGGCTGGCGTCCTGGCGGGCAGCGGCGACAACCCGTGCGCGCGTCGTCACTGGGATCGCAGCACTGTTGGTAGTCCAGACTGTGAGTCAGCTGATGGCGCTGAACCACTCTGTCGTCCAGGCAACGGCCAGCCGCACCAGGTTCACAGCGGCCGCCGACCGGCTCCGTGCCGCCGGCGTGCAGGCGCCCTGCATCGTCTATGGCAACTACGGCCCGCCGGTTGCCTTCGCGCTCGGCTGCAACGACCACCCGTCTGGCAAGTCGGCCGCCAGACGGGTCCGGAGCGGCACCACCGTCGTGGTCCTCACTCGTGGTCCCGCCATCGACTACCCGAAGACGCAGACCGTCGAGCTCAAGTCGAGCACCGCTTGGGTTGCGCACATCCTCGCTCCCTGATCCGGACACACGAAAACCCCGGGCTGGTTTACCCGGGGTGCCGTGTGCCAACTCGCCAGGTCTGCCTCTCGGCACAGATTCGCTCGAAGCGACAAAGGTTGGGACCGGGGGCCATGGATCGAGCCGACTGACGTCTCTCGACGTCATAGTCAACGTATCGCACCCTCACGGCATTCCTTTAGCGCCATCCGGCGGCTAAAGCCTGACGGTTCCCCGCTTCTGGCACCATGTGCGCCATGACCCGATGGACCGCCGAAGACATCCCCGACCAGTCGGGCCGGGTGGCCGTCGTGACCGGCGCGAACAGCGGACTCGGCTACGTCACGTCGCTGGAGCTCGCCCGGCGCGGCGCCCACGTCGTACTCGGCTGCCGCAACGAGGTCCGCGGCAAGGAAGCGGTCGCGAGGCTCATCGCTGCCGCCCCCGGCGCAGATGTCGAGCTCAGGCCGCTCGACATGGCCGATCTGTCCAGCATCCGATCCTTCGCCGACAGCATTCAGGCCTCGTTCCCGGCGGTGGACATCTTGGTCAACAACGCCGGCGTCATGGCCATCCCGCGCAGGGAGACCGCTGACGGCTTCGAGATGCAGTTCGGCACGAACCACCTCGGCCATTTCGCCCTGACCGGATTGTTGCTCCCCCTCATGGTTCATCAGGCGGGCGCGCGGGTCGTGACCGTCAGCAGCACGGCACACAAACCGGGAGCAATCGACTTCGAGGACCTGATGCACGAGCGGCGCTACCGGAGGTTCGGTGCGTACTCGGCCTCAAAGCTCGCGAACCTTCTGTTCACCTTCGAGCTGCACCGCAAGCTGGCCGCGATCGATGCCCCGCTGATCAGCGTGGCAGCGCATCCCGGCACCTCGGCCACGAATCTGGTCCGTGCCACCGCCGACGGCAATCCGGTGATCGAGTTCGTGATGGCCCATGGCGTACGCCTGGTCGGGCAGAGCGAGGCGAAAGGCGCGCTTCCGCAGCTCTACGCGGCAACGGCGCCGGAGGTCCGCGGCGGCGAGTACTTCGGGCCGAACGGCCTCATGGAGAGCCGGGGCTATCCGAAGAAAGTGGACTCGAGCTCAGCGTCGAAAGATGCCGAGACCGCGGCGCGCCTCTGGACGGTCAGCGAGGACCTCACGGGTGTCACCTACGGCGCGCTGCGTCCCTGACGGCTGGCGCGGCGCGGGCGGCGGATCGGCCCACAGCTTTTTCTCGACCGGTACGGCGAGAGTCAGGTCGTCCGGCTCGCGGACGTCCTTGCGGCGGTCCCGTCCCCGAAGCGCCTCATACCGGGACGTGATCGAACCGGCAACCATGCCGAAGCCGCGCAGCATGTGCAGGCGGCGTAGCTCAGCGTCCTCTTCGGGCTTGAGGCGGTCATCGTTCACGTATTCATTCTCGGCAGGTTCCGGCCCGAACCTTTACGCCGATTGGCCGCCTACTGGGACTGCGTGGCGTTGGCTCGTCGCTTGTTGGTCCGGAACCGCTCGGCGGCGTCGAGGACGACCTTGCGGATTCGCACCGTCGCCGGGGTGACCTCGACGCACTCGTCCTCGCGGCAGAACTCCAGCGCCTGCTCGAGGCTGAGCACCTTGTGCGGGATCAACGGAACCAGCATGTCGCCGGCCGACTGCCGCATGTTGGTGAGCTTCTTCTCCTTGGTCGGGTTGACGTCCATGTCATCGGACCGGGAGTTCTCACCGACGATCATCCCCTCGTAGACGTCCGTGCCGGGACCGACGAACATCGTGCCGCGCTCCTGCAGGTTGGCGAGCGCGAAGCCGGTTGTGGGACCGCTGCGGTCGGCGACCAGCGAACCGGTCGGACGGGTACGCAGCTCGCCGTGCCACGGTTCGTACCGCTCGTGCACGTGGTGCAGGAGGCCGGTGCCCCTCGTCTCCGTGAGGAACTCGGTCCGGAACCCGATCAGTCCCCGGGCGGGGACGACGTACTCCATCCGGATCCATCCGGTCCCGTGGTCGACCATCTGCTCGAGCCGCCCCTTGCGCAGCGCCATCAGCTGGATCAACACGCCCTGGTAGTCACTCGGTGCGTCGATGGTCAGCCGCTCGACCGGCTCGTAGAGCTTGCCGTCGATCTGGCGGGTGACGACCTGCGGCTTGCCGACCGTGAGCTCGAAGCCCTCACGGCGCATCAGCTCGACGAGGATCGCCAGCTGCAGCTCGCCGCGGCCCTGGACCTCCCACGTGTCCGGACGATCAGTGGGCAGGACGCGAATGGAGACGTTGCCGACCAGCTCGGCGTCGAGCCGGTTCTTGACCAGTCGGGCCGTGAGCTTCTTGCCGCTCTGCCCGGCCAGCGGCGAAGTGTTGATGCCGACCGTCATCGAGATGTTGGGCTCGTCGATGGTGATGACCGGCAGCGGCCGGGGGTCATCGGGGTCGGCGATCGTCTCGCCGATCGTGATGTCGGGGATGCCCGCGATCGCCACGATCTCCCCCGGGCCGGCCTCCTCGATCGACACCCGCTCGAGCGCATCGGTTCCGAGCAGCTCGGTCAGCTTCACGCGCTCGACGCTGGAGTCCTGCCGGCACCACGCGACGGTCTGCCCTTTCTTGAGGTAGCCGTTGTAGATCCGGCACAGCGCGAGTCGGCCGAGGTACGGCGAGGCATCGAGGTTGGTCACGTGCGCCTGCAACGGCGCGGTCTCGTCGTACGACGGTGCCGGAATCGTGTCGCGGATCACGTCGAACAGCGGCTCGAGGTTAGGACTGTCGGGGCTCGTCCCGTCGGCTGGTCGCGTGAGCGACGCCTGGCCGGTCTTCGCCTGGCAGTAGACGATCGGGAACTCGATCTGGTGTTCGTCGGCGTCGAGGTCGAGGAACAGCTCGTAGGTCTCGTCGACGACCTCTGCGATGCGTGCGTCCGATCGGTCGACCTTGTTGATGATCAGGATGACCGGCAGGTTCTGCGCGAGCGCCTTTCGCAGCACGAAGCGGGTTTGTGGAAGTGGTCCCTCGCTGGCATCGACGAGCAGGGCAACCCCGTCGACCATCGACAGGCCGCGCTCGACCTCGCCACCGAAGTCGGCGTGACCAGGCGTGTCGATGATGTTGATCAGCAGGTCGCCGTGTCGCACAGCGGTGTTCTTCGCGAGAATGGTGATGCCCTTCTCGCGCTCGAGGTCCATCGAGTCCATGACGCGCTCGTTGACCGAGCCTTCGTCAGCCTGGTGTTCCGTGAACGCACCGGACTGCCAGAGCATGGCGTCGACGAGCGTCGTCTTGCCGTGATCGACGTGCGCGATGATCGCGACATTCCGGATGTCAGAGCGAGTGGCCACGACATTCCAGGCTACGGGTCGATCGATCCGCTGGTCGTTTACTTCGCCGCCGCCGGCGGAAGAAGGGCGGGGAGCCAGTACGTCGAGACACCAGGAGGAACGTCCCGCATGCACAACACCCGAGGCCGCGCAGCCACGATCGCCCTAGCCGTCGGCGCAGGTCTCGCAGCCACCACCGGGGTCGGACCAGGAACTGCCGACGCTCATCCAGCCGCTCATCCGGCCGCGCGGGAGGCCAGGCAGCCGCCGGCGGCCATCGTCGCCACGATCACAAAAGATGCGATCACGCTCAGCAGCGGTAACGAGTTCCAGGCCGGACGCGTGTACTTCCAGGTGACCACGACGCTCAAACACGGTGACCACACGCTGCAGATCGTTCGGCTCCACCCCGGTTACACGAAGGCCGAGTTCGACCGCGACTTGGCGGACGGCATCCAGACCAGTCAACCGGATGTGAAAGCCGTCAAACGCCTGGACCACCGCGCCACGTGGCTCGGCGGCGCGACCTCCCGCCACGGGAAGACCCGGCAGTTCGGGGTCGATCTCCCACCGGGCAAGTACTTCCTGTTCGATCAGAGCGGAGCGGGCGCCACGAAGGTCAAGGTCACAAGGCCGACCGTGCACCGGCCACGGCTGACTCGCGACGTCACGGTGAAGGGCACCTCGACCGATCGCTGGGTCATGCCGAGGGTGCTGCCGGCCAAGGGCTGGATCCGGCTGAAGAACACGTCCGACGAGGCTCATTTCTTCGCCCTCGTTCAGGTGAAGAAGTCGACCACCAAGGCGAAGGTTCGCCGGTTCATCAAGGGCGGCGAGTCCGGCAATCCGCGATGGATCAAGACGCGCCACACCAGCAGCGGCGTCTTCTCGCGTCACACCAACGTCGTGTTCCAGACCCACTTGCACCGCGGCAAGTACCTCGTCGGGTGCTTCTGGCCCTCCGACGAGACCGGCATGGACCACTTCTCGATGGGCATGTGGAAGCTCGTCCACCTGAACTGACCTGTCCGAATGTGGCGTGGCTATGACCACGCCACGATCGGACAACTTGGGGTCAGCCGCGCTCCCAGCCGTCGATGTCCGCGAGCATCGCCGCCGCCACGTCAGCGGGCATCGTGGAGTGGGTTGCCGAGGCACGCGCGAGGCGGGCGAGGTCCGCCCGGGTGTAGCCGAGATCGTCACGCGCGGCGCGGTACTGGTCGACGAGACCGGAGCCGAACAGCAACGGGTCGTCCGCCGCGAGCACGACGGGCACACCGGCGGCCTCGAGCGTGCGGATGGGTACGGCGGCGAGCCCGGCCGCGACGCCGAGCGCGACGTTCGACGCCGGGCACACCTCGCAGGCGATCCCGCGCTCGGCCAGCGACGCCATCACGTCGGCGTCCTCCGCCGCGCGCACGCCATGCCCGATCCGCGCGGGTGCGAGAGCGGCAATGGTCCGCGCGACCGAGTCCGCACCCAGCAGTTCGCCCGCGTGCGGCATCGCAGCCAGGCCGCCGTCACGGGCGATCCGGAACGCCTTGGCGAACTCCTCCGGGATCCCCCGCCGCTCGTCGTTGGAGAGCCCGAACCCGACCACGCCGTGCGCCGCGAAGCGCACGGCGATCCGGGCGAGCAGCTCGGCCTCCCACGGCGGCCGGGTCCGGTTCGCGGCGATGATGAGGCGCACCCCGACGCCGGTGGCCGTCTCGGCAGCAGCCGCCGCCGAGCAGAACACCTCGGTCGCGGTCACCACGTCGCCGAGCCGAACCGCATAGCCCGTCGGCGCGATCTGGAGCTCGAGCCAACGAGAGCCGGCCGCGCGTTCGTCCTCGGCCATCTCGTAGATCAGCCGCTGGAAGTCCTCAGGTGTCCGTAGCACGCCGCGGGCGCCGTCGTACAGCCGCTGGAATCGCGGCCAGCCCAGAATCTGCCAGGTGTCGGGATCGTCGTCGACCAGACGCGGGGGGAGCTGCACCCCCGCGCGGTCGGCGAGGTCGATCAGTGTGGCGTGCCGCATCCCTCCGGTCAGGTGGAGGTGAAGGTGCGCCTTGGGGAGGCTGATCAGGTCGGCGTCCGTGACCTCCCCTGTCATATCCAGACCATAGGGTGAGCGCCGTGCGAATCGCGACGTGGAACGTCAACTCGGTCGGCGCCAGGCTGCCCCGCCTCAACGAGTGGCTGGAGCTCGTCGAGCCTGACGTGCTCTGCCTCCAGGAGACGAAGTGCGCGGACGACGCGTTCCCCGGCGACCGCGCCGAGGAGCTCGGGTACGAGATCGCGCTGAACGGCGAGGGCCGGTGGAACGGTGTCGCCATCCTGTCGCGAGTCGGGCTGGCGGACGTGAGCCGCGGCTTCGACGGCCAGCCGGCCTACGACCCGCCGGCCGATGAAGACGATCCGGCGTTGATCGGCGCGCCGCCGAAGGTCGAGGCGCGCGCGATCGGCGCAACCTGTGGCGGCCTGCGAATCTGGTCTCTCTACGTTCCTAACGGGCGCACGCTGGACAGCCCGCACTACCCCTACAAGCTCGAGTGGCTCGCGGCGCTGCGCGATGCGCTCGCGCAGGAGGTCACGGCGGACCGCCCGTTCGTCGTGACCGGCGACTTCAACATCATTCCGACCGACGATGACGTGTGGGATCCGTCGCTGTTCATCGGCTCGACCCACGTGACGGAGCCCGAGCGCAGCGCCCTCGCGGAACTCCGGAAGCTGGGACTGACCGACGTCATGCCGCGTGCGATGAAGTACGACACGCCCTACACCTACTGGGACTACCGCGCCGGGATGTTCCACAAGAACCAAGGCATGCGCATCGATCTCGTGTACGCCAGCGCCCCGGTGGCAGCCGCGGTGAAAGACGCGTACGTCGACCGCGATGCGCGCAAGGGCAAGGGGCCGAGCGACCACGCACCGGTGGTCGTCGACTTCGACCTCTAACGCACTGGCACCGTGACCACCAGGTGCTGCGGCTTGACGCGAGGCCGGGTGCACGGGGCGGTCATCGTGATCCGCATCGTGTAGGTCTTTGGGCGCTTCCACACGTGGCTGGTACGGACGGTGTAGGGGTCCCGATGCAGCTCGCGCTTCGGTGGGTTGGGGATGCAGTCAACGGCGATCGCGTGGCCGGAGCCGTCGCCGTACCGGATGCTCGTCGCCATCAGGAACCGGCCGCCACGAGCATGACTGCGGACGATGACCGTGGTCCGCTTGCCATGCATCGGCTGCTCGGGATCCAGCGTCGTTCGGTGCTCCGGCTGCACCCCGACAGTCGTCCGCACGTGCCGTTCCGGCAGCTCTGGCCGAACACAGGCAGCGGAGAGGACGAGCGAGACGGGATAGCGACCCTCATGCTTGAAGCGCTGCTCGGTGAACACATTCACGGGCTCCCGGTACATCTCGACCCGATGCGACGGCGCGCACGACGGCGCACCCTGCCAGCAGCGATCCCCGATGCAGCCGCCGGTGATGTCGTAGTAGCGGCCGCCACGCAGCGTCCCCGTCACGTAGATCCGGACCTGCTCGCCGGGCACGGGATGCCGCGGCACGACAGTCACCGTGAGCTTGGCGTGGTGCGGAGCCGCCGCGGGGCGCGATCCGGCCGCGGCCGGCGACACGAGGAAAGCGAGGAGGAGCGCGAGCAGGCCGGTGAGCCCGGCACCGATCCGAATCCGGTTCATGGCGATTCGACGCACCAGGTCGCCGGATGGTTCAACTTGTCACGAGCCCGTTCGCAGCCTTGGTCTCGAGGTTGATGAGGACGGCCGCCTTCACCTGGCGCTTGAACCCTCGGTTCGCCGACATCTTCGCCTTCACCGCGCGGATCATCGCGGGCAGCTGGCCGGGTGACGTGTCGAGCAGCATCGTGCCGCCGGCTTTCACGAACCGCGTCGCCCGACGACCGAGCGGCGCCTTTGAAAGCGCCGACGTACCGAGATCGTCCGAGATCACCACGCCGTCGAAGTGCAGATCGCCCCGCAGCATGTTCCCGATGATCGTGGCCGAGAAGCACGCCGGGCGCGACCGGTCGATGTGCGGGTACGTCGCAGAGGACACCATCACGAACTGCGCGCCGGCATCGATGCCTGCCGCGAACGGCTTCAGGTACGCGTCGTGGCGCGTTGTCGGGTCGGTGACATGGCGCTGCGTGTCGGTGTTGCCGGACGCCCGGCCGAGGCCAGGGAAGTGCTTGAGCGTGGTCGCGACGCCGGCCGCGGTCATGCCGCGAGTGAAGGCAGCCACGTGCGGCCCGACGACAGCAGGGGTGTGACCGTACTCCCGGTCATAGCGTCCGATCGGCTGGTTGGCGTGCGCATTGCGAGCCGGTACGACGTCAGCCACTGGTGCGAGATCCAGGTCGACGCCGGCCTGCGCGAGCTGGCCGCCCCAGCTCGTCGCGTCCGCGCGCAACGTGGTCGTGCGGTAACGGCCCTGTGTGAGGGCGCTCGGGATGCGCGCGAATCCCGGGCCAGCGAGCCGCTGCACCAAGCCGCCCTCCTGGTCCGTGCTGATGAAGGGCGCCACCCGGGCGACCAGCATCCGCTGGCGTAGCCGCTTGCTCAGCACATGGATGACGTGCCGGCGGTGCGTCGTGTTGTTGTTGAGGATCACGTCGCCGATCGCGTGCCGGTGCAGGAACGCGAGCTCTGAGGAGCTGACGCCGTTCGACGGCACGCCTGCCATGAACAGCTGGCCGACCCGTTCAGCCTTCGACATCCGCTCGAATGCCGCGACGGCCAGAGCGTGCGGGGTCTGGCGCAGCGTCGGCTCGGGCCGGGCTGCGGCCGGCTCGGCGATCGCCACGACCGACACCAGGACGACAGCGGCCGTCGTGCCGCTGACGCGCAATCTCCTGCTTGCCACGTGTGCTCCGTCAATCCTCGAGATGCGCGGTGTCGTTGAACCGGCGCACGATCCACCGGTCGCCATGCACGACGATCTGGGAGATCGAGGCGTTGTCGGCACCGACGAACGCGAAGTTCCCAGCGCCACTGGCCATCGCCATGATGATTCCGATCACTCCTCCATGGACGACGACGGCGACTCGCTGGTTGGGATGCGCGTCCGCAATCCCCGTGATACCCCGCTTGATGCGCTCGCTGAACGCCTCGGTCGACTCCGCGCCAGGAATCACGTCCCAGCGCTGCTCGGTCATCATCTGCACGGCGATCGGATGTGCCTCGGTGATGTTCTTGCGGAACGCGGACCCCTCCCATTCACCGAGGAACACCTCTCGCAGGTCGGGTACGACGGCCGGCGTGACTCCGAGCTTCGCGGCGAGCGGGGCCGCGGTCTGCGCCGTACGACGCAGGCTCGTCACGTAGATCGCGGCGATCTCCTCCGAGGCCAACCGATCCGCGAGCCGGAGCGCTTGCGCCTCGCCCACCGGGTCCAGCTCCGGGTCGGAGTGCCCATCGGTCAGCGCCGCCTCACGGTCCGCTCGGGCGGGTGCGGACTCACCGTGCCGGATGAGCAACAGGTCGGTAGCCCCCGGAGGTAGGGCAAATCGGTACTGGCGGTACTCGGTGGGTTCTGAAGTTTCCTGATCGGGCACGCCGTCAACGCTACGTTGACTGATAGCCGGGGGGTCGTTTTCCAGAGAGGCAGCCCATGCCATCGCCGTCAACCCACGTCCGCCGCCGCACCGTTGCTATCGCTGTCGCCGCCTTGGCGGGTACGGCGTCGGTTGGCCTGCCGAGTGCCGCCGCCCATCCGTCGAAACACGTCCGGCCGGTGGCAGCACACAGTCGCTATCTGGCGCTGGGTGACTCGATCTCGTTCGGCTATCGGGAGTCGAACTCGAACCCTGCGCCCGATTTCAGCAAGCCGAAGCAGTTCGTGGGCTTCCCCGAGGACGTCGCGAAGAACCTCGGGCTTCGGCTCACCAACGCTGCCTGTCCGGGCGAAACCACCGTCAGCTTCATCAACGCGACGAAACAGAGCAACGGCTGCGAGAACTCCTACCAGCCGGGAACCGGCATGGTCGCCGGCGGCTACCGGACCGCCCATCCCCTGCACACGAAGTACAAGAGCGCCACGCAGTCACAGCTGCAGTTCGCGAAGGCCTTCCTCAAGAAGTATCCGAAGACCAGCCTCGTGACCTTGATGATCGGCGCGAATGACGGCTTTCTCTGCCTCGCGAAAACCACCGACCAGTGCCAGGGGCCGGGCGAGTTCGCGAAGGTGCAGGCCCAGATCACCAAGCACGTGAAAAGGATTCTGAAGGGCCTTCGAGGCAAGGCGCACTACAAGGGCCAACTGGTGATCGTCTCGTACTACGCGACCGACTACACGGACTTCTACTCGACGTACGAGTCGCAGGGCCTGAACAAGGCGCTGACCGATGCTGCGAAGGGATTTCACGCAACGATCGCCGACGGATACGGCCAGTTCGAGAAGGCAGCGATGCAGGCGAATGGCAACACCTGCACAGCGCAGCTGCTCACCGCCCTGACCGGGCCGGACGAAGGCACCTGCGGGGTGCACCCGAGCCTGACCGGCCAAGCGCTCCTCGCCCAGGCAGTCGAGCAGGCCATCAAGAGGTAGCGTCCGGCGACTTGTCCGAGTTGAGCGTGGTCAAGGCAACGTCACGTTCGGACAACTCGTGCAGCGGACGGGCGGATCGTTACGGACATCCGGGCACCAACGGCGCTCGCAGTCTTCGGCACGCAGTGCTCCCAGTCATCCTGGCAGCGCCCGCCCATCACGACGGGGTCACCGAGGCCCGGGCGCAGGGTGTGCTCG
>Ga0213876_10001944_pt1 | contig 12398 bp, 9 predicted proteins | sample BarmaccomBMRX_R9_FD_160113 | JGI IMG/M metagenome (GOLD analysis project Ga0213876, IMG submission 160113) | Root-associated microbial communities from Barbacenia macrantha in rupestrian grasslands, the National Park of Serra do Cipo, Brazil - RX_R9 | ecosystem: Host-associated > Plants > Roots...
TTCGGAGCGATCGAGATCGGCTCGGGCACGGCGATCGGTGCCAATGCCGTTGTCGATCGCAGCTTCCCGGCCGGCAACGTGACCCTGGGTGGAGTGCCGGCGCGACCGATCAGCGAACGCGGCTCGGCCGGGTTGCTGATCGTCCGCGACCCATCGTGAGCCTGAACGTTCGCCGGCTCAGCGCGATGCTCGCCGCGCCATGCTGCTGATCAAGCACCCCGACAGCTACCCGGCCGAGCGCGCGTACGTCCACGAAGTCGTCTTAAGCGAGTTCCTCGGCCTGCGATGGCGCTCCGAGGCGCGGCCCGAGGGTCCCGTCGAGCTCGTCGCGCCCGCGGACGGTCAACGACGGCTGCGCATCGCTGACGTGCTGTTCTCGACGCGCCCGGAGCAATGGCTGACTGCCGCCAGTCTCCCGGCTCGCCCGCTCGCGCGCTGGGACGTCGGCGCGAGCCCACTCGCGCCGACGCTCGTCTCGACACAGCTGCCGATCGTCTACGGCGAGGAGCCGTTGTATGCCGAGGATCCTGGCCGCAGCATCTCCCTCGGCGTCGACCTGCTCGGGAGCATCTTCTTCCAGCTCAGCCGCTACGAGGAGGTCGCGCACAACGAACGCGATCAGCACGAACGCTTTCCCGCCGCGGCGATGCTCGCGCGCCAGGAGGGGTTCCTTGACCGCCCGCTGGTCAACGAGTACGTCGAGGTGCTGCGCTCGGCGCTGACTCGCCTGTGGCCCGGGTTCTCGACGCGCCGGCGGAGCTTCGCGCTGCGCCTGAGCCACGACGTCGACTGGCCCACGCACGCACGTTTGAGCGTTCCGGGTGCGGGCAAGGCGATGCTCGGCGACCTCGTCCGCCGGCGCGATCCAGGCCTCGTCCCCACGCGAGTCGCGACGCTGCGCGCGCAGCGACGCCGGCGCCCGAGCGAAGATCCCTACAACACGTTCGACTTCATCATGGACCAGAGCGAAGTCCATGGGCTGAGGAGCGCGTTCTACTTTATGTCCGGGCGCAGCGACCCTCGCTACGACTCGACCTACAGCCTCCAGTCGGACTGGGTTTCTGCGCTGTTGGCGCGAGTGCATGAGCGCGGGCACGAGATCGGGCTTCACCCGAGCTACTCAACCTTCCGCGACCCCGACCGCGTGCACGCGGAGTTCGGCGCCTTGCTCCGCGCGTGCGAGCGCCTGCACATCAGCCAGACCGCTTGGGGTGGGCGCCAGCACTTCCTGCGCTGGGAGAACCCGACCACGTGGCGCGCCTGGGCGCGGGCGGGGCTCGACTACGACTCGTCCCTCGGCTTCTCCGACGCCGCTGGCTTTCGCTGCGGAGTCTGCTTCGAGTATCCGGTCTTCGACCTCCACGAACGGCGCGAGCTGCCGTTGCGCGAGCGCCCGCTGATCGTCATGGAGATGGCGGTGATCGACGGCGGACCCTCCCGTGACAGCGAGGCACTATCCGCGATCGCTCTGCTGCGCGAACGCTGCCAGCGGTTCGGCGGGGAGTTCACGCTGCTGTGGCACAACTCGCGCTTGGCGTCGCCCCGGGAGCGCCGGCTCTATGCCGCCGCCGTCGCTGGTAATAGCGAGTTCTAGCGTTGCGGCGGATGCTCAGCTTGTTTGACCGGCTTCGCCACGCGGCGCGGCGCCCCAGCGACAACCTGCTCGCCCGCGGCGTGACGCTCAGCGTCATCGGCCGCGGCGGCAGCCTGTTCCTCGGCTTCGTCGGGTCGGTGGCGCTGGCCCGGTTCCTGGGCCCGTCCGACCGCGGACTGCTGGGTTTGATGACCTCGGCCAGCGCGGTTGCCCTCGCCCTGACGGCGCTCGGAGTGCCGCAGGCAGTGGTGTACTTCTCGAGCCGCCGCGAGGCCGACCAAGGTGCACTGCTCGGCAACAGCTTCGCCCAGGCGACGCTCCTGACCGCCGTGATCGTGCCGTTGGCGCTGGTATTCCACCAGGCGCTCGCCGACGCCCTCGGGCACGGCCAGGGCGGACGCACCTGGGCGCTGGTCGCTGTCCTCGTGTCGATCACCTTCCTCGATTGGACGACGCACGGTCAGCTCCAGGGGATGCTGATGTTCGGCCGTTTCAGCGCCCTGCTGATCATCGGCAAGGCGCTCAGCGTGGTCGCGATCCTGGCGCTCGTTGGCGCCGCGGGGCTCGGCGTCGCCGGCGGCGTCATCGCCACCGCGGTGGCGTCGATCGTGATGATCTTCGGCTCGCTGCCGCCGATCCTCGCCCGCGCCCGCCCCCGGCTGAACCTCAAGCTGTGGGACCGGATGGTCAGATACGGCTTCCGCGTGCAGATCGGGTCGATGCTCCAGCTGGCGAACTTCCGCCTCGACGTGATCATCGTGCAGCTCTTCCGGCCGCTCTCGCAGGTCGGCTACTACGTCATCGCGCAGACGATCGCCGAGCTCGTCGTCAACCTCGCCGTCGCCTTCCAGGGCAGCATCATGCCGCTGGTCGCGCACTACGAGGGCGATGAGAAAGCCCGCACGAACACGATCCTCTCGGTACGCCATCACGGGATCCTCGCCGCCGTGGCCGTCATCGGCAATGCGATCCTGGGGCCGCTCGTGATCGCGCTGGCCTACGGCTCGAAGTTCACTCCCGCGATCGCTCCGATGCTCATCCTGCTCCCGGGCATCTGGTTTCTCGGCATGGGCGTCGTCATTCAGGGCGATCTCTCGGGCCGCGGGCGCCCTGGCCTGTCCTCGGCGCTCGCCGGCCTCGCGGCGATCGTCACGGTCGCACTCGACTTCGCGCTGATTCCGCCCCTCGGCGTGATCGGCGCAGCGCTAGCCTCGGTGGCCGCCTATTCGACCTTCGGGATCGCGTCTCTCGAGGCTCTGCACCGGGTGACCGGGATCTCGATCCGCGAGCTGATCGTTCCCACGCGAGCCGACTTCGACGCCTACCGCTCGGTGATCGCGCGCGGGTTCGCGGCGCTAAAGCGCTCTGCTCGCCGACCAACCCCTCCGCAGGCCGGCGACCATCTGACATGATCACTGCGGGATGAACGAAGTCACCGAGGCTCCGAACACCCAGCGGATCTGGCCGATCCTGTGGCGGGAGAAGTGGACAATCCTCGCCTCGATCGTGGTCATGGTTGCGCTCGCGATCGCCTACACGCTCCATGCCTCGAAGACCTACCAGGCGACCGGGATCATCCAGGTCAACCTGCCGACGAGCCAGCCCGGCAGCCAGGACACCACCGCCGCCAACCAGGGGCTGGCGCAGAACTACGCCAAGCTGCTGACTTCGTCCGGGTTCCTCAACTCGATCCGCGGCTCGGTGGAAGGCGGAAGGCTCAGCACCGATGAGCTGCAGTCGCGTGTGAGCGCCAGCAACCTCCTGAACACCGCGCTCGTGCAGCTGCAGTCGACCGGACCCAGTCCGGGCGACGCGCAGCGCCTCGGCAACGAGGTCGTCAACGCGTTTCTGAACAGCCTGCGCAACGCCGCGGTGGCGCGCACGGATCAGCAGCAGACACAGCTGCAGCAGTCGATCAACACCTACGACGTGCAAATCGCGGCGCTCACGGCCCAGCCGCGAACACCCGCCGTGACCGCACGGATCACTTCGCTGCAGGCATCGCGCAACGCGCTCATCAACCAAAACGCCAACCTCGTCGCCAACGGCGTCGCGCAGCAGACGAGCGCGACCGTGTCCTCGCCTCCCGTTGCCTCCTCTAGCGCGATCTCGCCCAAGCCGTTGCTGAACGTGATCGCCGGTCTGCTGCTCGGCCTGCTGCTCGGGGTAGGGCTCGCCTACCTGCGCAGCGCGCTGCGCAAAGGCGTTCAATCGGCCGAGGAAGCCGCCTCGATCACGAATCTGCCCGTCCTCGCCTCGATCCCTTACAAGCCACGCGCGGCCGGCGACGATCCGGGGATCAAGGAGGCCTACGGCGTCCTGCACACGAACCTCCTGTTCGCGCTTCACCGCAGCTCGGCCAGCGTCGTCACGATCGTCGGTTACAACCCGCAGGTCGGCAAGACCTCCGTGGTGCAGGGGCTTGCCGACGCGTCGGTGCGCTCCGACCGCAACATGCTGATCGTCGACGGGGATATGCGCGCAGCGATGCTCTCGAAGCGGCTCGGCTTCGCGGGTCAGCCGGGACTGGTCGACGTCCTGCAGGGCGCTGTCGAACTCGAGTATGCGCTCGTCGAGCTGCGCCCTGGCCTGACCCTGATCCCGGCCCGCGAGTCGCGGGTCAACCCAGGCACGCTGCTCTCAGGCGATCGGATGCGCGAGCTGAGCGCCGAGTGGCGCGAGCGCTTCGACTTCGTCGTCATCGATACGCCCCCCGTCGCCGGGCTCGCGGACGGGCTGATCCTTTCCTCGCTCGCCGACTTCGTCGTGCTCGTCGCGCGCGCCGGGATGACCAAGCCCAACGAGCTCACGGCCGCCACGACCAGCATCGATCACACCCACACGCCGATCGCCGGGCTGGTCGTGTTCGAGGAGGCGATGAGCGAGCTCTACTACCCCTACGCGCACGACCGCAAGGGCGAGGCCGGGGGGCCGGAGCCGCCGCGCCGGGAGACCGTGCGCGGACGCGATCCAGCGCAGACGTCCTGACCAGCCGAAGCTCACAGGTGTGGTTGATCCTGGCTTGGGCAGCCGGGATCGTCATCCTGCTGCCCGCGATCACGCAGCCGCTGCTGGCCTTCGCGTTAGTGGCCGCCGTCGTGGGCGTGTGGCTCGCTTCCCGGTCGATCGCCTACCCGCTTGCACTCGCTTTCGCGCCCGCGCTGGTCGAGGCGATCTACGGCTCCAATCCCCTCCCCAGCGGCGGCACGACGTTCCTGTTCCTCGGCTGGATCGGGCTCGCCATCGCGATCGCCGTCGCGCGCGGCACGCAGCCGCGGACGCTGCTGAGCGCCCCGGTGGTGCTGACGCTGTCGCTCGTGGTGCTGATGCTGATCCGCCTGAGCGGAACACTGGATCCCTCCTACGGAAGCAAGAAGCTCCAGCTGTTCATCGCCAACAACCTCGTGTTCGTGATCGCCGGCGTGTTCGTCGGTGCGCAGCGCGAGCACAGCAAGCGCTTCTACGCCCTGCTGCTGACGATTTCCACCGCAGGCGCCCTGCTGCTGCTCGGTCAGCTGGCGACCGGCGCGGCCTCGAACCTAGTCGCCAACCGCTTCTCGATCAGCGCCCAGGAGTATCCGATCCAGCTCGGGCGAAGCGCCTCAGACGGAATGCTGCTGGCCATCTATGGGATGCTCGCCTGGCGCTCGCTGGGCGGCCGGTTGGCGGCGATGGCGGCCTTTCCCGCCCTTGCCGTGGCGCTGGTCGCCGCGGGCTCGCGCGGTCCGGTGCTGGCGTTCATCGTCGGGCTGCTCGCCCTGCTGACGCTGGTGGCCGCCACCGGCCGTGCGCGCACGAGGCTTACCCGCGTGGCCGCCGTCGTACTCGGCGCCGTGGCCCTGGTGCCGTTCGTCGTTCCCGGCTCGACCGTCGGCCGCGCCCTGTCGGCGATCTTCGGTGGCGCCACCGGGCTCTCGACCAGCGGCCGGTCGGGGCTGTGGGCGCAAGCTATCTCGAACTTCTCCGCCCATCCCGTGAGCGGGATCGGCACCGGCGGCTTCGCCGGCCTGCAGACCGGCGAGCTCTACCCGCACAACATCCTGCTCGAGGCCGCGGTCGAGCTGGGAGTCGTCGGTCTCGTGATCGTCGCCTGGCTGATCGTCGCCTCGCTGCGCCGGATGATCGCCGCCTGGCGAACGGCCGTGGGCAGCGACCGGCTGGAAGCTTCCGTGCTCACGGCGCTGTTCATGGCCGCGCTCGTCAACGCGCTGTTCTCAGGCGCCTTCCAGGACAACCGCGAGTTGTGGCTCTGGGCCGGACTCGGGCTGGGCATGCTCGCGCGCCGTCCGGGCGGGCCAGATATCGTCCGCGCGCGTGAGACCGGGCCTGATCATGGTCTGCGACGTCGACCTGACGATCCCCGACGCGACCCGCACGCACACGGTCGAGGTGGCGCGCGGCTTCGCCCAGGAGGGTCTGGACGTCGACCTCGTCACGCAGGGACCTGATCCCGAGGTCGATGGCGTCCGCCACCATCGGGTGCGAGTGCCGCTCCGCCCGCGCTGGCGGCGGTTGCTGGCGCTGAACACGATCGCGATCTCGCTGCTCTGGCGCCGCCGGCGCGTTGCCCGCCGGCTTTATGTCCGTAACCGCTGGAGTGTCGTGCTGATCATGCTGGTAGCTCGGCTGCTTCGCTACAGCGTCGTCATGCAGGTCGACGACATGGCCTACGGACCCGGTTACGAGCGCGCCATCAGCCCGGTCGAGGACTACTCCAAGCGGATCACCACCTACCTGACCTGCCGCTTCGCGCATGGGTTCGTCGCGGTCACGCCGCAGCTGAAGGAGCTGCTGGTCGCCCACTTCGCGGTCGACCCGGACCGCGTGCGCGTGCTTCCGAACGGTGTCGACGTCGACTTCATCCATCCGCTGGCGCGAGAACCGGCGATCGAACGCCTCGGGCTCGATGCCGGCCTGCGCTACGTCGTCTTCTGCGGCAACCTCGCCGATTGGGTGGACTTCGAGACGTTGTTGGGGGGCTTCTCGAGCGTCGCACGAGCTGAGCCGCGGGCGCGGCTGCTGCTCGTCGGCGACGGAGACGAGCGCGAGCGCGTGGAGCAGCGGGCGGATGAGCTCGGACTCGACGGCCGGGTGATCTTCACGGGGTTCGTCGCCGATCGGGCACGGGTGCGCGACTACCTGGGCGCCAGCACGCTCGCCGTCGCATCACACGCCAGCGACTACATCAACCGGATCGGCGTGAGCCCGACGAAGGTCGCCGAGTACCTGGCCGCCGGCCGCGCCGTCGTGGCCAAGGCGGTGCCGGGGCTCTCTGAGGTTCTCGAGTCCTCCGACGGCGGCGTTGCCGTGCGCGGAGGCGCCGGCGAAATGGGGCAGGCGATGCTCACTCTGCTCGATCCCGCGCGCGCCGACGAGCTGGGGCGCAACGGCCGCCGGTTCGCCGAGTCGCGCCTGACCTGGCCGTCGATCGTTCACCGCACGATGCCGCTGTTCGAGCTCGCTCGCGCACGCTCCCAGAGCTCGAGATAGAGGCGCTCGAGCGACCGCACGACCACATCGAGGTCGAATTCCGCCCGCTGACGGGCTCGCGCGTTCGCGCCGAGGCGGGCGGCGAGTTCGCGATCCTCGAGCAGCCGGCTGATCGCGCCGGCCAGAGCCGCGGGATCTCGCGGAGCCACGAGTAGACCGTGAACTCCGTCCTGCACCAGCTCCGGGATACCGCCCACTGCGGTGGCGACGATCGGCGCCCCGGAGGCCATGTACTCGAGTAGCGCCAGGGGGCTGCCCTCGGTCTTCGACGGCAGCACCGCCACGTCGAACGCCCCGATCAGCTGCCGCGCGTCGGTGCGCTGACCGAGCAGCTCGACGCGGTCGTGAAGGGCCAGCGCGTCGATTTCGCGCCGCAGTCGCGCTTCCTCCGGTCCGCCGCCGGCGATCACGCAGCGCGGCGCGGCGCGGCCCATGGTGTCGACGGCGGCGATCAGATCGTCGTGCCCTTTCTCCCACGTGAGCCGGCCGATCGCGCCGACGAGCGGCTCCCGCGCCGGGATCCCGAGGCTGGCTCGGGCGCCCGCGCCGTCCACGGCGAACGAGTCGATCGCGTTCGGGAGTACGCGTATGCGCGCGGGCGCGATCCGCTCGGCCTCAATGATGTTCAGCCGGTTACGCTCGGACACCGCCAGCAGCACGTCGCTGAAGCGGCCAACGATGTTGCGGTGCAGGAACTGGCGCTCGGGCCGGCGGTGCGAGGACCAGATGTGCTCCTGGCTGACGATCACCGGAACGCGCGCGATGCGCCCGAGAACTGTTCCCGGAATGCTCGCGCGCGGCATGTGCGCGTGGACGATGTCGATGCGCTCGCGAACGAGCAGGGCGAGCAGGCGGGCCCAGGGTGCCAGCGTCGCCGTCGAACCGCGCTCGAGCCGGAGCACGGGAATTCCCTCTTCGCGGAGCTGCGCCACGTCGGCTGCGGTCTGCCCGGCGCTGCCCGGCGTGGGCGAGCGCGTGATGCACACATAGCTGCGAAACCGGCTGCGGTCGAGGCGGCGCGCGAACTCGAACGCGATCCGTTCGGCCCCGCCGAAGCCGAAGCCGATGTCGCGCGTCAACGTCAGCACCCGCAGGCGCGTCTCCCCGGATCGAGCGACGAGAGGCACGATCAGCCATCATGGCAGCACCGGTCATGGCCAGACGACGCCTGGGGACGCTCGCCGCCGTACCGCCGCTGCCTGGCGTGGCGGCGGTGGCCCTGCTGCTCGTCTGGGCTTATCACGACGGTGGCTATGACGCCGGAACGTGGTATTGGGGCGCGCTGGTGGCGCTCGCGCTGGTGGCGATCGCGCTCATCAGCCCGCATCGGCCACGTCTCTCGCCGCCGGTCAAGCTGGCGTTGCTCGCGTTCTCGCTCTATGTCGGCTGGTCCTATCTGTCGATCGCGTGGGCGGCGTCGGCCGGCGACGCGCTCCAGGGCAGCAACCGCACGCTGCTCCTCCTGCTGATCTTCGCGCTGTTCTCGCTGCTCGACTGGCGCGCCGAGGCGGCGTTGTGGACGCTCGTCGTCTATGTCGTCGGCCTCGGCGTCATCGAGGGAGCGGTTCTGATCCGCCTCGCCACCGCGCCGGACGCGTTCGCGATGTTCAGCGGCGCCCGCCTCGTCACCCCGACTGGCTACTACAACGCCACAGCGGCGCTGTTCACGATCTCGGCGTTGCTGGCGATCGCGCTTTCCGTCCGCCGCGAGCTGCCGTTGCTGCTGCGTGGGCTGACGCTGGCGATCGGCTGCGGCGGCCTGCAGCTAGCGGTTCTGGCCCAGAGCCGCGGTTGGCTGTTCACGCTTCCGGCCGTGGCGGTGATCGCAGCGCTGGTGGTGCGCGAGCGGCTGCGGGTTGCCGTTGCGGCGGCGGTGGCGGTGATCGCCACGTTGGCGGTGCTGCGACCCCTGCTGCACGTGTTCAAGATTCTCGACACACCGCGCGATCCCGATCCCGTGTTCCGTCACGCCGGGAGGCTCGGCTTGATCGCCTGCGGCGCGGTGTTCGTGGTCGGCGTCGGGCTGGCGGCGTGGGACCGCCGGGCTCGGGCCCCTTCGCTCAGCCGGGGCGTTCAGCGCGCGCTCGGGGCCGTCGTGGCCGCGGCGGCGATCGCGGCGGCGATAGCAGGCGGCGTCGCGGCGACCCACGGCCACCCCTTCCGCTTCGTCTCGCGTCAGTGGTCGGGCTTCACCAACGTGAACGGCGGCGGCGACACCGGGTCGCACTTCTCCCAGGTCGGGACCAGCCGCTATGACTTCTGGCGCGTTTCGGTGCACGCAGTCGGGGCGCATCCGCTGGAAGGACTCGGCCAGGACAACTTCTCCGAGTACTACGTCACCCGGCGGCGCACCTCCGAGGAACCCACCTGGACGCACAGCATCGAGCTCCGGCTGCTCGTTCACACCGGGATCGTCGGCTTCCTGCTGTTCACCGCGTTCGTGGTCGCCGCGGCTCTAGCCGCCTTGCGGGTGCGCGCGAGTGGCGGGCTCGCCGGCGCGCTCGCCGGCGCAGCGATGCTCCCGCTCGTGGTCTGGCTCGTGCACGGCTCGGTCGACTGGTTCTGGGAGATGCCGGCGCTGAGTGGGCCTGCGCTCGGCTTTCTCGGTCTGGCCGGCGCGCTCGCGCCCCGTGGCGCGCTCGAGCCGGCGCCGGCGACCACGACACGCCGCAGGGTGCCCCGCAGCGCCATCCTGGCGGGCACCGGCGTCGCGGTGCTTGCCGGTACGGTCGTGCTCGGGTTTCCGTACCTGTCGGTCAACCGCGTTTCGACCGCCAACCACATCAGCGCCCGCAACTCGGCTCAAGCTCTCCGCGACGCCGCCACCGCGGCCGATCTGAACCCGCTGAGCGCGGAGCCAGGGCGTGTGGGCGGCACGATCGCGCTCCGCAGTGGGCGGCCGCTCGAGGCGCAGCAGCGTTTCGAGCAGGCGATCAAGCGAGACCCCGGCGGCTGGTACGCGTGGTTCGGCGCCGGCCTGGCGGCGTCGGCACTGGGCGAGAACATCCGGGCCCAGCAGGCCTTCAAGGTGGCGGCCTCGATCAACGATCGGCAGCGAGCCGTGACCGAAGCCCTGGCTCGGGTGAACACTGTCCATCCACTCACCCCCGCCCAGGGACTGCGGCTCCTGACCCTGGCGCGCTGAGCCACCTCGTTCGCTCAAGTCGCGACGCTTGCGTGCCGATTAACCCTCAAATACGCGGAGATTCCGCACGCTTACGTAACCATCACGACGCCACTCGGTAAGGTAGCCAAGCCGGAGAGTGCCGTTACCGGTGGCCGGGCCGCACTTCACGACGGGGGCGCGGCGAATTCGAGTCAGACGGAAAGGATTCTGCATGAAACTCATCGCGACGCTTGTGGTGCTGCTGGCGCTGATCGCGGCGCCGAGCGCAGCGCTGGCGCAGAACACCTCGACCTGCCAGGCCTACAACCCGCAGCTGTGCACGAGCCAACAGAGCACGGGCTCATCGAGCGGGACGCTGCCGTTCACCGGCCTCAACGCAACGTGGATCGTCCTCGCCGGAGGCGGCCTGCTCGGCGCCGGCCTGGTCGTGCGGCGGGTTTCGCGACGCCTGAACTGAACGGCGTACGGCGGGTTTCGCGACGCCTGAACTGAACGGCGACTCGAGGCCCGACGTCTGCCGAGCCGCGAGCCCTGCGCGCCCGCGGACGCGCCAGCTTGCCTTGAGCGCAACCTGCCGGCTCAGCCAGCCAGCTGCCGGCGGATCAGCCGCGTCACCTCGCCCCCGTCGGCGCGGCCCTTGGTCTCGCGCATGACGAATCCGACCAGAGGCCCGATCGCCTTCATGTTGCCGGCACGCACCTGATCCGCTGCGGCCGGATCGGCGGCCAGCGCGCGCGCCACGATCTCGGCCAGCCCGTTGTCCTCGCCGCTGATCGCGCCGAGGTTCTCGCGCTCTACGATCGCCGCGGGCTCCCCGCCCTCAGTCACGAGCCGGCTCAGCACCTCGCGTCCGGCGTCGCGGCTCACCCGCTTGCCCGCGATCAGCCCGACGAGCTGAGCCAGGCTTCGGGGCGAAACCTTGGACTGCGCTGGATCGGCGTCTGAGCCGATCCGTTCCACCAGCTGCTCGATCCAGTTGGCGATCGCGACCGGCTCGCTGCCGTCGCCCGCCGCCACGGCAGCCTCGAAGTAGTCGCCCAGGTCGGTCCGGAACGCGAAGTTACGTGCGCGGGCGGCGCTCAGGCCGAAGTCGCGCTCGAAACGCGCCGCCCGCTGCGCCGGCAGCTCCGGGACCGCCGCGCGCGCCTGCGCGATCATCTCCTCGGTCGGCACGACCGGCACCAGGTCGGGATCCGGGAAGTAGCGATAGTCGTGTGCCTCCTCCTTGGAGCGCAGCGGTGTCAGCCGCCCGGACACCGGATCGAAGTGCAGCGTCTCCTGCACCACGGGCTCGCCCGCCTCGAGCAGCGCGATCTGCCGCTCGACCTCGGCCCGCACCCCGCTTTCCAGGAACGCGAATGAGTTCATGTTCTTGAGCTCGGTCTTCGTCCCCAGCGCCCTCGAGCCGACGGGCCGTACGGAGACGTTTGCGTCACAGCGCAGCGAGCCCTGCGACATGTCGACGTCTGAGACGCCCAGGCGCCTCAGCGTGGCGCGCAGCAGGGTCAGCCACTCGCGGGCCTGTTCGGGCGAGTGGATGTCCGGCTCGGTGACGATCTCGACCAGCGGGGTGCCGCCGCGGTTGAAGTCGACCCAGCTGCGGTCCGCGCCGTGGATCCGGCCGCTCGCGCCGACGTGGTTGAGCTTGGCCGCGTCCTCCTCGAGGTGCACGCGGTGGATTCGCACCTCCCCGAGGTGCCCGCCCGTGCACAGCGGGACGTCGTACTGCGAGATCTGGTAGCCCTTGGGAAGGTCGGGATAGAAGTAGTTCTTACGGTGGAAGACCGAGCGCTGCGCCAGCTCGCACCCGAGTGCTATGCCGATCATCAGCCCGAACTCGATCGCTCGCCAGTTGACCACCGGCAGCGCCCCAGGCAGTCCGAGGCAAACCGGGCATGTGTGCGTGTTCGGCGGATCGCCGAAGGACAGCTCGCAGCCGCAGAACATCTTCGTCCGTGTGCTCAGCTGGACGTGGATCTCGAGGCCGATGACGGGCTCGTAGTCGGTCATCTCGCGCGCTCCGCGGTCGACCCGCTTCGTGCCGGGCTCCCGTCGAAGCCAATCGCCTGCTCGAGCGCGTACGCCGCCGCCAGCAGGCGGTTCTCGCTGAAGGCCGGACCGGCGAGCTGGAAGCCGACCGGGAGTCCGCCGCTCAGCCCGCACGGAATCGAGATGGCCGGGATTCCG
>Ga0213876_10001945_pt1 | contig 12382 bp, 16 predicted proteins | sample BarmaccomBMRX_R9_FD_160113 | JGI IMG/M metagenome (GOLD analysis project Ga0213876, IMG submission 160113) | Root-associated microbial communities from Barbacenia macrantha in rupestrian grasslands, the National Park of Serra do Cipo, Brazil - RX_R9 | ecosystem: Host-associated > Plants > Roots...
GACCGCGGGTGCCGATCGACGAGTGGATGAACGGGATGCACCCGGGCGATGCCTGGCTGCGAGTCGCGCCGATCGATGGCCGCTGGCGCCAGGTGCGGGTGCGCGTGGCGCTGCCCCGGCCTGCGGCCGGCGGCATGTCGGTCAAGGAAGTTCGGTCAACGAGTTCGGTCAATGGTTCGGTCACTATGTTCGAGTCTGACCGACACGCATTGACCGACGGCGGCATGACCGAGCGTGGGGGCGCGGAGGCGCCGTCGAACATCCCACCGGGCGTGTCACCCCGAGAGCTGCCGGATGTGCCGCCGCACTGCCCGCCGGAGCTGCTGGAAAAGGTGGGCGCGGACGTGCTCGCCAGGGTGGAGAAGCTGTGGCCGAAGCGACATCACGAGCTCGGGCCGTGCCTGGTCTGGACGGGTGCGAAGGGTCCCGATGCCGAGAAGGGGCCATATGGGCGGCTGTACGATGCGCAGCTCGGCAAGACCGACTACGTGCACAAGGTCGTCTGGCGACGGGTGTATCCCGACCAGCCGATCGAGCGTGGCCAGGATGTCGACCACAAGTGCGAGGTGACGCTGTGCGCGCGTCCTGACCACCTGCGGCTGCTGACGAAAGCAGCCAACGTCAAACGCCGCGGAGCGACGCGTGGACCGACCAAACGCGCCGACGATCCCGCCGAGACTCAGCCGAAAACAGGCAATAGCGCCGCGACGATGCAGTTCGCGATCGCTCGGTTCGTGCGCATCGACCGGCCACAGGTCTCGGCCAGAACGGTCAGCCTGGGCGAGCTGGTGAGAATGCTGAACAGGTTCGAAGTCCTGGACGACAAGCGCTTCGGTCGCTGCTGGTCCCCGACGAAGTACGCCGACGGCGCAACGTCGCGCGGCAATGCCGGTGTCGAAGCGGTCAGCGCGCTGGTGTTCGATTGCGACCGGGTGCTGCCCGATCCGAAGCGGCTCGAGGGCGTGTACTGGATCGGGCACACCACCTGGTCGCACAAGCCCCAGGCACCGCGCTGGCGCGTGGTCATCCCGCTTGCTTACCCAGTTCCCGCACAGCAGTGGAGCGACGTGTGGCGCCGCGCGCGCGCGGCGCTGTGTCCGGAGGCGGATCCAGCGTGCAAGGACCCCAGCCGCGCGTACTGGCTCCCCAGCCACGACGGTGGGGTATCGGCGAAAACGAGACGGCATGAAGCGCCGCTGCTGGACCCGTCGACGCTGCCGACGTTACCCGTCGAGCCCCGGCCACCTAGTCGACAGCGCACGCCTGTGCGAGGGGAGCGCGGCCAGGCGTACATGGCGCAGGTCCTGGACAACCTGGCCGCGACGGCTCCGGGTGATCGCAACGCCGCGCTCAACCACGCCGCCTGGACGCTCGGCGGGTGGATCGCCGCCGGCGCGCTCGAGCAGGCTGAGGTCGAGGACGGGCTCTACGCCGCGGCTGCACGCAATGGCCTGGTCGGCGATGACGGAGAGCGACAGACCTGGTCGACGATCCGCAGTGGCTTGAGTGCCGGCCTGCAACAAGCGGCCGACCTGGACGCCAAGCGGTGATCCAGCGTCACAGCACCCAGTACGAAGCGGTGCTCGCGTCTGATCGCTGGCGACTGCTGCGCGCAGAAGTCATCCGCCGCGCCGGCTACCGCTGCATTGCCTGCGGGCGCGGCGGCCGGCTTGATGTCCATCATGCCCACGGGTATCAAAACCTCGGCAACGAGCGGCCAGAGGAACTGCAGGCGCTCTGCCGTGACTGCCACACCGCCGTGCACGCCAGTCGTCAATTATTCAACGCTGGATGTTTGAAGGTGCTGTTGTGGATCGTGCTGATCGCGATCGCCATCCAGGTGATGTCGTGGTTAATCGTGTCCGTGATGCATGGACTGACTAACTCGTGATTCCGCGCACGGGTCGGGGGAGCTTGCAGCCCCCCGCCGCCAGTCGTTGCGAGCAAGCTCGCACTCCTTCCCGCGGCGACCCCCCCGCATGATGGGCGCCTGCGGGCGCGGCGAAGACGATGCCCAGCACCAACTTCAGAGTGTGGATACCCCTTGCGCCGACACGTGTCAACGCGCACGCGCGTCCTCCGCTTCGCTGCGGCCCTTCGGGTGACACGCGCCGACCCAAGGCGTACGTGTCGCTAAGAAGTTGGTGCTGGGGAAGGTGTGTGACTGTGACTGTGATGCTGGTTGACATTCGATGTGGCGTGGTGGTCTGTGCAAGTCGAGCGAGCACTGCCTAATGCGCGGCAACGTGGCGCCGTGGACCTGTGCTGCACGCGTGGATGGCAGAGGAGCGCGCGAAATGGGCGAGAGAGGACGTTTTGTGACGCAGACTGTTATGCGAATTGGGGATACATAGTGTGATTCTGGGTGTTATTAACTAGGTATATGGCTGGCATCAGCACTGCGCGTCCCGACTACGTCGCGCACGACCGCGCGATTCGAGCGACGTTTCCTGAGGTTGTGGCTCAGTTACGCAGCATCCTCGGGGCGAAGCTCTGTGCTTACGTCGGTTCCGTGAAAGAAACACGGGCCGTAAACGAGTGGGCGGACGGCAGCAGGGTGCCCAGCGATGACACCCAGCAACGCTTGCGTTTAGCACTCAGGATCGCTCTCGCCATCTCGGACACGGACGGCCCTGAAGTCACCCGTGCATGGTTCCAGGGATTGAATCCCCAGCTGGACGACCACTCGCCGGCGCGCCTGCTTCGTGAAGGAGATCTCACAGAGGTTGGGCCTGCCGTCATCGCAGCAGAGCGCGCGTTCCTGATAGGTGGGTGAGCAACGGGCTGGTACCCGTCCCGCCAGACCGCCTGCTCTACCGCGTTGGACGCACCCCTAACGCATGGGCGTGGCCTGACTGGAGGTTCCTGGGACCTGACGGCACGTTCGGCAACCGCTGGGACGACCCTGATGGGATCTATCGTGTCCTGTACGCGTGTTCGCAGCGGGTGGGTGCGTTTGTCGAGACACTGGCGCGCTTTCGGCCTGATCTGGAGGTCGTTGCCGGACTGCTGGAAATCGATGGCTCAGACGACGGGTCACCGCCAGGGGCGGTGCCTCGGAGTTGGCTGGATACCAGAGCGTGCGGCGAGGCGACTGTCGAGGGCGTCTTCGCTGATGTTGGCGAGGCTCGCTCGCTGACCGTCCTGCGAATAGCGCTGGCAGTTCGTGCACTCTACTACGGGCTCGCGGACCTTGACGGTGCGACAATCCGCGTCAGTGCTCCGCGCAGGTTTACCCAGGAGATCTCACGTTTTGTTTACGAGTCGGACGACGCGGGGAAGCGGTTCACCGGGATTCGATACCTTTCTCGACTGGGGAACCAATTCGTAAACTGGGCGATCTTCGAGCCCCCACCGGACATTGATTCGCCGCTCCAGACCATGAGCAGCGACGCGATCCAGGCAGAGGACCCAGATCTTGCCGAAGCTGGTCGCATCCTGGATATCGAGTTCAGGTAACAGGTGTGCGCACTATCAGCGCGCCCAAGAGTCGTCAGGAGAGGCGGGACAGGACAGCGGCCAAGTGACGCAGTTCGCGTTTCTCACGCGTAGATAGAGATCCGGATTCAACAGCGGCCAGCTCGTCGGAGAGCGCGCGAAGACGGCTTGCAAGACGGGGCGGTGTTGGCCGCGACTGTAAAGTAACTTTACACTCGGCCACAGCCTGACGAGCATCGCTCTGGCCCCAGCGCTCAGCGATTGCTTGCTCGACGAGTTGCTTGCGTTTGTCTTCAGATGCCCGCAGCAATTCCTCAGCCGTGCTGACTGTGAGTTGGTTGGTCAGCACCGGGTCGGCCAGCACTGGATCCTCAAACACGCGCAGCCGCTTCGAGACGTACATCGGACTGCGCTTGACCGCCTCGCCCACCTGACGAGTCGACCATCCACGTTCACGCACTAGAACCTCGAGCGCCGCAGCTTCCTCTCTTGGCGTCAGGTCCTCGCGCTGCAGGTTCTCGACAAGCGTGAGGATGTAGGCCTGGTCGTCGGACTCCTCTCGCACCATCGCGGCGATCTCTGTCCAGCCGAGCGTCTTTGCTGCCTCGAGCCGGCGGTGACCGGCGATCAGTTGATAATCCGTGCCAAGCCGGCGTACGACCACGGGCTGCATCAATCCGTGGGCACGAAGACTGTCGGCGAGTTCGTCGATGCTGTTCGGGTGCTGGCGTGGGTTTCGCGGACTCGGCTGGATCTGGTCGACCGCTAGCTGATAGACGATGCGGTCGTTGACCGGTGCGACGGCTGCCGCCGCAGCATTGACGACCTGGAGCGAGATGGACGCTCTACGCTGGCGTGGCGACACTGGGAGTAGTCACGAGCGTGTGCTCGATCGCTTCGGCTACCGGCGCATAGGGATGACCGTCCAGTCGGTAGGCCGCGAGGGTAGACAGGTTGCCGACGGGCGGAAACACCCGCACACCATAGGCCGACGCGAGTTTGTGAAGCTCAGCCATCCACTGCTTCGACTCGGCACGGCGGACGTGATGCATCGTGGGCAGGAAACCTATCAACCGCGCACCGTTGGCCTGGTCGAGCCATTCCATGAGCAGCGGCAAGGCGAGGACGCTGCCGGCCTCTGGACCCTTGACGGGGACCAGCGCCCAGTCGGCTTCGCGGAGATAGCCCAGGGCTCGAGCGGAGTCGACTTCGGGTGCTGTGTCGATGATTCGGAGGTCAACATCCTCGTTGTCGCCGAGGTCCAAGCCGGGGATGTCGAGTGGGTAGACCTGCCAGATGCGGCTCAGGTGCTGGCCCTGGTCGCGATCGATCAGCGCGACGCGATGACCGCGGAGCGCTAGCTCGGCGCCGAGCATATAGACCGTGGTCGAACGACCCACGCCACCCTTCGGGTGCAGCACTGTGAGACTCGTCGACATTGCTGGGAAAAAGATATCCGGCGCAGGGTGCGCGATGCCGTCGCATTCGAGTCACGGCAAAGCACTCGGATGGCGTCAGAGGGGTTACGGACCAGTGGTCGTCGTCGTTGCCAGCGCCGTCGGGTAATCGGAACCCCCGACCCAGACGTTCACGGTTCGCTGGATTGGAATCTGACGCGGATCAGGCGGCCAGCGATCACCCCACGTGTTGCCGTTGTGGCCGCGACGCGCGCCGATCACGTATGCGCCTTGTGGCTCGCTGGCGAGCATCGACACGGCCAACGGACTGCTCGGCATCTTGCCCTGCGCATCGGTGACACGGACACACCACTGCTCGGAGTCGGCGCGCAGATCCAGGTGCAGCTGCTGATCCGGTCTTGGCGTGACCAGATGCAGCGGAACATCCGCGCTCTGGCGAAGCGGGGTTGCATTGGCCGAGGTCGGGGCGGGCGCGTCGGATGCAACCAGGGTCACGAAGGCGCGCAAAGTTACCGACGCGCTGGTGTCGAACGGGAGCTGGACGCGGTTCGAAAACGCCCACGTCTGGCCAGCAGGAACAAACAGTGCGCGAGGATACGGGCGCGGCCCGTTCTCGGGATCGCGAAAGATACGAGGATCGGGCGTGGGACGCTGGCCGGTCACCTGCGAGCTGTCATCTTGCGCGAGTGCAGAGCTGCTGTAGACGTTCAGGTCGTGAGCCGTGGTGTTCTGAATGCGAATCTCGGGCGAGATCAGCGCACCGGCGACGAAAGTGGTGCGCGGCAGACGGAGCTCGGCGAAAACGCCTGGCTGGATGTCGCCAGCGGCCAACGTGATCCAACCTAATTGGGATTGGAAGATGGTTGGTACCACCCCAGGGGTGATCTGCAGTGGCTGTGGGTAGGGCAGCGGCACACTGACCACCTCGTTACCGAACTGGCACTGTGCGGGCGGCAGCACCGTCGGGATCGGAAGAGAGGCGTGGGACACAGCCGTCGTCGCGGGCACCGTGGGAGCTGGCCCAGGCAATTGTGCATGGGTGGGCGTGGGCGAAGCGAGGCTAACTGGTGCTCCTGGAGCGGAGGCGGGCGGTGACGCTGGTGTAGGTGTACCGGGTGGCCGGCTGAGGGCCGGACCGCTGCTATTCACGATTGGTGTCGGCGCAGGCAGTGGAGTACCGGCCGACTGAACCCCTGCCAGAGGTGGTGCCAACGTTGGAGGTGCGGCAGGCGTTGGGGGAGCGGCAGGTAAAGCCGGCGGTCGCATCGCCGTAGGGGTCGCGGCGAGGGTTGGCCCGCGCGTTTCCGTGGGCACCGGATGCCAGCTGACTGGCGTGGGTGTTCCATCGTGCGCGTCGTCAGTGCTTGCTAACTGGCCGACTCGTGCGGCATTCGGACCGCACGCTGCACTGCTCAGCGCCAGTCCCAGGATGAGCCAGCCAAAGTTCGTGACGCCCCAACGCACGCCAGTGACTGTCTTCTGGAATCTTGGCTACGGGGGGTACTTCTACGCGTGGCCGGCATGACGTCGGCGCGCGTCATCACTGTTGCGGTTCATGATCCGTCTTCGTCGCTCAAAGGATGATCCGACATTCAGCGGGTTGCGTCCACATGCGGGGTCATCGACGCCGCGCGCGGCGTGCACAACCTCAGGCGGTGGCGTCGCCTGCTTGCTGCTCGAGCCAGGCGAGGATTTTGTCGGCGAGTGGGAACACGTGCTCGACGCGCACCTCCTCGTGCATTTGGGCGAACGCGCCGACCAGCTGCGCCGCGGTCTTGATCGCGACCTGACGCCGAATCTCCGTGTCGCGCGTTGTGGATAGGACGGGTGCTGGTGCTGCACCGATGATCCTTAGCGAGTTGATCCAGGCGCCGCGGTCGGATCGCTCGATCGTGCACTCGACGAGCTCGCCAGGCGTGGGCATTTCAGCGACCGGATGATAGTTCGACACGTTCAGCCACTCGCCGGCCACCTTGATGCCCGTGCCCTTGGCGTTGACCTGCTCGACGGTGCCGCTGATGGTTTCAAGCTGCTTGGCCATTGGTGCTCTCCTGGTGTGTGCCTGGCGGACGTCCACGTTTGACGTGCATGCGCGGCAGGTTCGGGTAGACGGACACGGCAAAGACGTCGCTGACGACAAGTTGGCCACCACACGGGTCGCAGCGCAGGCCGCGGGGGATGAGAATGCGCGCGTCAACACGAGCGACTGTGAGCGTTCCAACCGCGCGCCCGCACATCAAACACGCGAGCTCGACCAGGTGTTGAGTGGTGCGCTGCTGGTGGCAGGCGCAGCTGGCGCCGAGGACCTCGTCAGCAGTGGCGGCAACGATCGTTGCGCCGCAGTCCTCGCAGGTGTCGGTGTAGTTGCCCGAGGTGACCCGTCGGGGTTCGATCGAGGCGGCTTTGGCGTGGCCGGTCATGCTGCGCGTCTCCAGAGGGAATCGGGAGCGGTAGCGCGCCGCCCCCTCGTGAACAGACGAAGCTGACGGATACCAGGCTTGCGCGCGCGGCAGCGCGGACAGAGCGTGGCGCCGTGCCCGTGTCGGTTGTGCCACCTGCGCTCCAGGCCACGATCGCCTTCGACGTGCAGGACGAGCTCGACGCGGATGCCAGCGGCGACGACGGCGCGCACCAGGGGCGAACCGTGGCCAGCGAGGTGCTCGGCCAGGCGTCGGTCGACGTCACCGTCGAGGGCCACGCCGACGTAGTGGCGGGCGTGCCAGAACGGGCGCTCGAAGTGCAGCAGATACACGCGGGGGCTCATGCCGAGGCCTCGGCCAGCGCGGCGGCGTGCGCGTAATTGGCGGGCTGGTCGAAATAGGCAGCGAGGTCCGCCGCGGCGTTGGTGCATCATCGGCCGGCGTCTGGTGGTGATCGCGGGGACGCAGCGACTGGAGTTCGAGTGCGGCGGCAGCCCACGTGCGAGTCTTGGCCAGCACGGCCGCGGCGGCGCGGATGTCGACTTCGCCGCAGGCCTCCTGCCAGCGTTGCCGCGCGCGCCAGACCAGCTCGGTGGCGGTGATGTCGATGACGGCCCAGCACAGCTGACCGTGCTGGCCAGCCTGGCAGGTGCAGGACAGTGGCCGCAACGTGGCGGTGTCGATGGTGATGCGGTGGTCTGGCCCGGCATGACGTGACGGACGAACCAAGACGAGAGCGTTAGACTGCTGATTGCGCATCCCAGGGCTCTCCAGTCCAGATGCGAACGGCCACCGGCGTGTTCCAAGCGCGCTGGTGGCCACCTCGTTTAAGCGGTGGCGCGAGATCGGCCCATTGGCCCTCCGAGTTGCTGAATCATGCGTTCAGTATACTATCAGTGCAATGCTAATGCAATACTTCCTAAACTCAGTTATAGCACGAGTGTGCTAGACTCGCGTCATGACCCTACTGCCGAGGACATGCCTATGACGTCACTCGCCGTGCTCCGGCGACGCAAGCTGCTGACACAGCGCCAGCTCGCCGAACAGGCGCACGTCGCACCCAGCACCGTCTACGTGCTCGAGGCGGGGCGGCGGACACGCCCGCGCTTCGACGTCCTGCAGAAGATCGCCCGCGCACTGGATGTGGATGTCGAGGAGGTCGACGAGTTTCGACGCGTGATCGAGGGCCAACTTGAGGCGGCGGCGTGATCAGCCTGGACAGCACACACGCCGTCCGCCTCGTTAGTTCGCCGTCACCGGCGCTAACGTTTCGAGCGTAGCCGATCCAGAATGAAGCAAGCCATGACTGTCAAGGATGGTCTTCACCACTGGTCGACGAGTTCGCCGCCGCCGCCACGAACTAAGCAATTTGGCCGGAGGCCAGATAAGCCTGCGCATCCTGTATTCGTGATGACCGATCAGCCGTGTCGGACTCACGCCGGCACCATTGGCACGGACGCTCGATTGAGCTGCCAACCGATCAAGACTGAGGCCCAGCTCGATGGTCGCGCGCGCGTGCGCTGCGGTGCCGAGGATCAGCCCATGTGCCCGGTCGAGGCATGCGAGCTAAGCGCGCAGCTCTTCGAGTGCGTCGATCGAGGCCTGCGCCGTGCGACAGGGCAACCCAGCACAATGTTTGACATAGGCACTCGTCACTGAGCGCTCGGTGCCACCGCAACAGCCCGGTGTCCAGCTGGTCTCACCGCGGAGAAACAATAAGGAGGAGGACTGTGGCGTCGAAGACCGTCTTTATCGCGTTCGCCAAAGAGGACGAGTCGAGCAGAAACCTGTTCACTGGCCAGCGCGTGCACCCGAAAACGCCGTTCCAGTTTGTGGATATGTCGGTAAAAGAACCCTACTCCTCGGAGTGGAAGGAACGCGTGCGCACCCGTGTCCGCCGTTCCGACGGCGTGATCGCACTCATTAGCAGCAGCACTCCGAGAGCGACGGGCGAACTGTGGGAGATCAGCTGCGCGATCGAGGAGGGCAAGCCGCTGATGGGGATTTGGCTCGAAGCCGGATACCGCACCAAACCTAGTCAACTGGCCGGAGCTCCATGCAAGACATGGACATGGGACAATGTCGCCGATTTTATTGACGGCCTCTAGCGCGGGTTCGCCGTGAAACGAGCGCTGCTGGTCGGAATCGACTACTACGATAATTTCGCACCGCTACATGGATGCGCCAACGACGCGGCGGCGCTGCATCCATTGCTTGCCCGCAACGAGGATGACAGTCCGAACCTGGAGTGTCGAATCGTCGTATCACGAGATGCGGGTAGCCGGCTGACACGTGACGGACTTCTCGGACTGGTTGACGAACTGCTAGCCAGCGGCCCAGACTTCGCGCTCCTGTACTTCGCTGGCCACGGTGCTCCAACCAATGGCGGCGTCGCCTTGGCGACCTCGGATGGCACTCAATCCACTCCTGGGGTCATGTTCTCAGAGATCGCGGACCGCATCAACATAAGCTCGGTGGCGGAGATCACGGTGATCTTGGATTGCTGTTTTTCAGGCGGTGCCACGACCATCGAGGCGCTCAACAATGGACTGGCGAATCTCCGCAAGGGACTGGCGGTACTCACGGCAAGCCGCGACGACCAGCCTTCGATGGAGACCGCGAGCGGTAGAGGACAGTTCTCCAGTTATCTGGAAGGCGCGCTCGATGGGGGTGCGGCCGATGTGCTCGGCCACGTCAATGTTTCCAGTCTGTACGCTTACCTGTCCGAATCTTTCGGGGCATGGGAACAGCGGCCGACTTTCAAAGCGAATATCGACCGGCTGCATGACATTCGCATGTGCAATCCGCGGGTGCCACTCCCCGTCCTGAGGAAACTTACGGAATGGTTCGCCAGCCCCAATGCCGACTACGCGCTAGATCCCTCCTACGAGCCGACCGCCGACCCGAGGGGACATCCGAATGAGACGATCTTCTCTGGCCTGCAGCAGTACCGAGCCTGCCGCCTGATTGAACCAATCAACGAAGAGCACCTGTATTACGCAGCTATGAACTCCACGGGATGCCGCTTGACAGCGCTGGGGAAGCACTATTGGCAACGTGTCAACGCGGGGCGGGTATGACGCGAATCGGTATCGCTGGGCATCAGGACCTCCCGCATGCAGCGATGGACTATGTCACCACCGGCATCCGACGGATCCTGTGCAGCTACGACAACATAACTGGCTACAGCAGTCTCGCGGCCGGTGCCGACCAACTCTTCGCTCATGAACTGCTCGCGGCCGGCGGCCGGCTACATGTTGTCATTCCAGCAGTCGGCTATCCCGAGACCTTCAAAGGTGACGATGCGGCAAGCTACCGCCAGCTTCTGTCAGCTGCATCGGAGGTTAGTCGGCTGCCGTATGCCTCCCCCGGCGAGGCTGCGTACGATGCGGCGGGCCGATGGATCGCTGAGCACAGCGACCTTCTCATCGCTGTGTGGGACGGTCAGCCCGCCCGCGGCCTGGGTGGAACTGCCGACGCGGTGGCGTACGCCCGCGAACTTGACCGAGACGTTCGCATCATTTGGCCAGCAGGCCTCGCTCGGCGATAAGAAGACGAGCTCTGCCACCGCCATACAAGCTCGCTACATACTGAGATGCGCACTCGGTTAGAAGCGGATCGGTACGGCAGCGGCCGGATTGTTCAGCGCCTTATCGACGACACGCGCATAGCGGGCGGTGGTGCGCGGGTCAGCATGGCCGAGCAGATCCTGCACGGCGCGCAGGTCGTGGGTGTACTTGTACGCGAGCGTGGCGCCCGTGTGCCGCAGCGCGTGATTGGAGAGACCGGGGCGCTTGAGGTCGAGCCGACTCAGGTGGGCGTCAACGATCTTGCGCACGCCGCGGCGGCTGAGACGTTTTTTCCCAGCGCGATTGCCAACGGCGGTCATGAGGGGAAGACCGAGCGCGTCGGCGAGGACCTGGCCACGGGCCTCGAGGTAGGCGTGCACGGCCTCGGCGACGTCCTGGCGCAGGTAGATCACGCGGTCGTGGCCCTTGCCGCGCACCAGCAGCGCCCACTGCTGCTCGCGCGGCTGCAGGTCGTCGGTGTTGGTGCGGGTGATCTCGACCGTGCGCAGCACTTGCAGGCTGAGCAGCGCCAGCAGCGCCTTGTCGCGCAGGTCCTGGACCAGTGGCTGGCCATGTCGGTCGACGCGCTGGGGCACGGCCCGCAGCAGCAGCGCCAGCTCGCCCTCACTGAGAAAACCGAAGTCCTCCGCAGCGCGTTTTCTCAGAGGCGCCCGCACGCCTGCGGCGGGGTTGTCGCTCCGTAAGCCGGCGCGGATCGCGGCGTCGTAGAAGCGGCGCACGAGCGTCAGCTTGATGGCCACGGTGGCTGGCTGGCAGCCGGCCCCGATGAGTGCTTCGCGAAAATCCTCGACGTCATCGAGCGTCGCCTGGCTGAGCTCGAGCGCGACGCCGCGGCACCAGGCCAGCCAGGTGGCGACGTGCACGCTGTACGTGGCGCGCGTGTCAGCGGCCGCGTCGCCGCTGGCCACGTTGCGCTGCAGAAAGCGGGCGAAGGCGGCGAGGTAGGTGGCGTCCTCAGGTGACGCCGGCAGATCCGTCGCGGTGGCGGACGGGAGCGGCAGTAGCGTACGCCGCGTATGTTGCGGTTGGGCGCTGCTCACGCCGACCATTCGCGCGGGCCGCGCCGCAGCTGAAGTGGCGACGATGGTCGCCAGAACGCGTTACGCGCGCTCCCGCCAGCCTCGTGGATCTCGGCTGGCGTGGAAGCAAGCGATGAGCGTGACCTGGTCGTCGTCCACAGTGAAGTACAGGGCGTACGGAAAGCGGTCGAGCACGAGCGCTCGTCGAACGCGGCCGCGCCAGACGATTGGGAAAGCCAGTGGATTCTGGGCAATGCCGAAGACCGCGCGGTCAAGCGCCCGTCGAAAGCGACGGCCAAGTGCCGCGGAGCGTTCGGCGTACCAGTCCTGGGCTTCAAGGACGTCGTCACGGGCAGCAGCGGTGAAGACGGTCTTCAGGGGCAACGCCGCTCGAGCTCGGCGCGCAGTTGCTCCCAGCTGACGCCTTCGGCGGGATCACTCTCGAGGCTCTCGAGCCGACGATCGAGTTCGTGCTGCTGCGCATCGCTCAGCGGCAG